>Ga0187781_10004744_pt1 | contig 10121 bp, 9 predicted proteins | sample 0715_SJ02_MP02_2_FD_132447 | JGI IMG/M metagenome (GOLD analysis project Ga0187781, IMG submission 132447) | Tropical peat soil microbial communities from peatlands in Department of Meta, Colombia - 0715_SJ02_MP02_20_MG | ecosystem: Environmental > Terrestrial > Soil > Wetlands > Peat | place...
CGCCAGGCCCTGAACGGAATCCGAGAAGGCTTCTACGTTAGTTTTCGTGATTACGCGCTCGTAGTCGCTGCCCAAAAAATTCTGTAAACGTGCGGTGTTCATAATGTACTGCCCGGTCATGTAGGGGACAGCAGCGGGCGGGATAGAGGAGATTTTCCAGTTCCAGAGGAACTGGAGGATTTGCCGCATGAACCACCTTCCCGGAACACGCACCAGCTTGGCATGGGCCATCTGGATGCATTGGGCGAAGGTCATGGGCTCGCCGCGTCCGGCAACGTTGAGGATTGTGAGCCGCTGCGCCTCGGGTTCGCGCTGGAGCAGCCAGGCGAGCAGGCGAGCCATATCATCGACGTGGATGAACTGGATTTTGTTGTCCAGATATTTCTGGCCGTAGGGCAGCATGCAGGGAAGGCGTTTGCCGGCCTGTCGCATGCGTGAAGCGCGCTCTCCCTTTCCATTGGGCGTGCCGCGAAAAGCGCCCATGAGGTAGTTTTCGACAGTCGCTCCGGCAAAAATGTGCGGACGAAGAATGAAAACGCCGCAGCCGCGCATGGCCGGAGCGCGCTGCTGGACGACGAGATCGCTTTCTTTCTTGTGAATGGCGTAGGGCAGTGTGTGAGCCTCTAAGGGCGCGTCTTCGGTTACAGCTTCCGGCGTGTCAGGACCGTAAGCGGAGACGCTGCTGGGAAAAATGAACTGGCGAACGATGGTTCCCGCGATGCGGTTCGCTTCGGTGATGGCTTCCATAATGCGGGCCGTTCCGGCGACGTTGATCTGCCACATGCGATCGACATCGATGATGCCCGTGCGCTGCGGATCGATCACGAAGGCGAGATGGACGACGGAGACCGGCTGCACTTCGCGCAGAAGCAGGTGCAACTGGCGCGTCGATTCTTCACGGCCCAAATCGAGCGGAACAAAACGATCTACGGACGCAGTGGGCGGCGTGAGATCAATCCCCACCACTGTGTATCCGGAGACCTGTTCGAGGAACCTGCGCCCGAGGTTGCCGGAAACGCCAGTGACAAGGATAGTTGGCTTCGCCGTATCCATTTAATCGGGATCGTTATCCTTTGCGGGCGCGCTGGGCTTGGCGCGCGGCGGCATGGGCATGCCGGGACCCCGTCCGGGCCCGAAGTATGCCTCGTTCAGTTCGGTGCCTCCCTGATAGTGTTGCATGGTTTCGCGATAACGCTGGGAGGCAAGCAGATTGTGAATCTCACCTTTGACTGAGTCAACTGGCATAGGCTCTTTACTGACGAGTTTGTAGACGAAGTTCCCGCTGGCATCGGAGATGACGTCGGAAACGTCGCCCGGCTTCAGCTCCATGACAGCCTGCTGGTCGGCGGGCAAGGTGGGGCGGCGTACTTTATCCATTTTGGTAGGTGGAGGATTGCCCGGGAGTCCGGCGGCAACGAAAGCGTCTTTCTGCAACTTGTCGGGATCCTCGCCCTTGATCAAGCGATCGCGAACCAGTAATGCCTCCCTTTTCATGGCTTCTTCGCCGGCTTTTTCTTCTTCTTCGGGGCTTAGCTTCTTGGCGGCAGCCGCGCTGGAACCCGCTTTGGCAGTGCTCTTGGAAGCCACGCCAGAGCTACCTGCCTTGGATGTGGTCGTTGCCGGCGTTTCCGGTGGAGCTTCGCGCTTGCTGTGGGGAACGAAAATCTTGATTAACGTGGCTTGTTCGTAGTTTTGCGCATTTTTCTGATAGTAGTCTTGGACATCCTGGTCGCTGATGTTGCCGGCTTCGGTCTGGAGATTCTTGCTCAGCTCTTGCGCAAGAATCTGCATGCGCGCGAAGTGCATGGACTCCTCGAAATGAGGTGTCTTATCGAGGCTGCGCTTTTCGGCCTCCGAGGACATGGTCAGCACTTGCGAATAGCGCGTGGCGAGCTGGCGGCGCATGGCGGGCGCCATTCCAGGCTGCAAGGTATCGGCAAGTTTGTCGAACTCGGCTTTGGTGATGACGGTTTTGCACGCATCGCCCTGAAGAGACGAGTCCTTGCAGAAACCCTTGATGGTGATCACGGGATCGTCGGGGTTTACCTTTGCGGGTTCGGGTGCAGATGCATTCGGCGCGGTGGCCGGCGTGGGCGGCGCGGTCTGGGCTCCGGCGGATGGGGCCGAAGCCGGCGGTGGCGCAGTTTGCGCCCATACGAAGGCTACAAGCAGAAGACACACGAATGACCAGAGACGCATTCGACAAAATCCTCCAAAAGATTTCCGACAAGCAGATAATCCTAGCACGGCGAGTCGGGAATGGTGGAGTGGTGGGGAGTTGGCTTGAGCTGAATCCGCAGCGATAATGTCCGGTATGTCGCCAACGCAGGCCGTGCTGAACTCGGAGTCGATGCGGCGGGAAAAACGGGCTGTCGCCGGCAACTCCGTGGGAGCGGCGCTTGTGATCACGGTGCTGAAGATCGTGGTCGGCCTTGCCACTCGCTCCTTAGGCATCTTGTCGGAGGCTGCGCACTCCGCGCTGGACCTGCTCGCCGCGCTGGTGACGTTTTTCTCCGTGCGTGTTTCGGACAAGCCCGCGGATGCCGACCACCAGTATGGCCACGGGAAGGTCGAAAGCTTTTCTGCTTTCATCGAGACCGGACTGCTGCTGCTGACTTGCGCTTGGATCGTTTATGAAGCCGTGAGGCGCTTGTTCTTTCGCAGTGTGGAGATTGAGCCCAGTCTGTATGCGTTCGCGGTGATGCTGCTCTCCATGGCCGTGGATGTCTGGCGGTCACGTGCGCTGGGAGCGATGGCGAAGAAATACGACAGTCAGGCGCTTGAGGCAGATGCGCTGCATTTCTCTACGGATATCTGGTCGAGTGCAGTTGTGATTTTAGGACTGGCTTTGGTTTGGGCCGGGCGTGCGTACCGGTTGGAATGGTTGCGGCGGGCCGATCCCATAGCAGCTTTGTTCGTTGCGTGCGCGGTGGTGACGGTGAGCTGGCGTCTGGCGCGGCGCACGTTGGATACGCTGCTGGATGCGGCCCCGGCCGGCGTACGCAACCGCATCCTGGACCGGATCGAAACGGTGGATGGCGTGCTGGAAGTAGAGCGCGTGCGCATCCGGAAATCCGGGAGCGGTTATTTTGCCGATGTTTCGCTGGGGCTCGAGCGCAATTTTACGTTTCAGCGCTCGGAGCAGATTTCTGACGCGGTGACTGCGCGGGTGCGGGAGATTTTGCCCGACGCAGACGTGATGGTCCATTCCGTGCCACGGGCTCGCCGTACGGAAAACATTTTTGACCGGATTCGCGCGGTGGCCACTCGGCACAACTTCAATGTGCATGACATCAGCGTGCAGGACCTGGCTGGAGAGCTGCACGTGGAACAGCACCTCGAGTTGAATGAACAGCTCAGCATGAAGGCGGCCCACGACGAAGTGACGCATCTGGAGGCGGAGATACGAAGGGAGCTTCCTGAGATTGCGACGATTCTGACGCACATTGAAAGCGAGCCGGCGACGATCGAAACGGGAGAACAAATTGTGCACGATTCCGGCCTCGAACACCGGCTGCGCAGCGCGGTAAAAGAGTTTCCGGAAGTGATGGATGTGCACGATTTTCAGTTCAAGCGTATCCGCAACCGGCTCTATGTCTCGTGCCATTGCACGCTGCCGGATGAGATGCCGCTGTCTCGGGTACACGATGTGCAGACCGCGCTTGAAACCCGGTTCAAGCACGATGCGCCGGAATTGTTCCGGGTCTTGATTCACCCCGAGCCGGTAACGGATAACCGGAGGTAAGGAGAATCGACTCGCAGATGGGGTTCTTTCAACCGTGCGGTTGTTGCGCTCGCGCAACACCCTGCGCTCAGAATGACTGGAGAGAATTTTGATTGAAGCCACAGTCAATTGGACGGACAACGAGCGGTATATCGGGTCGGCCAGTTCTCGACACTCGATCGTGATGGATTTGGCGGCAGAGAAAACCGCGAGCACGCCGATGGAACTGGTGCTGATTGCGTTGTGCGGGTGCACGGCGTCGGATGTAGTCGGGATCTTGCGGAAGAAACGGGAGCCCTTCCTCGGGCTTGAGGTTCGCGCCAAGGCAGAGCGAGCGGATGGTTACCCGGCGATCTACACCTCGATTCATTTGACGTACGTGGTTCGCGGAGACGTGAGTAAGAAGGCTATGGAAGACGCCGTGCGGCTTTCGAAAGAAAAATACTGCTCTGTTTCCGCCATGCTGGAGAAGACGGCGAAGATTACTTACACCATAGAGCAGGCGGTGTGAACGCTCGCTCCGAACGTGCCGGCAGGCATGCGCTGCGCGGCTACCTCTACATTGGAAGCGCGGCCCTTTTCTGGGGCATTTCGGCGACGCTGGGAAGAGCGGCATTTACGGGACGCTTGCTGCCAAGCAGAGTGTCGCTCGGTGCGATTGATCCGCTGATCCTGTCGCAGAGCCGGGCGACTCTATCGCTCTTCGTGCTCTTGCCACTGATGCTGGCGCGACGCGGAGCCTCGGCACTCGCCGTGCCAACTCGCGATCTGGTGCGTTTCTTGCTGCTGGGTGTTTTCGGCGTGGCGGCGTCGAATTACCTCTACTACCTGGCGATTCAAAGGACGAACGTTGCTACGGCGATCATTCTGCAATACACGGCGCCGGTGTGGGTGCTGCTTTACACGGTAGCGAGGGGCAAGCAAAGGCCTTCATGGCGGAGAAGCTCGGCGGTCGGATTGGCAGTCCTTGGCTGCGCGCTCGCGGTAGGTCTAGTGGGGTCAGGCGGCTTTCGGATGGATATGATTGGCGTGGTGGCCGCGCTGTTGGCGGCGTTCTCGTTCGCCCTTTACAACGTTGGTGGGCACAGCGTGCTGGCTCGGTACGATCGCTGGAAAGTGCTGCTGTGGGTGCTGGTGGGGACGGCCGCGTTCTGGCTCGTCGTCAATCCTCCCTGGAAAGTTCTGGCCGCTCACTATGGGCCGGTGCAGTGGGGATTTCTGGCCGTGTTCTCGCTGCTCTCGGTACTGTTGCCATTCTCCTGTTATTTCGCGGGCTTGCAGCATCTGGAGCCGACGCGTGCGATCGTGGCCAGTTGTCTTGAGCCGGTATTCAGCATTTTGATCGCAGCGATCACGCTTGGGGAGCTGTTGCGGGCCATGCAGACTGTGGGCATCGTGCTGGTGCTGATGGCGATTGTACTGATTCAAGTGCCAGAGCGTGCCGCAGAAGGGGAAGAGTTGGTGGTCGAGCCGATGGAGTAAGGGAGTTGTTGGCCGCTCGTCGCCGATCGTTCATTGCTGGTCATCAGCGGAGTACTTGCTAACGACCAATAACCAGCGACTAACAACCAACGATTAACGACGAACAATGACCACCGGCAGAGGCGCTACGTCAGACTCTTTCCCTTTGTTTCCGGCAACCGCGTTGCCATCAGACTGGCCAGCAAGAATGACGCCGCGCACAGATAGAAGGCCCAGTTCAAACCTTTGATGTCGCCGACACGCCCGATGACGAATGGCGCGACACAGCTCATGGCTCGCGCGCCGGTGTAAGTAAAGCCGAGACCGCGGGCGCGCAGTCTCGTGGGATAAATCTCGCTGCCGATAGTGCCGCAGCCGGAGAACCATCCAGTGCTGAAGAATGCCACAACCGCTCCAAGAATGAGCAAAGCGGCTTGCGACCGCGCTATGGCATACAGCGGAATCAAGAGTGCAGCGGCGAAGAGGTAGAGCATGAAAGTTCGGCGTCGGCCAAGGCTGTCGGCCGCCCACCCGTAGCTGAGGTATCCGGGGAACATGCCGAGGAGGTTGAGCACGAGGAGTAGCGTGGTTGTGCTCATGATGCCGAAACCCCGCCCACCGCGCTCAATGGGCAATGACAGGTAGGCAGGGATCCACTGAAACAATCCCCACCAGCCAAACAGGCCAAAGAAATTCATGAAGAGCAGAGCGAACGTGCTTTTGAAGTAGGGCGCACCAAAGATGCGGAAAAAAGAATCGTTGTCGCGATCGGCAAGCACCGGCTCGGAATGCGGAGTCTTGGCGCGTTCCTCCCACATCTCGGATTCCTGCACGCGGTTGCGAATCCACAGCGTGACCAGCGCGGGCAGAATTCCGACAAAGAAAACTGCTCGCCAGTTGGCGTAGCGCAAGACGATACCGGCGACCAGCGCGGCAAGGGCATATCCGATCGCCCAGGAACTCTGCACAATGGCAATGGCTTTGGCGCGGAGATCGTCGGGCCAGGTTTCGGCAACCAGAGTCGCGCCCGTGTTCCACTCGCCGCCCATGCCGAGTCCGAGGACGAAACGAAAGACGGCCAGCATGAGGATGGAAGTCGAAAGCCCCGACGCAAACGAGCAAACCGAGTAAGTGATGATGCTGAGCATGAGCGCGCGCTTCCGTCCCATGCGGTCGGCGAGAAAGCCGAACAGGATGCCTCCGATGCCCGAGGCAAGCAGCATCAGCGTGGAGAGAAGGCCGGCGGTCGCCTTGGTCATCCCCAGATCGCGCATCACATGCGCCAGCACAAGTGCGTAGAGCATGGCGTCGAAAGAGTCGAGCATCCAGCCTAGCGAGGCGGCCAGAAGGGTGCGGCGCTGGTTGGGAGTGGCTTGGTTCACGAGTTGGACCAGTCCGACGGCCATGCGGGAGGGATTGTAGCAGCGCATTAGCCCATACGAGCCATTCCCAGCGATTCAGGGCAGGTTTAGCCTTCTGGCGCTCAAGTTTTCGGGCTGGGGGCAGATCCTCGAGTCCGTCTATCCGAATCTAACAGTTTGGAAGCGCTTCCCCGTATGCTTGAGAAACACCAAATAGTCCCGCGCCTTTTGAGCGAATTTCCTGGCTTTCGCGCCCGCCGGGATGAGTGTGAAACGAACTTGGGGCGCGATTTGGAGATATATCGGGACATATTACTGTTTGTGCGTTTCCTGACCGATGACCTTTACGAGAAGCAGAACAATAAACAGGTCCTCGCTGCTTTTGAGAAGATGGAAGAGTTTCTGAGAGAAGGGAACTCCGAGGTCCGCGCGCTCGTTACCTTCGGATTCTTTGAAACACTCCGCATCGTCGCGGGGTGGAAGCCCTACGGCAGCGATGCCTTTCTTCACTTTCTTTATCCGGAGAGCCGACGCGTTTGGACAAAGTTGGACGCCGCCTGGAATCTGGATCTGGACGATTGCGGCGTGCTCGAGCGGGAAATCGTGATTTGGAGGCTCGCCCGGCAAAGTCTTGGATATCTGAACGCCGCTTAGCTTTTGCCAGCGTTACAAACGAGCTGCCATTCACCCCAACCTTCGCAGGTACGTTTCTGCTTTCTTCACGTCCCTTCCGATCTGCGCTTTCAGCGCTTCAATCGAAGGGAACTTGATCTCATCGCGCAGGCGCTGGAGGAAATGCAGTTCAACTTCGGTTTCCGCAGTGAGTTCAAAAGGATGAAAGTTGAGCAGGTGCGTCTCGATGGCAAACGAATCGACTCCGAAAGTCGGGCGATTACCAATGTTGGTCACCGAATCAAAGCATTCGTCGCCGATGCGAGTGCGCGTGATGTAGACGCCATCCTTGGGCACCAGTTCTTCATAGCGCGCAAGATTGATCGTGGGCACGGTGTACCTCGAGCCGTATCCGCGGCCGCGGCCCGCAAACGAGAGAATGCTGAACGGACGGCCGAGCAGGTGGCGTGTGCGGCTGACGCGGCCCTCGGAAAGCAGCTTGCGGATATGGCTCGACGAAACGCGCTCGCCGCGCAGGCGCATCTCAGGGTAATCACGCACTTCGAACCCCATTTCGTGGCCAAATTCACGCAGCAGTTCGATGTTTCCCGCCGCCTTGTGGCCAAAGTGGAAGTTGTATCCTTCGTGAACCTCGCGGGCGTGAAGATGCTTCTTGAGAATCTCGTGAGCAAACTGATGCGGCGTCAGAAGCGAAAGATCGCGAGTGAAGGGGAGAAGGAAAACAGCGTCGATCCCGGTCGTCTCAAGCAGGCGGAGCTTTTCCGGTGTGGGAGTCAAAAGTTTGAAAGTCTGATCGGGACGGAGGATGCGAACAGGGTGAGGCTCGAAGGTAACCACCACTGAGAATCCCTCGGCGGCGCGGGCGCGCCGGGCGAGTTCATCGATCACACGAATGTGCGCGCGGTGCACGCCATCGAAGTTGCCGACGCTGACAAATGTCGGCGCGAAATCGTGTGGGATATCAGCGAGTTTATGAAAAACTTTCATCAGTGTTTTTCACCGCCGAGACGTCGAGTTCGCCGAGAAAATCGCCGGGCGCAATGAGTCGTCTCTGGCACAGCGATCCTTCGACTCCGTGAGCCGATCCGCTTCGCGTGTCGGCTCGCTCCGCTCAGGATGACAGCGTTGCGGGAGATAAATCCTGAATCTCATCATTCCTAAATGTCAAACTCAAGTTTCATTCCGTCGTAGGCCAGCCTTACTTCGGGCGGCAGTTTCGCGTTGGTTTCCTCATGCGGGAGGTCGTGACAGATATGAGTGAAAAACGCTCGTTTCGGTTTTACCTGGGTCACGATCTCCAGCGATTGGTCGACGCTTGAGTGCGTGGGATGCGGCTTGTAGCGCAAGGCATCGAGGAACAAGACATCAAGACCCCGCAACTTGTCGAGCGTTTCGGGCGGCACCTCGCTGTGGTCGGTAAGGTATGCCGCCGATCCGAAGCGGAAGCCGAGGATGGGTGTCTCACCGTGGATCACGGTGACTGGCTCGAAGCGCGCCCCGTGGAACTCAATAGGCGCGTCGATCGGTCGGAGCTCAACCAGGGGCAAGCCTCCGAATTTATAGTCGGCTTCGAAAATGTATCGGAACATATTGCGCAGGAACTCGCAGCTCCGCGGAGTCGCATAAAGAGGCAGCTTGCCCGGCTTGTGGTGATATGTCAGCGGGCGCAAATCGTCGATACCGAGGATGTGATCGGCATGGGTGTGAGTGTAGAAGACGGCGTCAAGTCGCGTAATGTTTTCGCGGAGCGCCTGTTCGCGGAAGTCGGGTGTGGTGTCAATGACGACGTGGCGGCCGTCATAGCTGACCATGATGGAGGGGCGAGTGCGGCGGTCCCGCGGGTCGGCCGAATGACAGACGGCGCACTCGCAGCCAATCGTCGGGACTCCCATCGAAGTGCCGCTTCCCAAAACCGTTAGAATTGCGCGCATCGTATGAATAAAGTTCAGCCGTTGGTACCCGTGGTCGGGCCGGCAGGCTGTGGAGCTTTGGCGAGCGCATTCGTGACTTCCACGTAGGCCATGCGGAGTTCGTAGAGACAATTCTCGAGGAACGACTGCTCCTTCGATGTCAGGTTGCCTTTGGTTTTATCGGAGAGCATACCGAGGGTGTCGATCGTTTGGCGCGCGCCGATAAGATCAACCGCAGGCTGGCCGCCTTGCTCGTGCATCAGGCCGAGTTGCAGCATAGCGGTCATATAGAGCGAAGCCATGAAGCGTTCGAAGGAGACTTCGAGCTCCTTGGCCGAGTGGCCGCTCAGTTCGACACGGCGATCAAGGTCGCGCGCCGATTGGCGGTAGGCGTCCTGCTGGGTTTTCTGCTCGGCGGCCGTAGGCGGCTCGGGGATGGCGGGATCCTGTCGGCCGGGCGCGACGTCAGTCTTAGCTGCGACGGCGGCGTGCGCCGGTGGAGTTGGAGACGTTTGCTCTGTCCGCTTCGATTCTTCGAGCGGCTCTTCCGTCTGCTCGGGCGTACGCAGCTCTCCATCGGCAGTAAACAGACGCCGGTCGCTCACTTTGAAATCGGTGTCTTTTCTTCTCTCAGCCATAAAGTGTTCCTTTTCCCGCATTCGAATTCTAGCGATTCGTTGCGAGAGTTCAGGTGATAGGGAGCGCCGCCAATTTCAGCGTCGCTCCTCCTGCGAGCAGTGGCTTTCCAGCGGCCTCGCGCCGCAAATAGCCGAGTGCAATCGCGCGCTCGCCTGCTGGCAGCGGCAAACTGGCGTTGCTGGTGATCTCGCCAGCGTCTTTTTCTTCCGCTTGAATCTTCGTGGCAGGCGCAGGCAGTGGACCTTCGACTTCAAAGGCGCTGAATTGACGATGCACCGCGCCCCGGGAACGAATGCGTTCAACGATTTCCTGACCCAGATAGCAGCCCTTGGTGAAATTCAGGGCGCGCATCTGGCCGGTTTCCTGCGGAAGGTCCCGTTCACGAATGTCGAC
>Ga0187781_10004745_pt1 | contig 10118 bp, 10 predicted proteins | sample 0715_SJ02_MP02_2_FD_132447 | JGI IMG/M metagenome (GOLD analysis project Ga0187781, IMG submission 132447) | Tropical peat soil microbial communities from peatlands in Department of Meta, Colombia - 0715_SJ02_MP02_20_MG | ecosystem: Environmental > Terrestrial > Soil > Wetlands > Peat | place...
GGCGAGCGCGGATTCTCCTCCGCCGCCGCGCCGCTTGCCGAAGCCGTGAACGCGGCGAAAAGCGTCACGATCGACGTCGGTCAGGTCATGTTCGGCCAGACCGTGACCACTTCATCGGATGTGCTGCGGCAGTTCAATGCGCGCAATCAGGCCAAGCCGCGCAAATGGGTGATCCTCGACGGCGACGCCAACGGTTTCGGTATCGTCCCGTACAACTACCGACGCAACGATTTCTACAACGTGGTGCAATGGGCGGCCGGACTTGAATTATTCTTGTTGACTAGAGATTCGTCGCGCGTGTTTTTCACCACGGACCATCCCAATGGCGCATCGTTCACGACTTATCCGGAAATTTTCGCGCTGCTGATGAGCCACGACTTGCGCGCGCAGTGGATGGCGGAGATGCCGCCGGCTGCACTCAAGGTTACGACGCTGCCGTTAATTGCACGCGAATATTCGCTTACCGAAATAGCCACGATGACCCGCGCCGCACCCGCGAAGCTGCTAGGTTTGATGGATCGCGGCCACCTCGGCGCTGGCGCTATCGCCGACGTCGCGATCTACGAAGACGATGCCGACCGCGCCAAGATGTTCCGTTCCGCCGCGCTCGTTTTCAAGGACGGCGAGTTGGTTGTTCGCGACGGTCTCGTCACCAATCTGCGCTCGGGGCGCACGCTTACCGTACGGCCGGAACGCGATCGCGCGATCGATCGGCGCATGCGTGCCTATTACGAGGATCGGTACGGCCTGTCCGATGAGTTTCTGCAAGTCCCCGAGCATGCGCTGGGACGGCCTGAACCCTTTGCAGTCGTGCCATGCCGGCTGTGACCGTCAAGGGCGTGCGCATTGACGACACCTTTGCCGAAGCATTCGGCATGCGCGCGACTGCCGTGATCGTTACCGCCGATAGTGCGCGTTGGGCGAGGCAAGCGGCGCTGACCATGACCGGTTTTGCCACATCGGTGATCGGATGCGGCTGCGAAGCCGGCATCGACCGGGAACTCGGCCCCCGGCAAACGCCGGACGGGCGGCCGGGAGTGCGGGTTCTGATGTTTGCTGTATCAACGGCCGAGTTACAGAAGCAACTGCAGGCGCGCGTGGCGCAATGCGTGCTCACGAGTCCCGGCTCGGCCTGCTATGCCGCACTCGAGGGTGAGGAAAAGCTCAAGCTTGGTAATGCGCTGCGTTATTTCGGCGACGGCTGGCAGATTTCCAAGCGTTTTGGTGCCAAGCATTTCTGGCGCATCCCGGTTATGGACGGCGAATTTGTCTGTGAAGCAACGACCGGCCTTACGAAAAAAGCGGTCGGCGGCGGCAATCTTATCATGCTTGGCCGAACCCCGAAGGCGACGCTCGCCGCGGCCGAGGCCGCCGCGGCGGCAATCGCCAAAGTGCCGGACGCCATTGCGCCTTTTCCAGGCGGGATCGTCCGCTCCGGCTCCAAGGTCGGCTGCAAATATAAGGGCGCGGCAGCTTCTACCAACGACGCCTTTTGTCCGACACTGCGCGGAGCTGTGAAAACTTCACTGGATGCGGATACCGGCTCTGTTCTGGAGATCGTGATCGACGGGCTTACGTCCGACGCCGTCGCTGCAGCTATGCGAGCCGGCATCGCAGCGATTTTGAAGCTTGGTCCCAAACGCGGTGTAGCGCGCATCAGCGCGGGAAATTATGGTGGCAAGCTCGGTCCCCACCATTACCATTTGAAAGACCTTGTACCGTGAAGCCGCTGACTTTCACGCTGCATCAACGTCCTGAGCAGCGGCTCGATCTGTCGTCGCTCGTGCCGCATTTCCTCGTCGGCAAGACGGCCGCGCAGATCGAGCGGATCGAGCTGCAGACGACGCGTGTGCGGGTCGATGTCGCGGAGATTTTCCGCCTGCGTATGGGCGACGCCGAATACCTTCGGATCGAAGGCGCTAGCGACCGGTTTGATCGTGTCGGCGAGGGAATGACCGCCGGCGAAATTGTTGTCGAGGGCGACGTCGGCATTCGGGCAGGGCGAATGATGCGGGGAGGGCGCCTGACAGTACACGGCACCGCTGGCCCTTGGGCTGCATCCGGCATGAAGGCCGGCGTGATCGAAATCTTCGGCACGGTAGCGGACTGTCTCGGCGGGCCGTTGGCGGGAGAAATGGCCGGAATGCGCGGCGGCACAGTCGTCGTTCGTGGCCGTGCAGGTGAGCGTGCCGGCGACCGAATGCGGCGTGGCACCATCATCATTGAAGGCGAAGCCGGCTCCTATGCCGGCAGCCGAATGATCGCTGGCACGCTGATTGTCGGGCGCAAGGCCGGGCCGCTTCCCGGCTTTCTTATGAAGCGCGGCACGATCGTCCTTGGCGCCGGTTGCAGTGCAATATCGCCGACTTTCGTGGACTGCGGCCAGCACGAGCTTCTCGGTATGCGGTTATTGGCGGGGTTTATCGATGGCTACAGCAAACGGGGGGCGTCTTTACTGCGGCGACCATTGCAGCGGCTGGCCGGTGATATGGCCGTCCGGGGAAACGGCGAGATTTTGATTGGAAACCGGAACTAACTATTTGCGTATATTATTGGAGGGGGGCGTAAAGGATTCGGCGAAAGTGCATACTCAATCTTTTGGCGGAGCGACCTCATGGAGATGATAGCGATTGTTGTCACGGTTTGCGCCTTGGCGCAGCCGGATCAGTGCGAGGACCAGCGGCTTGAGTTCAGCTGGCAGGGCTCGCTAAGGCAGTGCGTGATGAATGCGCAGCCCTACATTGCCCAGTGGATCGGCGACCATCCCAAATGGAGTGTCAAGAGCTTCCATTGCGAGTACCCTCACATGAAAGCAAAGGCCGATGCGCGCGGACCAGCGCGCCAAGCGTGACGCGTTTCTCGACAAGATCGGCACCCGTCCGCTCGTTATGGGAATTCTCAACCTGACGCCGGATTCTTTTTCAGACGGCGGGCGGTTTGTTGCAGCCGACGCGGCGCTGACCCACGCAAAGCGGATGGCCGCGGAGGGTTGCGACATCATCGACGTAGGTGGGGAATCGACTCGGCCGGGGGCGCTGCCGGTCGCGGAAGCCGAGGAACTCACCCGCATTGAACTAGTTCTGGGCAAACTGGCCGATACCCTGGAAGTGCCGCTCTCGATCGATACTTACAAGGCGAATGTCGCCGCCCACGCGATCAAGCAAGGCGCCGTTCTGGTGAACGACGTCTGGGGCTTACAGAAAGATGCGGCCATGGCCGATACGGTTGCGGCCACCGAAGCCGCCGTCGTGGTCATGCATAATCGGGCCGAAAAGGATCCATCAATCGACATCGTTGCCGATATTCGGCGTTTTTTCGCTTGCTCACTCACGCTCGCCGAGAAGGCGGGCATTGCGCTATCGCGTATTATCCTCGATCCGGGAATTGCGTTCGGGAAGACGGCGCGCCAGAACATCGAAGCCATCGCGCGGCTCGGCGAATTAACCGATTTTGGCTGCCCCATCCTGATCGGCGTCTCACGCAAAAAGTTTCTCGGGTCGCTGATCGAAGATGGAGCCGAAGGCGAACTAATTGGCACGATCGCAGCCAGTCTTGCCGCGGCGATGAGCGGTGCCGCGATCTTCCGCGTACACGATGTGGCCGAGCACGTGACCGCCCTCAAGGTGTTACATGCAATTCGCAAGGGCGGGGGGAGAGACAATCGCCTCCCCAGTGCTTGAGTTCTTGTGTGCTGCTCACCTTAATCGCCGCGGCAATTTGTCTCAAATTGGGAAGCCCGCAATCGTCGAACCCAACTCGCTCATCGAGGAGATCACCATTCGCGCGCCGGCCGTCGAGAGATTTTGGGCGAGATTGGGGCTGGCATGTGCGCCGCCGGCGAAGCCAATGACCATCATCCTGGCCGAAACCCCCGCCCTCACGCCCAGAGGCGAATCTTCGACAATGACGCACTGGGTGGCACCAACACCCATCATGCTCGCCGCGAAGAGATAAAGATCGGGCGCAGGCTTGCCGTGGGCGACCTGCATGGCGCTGAAGATGTTCCCGCCGAACAATGACGTGAGGCCGGTAACGTCGAGCGACAAACGAATGCGCTCGAGCGAGGATGACGATGCCACGCATCGGCGATGATGGAGGCTGGCGATCGCCGCCTTCACGCCGGCGATCGGCTTGAGGTCATCGCGCAAGCGGTGCGCCAAGCGCCGGCCATAGCGCAGGCCCACCTCATCGGGAAGCTTTCTTCCCAAGACACCTTCGACGTACGCCAGAATGTCTGGCAAGCTGCGTCCGGCAAACTCCTCGATGGCCTCGGCCGTCGTTCTTGGGTGGCCTAACTCTGTCATCATCTCCGCGAGCAGCTCATGGGCGAGGATTTCGGAGTCGACGAGGACGCCATCGCAATCGAAGATCACCAGCCCCATTAACCGCCAGCTCCGCGCTTGCCACGACGTTGCGTTTTCATGCCGCAAAGACACCGTAATGGGCATATGTAACTTCGTTGACAAAAGCCGACGAGATGTCGCTTTGTACGAAAGAAGCTAGCCATGGCTCGCGCAACAATATCGCTCGGATTAAGTTTCACACTGCTCGCTTGCGCGACGCCCTTACTCGTGCAGGCGGAGGATCTCAACGATTATCCGACTAGTGCGCGTGTGGACTATGTGTTCGGATGCATGAAAGCCAATGGCGAGACGCAGCATTCGCTTGAGCAGTGCTCATGCTCGATCGACGTCGTGGCTTCGATTCTGCCCTATGACCGTTATGTCACCGCGGAGACCGTGCTACGAATGGCGCAGGTGCAAGGAAACCTTGGCACCCAGTTTCGATCGACGGAACAGGCCAAGACGGCGCTCGACGATCTGCGCCGCGCGCAGGCGGAAGCAGAGGTTCGCTGCTTCTAATCCGAGCGCCTAGCTCGCCGGCTCGACCGGCCATTCACCTTTGAAAACATGGCCCTCGGTATCGACCGCCTCGGCGCGAAAGGTCGCGGCGTTGTTAGGCCGATAGGAAAAGCGGATGTTGGGATCTTCCGAGATCGAAATGCCACCGTCCATTTTGAGCACCAGCTGATCACCCTGCCAGACGTGCAGTTCGCGCACAATAAAAAGCGGAATGTAGAGCAGCGAAACTTGATCGCGCTGCAGGCCGGAATTGTTCGGGTGACGGATCATGATCTGGGCCTCGCGGAGAACACTCGCCGGCTCCGCGGTCGGTTGCGCAAATTGCCGGAAACGCATCCGCCCCAAGTTCACCTTGGCCTCCTCGGCGTTCTTGGCCATGGGGGCCGCGCAACCGCCAGCGGCTTTGATGTAAGTTTCAACGACATAAAGCTGACCGTCGGTGAGCTCGGCAACAGCGTGTACGCTGGTATAAGCATTCACGCGCACGCGCGTTGAAATCATCGTTACGCCGGAGCCGACCTTGAACGTGGCAGCAACTGGCGCTGGGTTCTCATCGATGACCAGCGTGAACTCCTTGAGTAGGCGCGTGTCGCCGGGCGGCAGCGTGGCGCGCAAAGTGACCGGCACGATCCCGGCGTCTTCGGCGCGTTCAGGCATCTCGATTGCGATAAGACCTTTGCCATCCGCGAGCGGACGCCCGTTAAAGACATCGCGCGCTAGGGTGGGCCAAGGATCTTCGGATTCGGCGGCCATTGGCGTCGGCATGGCGGCGACTGAAAGCACCACCGCCAAACCGATCAGACCCATTGCCCCCAAGATTTTTCGGTTCATCGATGGCCTCCGCATCAGGGGTTAAGGCTTAAGGCGCTACTCCCACTCTAGCTCAGAATAGGCTGCCGTCGCATTGCGCGCATTATAGTCTTCGAAAAGCTGCCAATGAGACTTTTCCGAACTCCCCGCGGTTTGAGCGGCCTGCGCCAGCGGTACTCCGCGCTTAATGAGATCGCGGCAATCGGCAGCCAGGCGATTGAGGTATGCGCGTTCCGGCGCCAACGCAGCGGGCCAATCCGATATTGGGCCGTGACCCGGGATAACCCACTTCACCGAAATCCCAGCAAGCTCGTCTATTGTCGTGAGCCAGCCGCGAATGCTGCCGTCCATGACCGGGATGTGCTGCACAAACAACAAGTCGCCGGCGAACAATGTTCCGGTCGTCTCATCGAGGACAGTCAGGTCGCTGTCGCTGTGCGAAGCGCGCCAAGCTTTGAGCGCAACGTTGCGTCGCCCGAGATCGAGCCTGTTCTCCTCATTGATCGTCAAACTTGGCGGCACGGTTTTCACATCGTCGACTAGCGTGCCCATGCTGCGTCGAAATGCATCGACATAGTACGGCATGTGAGCCGCCATGGCTTGCGGCAGGTTTTTGTGGCCGACGAAGATCGTTGACGGTGCCAGGAAAGCTGCATTGCCGAACACGTGGTCCGGGTGACCATGTGTGTTGATAACGTACCTGATCGGTTTCTCGGTCACCTGGCGAATGGCGGCGCGTAAGCGGCGCCCTTCGCGCGCACTCCCGCCGGTGTCGATGACCGCGACCGCGTCGCCGCCGACGATGAAGCCGACATTGGCAATCGCGCCCTCGTTCGCGGCGCTCATGAGCGCAGTGATCCCGAAATGAACATAAACGCCGGGTGCGACTTCGCTCACCGCCAACGGATCTACCCGGTCCTGCGGATAGGTCAGCGTCGCTGTCGTGCCCAGCGCGACGACTGCGATCGCCAAAACGATCAGCGCCGAATTCGCGCCTTGGGAAGTGGGCAGAGAGGGATCGGGCATAGACCACGCTTGCTTTCGTTCGACCTGTCGGCCCGATGCTGCATTGCATCAATGTTGACGACGAAAGTTGGGCCGAAACTGCGATCACGGCAAGAATTGCTATTGCGCAAAAAAAAACACCGGCATACAATTTTTTCAGGTTTCCGGCTTCAAGGGCGTCAGCTTTTAGGGAGGGCTGACGTTTCTTCGAAGGCCGAGGCGGTCGCGAGAGAAAAAGATTTCCTCAAGACCAGCCGACGCTGTGACACGCTGCCGGAAATGCTTCCCAGGCTCGGGTTTGTACTGCTGCGGCCAAGCTTCGCTTTAAGCTTAATCGCATCGGCACAGCCCCTTTGAACCTCTTAGGGAGGACGCGCGATGCGTTACCGTTCGCTTATGCTTAGTACGTGTTTAGGCGTGGCCGCTGCGCTCGCCGCCGGCTCGGCCTATGCCGCATCGGACGAGGAACAGGCGGTCAAAAATCCCGCCAATTTCGCAATGCCCCGTCTAAACGACGCTGCGACCGCCTACTCGTCACTCAAGCAGATCAACGCCGGCAACGTCGGCAAGCTGCAAGTGGCGTGGACGTTTTCCACCGGTGTGCTGCGGGGTCACGAAGGTGCGCCACTGGTCATCGGGAACATGATGTACTTCAGCACTCCGTTCCCGAACATCGTGTACGCGCTCGACCTCGATCACGACGGAAGGATCGTGTGGAAATACGAGCCGAAGCAGGATCCGAATGTCATTCCGGTGATGTGCTGCGACACAGTCAATCGCGGCGTATCGTTTGGCGACGGCAAGATCTTCCTGCACCAGGCCGATACCACGCTGGTGGCGCTGGACGCCAAGACCGGGAAGGTTGCATGGTCGGTGAAGGATGGCGATGCGGCTAAGGGCGAAACCGGCACATCGGCGCCGTTCGTGTACAAGGACAAAGTCCTGATCGGCGATTCGGGCGGCGAGTTCGGCGTGCAGTGTCACGTCACCGCCTACGACATCAAGGACGGCAAACAAGTGTGGCGTGGCTATTCGGAGGGACCGGATGACCAAATCCTGGTCGATCCGCAGAAGACCACGGCCCTCGGCAAGCCGGTCGGCGCCGATTCGAGCCTCAAGACTTGGCAAGGCGATCAATGGAAGATCGGCGGCGGCTGCACCTGGGGCTGGATGGCCTACGACCCGCAGCTGAACCTGGTCTACTACGGTTCGGGCAATCCCTCGACTTGGAACCCGACGCAACGGCCGGGCGACAACAAATGGTCCATGACCGTTTGGGCGCGCGACCTCAATACCGGCGTGGCCAAGTGGGTCTATCAGATGACGCCCCATGACGAATGGGACTATGACGGCGTCAACGAGATGATCCTCACCGATCAGCAGATCGGCGGCAAAGAGCGCAAGCTGCTGACCCACTTCGATCGCAACGGCTTGGGTTACACCCTCGACCGTGAGACTGGCGAACTCCTCGTCGCGCAGAAGTTTGATCCGGCGGTCAACTGGACCACCGGCGTCGATATGAACAAGAACTCGGCGAACTATGGTCGTCCGTCAGTCGTGGCCGAGTATTCGACCGAGCACGGCGGAGCCGATCACAACACCACCAACATCTGTCCGGCGGCGTTGGGGTCGAAGGACGAGCAGCCGGCGGCTTATTCGCCGGACACGCAGCTGTTCTATGTGCCGACGAACCATGTCTGCATGGACTACGAGCCGTTCAAGGTGAGCTACACCGCGGGCCAGCCCTATGTCGGGGCGACACTCGCCATGTATCCGCCCAAGGGCGAGTCCAACATGGGCAACTTCATCGCCTGGGACGGCAAGACCGGAAAGATCGTCTGGTCTGACCCGGAGCTGTTCTCCGTTTGGTCAGGCGCGCTGGCGACGGCCGGTGGCGTCGTGTTCTACGGCACGCTCGAAGGCTATCTAAAGGCAGTCGACGCCAAGACGGGTAAGGAACTTTACAAGTTCAAGACCCCATCGGGCATCATCGGCAACGTCATGACCTACGAGCACGGCGGCAGGCAGTACGTCGCGATACTGTCGGGTGTTGGCGGCTGGGCTGGCATCGGCCTTGCGGCCGGGTTGACCGATCCGCACGCCGGCTTAGGCGCGGTGGGTGGTTACGCCGCACTGAGCAACTACACGGCGCTCGGCGGTCAGCTCACTGTGTTCGCGCTGCCGCAATAAGGCTAGCGCGAAGCTTTCACGCAGTCCTCCGGCGCGCCACCAAAGTGGCGCGCCGGATTTGTCATTCGGATCATTGTTGGACTTAGGGAACCCGACCGTGAAACCCTATCTCGGCGCGGTTGCTGTTTTGCTGACCGCATTATTTGTTTCCAGCACAATCGCATTCGCGGACGGCTCGGGCGATCCAGCCGCCGTCAAACAGGAAGACGGCAAATATTTCGATAAGGACGGTAACCCGACCTATAAGGTCCAGCCCGACGGAACCGTCGATTGGTACACATATTCCGGTTTCCGCCGTTATCATTCGGAATGCCATGTTTGTCATGGTCCCGATGGACTAGGTTCCTCATATGCCCCGGCACTGACGAACTCGCTGAAAACACTAAGCTACAACGATTTTCTCGGGACCGTGTCGGGCGGCAAAAAGGACGTGAACTCATCGCAAGATTTAGTGATGCCGCCGTTCGGTACTAACAAGAACGTGATGTGCTACATCGACGATATTTTTGTTTATTTGAGAGCGCGCGCCAATGATGCCGTCGGTCGCGAGCGGCCGGCTAAGCACGAAGAAAAGCCAGAGGCCGCCACGAAATATGAAAATTCGTGTATGCAGTGAAGGCGAGCAAAGTGAACGTGCGAATAAAGATTTCTAGTTACCGGTTTCTGACGTACGCAGCCGCATGCTGTGCGGCGATGGCTATCGTCGCGCCGCTCGCATCGCAAGGGCAGGACGGTGGCGCAGGCGAGGCCGGCGGCCTTGAGCTTGTCGATCCGAATGTGTTCCGTGTCTGCGCCGATCCGAACAATCTGCCCTTCTCCAACGAGAAGGGCGAAGGCTTCGAAAATAAGCTCGCCGAGATGCTCGCCGCAAAGCTCGGCAAGAAGGTAAGCTACACCTTCTTCCCGCAGGCGACGGGCTTCGTGCGCATGACGCTGAATTCGCACCGCTGCGACGTCATCATGGGCTACCCGCAAGGCGACGAGATGGTGCAAAACACCAACCCCTACTATCAGACCGCCTATGCGCTGGTGACCAAAAGCGGAAGTCCGCTGGAAGGCGTGGAGGCGCTTGGTGATCCGCGCCTTGCGGACAAACGCATCGGCGTCGTCGCCGGTACCCCGCCGGCAACGTATCTTGTTGCGCACGGACTGATGGCCAAAGCCAAGCCATATCCGCTGATGATCGACACCCGCATCGACTCATCCGCCGTCGCCATGATGAACGACCTCGCCTCGGGAGATATCGACGCC
>Ga0187781_10004746_pt1 | contig 10117 bp, 13 predicted proteins | sample 0715_SJ02_MP02_2_FD_132447 | JGI IMG/M metagenome (GOLD analysis project Ga0187781, IMG submission 132447) | Tropical peat soil microbial communities from peatlands in Department of Meta, Colombia - 0715_SJ02_MP02_20_MG | ecosystem: Environmental > Terrestrial > Soil > Wetlands > Peat | place...
CGGGCGCTGGGCAGAGGAGCGGGGCCTGCCGCGCAGCGCGGGACATCGCGCCGGAGTGGCCGCCGTTCACCGCTCGCTCGAAGCTGCTCCCGACCTGGGGATCGGAACGCTGACGCTGCACGCCTTCTCTTCCGACAACTGGCAACGGCCTGCATGTGAAGTCCGGGAGCTTATGAGGATTTTTGAAGAGTTCCTGCGCTCATCAGTGGCTGAATGGATAGGGGCCGGAATAAGGACCAGCGTTATCGGGCGGCGGGATCGGCTTGAGCCCTCGCTGGCCGTCTCCATCGAAGCTGCCGAATCCGCGACGCTCCAGGGATCGCGGCTGCACCTGCGCCTGGCGATTGATTATTCGGCCCGCGAGGCAATTCTTTGCGCCGCGCGGTCGCTGGCCAAGTGCGAAGCAGCCACCCCGTCACAGTTTGCGCGCCTGCTGGCCGCCGTCGAACACAACGGGGCCCCGGTCGGCAGCGATCTGGTTTACGACCAAGGGCCGGGGCTGGCTCCGGCCCAGCCCGCCCCAAGGGGCGGCCCTACATTCGATTGGGGACACTACCCGCCTGTCGCCGAGCTTGATTTGTTGATCCGCACCGGCGGCGAGCAGCGCTTGAGCGACTTCATGCTTTGGGAGTGCGCCTACGCGGAACTGGTCTTCACGGAGCGCATGTGGCCGGACTTTGACGCTGCCGACCTCGAGGCGGCAGTCCGCGAGTTCCGTTCCCGTCATCGCCGTTTCGGGCGCATTACGGAGAGTGTGCTTGCCTGCGCGGCATGCTGTGGGGCCAGGAGATCGCGGGCATAAAGGGGAAACGCCTTGCGTCCGTATCGTTGGGCACGATAGAGGGCGGCGTGGCGCCGAGCGCGCGCGACCTTCTCTTCCTGGCCTTCGTACTCGTGCAGATCCGTTACTTCTTTGGCGGCGCCGCCCCCGTCCAGGCCACTACCGGGCTGACCTATGCGGAATACGCGCGGCGCGGTTTCTTCCAACTCCTCGACGTGGCCGCGCTTGTGCTTCCACTTCTCCTTCTCGTGCATTCGCTGATGGCCCAGCGTGGTCCCGAGGGTGAACGAGTCTTCAGGGCACTGGCCGGCGTCCAGATCGTGTTGCTGTTCGTAGTGATGGCCTCCGCTCTCGAGCGCATGCGGCTCTATCAAGCGGAGTACGGTCTAACGGAGCAGCGTTTGTATGCCACCGCGTTTATGGGCTGGCTGGCGGCAGTCTTCCTCTGGTTCGCCATTACAGTCCTGCGCGGACACCGCGCGCGTTTTGCCTTCGGCGCGACGGCGGCGGGTTTCACATTGGTCATTGCCCTCCAGTTCCTCAATCCGGATGCGCTGGTCGCTCGTATCAATCTCGCTCGGGCCTTAGCAGGACGCTCTTTTGATGCTCGTTATGCAAGTAGGCTCAGCGCCGACACCGTGCCGGAAATCGTAGCGGCTCCCCCGAATCTGAACCCGCAGGACCGCTGTATCGTGGCATCCGAGATCCTGACACGCTGGTCGCCCTCCCAGCCATCCGACTGGCGCGCCTGGAACTGGTCGCGCGCCAGGGCCGCGCAGGCGGTGCGTGAGAATATGCCCAGCCTGAAGGCTATGCAATGCCCCCCGCAGAGTTGACTTCCGGCCGCCCGTCAGTGTTTTGCGCTCCCAACCACTATGCGGGAAATTATGATCTCGATAGAGTTCCGCTTCGGCAGAATTCGAACACTTGCATTCGTGAGGACACTGGATTTGTCGAGTTCAAGACTCAATTGCTCGTTGAGAGAGGGGACCGTGCGGTCAGGGACTTCGAGGGCCTCGGCGGTCAATCGGTAATCGTAGCCCGGCAAATTGATGGAGATGCCATAGTATTTGAGGAGCTTGCCAAGGTTCTCGGCTTTGGGGGCGTCCCGACCTCTCTCATAGCGGTTAATCATCTGTCTGGAAAGCCCGAGTTTCTCGGCCACCTGCTCCTGGGTCTCAGGTGTCCCGGGCCTTCCGAGTCTGGCTTCCCTCAGCCTACGCCCGATTTCCTCTCGGATGTCCTTCCGCATTCGCATGTAAACACTCGTTGTCTAGCGCGCCAGCTATTGAAACGGGTTTGCGTCGCAGGAAAAGCCAAGGTGGCGCGTCAATGCGCTGCCACAAATTATGCTTGACAACGCCGATTGACGTCAACTATAGTGGACTCACGAAGCCCACTAAAGTGGACTTGACACAATCGAAGATTCCGGATAACGTGCTTTTTCACTTGAGCGAGGCAGACGCAACCGAGCAAGTTCTTGCTGCGGGGACAACTTTGGCCCTCGTGGGCACATCGAAACGTTGTGCCTAGGAAGGCCGCAAGCGACGGTAGAAACGGAAAAAGGAAGTGGCTAGTGCCACCGGCCGGGGGGAAGGGTTATGACCTCCTTAACCACGATACCAACCGTTTACAAGTATGGCTTCCTGACCTCACGAGCTGTTGACCTACTGAATCAACCCCAGGCGCACCAGATAGCGATCGAGGATCGCGACGTATTGGAGGCTTGCAAGGATCTGGTCGAGAAGATCATTAGGGGCGAGGCCTTTCTCGTCGGGCCGAACCCTGAAGTGAGCAATCTGCGTCCGGACGATGTCGAAACTTTTAATTTCCTCCTGAGCAGCGACTCACAACTACTACAGCTCGCTAAAGTCGAAGAGGACCTGCGAAGCTATCTTGATGCTATACTCAGGACGCTTGAGGGGCTTCTTAGAGACCCGGAGGGCGTAGCGAATAGCGAGAGGCAGAGGACGGTCGACTTCCTTACCAGGACCGCAGACGCTCTCCTCGCCTCTGCAAAGGAAAGCGCACGGCACTACCCGACCGACGAGTCTATGCCCGCCGCCCATGACTGACCACGCGACGGCGTCAACCTTCCTTAAGGCGGAGCAAATCCGCGCGCAGGCAGAGCACTTGTATCTGCTCCCCTTCCCCTCGTCCTGCCCTAGAAAGTTCGCTTCGCTCCTGTCGCAGGCCTGTGAAAAACTCAAATCAGTTGTCATTGGACTCTCAAAGAGGCCAGGGACGGCCGACGTGGACCGCCAGATCTCGTTCATATCTCTATTCCTCGTGGACCGACTCGCGCCCACCTTGCGTTTCATCGAGGGAGCATCTTCTGAAAATACTCCAGCGAGCCTGGTCGGGCCGCTGGAGAAGATTGGCAAGATGCTCCTTCCCGGGGCAGAATTCCTGGTAAGACGGCAGTGGCGTTACAACTACCGTGTCCAGGAGCTTCGGCAGGGCCTCGGAGAAGAGCTCAAGGGCTTACTGAGCAGGCACGACTTCAAGGATCTCTTTCCGGATGAGCCACAAAAGCTATACTCAATATCGTTCCCGTCGTTTGAGCGTGACAGCGCCCTTTTGCATGTGAATTTCGCTCACGAAATCGGCCACCCTATGGAGGAGAGGTACTTGGCAGCGGACCCGAGGAACCAGGAGCCCCTCGCCGAGCTTCGAACGGAAATCGAAAAGGAAGACACAGGCGCTGACGTGGTTAAGCGGGCCAAGGATATCGGCGCAGCAACCAGCTACTGGCGGGCGGCGGTCGAGGAGTTGATTTCTGATACGATCTCGACATGGGTGTTCGGCCCATCGGCCTTGTTTGCGCTCAGCGAGGTTGTGACACTCTCGCATTCGGCGGATGAAATATCGAAGGATCTGCACCCCCCCTGGCGTTTCAGGCTCCGCAATATGCTTTCCGTGCTGGAGGAACAGGGGTTCGTTGATCCGGCGTCCCACGAATTGCAGGGCTGGCGGGACAATGCGCACTCGAGCTTGTCGGGGGTGAAGTCAAGCGTCGACAACTGGCTCAAACACATGAGCCGGGTTGTCGAGCAAAACACAGACTGGGACGCTATCAGGCGAGAGGGCATCGCTGCCAAATGTGCGTACGAGTCGGTTAGCCGGGTGACGGGCAGCGTTCGGACCTTCGCGGCGCAGACCGTTGCCGACACCGCCTACACACGGGATTTATTCTCAGAGGAGGTCCCATGGCTGCTCGAGAGACTGTTTTGCGACTTGCCGCCGAACCAGATTGAACGCTCGCTCTGGGACGTCCGCCAGGTCAAACTGGCGTCAATCTTATCTAGCGGCTGGTTGTACAAGCTCGCAAAACTACACCCCGAGTTCGACGCTGATGCCGAGAGGTACGTCGAGCGGGCCTTCGTGCTTAACCGCCTGATTCTAAAAGCTCTTGAGCTCAGCGTGGTTGCTGGAGAATTCATGGAACGCGACGGGGAGAGTGCACGTGGGGCTGCTAAGCAAGAGTGAGATTGAAGAATGGCTGAATAAGGATCTCAATGAGCGCCTTGTAATCACGCCTATTCTTGACCCCAGAGAACAAATCAGTGAAGGGGCCGTCGACCTGCGGCTATCGACGACATTCATACTCACGCAAAAAACGGAATTCGCTCGCATGGACCCGACTCAGGGCAAGGAGCAACTGAAGGCCGAGATCCAGAAATATCAGTTCCGGGTCTCAAAGCGGTTTCACGAGGAGTTCGTGCTCCACCCCCATCAACTGGTCCTCGGCGCAACGTTGGAGTACCTCTCTTTCCCGGACGGTCTAGGCGGATACGTACTGAGCCGTTCCTCTTGGGGTCGCCTAGGGCTAGTGATAGCGACCGCCGCATTCGTAAATCCCGGCTTCAAGGGCTGTCTGACACTCGAATTGCTCAATCATGGTGAGGTGCCGCTGGTTCTCTGCCCGGGAATGCGTATCGCACAGCTTGCGCTACATCGAGTTACCGGGAAACCTGGCGCCCACCCCACGAGGTACCGCTGCCCGACCGAGCCGCAATTCAGCCTGATTTACAACGATAAAGATCTGGAACATTGGGGGCGAAGGGAATTAGCGACCTGATTGCGCTGCAATCCGATTCGCGAGCTCAACCAGCTCCTGAGAGGCCTTCGACCGCTGCTCCCGGCTTGTTTCGGAACGTAGGGACCTAGATAGGCTCACGAGTTGGCCGCCCTCAGGGCTGGCATGGGCCTTACTGAGACTCTCCACCGCCTCCAACGCGCGATCCAGTGTCGCCTTGGATTGCACGTTGCCAATGGTAAAGGCCCAGTTCTGTATAAGGCTCCCGCCACCGACACCGCACAAAACGAAGAAGCCGTAAGCCCTCGGAACTGCGACGTTCCCACCAGCAAAGGACCAGCCTAAGAAGCCCGCCACCGCGCCGAGAAAGGAGTTGATTGCTAGTGCCCAGGCGAAGTCGGTGCGACTGACGCCGAGGGTAGAGAACTTGAGGCCAGGGTTCAGCAGGATCAGAGTGTAGGTCACGCCCCCGACAAGCCCGCAAAAGGCTGCAACAACGATGTTCCATGTCATGGCCACCTCCTCCCTCCTCACGGCCACTCCGTGTGCCACGGGCACCCGTCCCCCAATCCACAAATTGGAAGAAACGTGCTCCCGGGAGGGCTGGACACGCTGCTCTGGGGACAGTGGCTAACTCTCCATTCCGCTATCATTCCTACAAAAGCTACATGGGCGGACCATTTTAGTCAAGCCGTTTGCCTACAGCACTGGTTGCAGGCTAATCTATTCTCATACTTGTATTCTGAGCGGGGGAGGGCTTCTGATGACAAACACGTTGAAAGACAAAGTCGCCGTGGTCACCGGCGGATCGCGTGGGATTGGTTATTGCATCGCTGAAAGGCTGCTTAAAGAAGGTGCGATGGTTTACACCTGTGGGCGCGACGCTCAAATTCTCATGCGGTCGCTCGAAAAGCTGCGCGCGCATGGTGACACTCGAGTTGAAGGCATGGTGGCGGATGTGGGCCGCTATGAAGACTGCCGAAAGCTGATCCAAACCGCCACCGAGCATTTCGGAGGCATCGATATCCTTGTGAATAATGCCGGGATAGGAATTATGAAGCCGGTGGACCAGCTTACGCCCGAGGAGTGGGATGCCACAATTCGCACGAACTTGTCGGGCGTATTCTACTGCTGCCGCGAAGCCATCCCCATCATGCGCCAGCGAGGGGGCGGATACATCTTCAATATTTCCAGCCTCGCGGGGGTAAACCCGTTCCCTGGGGGGAGCGCCTACAACGCCTCGAAGTTCGGGGTCAATGGCTTCAGCGAGGCCATGATGCAGGACGTCCGCTACGACGGTATTCGTGTAAGCTACATCATGCCCGGCAGTGTGGATACGGACTTCGGGGGAGCGCCGGGCAGCAGGCACCATCACAGTTGGAAGCTTTCCGGCGAGGACGTCGCCAAGGCGGTGGTTGACCTTTACACTTACCCCCTAACGTCGCTCGCCAGCCGCATTGAGCTGCGGCCTTCGCAGCCGCCGCGGAAAAAGTAAGCTATTGCAGGAGGTCGCCCATCACCAAAACGCGCAGACCTGCGATTTTCTGAAAGGAAGCGAAATCGCGGTCCCGCGTAATCAAAGGTACGCCGTGGTCGAGACAGCTCTGGGCGATTAGAGTGTCTCCAACCTTGGGCCGGACCTGCCCACGCAGCATTTTGGCGCGGAGCTTTCCGGCGCGCTCCCAGTATCCTGGGCTGATTTCCAGTTGCGGTATCTCGATCACCAACTCCTCGAGGGAAGGGGCAGGATGAGGGTCGCTCAGGAGCTCTGTGACTGAGATCGGGGAGATGCATAGTATTCGGTCACGCAGAGCCTGCCGAACCAAGTCGACATCGCGTCCAGATTTGCCCCCCAGCAAAGCCACGAGAGAACTGGTATCGGCACAGATCATTCTTCTCCTCGCATTTCCTGCCAAGTGAGGCCGAATTTAACTTTTCCCTCCAAAGCCAGCAGCCGGTCGTAGACATCCTGGGCCGCTAAAAGCTCCAAGCCCTTGCGCACCGTAGGAGTCGCCCCCACCTTGGTTGCCCTCTGTGCCCTTCGCAGGAGGTCCTTAGAGACCATGACGGTAAGCTTCTTCATGTGTTCTTTTGCCATGCCTCGATCATACCAGCACGCATGCCGTATTTCAATACGGCAAATCTAGGTGTAGCCGCTAGTCACTTATCTAAGCACTCGGCGCCGGCCACTACCCACCGCATTAATCGAGAGGAACCTCATCAAGCACATCGTCCCAGTGGGAAAGGGTTAATTCCCACCGGCGTTTTTCCTGACGGTCATGATCTTGCTTATTGGGATAGAGGGACTTGAGGATTTCCGGCTCGCGCTCGTGCGCCTCATCGAGGGCCGCCCAGTCGCGCCAGATCATTACTATTTTGTAGTCCCAGGCGGGGCTTTCGGCATGGAAACGCCGGGTGTAAAGCCTCTCACTCTTCAGCAGCCCTTCCTTCATCAATTCTTTGAGAAGGGGATTGTGGTTTTCCTTATAGAGCGCAAGCCACTCGGAGCTCCCACCCGGCACTAGCTTGTAGTAATACTCAATCGTGACAGGCTGTGCAATGGACTGGCCCGCACTGGCAGACACAGCAAGGGCAAATAAGGGTGCAAGGCCTAAACTCAAGAATTGAAGATTCATTTTCTCTCCTCTCTGCATACCAGAGTAACAGCCTTTCCTTTTAGACTGCTAGAAATCTGGTAGTGTCCTAATTTGGGCCGTAACACCGGCTTCCAGCCGGAACTGGAGCCGCCAAGATGGCGGCGCTCCGCCCAAATTAGGGCAGCACTAGAAATCTCGAGAAGTAGGCCAGAGGATAAGATAACGCCGCGCCAATGCAGGAAGTGGTATGTTCCTGATTCCACTTGTGGCAGAATCTTTGCGGGGCAGACGATTAGTCCGTTCGGCCCCAAAAATGCCTAGCTGTCAATAGGCGACGGCGAACAGGGACACTTTGTCTGCATGATTCGCCGAAGGGAGTGAGAAAATGCGCACTCATTTGGGCTGTTCGGGCCAATTGGACCTGGGGAACCTCAGCCAGGATTCCCAACATAAGCTTGAACATATTGAAGCGACGTGGCTGGAGTTTGTTCCTGAGTCGCTCTCGCTGGAGGTTCGCCACGTCCAGCCTGATGACCGACCCGTGCTCCCGGAGATTGTGCGGGAGCTGGTCGAGTTCCTTAGCCAAGTTACGGACGAGGAACGCGCCCAGGTGGTCGGGGGGACAGTCTACTATCAGGACGGAGTGAAGGGGCACTACGTCAGGATCAAGGTTTGTAAGGGTGGTTCCTTAACGATTTCCTGGGCGCGGCCTGATTACACGCACGCGAGCTGGGAACGATACCGCAGCCAGCCAGTCTCGGTTGTTCCAGAGCCATATCAGCGGTTGAACGGCAAGTTCAGTTTCGAGGGGATTCCCACTGCTGCGGATGACGTTCGCGACCTTCTGGAGCGCACCGCAGGGCTCTATTCCGAAGGAGACTTTGAGATTGTTGCCCGCGTGGATCGAATCGAGGTGGCGCTGCGTGATGTCAATGCGAGCGTTTTGCCCCTAGTTTACGCGCTGCAGGTTCTCGCCAAGCCGGGTTCGCTTGAAGGCGAGATCGACGTTACCTCATTTCGGCCCGGCGATCTCGATGAATGTTGCCGCTTTACCTTCCGAGACGGCGAGGCTTGGCTGGTTAGTCCATCCTTGTGGGGCGACGGCTTGGAGGGACGACAGCCGAATGTCGAAATTGGAAAATAGAAAATGGAAACTAGGGGCTTTTCTCGAGCTCCACTTTCACATTATCTAATCCAGTTTCGGTTTTTCAATTCTCCAATTTCGATTTTCCAGTTTCGATTTTCTAACTTACAGCTTGAGGTGAGTATGGATTACGGATTCACTGAATATCAAAAGGCCATTCGAGACCTTGCCCGCGAAATTGCCGAAAAGGAAATCCGGCCGGTAGCGGCGGAATACGACCGCGAGGCCAAGTTTCCCTGGCCGATTGTGAAAATACTCGCGCAGACTGATTTGTTTCGGGTTTTCATGGAGGAAAAATACGGAGGGATTCCCGAGGGGACTCCGATCATGAACATGGTGATCGTGACGGAAGAACTGTCCAAGGCGTGCGCCGGCATTGCGCTCAGTTTTGCGGGCACGGCGCTCGGCGCCCTGCCGATCATCCTCTCCGGCAGCGAGGAACAGAAGCAGAGGTGGCTGCCGGACATCGCCTCCGGCAAGCGCTTGGTGGCTTTCGCGCTCACCGAGCCTCAGGCCGGTTCGGACGCTGCTGCCGTGCGCACCACCGCCGTACGCGACGGGGACCACTACGTCCTGAATGGAACCAAACAGTGGATCACGAACGGTGGCGAGGCGGAACTCTACTCTGTGATCGCGCTTACCAATCCCGCCAAGGGCCCGCGCGGGGCGTCCTGCATCGTGGTTGAGAAGGGTACCCCGGGATTCAGCTTCGGCAAAAAGGAAGACAAGCTGGGGATTCGCGCCTCCGCCACGCGCGAACTGGTCTTCCAGGACTGCCGCGTACCGGTAGAGAATTGCCTGGGGCGAGAGGGCACGGGCTTCATCACGGCCATGCGGACCTTCGATGTTTCCCGCCCCGGAGTGGGCGCACAAGCGGTGGGTATTGCGCAAGGGGCTTTCGATTTGGCGCTCGAGTACGCCTGCACCCGCACGCAGTTTGACAAGCCTATTAGCTCCTTCCAAGGACTGGGCTTCTTGCTGGCCGATATGGCGACAAAGATCGAAGCCGCGCGCGCCCTTGTCTATGCCACAGCACGCCACATCGACACACAACCCAAGGAGCGGCCCACGCTCTACTCCGCCATGTCCAAGTGTTTCGCCTCTGACGTCGCCATGGAAGTCACCGTGGACGCGGTGCAGGTCTTTGGCGGCTACGGCTACATGCACGACTATCCGGTGGAGAAGTACATGCGCGACGCCAAAATCACCCAGATCTATGAAGGCACTAACCAGATCCAGCGCGACGAGATCTCGAAGGTGCTGGTCAGCGGCTACCACGCGAGGCGGCCGGCTGCTCCCTAGGGGAGTAGGCGGAAAGCAGAAACTAGAAATCAGAAATTAGAAACTGGAAAATCGAAACTCGAAACTCGGAATTCGAAAAGCGAAACTGGAAACTTGTGAGTTAGTGTCCTGTCTCGCGTAATTCTTCTCGACGGGCAACTTGGTAGGAACCCCCTCACCCGCCTGCGGGCCGTAGCGGGCTGGACGCCCTGAGCATCCATAACCCTTCCGCGGGCGAAGGCCCGGCCCGCCCCGGCTGAAGAAAACGCCGGGGC
>Ga0187781_10004747_pt1 | contig 10112 bp, 9 predicted proteins | sample 0715_SJ02_MP02_2_FD_132447 | JGI IMG/M metagenome (GOLD analysis project Ga0187781, IMG submission 132447) | Tropical peat soil microbial communities from peatlands in Department of Meta, Colombia - 0715_SJ02_MP02_20_MG | ecosystem: Environmental > Terrestrial > Soil > Wetlands > Peat | place...
ATTGATCCTGCGCGAAATAGTCCGGGTGCACTTCGTGGCCAAGCTTGTATTCGCCGGCCGTCAGCGGCTCTTCGTGCGCCAGCAGCTTGATCAGCGTCGACTTCCCTGCCCCGTTCACGCCCACCAGCGCGATTCGCTCGCCACGCTCGATCATGAAATCCACCCCGGCGAAGACTTTGTGCTCCGCAGCCTGGGTGCCCCACACATCGGCCTGCCCTGAGCTGGTCGAAGGGCGGTTTTCGTTGTGTGGGGATTTCCGATAACTCTTCGCGACGTTGATGAACTCGGCCACGATCCGTCCGCTCGGCTTCGGCTGCGGGAAGGAGAAATGAACGACTTTCTCTTCGTCGGGAATCTCGATGCGCTCGATCTTCTCCAGCTCTTTAATACGGCTCTGCACCTGCTTCGCCTTCGTCGCCTGATAGCGAAAGCGGTTGATAAAGACCTCCAGCTGTTCGATGCGTTCGCGCTGCACTTTATATGCGTTTTCAAGCTGCTCTTTGCGCGCAGCCTTGGCGGCCAAATATTGGTCGTAGTTTCCGGCATAGAAATGCAGCTTCTTGTTCCATATTTCGACAATGCGCTTGACGGTCACATCGAGAAAATAGCGATCATGCGAGATCAGGACGTACGCATAGGGATAGGTGCTGAGATATTCTTCCAGCCAGTTGCGCGCTTCGAGATCGAGATGGTTGGTCGGCTCGTCGAGCAGGAGCAGGTTCGGCTTTTGCAGCAGCAGCTTCACCAGCGCAATGCGCATCTGCCATCCGCCGGAAAATTCTTCCGTCTGGCGCGTCCAATCCTCCCGGCGAAACCCGAGCCCGGTGAGGACTTTGCCTACTTCCGCTTCCAGCGTGTACCCATCGCGCGCGCGAAACTCGTGCTCGAGCTTCTGATACCGGTCGGCGACTTCGGCATATTCAGCACCGGTGTGGTCCAGCTCCGCCATGCTGTGCGTCAGCGACTCCATCTCCTTTTCCATCGCATGGAGTTCGTCAAACACCGACATGCACTCGGCGAAAACGGAGCGGCCGGAGAGCGCGAGCCCATCCTGCGGCAGATATCCGGTGGAAGTACCCTTGGCGCGCGAGATCCAGCCATAGTCAAGCGTTTCCAGCCCGGCCAGGATCTTCATGACCGTGGTCTTGCCGGTGCCGTTCGCGCCGACGAGTCCAAGCCGCGACTCGGGCGTGATCAGCCAGTCGGCATCTTCGAACAGGAGTTTGTGGCCATAGCGCTTGCCGGCGGCAGAGAGCTGAATCATCCTGGCTTTATCGTCTCATGAAGACTGTTGGTGAGAACACTAGCCGCTGAGTTTTCGGATTGCCTGCTTTCATAAAGGTACCCTCAATGGACCAAGTTAAGCGGCAGTATAATCTCAGCCGATTGAAGGAGGACTGCTCTATGAAGAGGTTGGGACTCGCCACCAGCTACGCGCGGATGTGGCCAAGGGAAGTGTTTGACTGCAAAAGAGGCAAGCAGCTTTTGGTAAGGCAGCTCGATATATTATCGAAGCCGGGAGTTTACGTCCTCTATAGAAATGACGTGCCTTATTATGTGGGAAAAGCCAAGCGGCTTCGCAGCCGACTTCGCTCACACGCCTTGCAACCCACGAGCAAATACTACAATTTCTGGAATCATTTTTCCGTTTTTGTCGTTGAAGACCCAACGCTGCAGAGTCAATTAGAAGGAATCTTGATCGCCGCGATGCCAACCGCGAATGGAGCGAAACCGAGGATAAGAAAAGCACAGCTACCTCTGGACGTTAGGAAGTTCCTCCACAAGCGCCTGCATGAACCATTGCACCTACAGGCCGGCTGAACAGTTAAGAGAACATTGAGAACTCCGGTTGACCAAGGAGGGCATTTGTTCCTGTGTGACGCTCCCTACCGAGCCACAGCCCACCGCCCCGCCCCGATCTGCTCCACCGCGCGGTCGATCACCGTTTGCAGCTCGCGGGCGTACTTCACTTCCCTGCCCGTGGCCAGGGTGGCGCGGGCTTCATTTTCGTTGAACCAGGTGGGGTTGCGGTTGTCTTCGTGGGGCTTGCAGATTTGGCGGACATCCATCAGGAAAGCTTTGACCACGTACTCCTGCACCCCGTTCGGCTGCCAGAAAACGCCCTTCGAGTGGATGTAGACGTGGAAATGACGCGGCTCGATGATGCCGATCGCGCCGGCTTCTTCGCGCGCTTCGCGCTCGGCGGCTTCGCTGTGGGAGAGACGAGTGTCGGGGGCTCCCTTGGGAAACGTCCACTTGTTGCCGCCGTTGGTGTTGACCAGCAGGAATTCGGCGTGCGAATTCACCCTGCGGTAGCACACAGCCGCGACCTGCAACGGCAGCGCAAAGCGGGATGGGCGGGCGGAACCCATGTTGCATTTAGTCTAGCGTGGAGATGTTTCAGCAGTATTAAATTGCACTGAAAATAGTGCACGAAAGTGTACTGGTCAGTGGTTAGTCGTTAGTGATTAGTGATTAGTAGGCAGCGGCCGCTTGCGGGAGTCAGCAATCCGGTCTCAATCCATGCCGAAAGTCGCCAGACCGGGAAGGGCACGACTTCAGAGGTTGCGCGAAAAAGAATCAGGTTATTAAAACCGGGAAGGGCACGAGTTTACTCGTGCCGATAAGCCGTTGAAGATACGTCGGCGCTTCAGCGCCTGAGGGCCCATTCCTTGGGCCAAAAAGACTTTCTCCGCAGCCTGTTCAGTCGTGCCGCTCAAAGCCGCAAAAGACGCGGGCTTTCAGCCCTCGCCACGCCCCGCGAACGACGAACGACGAAGGACGCATGCGTCAATCGACAGCTCCTCATCATCTCCCAAACCGCAGCCCGCTCAGGGCCGTCACTCTGGCCGGATCGCCCCCGCGGCTGGCGATGAGCACCTGAAAGGTTTCGCCCATCCCGATGGGCGAGACCAGATGCTTGAGTTGCAGAGTCACCTTGGCCAGCTCCTGTGGCAACTGGCAGTCCTCGAAGGCATCGGCGAATTGGTTCTCCTCGCCGATTCCCATCAGGAACTGCGACTGCGTGATCAGCTTCTCCGCGCGCAAGCCAGCCTGCTTCAAAACCGCAATCAGCGCGGTAAAGTTAACGTGAGCGGTCAGATCCTGCTCACCCGGAGCTTCGTATGGATTTGGACTGGCTGAGTGCTGCCGATAGGCCATGAGCGTGCCGCGATGGCGTCCGGCCAGTTGTTCGCTACGCGTGTAGCCGTAGTCGATGGCGACGAGAAATCCGCGACCAACTGCGCCGCCAATCGCACCGGCGTATTGTTGCGCGGCGAGTGGAACTTCGACCCGCTCGTTTGCTTCGAGATGAATGCCATAGCGGTCGAGAAATTCCAGCTCTTCAGCAACGGGAGGAAGCCAGGTTTCCGCGAGCCGATCACCCTCAAAACTCAGGTGAAGCTTGCCCTTGGAGCTGAGGACCTCAACCGGAAGCGCGTCGAAGAACTCATTAGCAAAAACGACAAGAGGACAATTCGGCGAGCTTGTCCGTTGGAGCCATGGTTGTCCCTCCGAGACCGAAGCTTTGCCAGTGTCGATGTGCGCGGCAAGGTTCTCAGCCAGCTTTTTGCGGAGCGCGGGGGACGACTCCTCGAGCGTGTAGGCGAGGGCGCCGAAGAAGTCCGGGAATTTTTTCCGCGACCAGTCGAGCACATCGCGCGCGAACAGGCCGCGTCCAGGGCCGAGTTCGAGAATCTCGACTTGCGCCGGCCGGTCGAGCGCGCGCCACATCTCCTCGAACTGGCGGGCAAGCAGGCGCCCGAAAACGGCGTGCACGTCGCTTGAGGTGTAGAAGTCTCCTGCCTTGCCAAACTGGGCGCTGTTGCGCGAGTAGTAGCCTGCGACGGGATCGTAGAGGCAAAGCTCCATGTAGCGGGAAAACGGCATGGGTCCGCGCTCGCGGATTTCCTGCTCGATCTGAGATCGGAGAGACAAGGCGACTTCCCGACTGCGGAATCTCCTGACTATCAGACTAGACCCCTCTGACCGCGGTCTTTTAAAGTCAAAGACTTAGCACGTGAAGATTGCCAGGTCTTTGAAAAATAATGGTCTAACTGTAAAGTACTTTTGCCTCAGTAACTTACGGGGAATTCTTCGGTTCCTCCTGCAGCTTGTTGCTCTGCGGCGTGCGGGTAAACATCTCGATGAAATAGTCGTGCAGCGCGTCATAAAGTTGGCGCTGGAGTTGCCATGCGAACTGCGGGCTGTCCAGGTCGCGGGCGTGAACCGGGAAGACATAGGTGTGGGCGTCGACGGCAGCGTCCTTCGGATTTGAGCCGGGCGCGTCCTTCAGATTTCGAATGGCCGCATCTTTCAGATTGATCAGGACCTCGATGGCGCCGTTCGTCTCGCGCGCGGAGAAAACCAGCAGGGGATGATCGTAGAGGCGCAGGTGATCGAGAACCTTGGCGAGCTGCAGGGACGAGGACACGGAGACATTCTAGGGCATTTGGGCCACGGTGAACGCAGGTTGGGTCTCCGCGAATTCGCGCTAAAATGGCGGCCATGCCAAAAAGCAATTTCACTCGCCGCCGCAGTTCTCGGACCGAAGGTCGTCTTCGACGTTCCTTCCGGAAACATGAACCATCGGCCGACCGGCCATTTGCGCCAGGCTACGGGATCGTAGGTCCGAAGGATGGTAAGGGCCTGCTGCCGTGGACATGGGTCGCAAGAAAGCTGGAGCGTTGCCGCACCTACTGGGTAGCCACAATCCGCTCCGAAGCGGCGCAACAGTTGAAGCCACGGCCGCACGTGATGCCGGTCTGGGGTGTGTGGGCCGAGGACGCCTTTTTCTTTTCGACCGGCCGCAAGTCGCGCAAAGGACAAAATCTTGCGGCCAACCCTGCCTGCACGGTTGCCAATGACGACGCCGAGGAAGCGGTGATTCTCGAAGGCGAGGCACGCGAGGTTAATGACGCTTCCCTGCTGGAGCGCGTGGCCGCCTCCTACAAGAAGAAGTACAAGATGGACCCGCGAAGCATGGGCGAGCCGATCTTCAAGGTACAGCCGTCAAAAGTGTTTGCGTTTATCGAAAAGAGTTTTCCAAAATCGGCAACGCGCTGGAGGATATGAGAGCGGCAGCGCGGTCGGCGGTTGAGTGTAATCGCGATGTTACAACACTGTCGACGATCAACCTCGCCGTCGCTCATTGAAGCTTAGCGGTGACGAGCCGAAGCGTGTCGGGCGAAAGGTGACGTGCCGGATCAACGTGAGCACTGTGCGCCAACATACTGATTTGATCTCCTGAGTAGCAGCCGAGTGCAAAACCCACCGGGGGTGAGCTTTTGGTAGCGACCTTCTGGCCAGAGCCGAGGTCATATTCGTCGAAGCGGAAAATGACGTGTGGCTTCTCGCCAACATATTGGTACACCTCGACTGCAACACCAAGGCCGAACAGCCACTGGTTGTGATGCCGCTGCTCCGTATCCAGTGGCACAGGAACGATTTTGACGTCGACGTGACCGGTTTCCGAGATCGTCGCGATAGCGGTTGCCGGTGGGCTCTCGGAGCTCAACATCACGTAAGCAACTCCATCCCCTGCAGCCATGCCACTTGCGAATGTCCATCCACCGCCTCCAGGGGGCAATGGAAGTTCGAAGCGCTTGATTAGGCGGTCGTCGGCATCCAGAACCACGCCGCCATACTTCCAATCGTCCCGCTGAGACGGATCTTTTACCCGATGACCCACAAGTATGGCCGTCCCCGACGACGTTACCGCCATTCCAGTAGGTTGAAGATCGAGCGATATTTGATTCTGAGCCAGCACATTTCCGTGGGTATCGAAATGAATCATCTCGTAGCCAGCGAACTTAGCCGAGTTAGACAGCGAGTGCCGAGCTGCCAGGATATGTGGACCCGCGGGCGTGTCTGCGATCGTGCCTAGCGACGCTGGCCATGCTCCGTCCGGAAGCTGGAACATAATGGTTGAACCGTCGCGCGCCACGCGCATGATGGACTCCAACCGGCCATCACCGCGATATAGTTGACCGTCGACGCCGCAGGTGACCCCGCCGAACCTGTCGTTGAGCGATGCACCGGAAATCACCACGTCGCTGGTTACCTGCTGACCATACGAGATGTTGATTGAAGAAACCGCTAAGAGAACAACTACCGCAAATCGAGACGACATGACATTCCCTGCTGCGAACTGATTCATTTTAGGCTTTATTCTGGAACCCCAGAAGCATAACTGTTGTAAGCAGCGTTAGCACCCGTTGGCCAGTCCGAACGCAGATCCAGGCTAGGACCGGAAGCTTCTTTGCGCCGACAAATGTGCCCCCGTCAGCAGCAGCATTCCCGTGAGGAAGGCCCAGAACATCAGGCTGACGGAGATGGCGAAGGGGCCGTAGACTTCCCCGAAATTGAGCAAAGGCAGCGCGAGGATGTAGACGTATTTGAGCGCCTCGGAAAGCAATCCCATGATGACCGCGGCCGGCAGCACGCGCCGGGCCGGAACTTTGCCATTGGGCAACAGCCAGTAGACGAGAAAGAAAATGGCGATGCTCGCCGCGATGGAGAATATCTTCATGGTGACAAAGCCCACCAGTTGCACGTACCAGGCGGCATAGCCGTGCAAGGCACTCTTGACGATGGCAACGTTGCCCGCCGTCAGGCCGACGGACAGCAGCGCCAGGGATCCGCAGGCAAAGGCCAGTCCGAGCGCAATGAGCTGATTGCCGATGTAGGAGCGGTTGTTGGGGAATCCCCACACGCGGTTAAGCGCAACCTCGAGGGGCATGAAAACTCCGGTCGAACTGATGAGCAACATGACGAGCGAAAACACCTGCGCGCGATGATGCGAGGCAACGAGCGCATTGAGGTTGCGGATGACGAAATCCTGGCCGGTGGGGAGAGAGTCGCGAAGCAGGTTTTCGACCACCGTGTACATCACCTGGGAATGGATGCCCTTGCGGATGAGGGTCATCAGGAGCAGCAGAAACGGGAAAAAGGAGAGGATGGCGTTGGCAGCGACCGAAAAGGCGAACGTATGGACATCGGTCCGGAGCAGATAAACGAAGGTGGAGCGGAGCAGGCTGGTGCGGGGGCGCGGGCCGCGACCGCCGCCGCGCGTAGGATCTGCCAGCCCAACCGGAGTGATGGAAGACACGCTTATTCAAATCTTATCAAACAGTTAGGGGATTTTGAGGAATGCGAGAGGAGTCGCGGCGCTGGCCGAGGGAGCAGCACATTCACTAAGTAAATGAGGACTAGCTACGTCTCCTTTTGGAAACGATTTGAAGTGCGGCCTTGGCCCCGGTGTGGCCTCACAGTTTTTTCGTTTGTTCTCCATTTCTCGCTTGCCAACTGTCGCCTTCCCTACTATTATCTGGGGCTCGTCAGGCGAAGTTGGCTGGCAAGTTGTTCAATGGTTGGCGGTTCTGTGCGGTTGGTTCCTGTTAGCGCCATTGTATTACCGGCTCCCTTACGCTTTGTCTCGGCTATTTCGGCTGAGCCAGACGCGCGGGGCCGTTTCCGCTAATGGAGGGAACGGCGCCAGCAAGCCACCCTAAAAGCCGTGTCCTTGGAAGCGGTGTTCCGCTCTTCGGCAACGACAGGTGGGACCTGCAGCTTGAGGGAGGCGGAGTAATTTCAGCTGAGAGGCGAAAGGAGTTTTATCCGTGAGAGAGAAGGGTACTGTGAAGTGGTTCAACGGGGCGAAGGGATACGGATTCATCCAACGCTCCACGGGCGAGGATGTTTTCGTGCATTTCTCCGCCATCCAGGAGAACGGCTACCGCACGCTGAACGAGGGCGAGACGGTCGAGTTCGACTTGCTCAAGGGACCGAAGGGCTTCCAGGCGGGCAACGTAGTGCGCGCCGCGGCGTAACAATTTCTCCAACCAGTTCGCAAACCCTCTCGAAGCGGCGAGAGGGTTTTTTGTTGCAAGAAGAATCGCCGCGCCGGTGAGGATGCCGGCTGGCACACTTCCCATGGTGCAGGTCAAGCGGTTAGACTTTCGGGTTGCACCGCGTAAGTTCGTGCTTACTCCGGAACCTGAGCCAAACACAGCACGACACACGGAATCACTCGAGGTCTTTGTGAAGCACCTGGTAGCGTTTCTCGGCCCTGCAGTCATCTTCTCTTTGGCGCTGGTGTCATTTGCGCAGTCAGCCCCCTCCGATCCGGTGCTCTCCAGCATGCAGCAGGAACTGGACCGGTCGCTGGCGGCGCTGAAGAAGACGCCGACGCCCCCTTACTTTCTCTCATATCAGCTGACCGACAATCGCGGCATTGAGATTGCCGCTTCCTTCGGCGCTCTCACCGGCAGCATGGACCAGACGACGCGCTTCCTCGATCTCGACGTGCGAGTGGGGGATCCCGCGCTCGACAACACGCACCCGATCCGGCAGACCGGAACTGACTTTGACGAAGTGAGCGACCAGTTGGAGCGGACAAAAATTCCGCTGGACGACAATCCCGACGCGCTCCGCGTGGCTTTGTGGCACGAGACCGAGCGCAAGTACCGGAGTGCGACGCAGCGGCTGCAGAAGGTGAAGGCCAATGTCCAGGTGAAGGTCGATGCGGAGGACAAGTCGGGCGATTTTTCGCGCGAGGGCGCGGAGACTTATGCGGAACCGATTGCACCCTTCTCGTTCGACACCAGGACCTGGGAAGAAAAGATGCGGAAGTTTACCCGCCCGTTTGGCGGGCATAAAGAGATCATCGAGAACAGCGCCGAGGTGATTGCCGAGATCGAGACGCGCCGCTACGTCAACAGCGACGGAAGCCGCATACGGATTTCCTCGCCCTTCTTCCGCATCATCATCTCCGCCACGGCCAAGGCTGAGGACGGCATGGAACTGCCGCTGCACCAGACTTATATGTCATTTCGGCCCGACGGCTTTCCCAGCGACGACGCCATTTTGAACGACGTTGCCCACATGGTGGAAATGTTGCTGGCGCTGGTGAAGGCGCCGCTCGCCGAGCCCTATACCGGACCGGCGATTCTCTCGGGGCGAGCCAGCGCGGTTTTCTTCCATGAGATCTTCGGCCATCGCATTGAAGGTCAGCGGCAGAAGAATGAAGACGAGGCTCAGACCTTCAAGAAGAAAGTGAATCAGGCGGTGCTCCCGGATTTCATGAGCGTGTTTTCGGACCCGAATTTGAAAAGCTACGCGGGCACGGAGCTGGTGGGCTACTACCCGTACGACGATGAAGGCGTGAAAGCGCAGCGCGTCACCGTGGTGGACAAGGGCATCCTGAAGAACTTTCTTATGTCGCGCGCACCCATCGAGGGCTTCGACCATTCCAACGGCCACGGGCGCCGCCAGCAAGGATACAAAGTTGTGGCGCGGCAATCGAACCTGATTGTGGAATCGTCGAAACAGGTTTCGCGAGCCGAACTGAAGAAGCTGCTGGTCGAGCAGATCAAGGCTGCGAACAAACCCTACGGCCTGTTTTTCGACGATATTGAAGGCGGCTTCACGTTTACGCAGCGGGTGCTGCCGAATGCGTTCAACGTCCGGCCGACGGTGGTCTATCGCGTTTATCCCGACGGCAAGGAAGAACTGGTGCGGGGCGTGGATCTGATTGGGACGCCGCTGATCGCCTTCAGCAAAATCGCGGCGACCGACGATCAGGTCGCGGTGTTCAACGGCGTTTGCGGCGCGGAATCGGGATGGGTGCCGGTTTCGGCGTCGTCACCGGGCCTGCTGGTCTCGCAAATTGAAGTGCAGCGCAAGGAGAAATCGCAGGAGCGTGCGCCGATCCTGGGGCCTCCGCCAGCGATGCAATCGAAATGAGGACACGCATGCGTCTTTCCAAAGTAGTGGCCTTGTCCATGGTTTTGCTCGGCGCTCTGGCATGGGCGCAGGACGATGTGCCCATGCGCGCGATGAAAGATGAGCTGGCGCGCTCGCTCAGCGAACTGCAACTGCAAAAGATGGACAAGCCATATTTTCTGGCCTACCGCTTGGAGGACATAAACCAGTACGAGATCGCCGCCATGCTGGGCAGCCTGACCGAGGAGCAACCCTCACGGACGCGCCTGATCGGCGTCGAAGTGCGGGTCGGCGATTATGCGCTCGACAACAGCAACTTCGTTTCCCTGCGAAGCCTGGGCGCGGGCGCGGGCAATCTGCTGAGCAGCATTCGTCAGGCGCCGCTC
>Ga0187781_10004749_pt1 | contig 10109 bp, 6 predicted proteins | sample 0715_SJ02_MP02_2_FD_132447 | JGI IMG/M metagenome (GOLD analysis project Ga0187781, IMG submission 132447) | Tropical peat soil microbial communities from peatlands in Department of Meta, Colombia - 0715_SJ02_MP02_20_MG | ecosystem: Environmental > Terrestrial > Soil > Wetlands > Peat | place...
ACCATCGGCTGGGGAAGGAATGGCCAGATAGCATACGCGTTGGAGGGGAGCGTATTTATAGGCGGGGCGGCCATCCAATGGCTTCGTGACGAAATGGGACTGATTCGAGATGCCTCCGAGACGGAGGAACTCGCCCGCTCGGTGCCGGACACGCATGGCGTTTATTTTGTCCCCGCTTTCGTTGGGCTGGGAGCGCCCCACTGGGATGCGTATGCGCGGGGCACTATCGTAGGCCTGACTCGTGGTGCTAACCGCAAGCACCTGGTTCGCGCGGCGCTTGAATCCATTGCCTATCAGACTGGCGAGGTGGTCGACGCCATGACGCGGGATTCGGGAATCAAGCCGGAAGTGCTCCGCGTGGACGGTGGAGCTGCGCGCAACGATTTCCTCTGCCAGTTTCAGGCTGACATTCTTGGAGTTCCCGTCGAGCGGCCCGCCACCACGGAGACCACGGCGCTGGGGGCGGCGTACCTGGCCGGCTTGGCGACCGGATTCTGGCGGAACGAATTGGAGTTGAAGACTCATTTGAGAATAGAACGACACTTCGAACCCTGTATGGAAGCGTCTCGGCGCGAGGAACTTTGCGGGGGCTGGCGACGCGCCCTCGAGCGGGCCAAAGGCTGGGCAACCGGGGGCTAGGGTGCTGGGGACTAGGGGCTAAGGAATGCGGCCTCGTGGCGGGGCGACCACTCCCCGGCCCCTCCTTAGCCAAAAGGGGAGTATAGTTTCCCTCCTCTCTGAGGAGCGGATCAAGGGGTGGTGGAGAGTTTCTTTTCTGCGTCCCTAGCCCCTGGTCCCCAGCCCCTAGCCCCCAGCCCCCAGCCCCTTTTGTGAAGGTTGTCGCCGTTCAAAAGGAGCAAATCGCCATGCACTATCGTGAACTTGGCCGTACCGGCTGGAAGGTATCCGAAATCAGCTTTGGAGCGTGGGCCATTGGTTCGGCCTGGGGTGAGGTTGACGATAAAGAATCCCTCGCCACCCTGCACCGCGCCATCGACTTGGGCGTCAACTTTATTGATACCGCCGACGTTTATGGGATGGGCCGTAGCGAGCGGCTGGTGGCGCGGCTACGCAAAGAGCGGAAAGAAACTATCTACGTCACCACCAAGGCGGGCCGCCGGCTCAACCCGCATACCGCCGAAGGGTACAACAAGGCGAACCTTACCCAGTTCATCGACGACAGCTTGAAGAACCTCGAAACGGATTGCATCGACCTCTTGCAATTACACTGTCCGCCCCCCGTTCTCCTCTACCGGCCGGAGTTCTTCGGCATGATGGATGACTTCGTCCGGGCCGGCAAGATTCGCTATTACGGCGCTAGCGTGGAAACCGTCGAGGAGGCTCTGAAAGCCATCGAGTTCCCCGGCGTGCAGACTATTCAAATCATCTTTAACATGTTCCGGCATCGCCCTGCGGAGCTGTTCTTCCCGGAGGCGAAGCGGCGGCGCGTGGGTATCCTGGCGCGTGTACCGCTGGCCAGCGGGCTTTTGACCGGGCGGATGACCCGCGACACCACTTTTCCTAAAGACGACCACCGCAACTTCAATCGCCATGGAGAGGCGTTCGACCGAGGTGAGACGTTCTCCGGGGTGGATTATGAAATCGGGCTGGAAGCCGTGGAGACTCTCAAAGGTCTTGTTCCGCCCGGCGCCACCCTGGCTCAACTGGCCCTGCGATGGATCCTGATGTTTGACGCCGTCGCCTGCGCCATCCCAGGAGCCAAGCGCGCCGACCAGGTTGAGGAGAACGTCCGCGCTAGCGATCTAGCCCTGGTTAGCGATGCCCAAATGGCCAAAGTGCGCGAAGTTTACAACCGCAAAATCCGCGAACTCGTACACCAACGGTGGTGATTGGATGTTGACGCGCAGCGCCGGCCTTCGGGTCGGCACGCGTCTTTCCTATGCTGACCTAAAGGTCAGCGCTACTACGCCCTCCAAGGCTTCCGGCTGTTTGGCATCAGAGTATGGTGCTGATATAATCGCCACTCGACGTAATCTCTGGAAGGTGCGACCGTGGCTCGACTGACTATCTATCTCAACGACGCTGCCAAACGGCGGGTGAGAGCCGCGGCCCGGAAATCCCGAGTGTCGGTTAGCCGATGGGTTGCGGACCTCGTTGAAAGCCGAACCCGCACCAAATGGCTGGCGGAGGTGCGCCAACTGGCAGGTGCGTGGCCGGATTTTCCTGACCTCCACGAAACCCGTCCAGTGCGCCGCAGGGATCGCTCCCGGGCGCGGCTATAGCGGGCTTGGCCCGGCGGCAGCCTGACGCGATTCGTTGGTCACTTTTTCTCGGATCCCATGTTCTTGCTTGATACCAACACGCTCATCTACTTCTTCAAGGGGCAAGGCAAGGTGGCGGAGCACCTCTATGCCGTAGCGCCTGGAGAGGTTGCGATCTCGTCCGCATCGCTGTATGAGATCGAGGTTGGTATCGCCAGATCAGCCCAGCCAGCCAAGCGGCGCAGGCAGTTCGACACGTTTCTCGAGGCCGTGTCGGTTTTCCCATTCGACCGGACCGCGGCCCAAGCCGCGGCGACGTTGCGTGTGGATTTGGAGAGGCGGGGTCTCCCCATCGGCCCGCTGGACAACCTTATCGCCGGCGTCGCCCTCGCCCACCGGGCCACCCTAGTCACACGCAACACACGAGAGTTCTCGCGGCTGCCCGGCCTTGCCCTCACGGATTGGTACGACTGAGTGGGCAGCCATACCCACGGAGCCACATCATGCTCAAACGACGCACACGAATAATCATCGCGCTTGCCTTGTTTCTGCTTATTTTTCTGCCTCTCCTCACTAACGGTATTGACCTGTTAGTGGACTGGCTATGGTTCAAGCAGGAAGGTTTTCGGAATATCTATTGGACCATCCTCAGAACCCAAATTCAACTCAGCGGGCTGGTCGGAGTGGGTTTCATGGTGGTGACCGCGCTGAACCTGTTGATTGCCCACACGCTCGCTCACCGGCACGGCTTCCGGGTCAGTGGCGAATTCATCGAGTTTCCGGCGCTCGACCGGTTTGGCTTGGCTTTCCGCTGGATCATTTGGGCTGGCGTTTTGCTGATTGGATACGTGATCGGGCAGTGGGGCATGTCCCACTGGCTCGAGTATCAGATGGCTAGTCATGGGCAACCCATCGGCCAGCAGGACCCGCTCTTTGGCCTCGATTTGGGCTTTTATCTTTTCCGCCTTCCCTTCAACTGGTTTCTTTATTACCTGGCGCTGATTGCTGTCATTGTGTGTCTGCTGAGCGCCGCGTTCCTTTACCTGGTGGAAGGCGGAGTGTGGATCACGCAGCGGGGGCCCAAAGTGATGCGATCGGCGCGGGCCCACCTTATGGTGTTGGCGGGCGCGCTTTTTGTTGTCTTCGCCTACCGAGCGCGACTCGCCATGTACGGCCTGTTTTATTCTCCGCGCGGGATCATTTTCGGGCCGGGTTACACCGACGTGCAAGCCACGTTGCCCGTTCTGAAAGTGGAACTCTTTCTTTGCCTTTTGACGGCCCTGGCCTTTGTGGCCGGCGCGAAATGGGGATGGGTGCGCCCGGCGCTTTATTCCGGAGGCCTTTTGGTGGCCGTAACATTACTCGGCGGGTCGATCTATCCCGAGATCGTCCAGCGCTTCATCGTCGCCCCGAATGAAATCGACAGGGAACGCCCCTACATCGCCAATGCCATCAAATTCACCCGCCAAGCGTACGCACTGGATCGTTTCGAGGAGCGCGAGTTCTCCGCCGTTGAGGATTTGACACTAAGTGACATCAGGAAGAATGACGCGACGTTCCGCAACGTCCGCATGTGGGACCACAAACCGCTCCTGACCACCTTCGCCCAGCTCCAGGAGATCCGCACTTACTACAACTTTCAGCATGTGGATAACGATCGCTACTGGATTAACGGTGTCTACCGCCAAGTCTCCCTCTCGCCCCGTGAACTTTCCGTGGCTAGCCTGCCGGGCCGCAGTTGGATCAACGAGCACCTCGCGTACACGCACGGCTACGGCCTCTGCCTGGGACCGGTGAACGAATTCACAAGCGAAGGTCTGCCGGTGCTTTTCATCAAGAACATCCCGCCGGTTTCGACCACCTCCATCCGCATCACCCGCCCGGAGATTTACTTTGGCGAGCTCCAGAACGACTACTGCTTCGTGAAAACACGCGCACAGGAGTTCGACTATCCCCAAGGGGACCACGACGTCTACACGAATTACGAGGGTGCGGGCGGAATCCCGGTAGAGAACTTCTGGCGCAGGCTTCTTTTCACGCTGGCATTTGGCGAAAAGAACATCCTGTTTTCCGGCGATATCCAGCCTGAGAGCAGGCTGATGATCTACCGCCGCGTATTGGATCGTGCCCAACGGCTTGCCCCCTTTCTCAGCTACGACCACGACCCTTACCTGGTCATCTCCGCTGACGGGTCGCTTTACTGGATGCTCGATGGCTACACGACCTCCGAGATGTACCCATATTCAGAACCCACGGAGGAAGTGGGGAATTACGTGCGCAATGCCGTCAAGGCGACCATCAATGCCTATAGCGGGCAAGTCCGTTTCTACATCAGCGATCCCTCTGACCCCCTCATCCAGGTTTACGCGCGAATTTTCCCGGGAGTATTCGCACCGCTTTCGGCGATGCCCGAGGACTTGCGCGCTCACATCCGTTATCCGGAGGAGTTCTTTTCCATCCAGGCCGGCAAATATGCGCTGTTTCACATGACCGACCCACGCGTCTTCTACAACAAGGAAGACATGTGGCGAGTGGCCCAGAGCGCGGCGCGTGGTGCGGCCACGCCGATGACCCCTTACTACACCATCATGAAACTGGCGGAAGTGGGCGAGCGGGAAGAGTTCATCCTGATGGTGCCCTTCACTCCGGCCCGCAAAGACAACATGATTTCCTGGATGGCCGCCCGCTGCGATGGCGCTGACTACGGCAAGGTCTTGGTGTTTACTTTCCCCAAGCAGAAGCTGGTCTATGGCCCGCAACAGATCGAATCGCGAGTCGATCAGGATCCTGGCATTTCCCAGGCACTCACCCTCTGGGGGCAGGGTGGCTCGACGGTCATCCGCGGCACCTTGCTCGTCGTCCCGGTTCTGAATTCGGTCCTTTACGTCGAGCCCCTTTATCTCGCCGCTGAGGCCGGAGGTGGCTTGCCGCAGTTGAAGCGCGTCATCGTGGCTTACTCGGACCACGTGGTGATGGAGGATACGCTCGACGCGGCCCTGAGCAGGATCTTCAGTGGCGCGGTAACCACCACCGAGGCGCCCCCTACCCCGACCGGCCCCGCCGCCCAAGCCCCCACCAAGGCCCCGGGCGCCGCGGCTCTCGATACCCAGGCGCTCATCCGCGAGGCCAACCAGCATTACCAACGCGCCCTCGAACTCGAGCGCCAAGGCGATTGGGCCGGCTACGGCGCGGAGGTGAAGAAGCTCGGCGAGGTGCTCAACCGGCTGGCCGCGACCGCGCCCAAGTAGCGCAGACCCGCATCCCAAAGTCGGAACCATAGCCCTCTCCCTTGGGGAGAGGGTGTTCCGCGACGGCGCTTTCTCCAGCCGTCGCGGACCGGGTGAGGGGTTTATTCCGTTCTACATTTCCAGGGTCTGCGGCTTTTCGTGGAGTGCTTGTGGCAGTACGATAGTGGATGACAATGGTATTCAGAGCTTCAAGCTCGTGGAGGTGACCTGAATGGTTCAACTGCACATTCCGCACGACAAGGTTGCGGACTTCTGCCGACGACATCGCATTAGCAAGCTGGCGCTGTTTGGATCCGTGTTAAGGGAGGATTTCAGCCCGACCAGCGATGTGGATGTCCTTGTGGAGTTCCAACCCGGAGCAAAGGTCGGGCTAATGGCCCTGGCGAGAATGGAACGGGAACTGTCTGAGATTGTGAGCCGCAAGGTGGACTTGAACACCGAGGGATTCCTGAGCCGGTACTTCCGCAGGGAGGTGCTAAAGGAAGCCGAGGTCCAGTATGTCGCGCCATAACCCGGAGGTGCGGCTGCGTCATATGCTGGACCACGCTCGGGAGGCTGTGGAGTTGGCCCGCGGCAAGACGCGAGAGGACCTCGCCAACACGCGTTTGCTGCAGCTCGGCCTCGTTCGCCTCGTGGAAATCGTCGGTGAGGCCGCCGCAAGCATTCCAAGAGAGCAGCGAGCAAAGTATCCCGGGATTCCTTGGCAAGACGTCATAGGTATGAGGAATAAACTTATCCACGAATATGACACGGTGGACCTGGACATACTTTGGGACACCGTGAGCGCAGAGCTGCCCGACCTGATCATGTCCCTGCAAGCTATCGTCCCGCCCGAGGCGCACGAATAAGGAGCGCAGCGTGGCCTGCTGCCGCGCTGGGACACCTGCGACCCAAGCCTCAATTAGCGTGGACCCCATTCGAGCTGTTCAACGTATTATTTAGTAGAGGTTGGGGGGTATGCGCATTCTACTGGCACTTCTTATCGGTGTGGTTTCGGGGGTTCTCCAGCAGCCCCCGCAACTCCAGGTAGCCGTGAATCTCGTCAATGTGTCTTTTACAGTGCATGACTCAGAGGGCAGGTTTGTGCCTGACCTGACGGCGGATGATTTTGAAGTTTTTGAGGACGGCGAGGCACAAAAGATCCAGTTTTTCGAGCACACTGCGAACCTGCCCTTGAGTGTGGGCTTGGTGGTGGATTTCAGCGGTAGCCAGGAACACTTTGTCAAATCTCACCATCAGGACCTTGAACGGTTTCTCAATGATGTGTTAGGGCCGCGTGATCGCGCTTTCCTGCTCTGCTTCGGCAACCACCTGCGGCTCGTACAGGATTTCACCTCCTCGACCAGGGACTTGATGGAAGGGCTGAGAGATTTCGAGCGCGACAAGCGGCACTACCCTGAACTGGGGCCCCCAGATGAGGAGCGCGAACTGGGGACGGGGTTTTATGACGAGATCTACTACCCCATCACGGAAAAGATGGCGGGGGAGGCGAGCGGCCAGAAAGCACTCCTCGTCTTCAGCGACGGAGAAGACAACTCTAGCGCGCATCACATGTTGGATGCGATCGAAGCGGCACAGAACGAAAACGTCAGGGTTTATGGGCTTCGTTACACGGAGAGCCATCGTGGGCATCTGACCGCGCGGAACAAGTACGGCATACGCGTCATGGAGCGTATAGCGCGAGAGACAGGCGCGGCGGTCTATGACGCACGCAAGGGCGACTTGGCGGCGTGGCTTCAAGAGATCAGGGAGGAATTGAGGTCGTCGTATGATATGGCTTACCCAGCACCCATCCTATCCGCGATGGCTCATTCCGGAAGATTACTGTCCGCGCGAAGCGAGCAGGGCTGGTGGTCCGCGCAAGGCCGGGGTATTTTGCCGAACCCTCGCCTTGAGGCGGCGAGCGAGCAGCAGAGACGCGCTTTCCAGGGTCTGCCGGGGGTACCGCAGGGCGGGGCTGCGCGTCGGGATGCCTTTGGCACTGGCTGAACTTTTAAGAAGCCCTTTAATGACCGCATCAATGCGAATTTCCAGCGCCAACTTCCATGGCACACAGTGGCTTCCGCCACCTATTTCCTGAGTCTGGGGCATTAGCACTTTACCAAGGAATCAAATGCCATCGACCCGCACATGGAAGAACAGTCTCAAAACGCGCTCACCGTGACCGTTCTAACCCCTTCTGCTAATACCTGACCCCCTTTCATTCCAGGGTTGGCTACGAAACACGCCCAATGTGAGTTTGGCCTCGCTACTGGTCCCCTGTCCACTCCACCTACTACTTGAACCAAATGCAATGGCAGGACAGTAGCCGGCAACGCCCCCACCTCAACCTCGTAGGCACTTATGCACTTCCATTTGGGCGTGGGCACCACTTTGGGAACACAGCACCACAGATCGAGATCGGCTTCAGGATCTTTTGGCAAACGTGGTAGGATTCCTCGTTACGTAGGGTGACGAGGAATCCGCCGCGGTGGGAGCAACCCTCATGGTTGCTCCCGCCGCCGCGGAATGGCCGCAAGGGCCGCCCCCGCAACACGGAACCCTTTGAGGTTGGAGGCGTGGAAAGACGCTCTTTTTTAAGCCTGCTGGCCTGACTCGTCCTTGTCGTTCGCGTTCAAGAGAGGGCGACCAGCGGGCAAGGAATGGCTTCTTGGGGCGGCGCGCCGGCGCCTCGCGCCAGGCCCTTCGGACTTCCTTTCGACGCTACTTTCGCGGAGGCGGCCCAAACGCGCCCTGGGTCGAAACTCCTCGGGGAGGGAAAGGCGCACGAAGGAGTAACAAGATGACGAATCATGTAAAACGTGTGCTGTTGTTATCTTTCCCCCTCATCCTACTGGTATGCACATCCCTTGTCCGGGCACAGGAGCCTGTTAATATTTGGGAGTCGCCACTGGTCCTTCCCACCTACCAAACAGGCCCCCCGGACCTCGAGCCCATGTTTTTTGCCGGCCGAGATTACCAGGGCGCCCAAGGCGCGATTTATCCCTATGGGCTCTACGACAACCTTCTGGATGTTCGGAGCGACAAGACTTACCAGGCCGGCTTTCTGGAAAACAACTATGTGAAGATTTGTGTCCTTCCGGAGCTAGGCGGGCGGATTTTGTCCGCCACGGACAAAACAGACAACTATGACTACGTCTATCGGCAAACAGAGATTAAGCCCGCTCTGATTGGCATGCTGGGGGCTTGGATCTCCGGAGGCGTCGAGTGGAACATTCCTCACCACCACCGAGCCACCAGTTACCTCCCAGTGGATCACCGGCTGATTAAGAATCCGGATGGAAGCAGCACCATTTGGGTAGGAGAACTGGAGCTGCGCCACCGCATGGAATGGGCCGTGGGAATCACCCTCTATCCCGAAAAGTCCTATATGAAAGTCACGACGATTCTGGTGAACCGCACCCCTTATGTTCATTCGTTTCTCGATTTCACGAATACCGGTGTGCACGCCAACGAGAACTACCAGGTCATTTTTCCGCCGGATACCCAATTCGCGGTCTACCACGCCAAGGTTCAATTCGCTCATTGGCCGATTTCCCATGAAGTTTACCAGGGCGTGGACTACACACGCGGAGTGGACCTGAGTTGGTGGAAAAACCATCCCACCCCGGTGTCCTTCTTCGCCTGGAGTTTCGACGGTGATTTTTTTGGCGGATACGATCACGGCAAGGAAGCCGGAATCATCTGCGTTCAGGATCACAACATCTCTCCGGGTGCGAAATTTTTCGAATGGGGAAACGGGCCCGAGGGCAAATTGTGGGACAAGATCCTGGATAGCCAGGGCGACTATCTCGAGCTGATGTCGGGTAATTTCTCGGATAACCAGCCTGATTACAGTTGGATTCAGCCCTCGGAGGTAAAGCGCGCGACGCAATACTGGTTCCCCATTCGTGGCATTGGTGGCGCAAAGAACGCGAACCTTAATGGAGCGGTGAACCTGGAGGTTGGCCAATCGGGAAAGGCCAAATTCGGCTTCCACGCCACGCAAGAGTTTCGCAACGCTAAGGCGATCCTAACCGCCGGAAACCAAGTGATCTTCGAACATAGCATTGATATCGCTCCCGACACACCGTTTGTTCAAGAGGTGCAATTGCCGGCTGGGATCAAAGAAGACGATCTCAAAGTTGCGCTCCTGGACTCGGAAAACAAGGAACTGGTCAGCTACCATCCGATGAAACGTGTCCCCCAACCCATGCCACCCGTGGTGGAGCCACCCCTGCCTCCCAAGGGGATCAAGGCGGTAGACGAACTCTATCACGTAGGCCTGAGGCTCGAGCAATTCCACAATGCGGCGCTGGAGCCTTACGCTTACTACGAGGAGGCCTTGCGGCGGGATCCCGGGAACTATGACGTAAACACTGCACTGGGCCGCCTTTACTGTGAGCGCGGGCTCTGGCAGCAGGCCAGGGAGAGGCTGACGTTAGCTCTCGACCGGACCACTCGTAATTACACCCGACCCAAAGACGGGGAGGCCTATTACTACCTCGGCGTAACCCTGCGAGGCGAAGGCAAGAATGCGGAGGCCGCGGACGCTTTCCATCGCGCCTCATGGAGTGAAGCGTGGACGGCCGCAAGCTTTGAGCAGCTCGCCGAATTGGACGGACAGAAGGGAGATTGGCCGCAAGCGCTTTGCGATCTC
>Ga0187781_10004750_pt1 | contig 10106 bp, 10 predicted proteins | sample 0715_SJ02_MP02_2_FD_132447 | JGI IMG/M metagenome (GOLD analysis project Ga0187781, IMG submission 132447) | Tropical peat soil microbial communities from peatlands in Department of Meta, Colombia - 0715_SJ02_MP02_20_MG | ecosystem: Environmental > Terrestrial > Soil > Wetlands > Peat | place...
CCGGATCACGAAGGAGGTGGCCCGCGAAGCGTTGCACATGCTCGGAGTGGATGAGCACGGACTGGATGAAGTCGACCGCAATCTTATGATCGCCCTGCTCGACAAATACGGCGGTGGGCCGGTTGGCCTCGGCACACTCGCCGCCGCCCTCAGCGAAGAAGAGGACGCGATTGAGGAGATGTACGAGCCCTACCTTATGCAAATCGGGATGCTGGACCGCACGCCAAGAGGGCGCGTCGCGACGCATCGCGCGTACGAATATTTCGGCCGCGAACTGCCGAGGCGCCAGCCACGCTTGTTTTAGCGCCGACCTTCAAGAGACCATTCGCACGTTCGCAGAAAAAGCTGCAAGGCTCGCAGACTCGCCCTGCGCTTCAGGATGGCGAAGGGGTTCTCGACGATGATTCCGAAATACCTCGTCGAGGGAAAGAGTGATGTTCATATACCCATAAAAAGGGAAACCCTTATTATGTGAAAACCTGGCGGTGTATTGTTTGCTCCGCCCTTTACTGAAAAAGACCAAGACGGACTACTAATTGTGTTTTACGAAATCGCCCTTGGTTCCGGTCAGGGAGTTATATAGAGTCTCGATGAATTTGTCTGAGTCGATGAATTCGCCAGACCATTTCTTCCACGGTTCAAGGATCTTCTCCTGCTTCATCTGGTCGAGAGCCTTGTGTTCGTTGATCGCCTTCTGCACCGCCGCAGACGTTTCTTTCAACATCTGAACGAAAGCGCGGACATCATCCAGGTTCGAGAGGTCACCGTGGCCAGGAATCACCTTCACATCCGGCGGCAGTTGCGCCGAAACTTTCTCCATGGCCGAAATCATCCCTTGCACGCTTCCGCCACTGGTCACGTCGATGAAGGGGAACCCATAGCGCACAAAATCGTCTCCCATATGCACCACGTTGTTCTTGGGGAAGAAGATTACCGCGTCGCCGTCGGTGTGCCCGGCAGGGAAGTGCAAGGCCCGGATATCTTCTCCGTTCAAATGAACGGTGACGTCGTGTTCGAAGGTGATGACGGGCAATGCCGCCTTTGGCGCCGGGGGAACCTCCATCTTCACCGACCCGCCGTTCCCAGCAGCCCCACCCGTTTCCAAGCGCTTACGCACGTTATCCTGTGCGATGATCGTCGAGCCCGAATTCGCAAACGGCACATTTCCACCGGTGTGATCGCCGTGATAGTGCGTGTTGATCACGAATCGCACCGGCTTGTTCGTAATTCCCAGGTTTTTCAGCGCTGCCTGAATCTTGTCGGCCAAAGGCGCGAACTGGTCGTCCACAATAACGATTCCGTCTTCGCCGACCGAGGCGGCAATATTTCCTCCCTCGCCCTGCAGCATATAGATATTGCCGGAGACCTTTGTCACCTTGATCTGCACTTTCGAAAAATCCGGCTGCTGTTGCGCGGCTGCCACCTGCGCCAAGGCGAACGCGCCCATCATCAACACTCCTGCCAGCCATGCTTTCGTTTTCATGAAGCCTCCATTCCCCGCGGGATTCTATCATTCTTCGTCTTGAAGTAACTTCTCGGCACAACCGGGTAATTCGCTTCGTCTGTGTACCCGCTGGTAAGCTATGTTGAATTTGGAAAGGTGAACGTGGGTGCTGATGCCCTCACGTTCAGGTCCCAAAGGGAATACTTGCTTGAAAACTCTCGTGAACGAGACCTCCGCCGCCCGATCCCAGCCCGCCAGTTCTAAACGCTTCGCTTTCCTTGTCGGCGCAGGCATTTTTCTTAGCCGCATCGCTGGACTGATCCGAGACCGTGTCTTTGCCCATTTTTTCGGAAATTTCGCTGCGGCTGACGCGTTCCGCGCCGCCTTTCGCATTCCCAATTTGTTGCAGAACCTGTTCGGTGAAGGAGTCCTTTCCGCCTCGTTCATTCCCGTGTATGCCCGTCTTCTGGCGAGCGACGACGACGAGGAAGCGCGCAAGACCGCAGGTGCGATCGCCGCGCTGCTGATGCTCACGACCTCGGTAATTGTCCTGTTCGGAGTTCTCGCCGCGCCCTGGTTGATCTATGTCATCGCGGCAGGATTCAAGGGCGAGACTCGCGATCTGACCATTCTTTTGGTGCGAATCCTGTTCCCGGGCGCAGGCTTGCTGGTTGCTTCTGCCTGGTGCCTCGGCATTTTGAATAGCCATCGCAAGTTCTTCCTCTCCTATACAGCCCCGGTGCTGTGGAACATCGCGATGATCGCCGGGATGATCCTCTTTGGGCCGGGGCGTCCACAGAATTCTCTTGTCGTCATTACGGCGTGGGCTTCTGTTGTCGGAAGCGCCCTGCAGGTTGGCGTGCAGCTTCCCACGGTTCTGAAACTTCTCGGCGGTTTGAAGCTTTCGCTCGCGCATCAAGCAGAGAACGTCCGGACGGTCATCCGGAATTTCTTCCCTGTGTTTATTAGCCGCGGCGTCGTGCAGATCAGCGCTTATGTCGATGCGTTTCTCGCCAGTTGGCTCCCCATGGGTGCTGTGGCCGCCTTGTCTTACGCCCAGACGCTCTACACACTTCCCGTGAGCCTTTTCGGCATGTCCGTCTCTGCCGCGGAACTCCCCGTGATGAGCGGAGCGATCGGAGCGGCGGATGAGGTAGCCGGCATTCTGCGCACGCGTCTCAATAACGGTCTTCGCCAGATCACTTTCCTTGTGATTCCTTCGGTTGCGGGTTTTCTGGTGCTTGGGGATGTCATCGTCGCGGCCATCTATCAGTCTGGCCGCTTCGTGCACAACGATGTGACTTACGTCTGGGGAATCCTCGCGGGGTCCACGGTTGGGCTTCTCGCTTCCACGCTAGGCCGGCTCTATTCCTCTGCGTACTACGCCTTGCGCGACACGCGCACACCGCTTCGCTTCGCGATAATTCGGGTTCTGCTTACCACGCTGCTCGGTTATCTGGCGGCTCTGCCGCTTCCGCGCCTGCTTGGCATTGATGTGCGCTGGGGGGTGGCTGGTCTGACGATCTCTGCGGGTATCGCATCGTGGGTGGAATTCACGCTACTGCAGCGAGGCATCCGAGCGCGGGTCGGACAGGTTGGCGTCCCGCCCGGCTTCCTTGCGCAGGTCTGGCTCGCGGCTCTGCTTGCCGCTGCTGCCGGTCGAGGATTGACCTACGCTCTCGGGCCACGCAATCACATCCTTCTCGCTGTCCTCGTGCTTGGACTTTACGGTGTGGTCTTTTTCGCGGTCACGCTTGGTCTGAAGCTCCCGGAAGCTCATTCGATGATTGGCTTAGTGTCCCGCCGCTTCGGCATAAGATAATAGGCATGGTTACTGTTTATGTGGCGCTGGGAACCAACCTCGGAGATCGCGAAGAAAATCTGCGGGAGGCTATTCGCTTGATCCGCGAGGCTGGCGTGCAAATCACCAGACTTTCCAGCGTTTATGAGACGGAACCGGTCGACTATCTCGACCAGCCGTGGTTCCTCAACGCAGTTCTTGAAGCGCCGACAACACTGTCGGCGGCACAGCTTCTCACCACCCTCCGCAGCATCGAATCGCGAATGGGCAGCAAAAAACCTTTTGCCAAAGGTCCACGGCTCATCGACCTCGACATTCTTCTTTACGGTGACGACACCGTCGAGACGTCCGACCTGCAAGTTCCTCATCCCCGGATGCTGCAGCGCAAATTTGTTCTTGTGCCGCTCGCCGAGATCGCCCCTAACTTAAAGCATCCCTCGTGGCGGGCAAACGTGGCCGAGCTCCTCACACTCTCGGCGGACTCCAGCCAGGTCCGGCGCATCCCTACTGGTTGGTGCTAACTGGTCTTTCTGACTACCAAGCGGTGCAGCGTGATTACCTTTGGCTGCAGGGAATCCAGTTCAATTTGCGAAAGCTTTCCTTCGTTGATTTCTCTCCACACGTACACTCCCGGCTCGGTTTCGGATTGTTCGCGCCCTCTCAGCTTTTGCAGGAACTCCTGCGCATCCTGTACGGACGCTTTCTCGCGCAACGTCGGCCTGGTCACTGCTTCGACGGCGTAGCTGCGAAGCAGTTTGCTCCAATACTGATCGAACAGGTCGGCAGAGGCGAAAATATCGCTCCAAGCCACTTCGCCTCCGTAAGCGATGACCACTCCCACTACGCGTTCGCCCTTCAATCCAGCCGTTTCTCTCCGGAAGCGCCGCTGCACTTCGTCTACCATTGCATCCACCGAAGGGGCCACTCGCCGGGAGTCGTAAATCTTTTCGTACGACTGCGTCGGCGCTTCTGCCGTCATTGTTTGAGCCAGAACGTCGGCCGGCACTTGCGGAGCGGGCGCCGCGGCCGAGCGGGCTGCGGTCGTCCCCCCAGCAACCGATGCCCAGACGTTGTCCTGCCTCTGAGTCACCGCCGCCTGTTCGCGCACGCTTGGGTGGACGATGGTCTTCGCTGCGGTGAACTGCGAGCCGTTCGACCATCGACCGTGTTCCACGCAGAACACGTCCAGCGGCAGGGGCTCCGCGCCTGCGGGAACAATCCGGTCCTTCCCAATGATGCGGTCTTGCTTCCCGCCGCTGACCAGTTCCCCGGCCAGGAGCAGTAGTGGCCGCTTGCTGCGGTTAATCAGCACCAATTGATTCACGGATGGCCCGCCGTAGTTTTGCACCGCAGGCCGCAGGCCGTCGCGGTCTCGGATTAATGTCTCCGCGCCCTGCTCGCGGACAATCACTTCGCCGCGCGAAAGCCCTTCTTCCAAGGTCATGAATTCCCGGGTGTCATAACCGGAAGAGGCTACAACAGGAAACACGGTCAGGTTTTCGTAGGTGACCGGCTCCAGAAGACGCCATTCGCCCTCTGGCTTGCCGGGCGGCGTGGGCTGGCCTGGGGAAGGCCAAAGCATTCCTATGGCGGCGATTCCAAGCGTTGCGATCCCGAACAGAGTGCTGCCGAACGATGTGTAAGCGAAACGGTCCATGCCATCCTCCTCCGCGTGCTTCGAGGCACGCCCTGGAGTTGGAACGGTCAAGCAGCTCTTTCTTGCAGGGAACCTTAGTTGTTCTTTAGCTTCGGGGGTCGCCGAGATTGGTACGGGGCTTGATCCGGCGGGTCTTGGAGGCTTCGGCTTCCTGGCGCTCGTATTCGGCAAGCTCTTCTTCGGTATAGGAGTAGGAGTCACGAGAGGCGAACATCGAGGTTGTCCGACTGGTCTGCTTCTTCTTTTTGCGCGCCTCGCCAAATTCGTAGCGGGTCATGCGCAGAGGGCCTTCGATGGCCTTCACTTCCACAAGAAGATCGCTGACTTTCTCCAGGAAATCGTGCAAATGGAACGGCCTAGCGGCATACGGCACCCTGGCCCGTTCCAGCGCGGGGACAAACTGGCTGCCCGCGAGCTCCGGGATCACATAGAGCACGCGCACGCGGCCACCCTCTTCGGCGGCTACCGAAGCCAGTTCCTGCAATATGTGAAACGTCGGCGTGTCGAGGCCCACAATTTCGATATTTGCAATCACCAGGGAGTATTCGCCGGTCTTCAGTTCGGCGTGGAGGAGAGGTAGGTCAGTTACAACGCGAACGCGCCAGCCTTCACTGTCGAGGATCTGCTTCAGCGCGGACGCGTTACCTGCTTCCACTTCGAAAACAAGAATGCCAACTTGGCGCACTTCTGCTGTAGGGGATGACGCCATGCATAAAGTATAGACAAGGGGCAGTGCAAGGGCAGGCGACCCGAGCATCGGGCAGCGTAAACGGTAACTGTCCGAAAGGCCGGGGTTGGCAGCGGACCGCCTCCGATGGCTGTTCCTTGCCGAGCACGTTGAAAGCCAGGTCGGATCGGCCTACTTTGCGGCAGTGGCTGGGGCCGGCTTCAGGATCAAGTCAGCGCGAGCGGGGTTGCCGCGAGTCACCACGGGATAGGACTTGTCTGTGAGGAAGCGCAACTCGCCGTTCAGAGTGATCTTCGCACTTAGTGAGTAGGTATGTTTTTCATCGATCATCGTGGAATCGTAGGTTAGCTCGAACGGAATTGGTACCTGACGCTGCCCCAAATTGATGGTTTGCTTTGCAATGATCTTGGCCGGGACATCGGCGAGCGAAACGTCCAGCAATTGCACTTGAATGACGGCCTCCGGCGGGAGGGCAATCCGCTGCAGATAGCTCACCGTGCCGGAAACAGTCCCTTGATTCAACGGTTTGTCCAGCTTGCAGTCCTTCAGAATCACTTTGCCATTGCCGTCCGGCGCATCTTCCTGCAGAAAACCGCCGTTGCCTTTGCCCCACCACACGATCTTTCCGTCGGAGTAGCGGTTCCCGTCGGCAGAAACGGTCTGCTTCATCAAGTAGGCGTTATCTCCATAGCGGACCTTCGCCATCTGGCCGCCGAGGTAAACGGTCAGCTTGATGCCACCCTCGCAGGTATAGACGAACTGGTTCCAACGAATGGCATGGACCACGTTGTGTTGCGGTGAAGGGGCAGCGTGTGTTTGCGTGGGCGGAGCAGCAGGCTCCTGCGCGGCAGCAGAGCTTACCAGCAGCGTCCCAAACACCATCGCGGTAATCACGTATCGGTAGAATTGGCTCGTCATGATCTAACCCTCATCAACCGATATTGTAGTCCAGTGGATTGTCAGCTGGTGCCAGATGCCTTTTTCTGTGCAGGCTGATAGGTCCCAGGAACGGCGCGCATGGAAATGGCCATGCGGTTCCAGGCGTTGATGGCCATCACGGCGTAAGTTAGATCAACCATTTCCGCTTCTGTGAACTCTTTCCTCACGGCTGCAAAGACTTCATCCGGCACGTGAGTTTGCGCCACGAGCGTCAGGGATTCGGTCCACTCCAGGGCAGCCCGTTCCCTCGGCGTATAGAAGGGCGTTTCGCGCCAGGCGTTCAACTCATAAAGCCGTTGCTCGGTTTCACCGCGGGCCCGCGCATCTTTGGAATGCATGTCCAGGCAGTAGGCGCAGCCATTGATCTGGGAGGCACGCATTTTCACGAGCTCCAGCAGCGTTTCTCCCAGCGAAGAGGTCTTCAAATGACGCTCCAGACCATACATGGCTTTCATTGCTTCCAGGGCATATTTCTCATAATGAATCCTTGGTTCCATGGTGGGCCTCCTGTTTGCCGTGAGGGTTGGTCTTCCTTTAGATGGCGATCCAGAAGTGCAGTTACCCTTTTTTTTGACATGCACGGTTGCATCCCTATGGACTATTCGAAGTTCAAAGATGCTACGGGTAGAATGTGGTCATGGAGACTGTGTCGCGCATACACGTCCCGCAAGCGCCTTTATCCTCATTTGTGAAGTGCTTCTGGTATTGGGAGGGCGCGCCAAAGACGCACGCGAAAGAGTTGCTCATGCCCAACGGTGAGCCGAGCGTGGTGTTCAATCTCCGTGATGATCCCATCCAGATCTACGATTCTGATTCTCTGAGCTGTGGCCACTCTTACGGTCACGCGGTGATTTCCGGAGCGCGAACGAGTTGTTTTGTGATCGATACGAAGCAGGAAGACCGCGTTTTCGGAATTCAGTTTCAACCTGGCGGGGCGTTCCCGTTCTTCCGGGTGCCGGCCCACGAACTGGAGAACAGATCGGCCGAACTTGTGTATCTGTGGCCCGGGACGGCAAGGGAACTGCGGGAGAGACTGTTAGCGACGCCAGAGATTGGCGATATGTTTTCTTTGGCCGAGCAATACCTGCGCGTGCAGCTTGTCAGGCCGCTTGCATTGCATCCTGCGGTCCGGTTTGCCCGGCGGCAGTTCTGTAAGTATCCGCACCAGATCAGCGTTGCGAAGGTGCTTGACGAGATCAGTCTGAGCCAGCGGCGTTTCATCCAGGTGTTTCACGAACAAATAGGCCTGACACCGAAAGCGTTCTGCCGCGTGCGGCGGTTCCAGAGGATTCTGGAAACCGTACATGGAGCGCAGGAAGTCGACTGGGTGGACGTGGCGCTCGGGTGCGGATACTATGACCAGGCCCATTTCATCCACGATTTTCGTGAGTTTTCCGGGCTTACGCCTACCCAGTATTGGGCCCGCGCCACGCAACACCTGAACCACGTTCCCGTAGTCTAGGGCTTCTACCAGGTCAGTTTTTTACAATCCGTATTTTGCGCTGGATGTCAGAATGGCGTGTCCAGGGGGAGGGAAAAATGCCTGAAGCTAAACCAACGGCTCGTTCTTACAATACGCTGCATCCTTACTTGATCATTCGGAACTGCGCTGCTGCTCTCGAGTTCTATAAGACGGCTTTCGGGGTTACGGAACGCATGCGCATGAATCGGCCCGACGGGCGCATCGGCCACGCCGAAATCCAGATCGGCGACACTTGCGTCATGATGGCCGACGAGCATCCGGAAATTGGGGCTTTCAGCCCCGCTCACTTTGGCGGTTCGCCGGTTAGCTTGCATTTTTATGCCGACGACTGCGACGCCATATTCCGAAATGCTATTGCGGCCGGAGCCAAGCAGAAGCGAGAGCCTGCCGATCAGCCTTATGGCGATCGTATGGCCGGCGTTGTCGATCCTTTCGGCTACACGTGGTGGATCGCAACGGCAAAGCATTAGGAATTGCCCACGCACTGCACTCGCGACATTGCGGAAGAAGATGCTTGGAGCATGGGGGCAAATGACTAATCTAAGAAAGCCTACGCCGCGAGCTGAGATAAGGATTTTCGACCCTCGCGATCCCACTACAGGTTTGGATGGGGCCGAACTGGTGGACGCGTCGGTTGTACAGCGAGGCGGCCAATGGTGGCTGTACCTCGCGGGGCAAGCCCATGGATATGGGCCCACAAACCCCTACAGCGCGTCACTTCCGCCGGGAGCGCCACTCTCCGCGACTGGTTGGAAGCTCACTCGCAATTCGATGGGAGAGCTGTCATCAATAGCGAATGAGACCCATAGCCGGGTGTGGGATGGCAGCGGTGGCCGGCACTGCCCGTCCTACGTAAAGGGGTGGGATCTAGGCAAAAGCGAGTGGGTGGAGCGAATCTACTATGCCGGGGCCAGGGAGAACCTCTGGGGACCATACACAATTGGCTTTCTACAATGGAATGGTGAGGAGTGGAAAGACCAACCCGAACCAGCCTTTTTTGCGAAGGAAGAGTGGGAACACGGAAGCGTATACGAACCAAACCTCATCTATCACGATGGGAAATGGAAGCTATGGTACGTTGCCGGATCAAACCAGGAAGACTATCTCGTACACGGGTATGCGGAGAGTGCAGACGGCAGCACAGGCTGGACCAAGCACGCGGTGTTTGCTCCGCCCCAAATGAAGATGTTCGACTTTTGCGTCCGTCAGCGAGGAGATGCATTCGGCGCTATCTTCTCGCGCGTTTGGCTTAGGGAAGGTACGCCGCCGCCCGACACTGGTCTGTGGTGGTGCAGATCGGACAAGCCACATAGCCGATTTTCCGAATGGAGCCAACCGATTCAGATCATGACGGCGGAAAATCGCGGGTGGCACTCTGGCCCATGGAAGCCCTCCTTCCAATTTCTCGGACAAACCGGGGAGCACGCACTGCTCTTCTTCGACGGGGCATATCAGACGGGCGATCCAGGACCATTCCCGTTCGCGTTTACTCTTGGCTGCCTTGAGGTTCATCTGCCTCTCGGTTCGGGGTCCAATGAACGCCCAAGCGGACTCATTTCTGGTTAGATGATATCGAGGACGATGAGTGTGATGTCGTCCTGCTGAGCCAGCGCGGCCGGGCGCCAGAGGCGAATCTCGGAGAGCAGTTGATCCACCAACTCGGACGGAGGGCGGGACTGGTTTTTCAGAACGACGGGTTCAAGCTTGCGCTCACCGAAAGAGTCGCCGCTTGCGTTCTCGGGCTCAATCACACCGTCGGTGTAAAGCAGAAAGCGGTCGCCAGGGCAAATCGGGATCTCGCAAACGGGATAGTCGGGGTCCGCCAAAATTCCGAACACCAGGCCATTGCTGACGATGCGCTCCAGTTTGCCATCGTGGCAGCGGAGTAGCGGCGGGTGCCCGGCAGCGGAGTAGCGCGCTTTGCGTTTTTCCGTATCCAGCCACAGATAGGAGGCGGTGACAAACTGATCGCGAAGTTGCGCGGACAGGATGCGGTTCAAGCCACGCAGCACCTCTCGCGGGTCTTGCGCGCAGGACACGACAGACTGAACCGCGACCTTGATCATTGAGGCGATGAGTGCTGCCGGAACGCCA
>Ga0187781_10004751_pt1 | contig 10106 bp, 9 predicted proteins | sample 0715_SJ02_MP02_2_FD_132447 | JGI IMG/M metagenome (GOLD analysis project Ga0187781, IMG submission 132447) | Tropical peat soil microbial communities from peatlands in Department of Meta, Colombia - 0715_SJ02_MP02_20_MG | ecosystem: Environmental > Terrestrial > Soil > Wetlands > Peat | place...
CCCATGCGGCGAGTAAGAAAGGGAATCGGCAGGCGGTCGAGCAGCGGCGCCCATACCCACTTGAACGGGTAGACCAGAGCAACCCAGCTCAGAAAGCCTATGGCGGGGCGACTGACGCCGGCTTCTCGCAATCGAAAGGAAAGCGTCCCGTAGATCAGCAACAGGGGAAGTCCGGCGGCAAATCCCAGAACCAGCATGCGCAGAGCCGATGGCTCAAGATACACACGCCAGGCCGAACGCCCCGCGACCGCCTGCTCGGGTGCCGGGATCACAGGCGCCCGGAGTAATCGACAATCAGCGGCGCGTGGTCGCTGAAGCGGTGTTTCTTGTAAATCTGCGCGCGTTGTGCTCGCGCCGAGGCTCCCGGCGTGGCAATCTGGTAATCGATGCGCCACCCGACGTTCTTGTCCCAGGCGCGGCCCCGATTGCTCCACCAGGTGTATTGCTCGGGCCGCTGATCGAGCCGCCGAAAGACGTCCACCCAGCCTTGTTCTTCAAAGACCCGCCCCAACCAAGCACGCTCCTGCGGCAAAAAACCCGAGTTCTTTTGATTGGCACGCCAATTTTTCAGATCAATGGGCTGATGTGCAATATTGACGTCCCCGCAGAAAATCACCTCCCGCCCGCTGTCGCGCAAGCGTGCCAGATGAGGATAGAAAGCGTCCAAAAACCGGTACTTGGCCTCCTGCCGTTCGGGCGAACTCGAGCCGGAAGGAAAGTAGACACTGATTACCGTGACTTGGCCAAATTCGGCCTCAACGTAACGCCCCTCCCGATCGAACTCGGCATCGCCAAAACCGACTTTCACGCTACGCGGGCGCCTTTTGGCGTAGATGGCCGTCCCGCTATACCCTTTGGCCTGGGCGAAGTGAAAATAGGCGTGCCGGGACCGCGGTCGAAGAAGTTCCTCGGGCAAGTCCGTTTCGTGGGCTTTGATCTCCTGCAAGCACAGTAAATCGGGGTCATAGCGCTCGATCCAGGCGATCAGCCCCTTTCTGGCGGCCGCGCGCAGCCCGTTGACATTCAGACTGACGATGCGAAACATGGTAGTTCTAACGATCCCGGTAGGCCAGCATTGCGGTACGCTGCGGCCTGGCACGCTCTTGAGGCTTTTGCCGTAATACCCGCTTGTCCGCGCATGTGAACCAACGATCTACACAATTCATCGAATTTGCCCTGCAAACCGGTGTCCTCGCTTTCGGCGACTTCACGACCAAAAGCGGCCGCCGCACTCCTTATTTCTTTGATGCGGGACGTTTTGATCACGGCGCAAGTTTGCGCCGGTTGGCGCAATTTTATGCGCAGACCATCCTTGCGAACCGTAGCGCCGGCAAATTGCAGTTCGACATGCTCTTTGGGCCTGCGTACAAGGGCATTTTCTTAGCGGCCGCCACGGCGATGGCTTTGTCCGAACTTGACCTCGACGCGCCTTTTTGCTTTAACCGCAAAGAGGCCAAGGACCACGGCGAAGGCGGCGCCCTGGTGGGCGCACCGTTGGCCGGGCGGGTACTGATTATTGATGACGTAATCACGGACGGGGCGGCAAAGCGCGAGTCGGTCGCGCTCATCCGCGCTAGTGGTGCTCAACCCGCGGGGGTCGTTATCATGCTCGACCGCATGGAGCGAACCGGGCCGGACAATGATTTGTCGCAGGAGTCTGCCGTGCAGGTGTTTGAGCGCTCGACGGGCACGCCAGTGATTGCCATCGCCAACCTAGACGACCTACTAAGGTTCCTGCGCTCGGACTCACCGCTGGCCGCAAGCGCGCGCCCGCAACTGGCTGCGCTGGAACAATATCGCAAGCGCTATGGTGCCTGAAGCCTTGTTGGAACAGCGATCAGCCGTACGCATGTCCGGGCCTGCGCCCGCTAGCGGCTTGGTCACAAGCGTGCTTCTTGCGCTCGCATTGGCCCTGGGCGCCAGCGCAGTGCGCGCGCAATCCAGTAACACCCCCCGTTCGCAGTTCTCCTATGTGTGCATGACCAAGAGCGGCCACACCATCACGGGGGATCTTCCGCCACCGGAGTGCAAGGATCGGGATGTGCGCGTGCTCTACCCCGATGGCTCGCTCAAGGAGATCATCCCCGCGCCGTTGACGGCGGAGCAGCGCAAAAAGCGCAGGGAAGAGGAAGCAGTGCAGCGCCAGGAAGAAGAAAAGGAGCGCGCGCAGGCGCAAAAGGACCGCTCGCTGCTGGAGACCTACGGCAGCGTCGAGGAGATCGATGGCGCGCGCGATCGGGCCATCGCGGGCCGTCAGGTGCTGATCACGCGTGCGGAGCAGCGCCTCGCGCAATACGCGCGCGAGCGCAAGCGCCTGGACGAAGAGGCCGAGTTTTATGCCAAGCGCGAACTTCCGCCCGATCTGAAGCAGGCTTACGAATCCAATGCCGCGCTGACCAAGCAGCAGGAGAAGACGCGCGCCGACGCGCTGCACGAGATTGAGCAGATCAAAGAGCGCTTCGCTGCCGACCGACAACGATACGTGGACCTCGAGGAACTTGCGGTTAAAGCGGCGGAGGCCCGCGAGCGCAAGGAGCGCGAGGCCGAAGCCCAGCAAACTCGCGAGGAGTAAGCGCCTGGCGTTTACCGCTTGGCCGGCGTCTGGGCTGGTGCCGGCTTTTTCTTCAGCTTATGCGGCCGTGTCTTACCATAGCTGCCGTTGTAAATCTTGCCGCGCCGCGTGCGCGTATCGCCCTTACCCATACTTTCTTCCCCCTACGATAGTAAGCGCCCAAAATGGCAATTTTATGCTGTTGCGACCGCGTGCCGCGGCAGCGGGCGTGGCATTTTGCCCGCAGCTGCTTGTCCAGGCGGGCGGCGCGACAAGGTACGGCTTTTAGGCCACTACAATGAACGATGAACGCACTGAAGGCTCATCCGCCGAAAAATCCGGAGATCGCTGTTGGCGCTGATTACGTTTCGCTCCCGGGCCGCAAGCGCAATCATCATGTACGCGGAGACGGCGCAACGGCTGCTCGACATTATCGGCAAGCCCATGGCTGAGCGTGGGGTGATTACGAGCGATCAAGTCGAGGAGGCCTTGGCTCGGCTGCTAGAGGCCGTCGAGCGGGAAAAGGCCTGCGGCGTTGCCGCGCCGGACAGCGATGCGCCCGCGGGCGAGCACCCGGTGAGCCTGCGCCAGCGCGCGTTTCCCCTGCTCGAAATGCTGCGTGCCGCGCGCAAGCGCCACGTGGACGTGACATGGGGAATCTGAGCCGCGTAGCGGACGAGTCGCCCCGTCTGCCGGGCATTCGCCGCATCGTCGTCGTGGGTCTGGGCGCGCTGCTGATGGTAGCCCTGGCAATCGGCGTATCGCTTTTTGAGCTGCGCCACAACCAGGCGGTGCAGCACCAGTACGAAAACTCGATGGCGCTCACGCGCCTTGCCTTCGACGCCCAGAGCCTGGCCTCACGCATGCGCGCCTTGCAGGCACTCACGCCCCAGGACACATCAGCGCCAAGCCAGGGCGACGCCGCATTTCGCGAGGCGCTTCGTGCCTTGGAAGTGGACACTATCGAGTGGGAGCAACGCATTTCCGATGCCAAACAGCGCGACGTCCCCGACGAGGCCAAACAGCAGTTGGCGCGGCTGCAAACGGCGATCGATGCCATGCGGGACGCTACCCGCTCCGGTGCGGGCGCCGGCGCCCCCTCCGAGCGTGTGTACCTAACGGCGGTCGAAGCCTCGCAGGCGGCCCTATTAAGTTCAATGCGTGGCAGTGTCGATCGCGGCCTCATTGCAGGCTACACGGTTGGCGAAGTCGCCGCTGCGGCAGTGGCGCTCGCAAGTGCGCTTGCCCTGGTGCTGGGCGCGGTGGTGGCGGGGCTGGTGCATCGAGCCCAGCACGAGAGTCGTGCAACCTTAGGCGTCATGGGGCAGCTGTTGCGGACTGATCCGCTCACCGACATCGGCAACCGCCGCAGCCTTGATGAAAACTTGCCCGTGGAAATGGCTCGGGCCCGGCGCACCAAAACGACGCTGACCGTGGCGATGTTGGACTTGGATTTTTTCAAGCGCTACAACAGCCGGCGCGGCCATGCCGGAGGCGATGCGCTGCTGCGGCAGGCATCACAGTCCTGGCGCAAGCAATTGCGGCCAACCGACACCCTGGTGCGCTACGGCGGAGAGGAATTTACCATCGTGCTTCCCAACTGCGCTGCCGATCAGGCCTGCCAGCTGATCGACCGGCTGCGCCCGGGCCTACCCGACAGCCAGACATTTTCCGCGGGAGTGGCCACCTGGGACCATCAAGAAAGCGCGGAGGATCTGCTGCGGCGCGCCGATCAGGCGCTGCTGATGGCAAAAAAGCAGGGCCGCAATCGCACCATCGTCTCCGGCCGCGAAGAACAAATATCGCTTCCGCTACCAAGCGCATAGCGCGTTCGAATGAACCTGGGAATCGCCTACGCGCTGTGTGCGTATCTGCTTTGGGGACTGCTGCCGATTTACCTGCATCTGCTCGCGTCAGTGCCGACGCCCGAAATACTGGCGCACCGCATTGTCTGGTCGCTCGTGACAGTGGTGATCCTACTGGTTGCGCTGCGGCGCGTGGCATGGATCGGCGCTGCCTTCGCGGCGCCCGCCACCTTGTGGCGCTACGTGCTCACCGCGGCACTGATTTCTGGCAATTGGCTAATTTACATCTGGTCGGTCAACGCGGGCCATGTCGTTGACTCCAGCCTGGGTTACTTCATCAATCCCTTGGTCAATGTGCTGCTGGGCTGGTTGTTGCTGCACGAGCCTCTGCGCTTTGGGCAAAAGCTGCCAATTGCCCTCGCGGCCCTCGGGGTAGCCTGGCTCACTTGGCAGGCCGGTTCACCACCGTGGATCGGTCTGACGCTCGCGCTGAGCTTTTCTCTTTACGCCCTGCTGCGCAAAACTGCAGCACTGGGTGCGCTCGAGGGTTTTAGCGTTGAAGCGGCTGTGCTCACGCCACTGGCGCTAGCCTACCTGCTGTGGACGGCAAGAAGCGGTGGCCTGGGGTTTTCGAGCGCCTCGACGCAGCTGCGTTGGCTTTTGGTCGCCGCCGGACCAGTTACCGCGATTCCGCTGCTGCTCTTTGCTGCCGGGGCCCGCAGAATTTCCTTTTCGCTTTTGGGAATTTTGCAATACCTGGCGCCGACCCTGCAGTGGTTAAGCGGCATCTTCGTGTTTCGCGAGCCCTTCGAGGCTTCCAAGGCGATCGGCTTTGGATTCATCTGGCTAGCGCTGCTCCTGTACGCGATCGAGGGAGTCTGGTTCGGCTGGCAGCGGCAACGGTGTGCCACCTAATTGGACGACGGAATCGGCGGCTGCCGCACCCATGCGCATCGGACCGATCTTGGCGCACGGATCGGCGCGCGACTGAACCGGCGTGCGCAAAGCGATGTCGAAATGCGCCGCTTGTTCGACGGCATGTTCATCATCCTCCAGTAAGCCGATGGAGACCGCTCGTGCGCGATCAAACGCCGATAGGTGACGCATCACTCCGATATCGCGTCGCGCATGACCATTGCCCGTGAGGAGCACGACTCCCCGATCAAAGTAAGGTCTGATCGCCTGCGCCAGCACCGCGTCGCGCGCAATTTGTGCGAGCGCTAGCGCCGGCAGCGCTTCGCGCGGGACGCGCCCGCAATGGCCCTGTTCGATCTCGTGCTCCTGGGCGATCTGCACATCTTGGGGGATCGCATCCAGGCCTAACGCCGCACGTTGTGGTGCATCGAATACGGCGCCGATACCGTCACGTGCAAGGCGCATCGCCTGTGCTCGCGACAGATTGGCCGCCACGATCGGCAAGTCGCGCTCCAGCGCTAGCGCCACGTAGGGCCGATACAGCTCCCAATTCCATCCGCGCCCGCCCGCCGCTTCGATCACCCGCGTGACACGCGCCGCGGTGTCGCCGGGTAGCACGCGCGCGCGATCCAAGTCCTCTTGTCGTTCGCGGTCGAACTGTTCGAAAGCAATCGCCGGTCGCGCCCCGCGCTCAAGCATCCGGCCAAGCGCCTGTGCACGCAGCGCATGCTGCGCGACGTTGTCGTGGACTTCGCCCAGCAGCACGATCGGCTGGCGCATCATCGCCTGGGTCAAGGCATCAACGCTTGCGGGCGCTGGCGCTGCGGGGGGTGCGCTCGCGCATGAGGCCATAGCGCCCAGCATCAGCGGGGCACCGGCGCGACGCAGTGCCGCCAGATGAGTGCTGCCCCTGCCCGGCCGCATCATGCCTGTTCGAGATCGGATAGGTTGGGTGCAAGCCAGCGCGCAAGAACGGCGCTATCTAGGCCCCGGCGCCGTGCCTGATCGTCGAGCTGGTCGCGCCCGATCGGCCCAACCACGAAGTAGCGCGCTTGCGGATGCGCAAAATAAAAGCCGCTGATCGATGAGGCCGGGGTCATGGCAAAGGATTCGGTCAGCCCCATCCCGATGCGTTCGGCATGCAATGCAGCAAGCAGGTCGCGCTTGACGCTGTGCTCCGGACAGGCCGGATAACCGGGCGCCGGTCGAATGCCGCGATATGTCTCATTGAGCAGTTGCTCCGGCTTTAAGTTCTCGTCGGGCACGTAACCCCACAAGTCGCGCCGAACACGCTCGTGCAACATCTCGGCGGCGGCCTCGACAAGACGATCGGCCAGGGCCTTGAGCAAGATTGCGTCATAGTCATCATGTTGCGCCGCGTAGATGGCTTCTCGCGCCTCCAATCCGAGGCCCGCGGTGACGGCGAACATGCCTAAGTAGTCGTCAATACCTGGTGGTCCGACAAAGTCGGCAAGCGCGCGGTTCGGTCGAGCGACACCATCGATCACGGGCTTGCGGGTTTGCTGGCGCAAACCGTACCAGGTGAACACGCGCTTGTGCCGCGTCGCATCCGTGAAAATTGCGATGTCCTCGCCTTCGGAGTTGGCCGGGTAAAAGCCCACGACCGCGCTGGCCGTCAACCAGCGTTCATTGACGATCCGAGCCAGCATCTTTTGCGCGTCCTCAAAAAGGCGCCGCGCCTGGGTCCCAACAAGGGCATCGTCAAGGATGGCCGGATACGAGCCGGCGAGTTCCCAAGTCTTGAAAAACGGTCCCCAATCGATGTAGCGCGCAATCTGCGCCAGATCCAGTGCCGCCAGTTCGCGCCAGCCGAGAAACTTGGGCTGCGGCGGCTGGTAGCCGTGCCAATCAATGTTGGTCGGGTTGGCACGCGCCTCCGCAAGAGAAATAAGCTCTGGTCCTTTTCGGGACGCATGCTGGCGTCGCACATGCTCGTACTGCGCGCGCTGCTGCGAGACGAACTCGTCTTTTTGTGTGGGCGATAGCAAGGCCTGGCAGACCCCGACCGCGCGGCTGGCGTCGGCCACGTGCAGTACCGGTGCGTCATAGCGCGGCGCGATCTTTACCGCGGTGTGCACGCGCGAGGTGGTAGCGCCGCCGATCAGCAATGGAATCGTGAAGCCCTCGCGCTGCATCTGCGAGGCAACGTGTGCCATCTCCTCCAGCGACGGCGTGATCAGGCCGCTTAGGCCGATCAGGTCGGCCTTTTGTTCACGCGCCGTCTGCAGGATCTTTTCTGCCGGCACCATGACGCCCAGGTTCACGACCTCGTAATTGTTGCATTGGAGAACGACACCGACGATGTTTTTGCCGATGTCATGCACGTCTCCTTTGACCGTGGCCAAGACGATCTTGCCGTTGGCGCGCCCCGCCTCGCCGCTAGCAGCCTTTTGCGCTTCGATGAAGGGCACGAGGTACGCGACGGCCTGTTTCATAACGCGAGCCGATTTGACGACCTGCGGCAAAAACATCTTGCCGCTGCCAAAGAGATCGCCAACGACGTTCATTCCCTCCATCAAGGGCCCTTCGATGACCTCAATGGGCCGCCCACCGCGCCGCTCGATCTGGGCGCGAATCTGTTCGGTGTCCTCGATCACGAACTGTGTCACACCATGCACCAAAGCGTGCACCAAACGTTTTTCCACCGGTTCGGCACGCCAGGCCAGATCCTCGTCGCGCCGTCGCCCCGCGCCCTTGCGCTGTTCGGCAAGCTGCACCAAGCGCTCGCCGGCGTCGGCGCGTCGATCAAGGACCACGTCCTCGACCAGCTCGCGCAGCTCGGGCTCGATGTCTTCGTACACACCGAGCTGCCCCGCGTTGACGATCCCCATCGACAGGCCGGCGCGAACCGCGTGGTACAAAAAGACCGTGTGAATGGCTTCGCGTACCAGATCGTTGCCGCGAAAGGAAAAGGAGACGTTGGATATGCCTCCGCTGACATGAACGAGGGGAAAGTTGCGGTGAATCCAGCGTGTTGCGTCCAAAAAATCCACCGCGTAATGGTTGTGCTCTTCGATACCCGTGGCAATGGCGAAAATGTTCGGGTCGAAGATGATGTCTTCCGGCGGTACGCCCGCCTGATCAAGCAATAGCCGGTAGCTGCGTTCGATAATCTGCACGCGCCGCTCATAGGTGTCGGCTTGACCATTTTCGTCGAAGGCCATCACTACCATCGCCGCGCCGTAGCGGCGAGCGCGCCGCGCCTGGCGCAAGAATTCCGCCTCCCCTTCCTTAAGCGAAATCGAGTTCACGATGCACTTGCCCTGCACGCATTGCAGGCCCGCCTCGATGACCGGCCACTTGGAGCTGTCGATCATGACCGGGACTCGCGCAACATCGGGTTCGGCAGCGATCAAGTTCAAAAAGCGCCGCATTGCGCCGGCCGAGTCGAGCATCGCCTCGTCCATGTTGACGTCGATGATCTGCGCCCCGTTTTCGACTTGCTGGCGTGCAATGGCCACCGCTTGCTCGAACTGACCCTCTAAGATGAGCCTGGCAAACTGCCGCGAACCCGTCACGTTGGCGCGTTCGCCGACGTTGGCGAAGAGCGAGTCCGGGCCCAGGTTTAGTGCTTCAAGTCCCGAAAGGCGCAGCCGCGGCTCGATGACCGCAACTGGCCGCGGCGCAAGGCCTTGCACCGCAGTAGCGATGGCGCGGATGTGCGCTGGCGTAGTGCCACAACAGCCCCCGACGATGTTAACCAGACCGTCGCGCGCAAATTCCTGTATCAGACGCGATGTGATCTGCGGGGTCTCGTCAAAGCCCGTATCGGACATGGGATTGGGTAAGCCGGCGTTGGGATATACGCACACGAACGTATCGGCCAGCCGTGCCAACTCCTCGATATAAGGCCGCATCAAGGCAGCACCCAAGGCGCAATTTAGGCCGATCGCCAATGGGCGGGCATGGCGCATCGAATTCCAGAACGCTTCGACGGTCTGCCCCGACAAAATGCGCCCGGATGCATCCGTCACCGTTCCAGAGATGATCAGTGGCACGCGAGCACCGCGGCGCTCGAATTCCTCTTCGATTGCAAAAACGGCCGCCTTCGCATTCAGCGTGTCGAAGATCGTCTCGATGAGCAGCAGGTCAACGCCCCCGTCCAGAAGGCCGCGCGCCTGCTCTCCATACGCAAAGGCAAGCTCAGCAAAAGTGATATTGCGCGCGCCCGGATCGTTGACGTCGGGAGAAATCGATGCGGTCTTCGGGGTCGGACCCATGGCACCGGCCACGAAGCAGCGCCGCTCCTTGCTCGTAAAGCGCGAGCAAGCGCGCCGAGCCAGGCGCGCCGCCTCGACGTTCATCTCATACGCAAGCTCGGCCAGACCATAGTCGGCTTGGGCGATGCGGGTTGCACCAAAGGTATTGGTTTCGATGAGATCCGACCCCGCCTGAAGGTACTGCTCGTGGATCTGTTCGATAACCTCGGGGCGGGTGAGTTGCAGCAGTTCATTGTTGCCTTTGAGGTCAACGCCGTGCGCGGCAAAGCGCTGCGTGCGATCAACGCCCCGGAAGTCCGCCTCGCTGAGCCGATAGCGCTGGATCATCGTTCCCATCGCCCCATCCAAAATCAGCACGCGACGGGTCAGCAACTCGCGAAGCGCTTGTTCGCTAGTGAGTTCGATGGACATCGGATTTGGCGACGCGCACATGGCTAACGGCTCCGTAATGGGGTGCATTGTACGGAGCCGTAAACGCGCGCCCGTAGCGGGCGGGGGGTGAAGCATGCCCGCCAGCGCACAGCGCCGGTAGGCGCCAGCTCTTTAGTGCAGCGTAACCGGTTGGGTCATCAGTCCGGTGTAGCTCGCAAGGAA
>Ga0187781_10004753_pt1 | contig 10105 bp, 7 predicted proteins | sample 0715_SJ02_MP02_2_FD_132447 | JGI IMG/M metagenome (GOLD analysis project Ga0187781, IMG submission 132447) | Tropical peat soil microbial communities from peatlands in Department of Meta, Colombia - 0715_SJ02_MP02_20_MG | ecosystem: Environmental > Terrestrial > Soil > Wetlands > Peat | place...
ACAAAGGCCATGAAAATGGTGAGCGGAACGCCGCTGACAAACACGCCTACCAGGATCCATTCCCGATAGCGATGGTAGTGCTTTGCTATCATCCACGAAACGAAGTCCGAGACGAACATCGCCAGGAGGCCAAGCAGAATGAAGCCGAAAATGGTGAGTATCTTTCCCCACCGCTCATGGTTCGGACGCGCGACCGTCCCGCCTCCGAATCCGCCCAAAACTACGCCGTTCTCAGCCAAGCCGTACCTCTTTCATTGCCGCCGGAGCCCTTCCGGCGCGCTTCAGCAAAACTCGTTCAGCATGCTCGGGCACTGCTCAGAAGCTCGCCCGATGGCGGCCGCATCGCCTCGAGCGAGTATCCCATCCTCATGAGACCCGCGCCCGCCTGGCGCTCGATCATCTGGACCTGGGCCAGCGTGAGCCGGGACCGCCACCCGCCGGTTGATCCGCTGCGGATGAACCGCTTTTGATCACCGTTGCGTGTCTCACGGCTGTACGCGGCGGTTTGCGGCGCGCGATCTTCTTTTTCCTTCATGCGCTGCAGGTTGTTGTTGGCGATCGCCTGACGAATTGCCGCGCCGTCCCGTCTGACGCCTAGAAACCCCAGGATGCCGGCCAGAGTGTCTTCCGTCTGCGACTTTATCTGCTCGAACTTGACCACGTGCAGGCGGCCGTTCTCCGCCAGGGGCGACTCCACCCAGGAAGCCACATGGTCCTGCCAGGAGCCATAGCCATTGACGCGGCCTTTCAAGGATAACATCACAAACTCGTCGAAATCCTCGGAAATCCGCTCGTTGGCATTCTCATACTCGAACTCGGAAATCACCACGTCGCGCACATCGCGAACCACATAAACGGCCTTTTGATATTGGTTTCGATAGGCCTCATGGGTCTTGATAAGGCGGCCACCGTTCGCCAGCAAGGGCAAGCACCCGCCGTGGCGCCCGACGTCGGGAATCATTTGATTCACGCTGTCGAAACCGGCCTCACCGGCGCGCGTGAGGAGATCGAGCAACAGAAAGCGGAGCCAGGTGCTTCCCGACCGCGGATAGGAAGCTACAAAGGCGTCGCTCGGATTCAAGCCGCGATGGCGATACCAGACGATCGGAACCCGCAGGGCCGTTCTGGACGCCTTGCGGCGCAACACACGCAGAGGTGCCATCTGGATTGCGCGCCTTCCATCCTCGTGAACGGAACCGGCAGTTCTCGCGCCTGCGCGACCCGACAGGTCCCTGCTCACAAAACTCAATACCGCCACCAGCTGAATAGATATGCGACGAAACCACCCACCTGCCTGCGGAACCGGCGGAGCGCACCGGGCGGTGCGGGGGCTTCCCGCCACCTCGGCACGGGGAGAGGCTTGGCGGGTGAGAATTTGGGTTTACCTGACATGAGACCCCCTGCCCTGCTCTGTGATCAGCCCGCAAGCACAGGGCTGCGCGCCGCAGCCACCGTCGCCGCGAGTGGATATCCCATGCGGCGAAAGGCTTCCCCGGCGAACGTATCGATCATCTTTAACTGCGCGTCGGTCAGCCGTTCGCGCCATCCTCCAATTGATCCTTTACGGACAAAGCGCCCCTCTTCGCCGCCCTTGGCCTGGTGGAGAGTCTTCGACCGCGTCTCTTTGTCGCGCATCCTGTCGAGTGTGTTATTCGCGATGGCCGCGCGGATCACCTCAGGCCGGACCTCGACCCCGAAAAAGTCGAGCATTTGGCTGATAGCCCCTTCCATATCCTTCCGCATGTCCTCAAACCTCAGGAGCAGCAGATCGCCCCGGCGCGGCAGAGGCGATTCGAGCCAGGAATCGATATGCTTCTGCCAGGCGCCAAAGCCGCTGATCCTGCCCTGCAGGAACTTGGAGAGGTACCCGTCAAAGTCGTCGTAGAGGATGCCCAATTCTTTCTCGCGCGAATACTGGGAGAAGATCACGTCGCGCATATCGCGCACCAGATAGACCGCCCGTCCATACTCCCGCCGATAGGGCTCGTGCGTTTTTATCAACCGGCCCTCGCCCGGAAGCACCGGCCGCGCCACCCACTGGATGCCATTTTCAGGTATGCCGCGATTGACGTTATCGAAGCTGGAGGGCTCGCCGGTCAGAATCTCGTAGAGCACAAACCGGGTCCACGTGCTGCCCGACCGTGGATACGAAGCAAGAAACACATCGCTCGAATCCAGACCGCGGTTGCGCAGCCAAATGAGCGGAGCGCGGAAGCCCGTCCGCGCCGCCTTGTGCCTTAACCTCTTGATCACCAAGCTCACGCCTTCATCTCCGGAACCGGCGACGGCAGCACGCACGCCGACCTCTTGAGCAGTCGCCGATTCGCGAACCTCTCGCTGCGTAGACCGGAAAACCATGCCGCTACGAACTCTGCTCCACGCCCGGCTGACGCTCGTGGTACGAACCCCTGGCGCGTAAAGGCAGAGGTGCGATTATAAGTGATTTGACTAGGTCAAAACCAGTCATTTAACTACTTCTATACTTATTCAGATATGTATAAGCTCCTTGTGTCATTAGCCCTTCCGCCCGCTACTTTTCGGGACACATTCTAACGGCCCGAGGCGCCACAGTCTCAGGTCGAGAGCCATCAAGAGACGCAAATCGGAGCACGAGCCAGACGAGATCGGGAGGAGCTACGCCGCACCCGAGCCGCGCAGCACTGCGGGAATAGTCTGGGCCAGAATCTTAAAGTCGAGCCAGAGCGACCACTTATCAATGTATTGCATGTCCAGCTCCATCCACTGCTCAAACTGAATTGAGCTTCTGCCGTTGACCTGCCACAAGCAGGTAATTCCCGGGCGAACGCTGAATCGCCTGCGCTGCCAGTCTTTGTCGAAACCCTGGTAGTCGCGCACCGGCAGCGGACGCGGCCCCACGAGACTCATCTCGCCCTTCAACACGTTAATCAGCTGGGGCAGCTCGTCGATGCTGGTTTTTCTAAGGAATTTTCCGATCGGCGTGACCCGGGGATCGTTCTTGATCTTGAATACCGGGCCGCTTGCTTCGTTCAGGTGCTCGATCTCGGCCAGCTTAGCCTCGGCATCCGGAACCATGGTGCGGAACTTCAAAAGGGAGAACTTGCGCTTGTTGAGACCCATCCTCTTCTGGCTGAAGAATACGGGGCCTTTCGAGCCGATCTTGATCAGGACGGCGACGGCGGCGAACAGCGGCGCTACCAGAGCCAAGGCTCCCAGCGAAACCGTGAAGTCAATAGCGCGCTTGGTGATCATCGGCCAGCCGTCAGGCGTTCCGGTGTACAGGGTGATCAGTGAAGCGCCTTCGACGAATTCCTCCGCCTTCGAACGAGCGGTCTTCAAATCGAAAAGCGAAGAGGGAAAACGCAAAATGATCCCCTGCTCTTCGCAGAGCGATGCAAGACGCGAGGCATGAAAGTAATAGGATCGGATGGGCAGAGCCATGACGATTTCATCCACCACACTGTGCCGGATGAAGTTGGGAAGGTCCTCGAGGCCCGCGACCACGGTGTAGCCAGCCTGACGGACCGCCTCGATTCCGTGCCAGGGGTCGTCAGCAAAACCGATCACCCGATAACCGAGCTCCGGCGCCGCTTCCGCCTTGCGGGCAAACTCCAAGGCCCGGGCGTTCGTTCCCACGATCAGCACGTGCCTGAGATTCCGGCCCCGCACTCGTGCCTGCCCCAGCAGATACCGCAAGGTCAGGCGGCTGAGCACGACCATGGTGGTACTGACAGCCCAGAACACTGTCAGAAACACCGGCGTCACCATGGTGATGTGGAACAGGAAGGCCGCCACCAGCATGATCCCGGTGGCCAGCGAGGTGGCCTTTATCACGCTGGCCATCTCGGCGCGCTGGCGATCGAGACGATGAGAGAGGTAAAGACCGAAGGAGGAGAAGGTGACGTGCCAGACCGTCAGCAGGGCCAGGAAGATTAGAAAATCGTTCACTCGGATGCGCATCGAGAGGAACGAGGTGATTGAAGCCGCATCCGTCTCGTAGAGCACCGGCAGGGTGGCCAAGCAGAAGGCCACCACCATAAGCACGAGGTCGAAGAGCTTGAACGCGGTCAGAAGGGCCTGCCGCCGCGGATTGCTCACAGTAAGCTCCGTTCCTCAACCCCAGAAGTCAGCCCGCCACGCACGGCTGTATTGCTCCGCTCTCATGCAACTTGGTCTTGAAGTAAGACACTGCCTTCGCCAGGCCCTCGGTCAGACTCACCCTGGGCATCCAGCCGAGCAGGGTCTGTGCCTTGGTTATGTCCGGGCGACGCTGCATCGGATCATCGACCGGCAGAGGCTCGAAAACTATCGTGCTCGAGCTGCCCGTCTGCTCGATTACCTTCCGCGCCAATTCGAGAATCGTGACCTCTTCGGGATTCCCCAGATTGATCGGCCCGGTCTCCTTCGAAACCAGCAGCCGGTACAGGCCGTCCACCAGGTCGCTGACGTAGCAGCAGCTGCGCGTCTGCCGGCCATCGCCGTAAACGGTCAGGGGCCGGCCTTCGAGCGCCTGGGGGATGAAGTTGGGCAGCACGCGCCCGTCATCAAGGCGCATGCGCTCCCCGTAGGTGTTGAAAATGCGCGCGATTCGGACCCGCACCCCGTGCTGGCGGTGGTAGGCCATGGTAATCGCCTCGGCAAACCGCTTGGCCTCGTCGTAGCAACTGCGCGGCCCGATGGGATTCACCCGTCCCCAGTAGGTTTCCTGCTGGGGATTGATCTCAGGATCACCGTAGACTTCGGATGTCGAAGCCAGCAGGAAGGCACTCTGGTATGCCTTGGCAACGCCCAAGGCATGATAAGTGCCGAGTCCACCCACCTTCAGGGTATGGATAGGATGGCGCGCGTAGTCTTTGGGGCTGGCGGGCGAAGCCAGATGCAGAACGTAATCGAGGTGATTGCCGGGATTCAGGCGCCCATCGGTCCGGCTGCGCAACTGCGGGATGTCGATTGGCCGCGTGACGTCATGTTCGATGAAGACAAAGCGGGGATGATCGGCGAGCTGGCTGACATTCTCGCGCCGGCCGGTAAGGAGGTTATCGAGGCAGATCACCTCGTGCCCCTCTGCGATCAGCCTCTCGCAGAGATGTGAGCCTACGAATCCGGCTCCCCCCGTGACCAGACTCCGCAGTGGTCTCTTTGCCGATCTTGCAAACTCCGCCATCTTCGGGGCCCCTCCGCCGCTCCCCGCTGAGTTCCGATAAGCTATCTCGCGCTCGTCGCCGGGGCCGGCTGCCGATGGCCCCGACCCATGCTGAAATACTCGAAGCCGGCCTCCTGCATAACGGCCGGGTCCAGAGCATTGCGCCCGTCTACGAGCACCGGCACTTCCATCGACTCCTGCACCTTCTTCCAATCCAGCTTCCGAAACTCTTCCCACTCGGTCGCGATCAGGATGGCATGCGCGCCGCTTGCCGCCTCGTAGGCGGACCGGCAGTACTCAATCCGTCCCGGTGTCTCGGGGTACACGTGTTGCGCGTTCGGCATGGCCTCGGGGTCGTATAACCGCACCGCGGCGCCTTCCTTCAGCAGCTCCTCCACGAGGCGGAGAGCCGGCGACTCGCGAATGTCGTCCGTCAGGGGCTTGAAAGCCAGGCCCAGGACCGCGACGGTCTTTCCTTGCAGCACCCAGAGTGCGTGGCGCAGCTTGTCCATGAAGGCTTCGATACGTCTCAGGTTGACTTCCTCGACCGCGCGCAGAATGTCGCAAGGCACGCCGTGTTCTTCGGCCAGGTGGATCAAGGCCCGCAAATCCTTGGGGAAGCAGTAGCCGCCGAAGCCGATGCCGGCGTTGAGAAACTGCTGGCCGATTCGCGGATCAAGGCCGATGCCGCGCGCCACGCTGGTCACGTCGGCGCCGACCGCCTCGCAGAGATCCGAGATCATATTAATGAAGGAGATTTTGGTCGAGAGGAACGCGTTGGCAGAATGCTTGATCAGCTCCGAAGTGGCGAGGTCGGTCACAACGATGGGACAGTTTAACGGACGGTAGATTTCTTCAAGAAGATCGCGCGCCTGGTCAGACTCCACCCCAATCACAATCCGCTCCGGGTGGAAGAAGTTCTGGATCGCCTTGCCCTCCTGCAGAAACTCAGGGTTCGAAGCCACGTCAAAGCGCGGCATCGGAGGATTGGCGCCGGCCGCGCGCCCATTGCTCCCGTTGGCCGAAGGCTCCGTCCGCGCGTAGCGCCCGATCGTCCGCTTGATGCGTTCAGCAGTCGAGGCGGGAACCGTGCTCTTCTCCACCACGACTTTGTAACTGTTCAGATTGCGCGCGATGGTCCGCGCTACAGACTCGATCTGGCTCAAATCGGCGGCCCCGTCTTCGCGCTGGGGCGTACCCACGCAGACGAACACCACCCGGGCCGCGGCGATGGCTGCATCCACGTCCCTGGTAGGCTGGAAGCGGCCGCTCGCCAGATGCTTGGTGAGGAGTTCCTGCATTTCGGGCTCATAGAAAGTGGCCCTGCCGGTCTTGAGCTGCTCGATTTTTTCGACGGCGTCGTCGGCGCCCAGAACCTGCCATCCGAGCTCCGCAAAACCCAGTGCGGTAGGCAATCCTACGTGGCCCATGCCCAGAACTGCGATCGGCTCTTTTCGCGAACCACCCGACCCTTGATTACCAACTGCAACCATCTCGCCTCCACCTCCGGTGCTCGTCGCCTGCCGGAGAGATACACATGCCGGAGCCTTCAAATCGCCGAAAAGGGCAACGTGGCGTCAAATCGAGCCGCTGGATCTGCCTCGCGAAAAACGGCTCGTCGACCTCCGCCAAACTCGACAAGCGTCTTCGCTGCTCCGAGAATAGAACTTACCTGACGGCGTTCACTGTGGACCTGGCCTTCGACAACCGCGAGCGCGATTGCCTCCCAAAGAATTTCAGAGCTTGCCGTAAATGCCAGCCGGAACCGGGAAGCGGCGCTTGTTGAGAACGGCGCCCAACAGCCGCACGTGGCCGACCCCGATGATCTCTTTGGCCCGGCGCGCTGCCTCGCGGCGCGTAGCGTTGGACTGCAGGACCAGAATTATCCCGTCCGAGAGCTTGCCCAGCGAAACAGCGTCCGCGTACAGATTGACCGCCGGCGAGTCGATCAGAACGTTGTCAAATTCCGACCGCAGTTCGGCGATGCGTGCGCCAAGAGCCTCGGAAGTCAGCAAACTGTGGACATTGGCAGCACCTGCGCCGGCCGTCATAATCCAGAGCCGGCCACCATCCACGGGCTGCATAAAGTCCCGGACCGGCCCGCTCTCCGTCACCGCCTCGGCCAGACCCCGGGTGTTCTCGAGCCCAAAATACCGGTGTAGCGAGCCGCTCCGCAGGTCGGCATCGACAATGCAGGACGTTCCCGACTGGCTGACTTCGCTGGCCAAGGTTTCCGCCACTCGGGCGCAAACCGTCGTGCATCCATCTCCCGGGTCGACGGCGGAAAACACCACCACCCTGGGCGCATCCGGCCCAGGCACCAGGAATACCCTTTGAACCAGCCTCAGCGCTTCCTGCGACGTGAACCCGTCACGCTGCGCCAGGGAACCCGCAGTGCCGCCGCCGTTGGTGCGGATCGCTGACTGCTGGTCCGTTTGCGCCCGCTGTAAGAGTTCGAAATTTTTGCTCAATGCCTTTCCCTCCGCCTAACTATGAACTGCGTATGATGACGATCAAACAAAAGGTCAATTAACCATTCGATCGCGCAAGCGACCGGCGAGCGACCCCGCCGTCTCCTTCCAATTCGATCCGCCGCCCGAATCCCTCTTCGACCTCACCGCGGTGCGGTCTCGGCCTGCAGACAACGGCGCATCGGAACCCGCCGCCTCCGGCAGAATGCGGTCGAGCATCACAGCCCACCCATCCGCTCCTCCGCGATCAGGGCCGGCCGATGGCGGCACGGCCCCGGCCGGGGGAGATCCCACGGCCACGCCCGTCTCAGCCGCAAGCCGTTGGAGATCAAGGTCCGCTGCCACCTCGCGCACGAGGTCCGAGTCTAGGGTCTTCCTGCCGACCGCGTACCCGAGCGAAAGCGCGTTGAAACAGAGGTTATTGATGTTGCGCGGTATCCCGCCGCTAGAGCTGGCAACGGCCCTCACCGCTCCTCGATCAAAGATCGGAGGCCCGGAATGCCCGGCCACTTCCAGGCGATGATTGATGTATTCGCCGGTCTCAGTAACACCGAGGGGCCGCAAACGAACGAACATGGACACGCGCTGCCGCAGCTGCACCATCGACGGTCTCGCCAGTTTCTCAGCCAGCTGCGGCTGCCCCGCGAGCACGATGTGCATCAGCTTCTCGCGCGGAGTTTCAAAATTCGAGAGCATCCGGACGAACTCAAGCGCAGAATCCTCGAGATTCTGCGCCTCATCCACCACCAGCACGAACTTCCTGCGGGCCTGCAACTCTTCAATCAGGACCTGGTTCAGACGCGACTGCAGGGTTACCAGGTCGTCGTCCTCGCCGTCGCCCAGACCGAGATCCGCCATTATGCTGCGCATGAAACCGCGCGCGTCGCACTGCGTCTGAAAAAGGAAGACAGTCTTCGCCGTGCTGCCCAGCCGCTCCAGAAGCTGGAACAGCAGCGTTGTCTTGCCCATTCCGGGAGGAGCGATCAGCGCCAGAAAACCCCTGCCCGAGTCGACTCCGTAGACTAGCGACGCGAGCGCCTCGCGGTGGCCCTCACCGAGGTACATGTACCGGGGATTGGGCGTCACGCCGAAGGGCTGCTCGCGCAGCCCATAATGATCCAGCAGCATGGCCCGCCCTTAATGTCCGTTCTTACCGTTCTTGTGGACCGCCTCGACCACGGCTTCCTGCCCGCTTTCCGGAATGGACGCGAAGACGGGCACATCCAGGAACTCCTGAACCTCGTCCGGCGTGCGGAACGATGGGTCGAGATAATCAACCACGAAGGCCAGCGCGATGGCAATGATAACCGCCAGCACCACGGCCAGCGCCACCAGCACCAGCGGATTGAAGGTGGGAATCACCGGCAACGTCGGAGGTTTCACGATCGTGACGTTGTCGATCTGACGCTTGTCCAGCATATCCTCGATCCGCCCTTCCTCCCTCTTGGTAAGGTAGAGCAAATAATCAGTCTGCATCGCGTTGACGTCGCGATACATGTCGTTCTGGATCATCGCCTTAAGGTCATATTCGGTAGCCTCATCGTGGTATTTCTTCACGACGTCGTTCATCACTTTCAGCTGATCTTCCTGCCCGGCCAACTGAATCCTGTTCCCAGCGTTCACCTGGTCGAGGTACACCACGATCGGATTCGGACCCGTACTTGCGTCGTGAACAGGCTCGTTCTGCTGCTCGGCGATGGCCTGCTGCGCCTGCTGGATCTGTGTGTCGATGGCTTTCACAAGCGGATAGCTGGGGTCGTACTTCACCAGCAGAGAAGTCCGCTGCAGTTCCAGTTGCACCAGCGACCCTTTCAGTTGTGCCATCAACTGGTAGTTGTCCGAAACGGTTTGCGTGGTGTCCATGCGCGGCGACAAAACGGCCCTTTGCTCATCGCCCGACCTCAACTGGCCGACATTGGCAGCCTCGCCGGCTTCAGTCTGCCGGGCAGCGGCCAGGAACTGACCCATCTCGCTTACGCTCTGGGCCATCCGCGCCGGCGATTCGACGGCGTCATTCGCCTTCTGCCAGTTAACCATCGACCGCTCGTCATCATAGAGCCGCTTCTTGTAATCCTCGGCCTGCTGCGCAAAGAAGTCGAACATCTTCATAGGACGCCACGCTGCGACGTGCTTGGCCATGTAAAAGCCGTCGAGAGCACGCGTCACGCAAGCCGCCATGTCGGGGCTTTTCGAGGTGTAGGCGATGGTCAGCATGTTCGAGCTCTTCACCTCGTCGATTTCGAGGTCGTCGTTGAGCTTCGCCACCGCTTTCGGGATCAACTGGTCCCAATACCCCGGGATGGTCTTGTAGACCCACAGTTTCGCCGGCGTGTACCACTTCGGTATGCCGTACTGCAGCTTGCAGGTGACCACCACGTGCTGCAGGATGTCGTCAGTAGTGAGCAACTCGATTTCCGAGTTGATCGCTTCCTCAACGCCGTTGTTGTCGCCTGGCACGCTGGGCCGCGGGCTCAAGTCCGCGGTAACGGCGGCCGGGGTTCGCGTCCAGGGG
>Ga0187781_10004754_pt1 | contig 10104 bp, 9 predicted proteins | sample 0715_SJ02_MP02_2_FD_132447 | JGI IMG/M metagenome (GOLD analysis project Ga0187781, IMG submission 132447) | Tropical peat soil microbial communities from peatlands in Department of Meta, Colombia - 0715_SJ02_MP02_20_MG | ecosystem: Environmental > Terrestrial > Soil > Wetlands > Peat | place...
CTTTCTGCTGGAAACGAACATCAAAGGAACGATTCTCACCAATCAGGCGGCACATGCGGTGATGCGCGGCAGCGGTGGACGGATCATTAATTTCGGATCCGCCGAGGCGGTTATGGGCAGCCCGGTCGCCGCGGTGTACGCCGCTACCAAGGGCGCTGTTCAAGCCTGGACCCGATCGGCGGCCAAGGCGTGGGGCGCGGACCGAGTGACCGTCAACGCGCTGGCGCCGGCCGTTCAAACCCCGGGCGCAGATCGGTTCCGGGAATTCCTGGGTGCGGATGCCGCGGAGTTCATGGATCAGCAGATGAAACTGTCAATCCCGCTCGGCGGCAAGCTTGGTGACCCCACCGATCACTTGGGGCCGGTGTTGGTATTCCTCGCCGGCGATGGAGCCGGGTTCATCACCGGGCAGTTGATCCCCGTTGACGGCGGTCTCGCCATGGTCGGCGGCTGAGCGGAGCGCCTCCGATGGACCGCCTCGGCATCGAGATGCTCTGTGTCTTTGGCATGCCACTAGTCGAATACGTGCACTTGGTCGCCGATCTGGGCTGCCGCTATATCACTACCGGGATGGTCGGATTTGCGCCTCTGAAGACGCTGGGCTACCAACCGTTCTCGCTGCGGGACGATCCTCGATTGCGGCGGGATCTTCTTGCGGCGATGGATGACCGCGGCGTGTCGATCTCATTGGGGGAGGGCCTGCTTATCGCGCCGGGCGTCGACGTTCACTCATATGCCGCCGATCTGGACATCATGGCCGAACTGGGTATCCCGCGGATCAACACGGTCAGCTTGGAGCCGGACCGGGCCCGCACCTTCGACGAACTTGCCCTGCTGACCGACTTGGCCGCCGAGCGGGGCATTTTGACGAGCGTCGAACCCGTTCCCGGTCTCGCGATTGCAAACCTGCCCGCCGCCATGGCCGCCGTCGAGCATGTAGGCCGGGACGAGATCAGCCTGCTAATCGACACGATGCATGTCGCCCGCTCGGGTGCCGGACCGGACGACCTTCGATCGCTGCCCGCGGAGCGGATCGGTCATGTGCAGCTCTGCGATGTCCCGTTGCGGTCCACCAAGCAGCACCACTACGCCGAGGAAGCCATGTATCACCGACTGGCGCCCGGTGAAGGCGAGTTGCCGCTGGTCGAGATGCTCGCGGCCCTGCCGCGTGATCGCGTCGTCGGGTTGGAGGTGCCGATGCGGTCTCGTGCCGAGGCCGGCGTCAGCGCCTACGACCGGTTACTGCCCTGCGTCAAGAGCGCGCGGGCGCTGCTGGCTCGCGCTCACGAAACCGAGCCGCCACCGCATTAGCGGCACGTGCAACGCCGCCAGAAACCCCAAACATCTGCGCAAACGCGTATCAGCTACCGAGGCCCTTCTTGATGGCGTCGTCTTGTTTGTGGCCAACGTCGAGGACGAAATCCGACGGTGCCAGTGCAAATGACGGACCATCGAATTCCAGGGTCACGAACGCCTTACCCTCGGTGAAGAGCAACACCGTCACTCCCTTGGAGTGATCCGGAGAAGTTCCCGAGATCGTCGCGCCGTCCACCCCGACGTCGGCCGATAAGGGTTTGGCGAGCAGGGCTTCGTGCTGAACCGCCTTTGCCGAATCAAGTGCATTCGCAGCAGCCGCGGGGTCCAACGTGATCTGGATAGTGTCGATGATCGTGTGGCTATGGTCTTGATCGCTGAAGGTTATTGTTGCGCCCTGCTGGCCATTCGGGTTCTTGACCGGTGGGCTGGCAGTAAAGGGTTCGGGTGCGCCGATATCACTGGCTTTGATCAGCAGCGAGGTGTAGTCGCCCGGCTGGGCGGCGTGGGTCGAGGTGGTTGATCCCGATGGCGGCGTCGAAGACTTCGAATGGCTGCTGCAGCCGGCCGCCGCCACTCCCGTCAACGTTGACGCCACGATCACTCCGGCGATCACCGGTCGAGAAATCCTCATCGGGCCGAACTCCCTTCCACCGAGCTAATCGGGAAACCGTAACCCAGGGCGGATTTATCTGGTCGGAGGATGCCATTCGACCCACGCCATGGTCTGTCCTACGAGAGATCGCTGCGTGCGGCCTCGGACATGATGCCGACCACAGTTTGCGGTCGGGTGATCAGGGGAGCGTGATCGGAATCCCGGCCTCGTGCAGACCGGTGATAACTCGACTCCAGCTGGATCCGTCGGCCCAGGCTCCGTGAACGAGTACCACCGTGGGCGAAGACTTTTGAGGTCTCATGTCAGACGGCTGCGACTCTCGCCGGCGTGTAAAGCCCGCTTCCGGTGACGAACGGAAGGTCGAGCGTCGTCCTGATTCCGGGCGGCGCCGCGACCACGGCTGGGATGGCGTTGACGATCCGGCCCGCGGCCCCGACGATCGCCGCGTGGTTGTGATCGCCCTTGCGGCTGGTCGGGCAGATGTCCACGGTGTAGGACGGCTCGCCGATGATTTCCACGCGATACGAGCCGCCAGGTTGGGCCGGTTGCGCCCAGTCGGGTCGCAGGTCCTCCCGCAACCGGGTGATGTGTTCGACGACTATGGCCGGTCGCCCGTTGGCCATGCCCTTGATTTCGAACTGCAGCGCGGCCATCGTCCCTTTCGCGACGCGCCCCACCGCGATATCGAAGTCTTCCGGCGCCGGCTCGCGCTGGTAGGACTCGGTGATCTCGTGCAGTTCGATACCCAGACCCATGGCCAGCTGGCGGATCGCCGCACCCCAGGCGATGCTCAGCACGCCCGGTAACAGCAGCATGGGCACGTCGTCTAGGGGCCTGCCGAACCCCATGTAGTGCATGACCTCGGCGCCGTCATAGGTCGCGTAGTCGGCGATCTCCATACAGCGCACCTGTTCTATCTGCTGGCAGGTGCTTGCGAGCGCGAACGGGATCAGGTCGTTGATGAATCCCGGGTCGACGCCGTTGATGAAGATGCTCGAATTACCTTGTTGAGCAGCATCTTCGACGCGGGCGATGTACTTGTCGGGCATCACCCCCCATGGATACTGCAACATCCCCGGCGACGACCCGACGACGTTGATGCCGGCGGCGAGGATGCGCATGACGTCCTTCATCGCCTCGGGCAGACGGGTGTCGCCCATCGCGCAATACACGACGCATTCGGGGCCGGTGGCGAGCACGGCATCAAGGTCGTTGACGGCCGCGATGCCGGTGGACACGTCCACCCCGGCGAGTGCTCCGGCGTCCTTGCCGACTTTCTCCGGCGACGAGACGCACAGCCCGGTGAGTTCGAATTGCGGATTGGTGATCAGCTCGGTCAACGCCAGACGACCGACGTTTCCGGTGCCGACGTGGGCGACGCGGATCGCCATGGGTGTCCTCCGTTCCTGGATGCGAGCGCACAGACGTTTCTAGACGCTAGCGGGCTGATCAAACAGTTGCACCAGTGGATGGGATCGCACTGATAGACAGACAGAAATTTAAGTTTTGAAAGCGGCTTGACGGGGCATAGTAGATCCGTGAACCCACATCATCTCGTGAGCATCCTTGGCACCTCGGCCGCCACTGCACTAGCGATAATCACCGCACCCACCCCATTCGCATCTGCCGACCCAGCCGCAGCTAACGGAGCTTGCCCCGATGCTGAGGTGGTGTTCGCCCGCGGTACCAACGATCCGCCGGGCCTCGGCGATGTCGGGCAGGCATTCGTCGACTCGCTGCGCTCGAAAGTCGGCGGCAAGTCACTCGGGGTGTACCCGGTCAACTATCCGGCCAGCATGGATTTCAGTACCGGCCTCGACGGTATTAACGACGCGGGCACGCACGTCGAGCAGATGGCGGCGAACTGTCCCAGCACCAAGATGGTGCTGGGCGGATACTCTCAGGGCGCGGCCGTGATGGGTTTCGTCACCTCGGCGACCGTACCGAACGGCGCACCGGCGGACGCACCCCAGCCGATGCCCGCCGACGTGGCAAACCACGTAGCCGCGGTCACCCTGTTCGGAACGCCGTCAAATCAGTTCATGAACATGGTCGGTCAGCCGCCGATCGTCATCGGCCCGCTCTACGCGGCCAAAACGCAAGAATTGTGCGCCGCAGGCGATCCGGTCTGCTCTGACGGCGGGGATTGGGCCGCACACGACCACGCATACGTCAACAGCAGCGTGATCGACCAGGGCGCAACGTTCGCAGCGAGTCAGATCTAGACGCTCGTCGGCGCATCGGACAGCTTCACCAGCCGCACTTCGGGCCGGGCCGGGACCTCGTCGGCGAGAAACCACCGGAAGGCGAGGTTGCCGCGTGGATAGTCAAGCGTGGTCAGGGAATTCGGGTGCGCCGTCATACCCCGAGAGACCACGATCGTGACTGAGTCGTCTGCGTTGAGTACCGCGCTGTGGCCGTTGACCGAACTGCGCGCATCGGTGACGCCGTAGGTGGCCATGAATTGGTTCCACACGACCAGGTTCCAAAACCTGCACCGCGGTGGCCGATGGGTGATGACGAGCGCCTCGTCCTCGTCGAGCACGAAACTGCCGTAGGAATAACAGGCGTCACGGGCCGACCAGCCGAAGTTGGCGTCCGGGACTTGGTAGGGGTCGGCGAACTCATTGGCCGCATGCGCGATCTCGTGGCCCAGCGCGTGCGCCTCGTCGACTCGCACCCCCACGGCCAGCGGGAGGATCGCGAACATGGTGCGCAGCCAGGCGGCACTGGCTCGTAGCCGCGTGGCCGTCTCGGCATCGCCGTGCCGAATCGGTTCCGGTTCGTCGAGCGCCTCGATGCGCCAGCTGACCCGGCGACCGGTCAGCGGGTCGGCCTGGTAGTCGCGGGTCATCAGAACGGCCGCATCGGGTGTGGGCCCGAGCTCGAACGAGAAGTTTCCGGCTGCGTCGATCTCAAGGTCGTCGTCGCGCACGATCGCCACGATGCGGTCCGACCAAGCGCCCGGCGACGGTTCGTTGTAGGCGGTCAGCGAGAAGTAGACGCTGTCGCCGCGGTTGCCGCTGATGCGATAGCGGCGCTTGGGATCGACCGGGCACAGATAGTAGTAGGCGTCGGTGTTGTCGCCTCCCCAGCGTCGGTCTCGTCGGAATGGCGTATTGACTGCGACGAACACGGGTCGACTGGGCTCGGCGAAGAGGTAGGTGTCGAACGCCACGCCCAGTGTGGTCGCGATCATGCGGTAGCCGTCGGCGATGTGCCGGTCGTCGGTGACGGCGCGCTCGCCGTCGAGGAAAGAGCGGTCGAGGCTAGCCAGGGTGTCCAGCAACTCGTGCCATGCGGCGGTGGACTCGTGCGTCAGGTCACTCATTAGCGCCGCTCCTCCTCATCGCGTCGCTCTGCATCGTCGTCGGTGCGCATGCGCTGATTCCTCTCGTGATGAAAACGGCGGTGCGGTCTACCCAGGATTCGTCGAGTGCGTCCCCGCGGGTGAGCAACGCCAGGAACGTGGTGCCGGCGACGACTTCGACGAGTTCGGCCGCCGTGACATCGGGCCGCACCTCGCCGCGCGCGACGGCGTCCGTCAGGCGATCCGATAGGCCGCGGGACAGGATGTCGCCGAAGCGCGCCAGCAGGGCGGAGTGCAGCGTGAGATCGGCCGCCATCTCACCGACCAGGCCGGGCAGCGCGGCCCGCGCGGCCGGGGTGGTCAGCACCTCGGCGGTCCTGCGAACCATCTCGCGCACGTCGCCGGCCAGCGACCCGGTGTCGGGCAGCGCGGTCGCGTCGCTGATCGGGAACACTGCCTCGTGGACGAGGTGTGCCTTGCCGGGCCAACGCCGGTAGATCGCCGGTTTGCTGGTACCCGCCCGCCGGGCGATCGCATCGACCGAGAGATCGGCGTAGCCCGTCTCGGCGAGCAGCTCGACGGTGGCGTGCAGCACCGCGCTGTCGATGCGCTTATCGCGGGGTCGGCCAAGCTCTGTCGTCATTACGAAACTCAGAGTAACATAAGTCGCCGTGACCGACGCCGCTCCAACCCTCGTGCACCTCGACGACCTTGCTGAGCCCCGCTTCAGCCCCCAGGTCGAGCAGATCCGCAACATGATGGCGGCGATGGCGCCAGAGTGCCCGCTGGACGCCGAAGCGCTGCATACCAAAGCCAAGGCCGATACCGGGCTCACCGACTTCGGGCCTGACGATTACCGGGAACGCCTCGACGTCTACCTCGCGGCGCTGCAAGAGATCGGCGGCCTGCACGGGCCGGGAATCGTCAACTTCCACGCGCAGCTGTTGCAGTGGCTCAAGAACCGGCTATTGCTCAACGATCTGCTCGCGCGACACCCCGAGATCCACGACATCGAGCTGCTACCGCCGGTGGTCATCGCGGGCCTACCGCGCACCGGGACCACCCACCTGCACAACCTGCTGGCGGCGGCCCCGACGTTCCGCACCATCCCTTACTGGGAGAGCGCCGAGCCGTTCCCGCTGCCCGCCGAGCTAGGGGTCGAGCCTGATCCGCGCAAAACCCGGATGGATGCCGCGGTCGAGTTCATGAACGCCGCGATGCCGCACTTTCCGCTCATGCACGAGATGACGACCGAGCACGTCCACGAAGAGATCCAGCTGCTGGCCAACGACTTCTCCACGATGTTTTTCGAGACCCTCGCACACGTGCCGCGGTGGCGCGAGTACTACTTGGCCCACGACCAGACGTCGTCATACCAGCACCTGGCCGTCCAATTAAAAGCGCTGCAGTTTCTGCGCGGCGGCCGTCGCTGGCTGCTGAAGTCGCCCCAGCACCTCGAGCAGCTGCCGGTGCTAGATGCCGTCTTCCCCGGGTCCATCGTGCTGTGCACCCACCGCGACCCGGTGCCCGTAGCACTGTCGATGATTGCGATGATCACCTATACCGCGCGGATGCATTGCTCGCCCGTGCCAGTGCACGAGATCGCGGCATCGTGGGTCGAACGCCTGCAAATGATGCTGGAAGCGCTTGTCCGGGACCGTAATGTAATCCCGCCGGAGCGGTCCAACGACATCCGCTTCGACGACTTCATGGCCGATGAGCTCGGCGTCGCCGAGCGGGTGTACGACCTCGCCGGCGAGCCGCTGACAAACGCGGCTCGCACGGCGATGGCCGGTTACCTATTGGGCCACCAGCGCGGGCGGTTGGGCCGGATTGCAACGTCGGCCGAAATGTTCGGACTCGACGAGAATGACCTGCGCTCCCGGTTCACCCGCTATCTGGAGCGCTTCTTGACGTGAAGGCCGGCCGACCTAGGTGGTAGCGACCCCGGGCGCGTCCGGGGCCGGCGCAGGGTCCGGCGGCGGAGGCAGTTCGTTCTGCACGGGCTCGACGGGGTCAGGGCCGGGCGGGGGCGGCGCCGGCGGCGCGGGTGGCTCGGGAGCGACCACGTCCACCAGAACCGGACCAGGCGCCGGCGGTGGGGCATCCTCCGGTGCATCGGGATCCACCGGGAGGTACATGTGATGGGTGAACTGGCGCTGATAAGCCCCGCCGCCACCAATTCGCACGCCACCGCCTTCACCGCTGGATACCGGTGTTCCATCCGGCAGCGTCACCGCCGTGTGACCGCCATTCCAGCCGATCACCAAAGCGCCCGGGGCGGTTCCGTATTTGAAGCCGCGCGCCAACAAGGCCGATTCTTCATTCCCGGTGTTGAACCTATCGCCGAAAGCCGGCCTGTCGGTGGCCACATTCGATACCAAGGAGGCCAGACCCGAACAGTCCGTTCCGGCAGAGGAATAGCCATGGCTATACGGCGTGCCAGACATCTGCTGAAGCACTGTCATCAGCGTTGCTAAAACAAACATGCGCCGGGACGTTAACAACAAGATCAAAAATGGCCAAAATCTGTGGCGACCATCACTTTTCATATCACTGAATGGCCTGCGCTACATTTCTTCAGGAAAAGCGCTGCTAGATAAGGGTTCAGAAGCCACTTATTCAACACGTGTGGAAGATTAAGCAGTTCTTGGCCTTTCATTGATTTTGGTCTCAGTTTCGCAAACCATACGGCAGAAACGGTTTCAGCGAAAGAGTTGTTCTCGCTGGTGAGCACTATTGCGTTGCAACGCCTTTGTGCAGCGCGTTTCGAACCGGCGATCACGACATGGTGTCGTCCGCCACTATTCGGCAGGCGGCAATTGGCGTGGGCCGTCAGCTGCACGCACCTCGGGTGGTCCCTCGCGTTTAGTCAGACCACGCTGCGGCTCAGGCTGCGCCAACGACAAGTCGTCTACATGCTTTGCCGATAGGCGCTGTGACGTCACAGGTTGCGCTGCAACATATTGCGCATCGGGGTGATCGTCGTCACTTGCACTGACAGCAGCCGATCCGCTTGAGGGGCCCTGTTCGGCACTCTCCTCGGTATTGACCGCGATCTTGTGAGTACGCCTGAGCGAGAAGGTGATTTCCTCGACCTCCTCGAATACCTGGCGTGCGGTGCGCAATGGATGGGTCGAGGTGTCGATCGCGCGCGCAACAAAGCCCGGAACCAGCGGACGAATCCAGCGGGCGGCGGCTTTGGTGACGTCGGGGATGGTCGGAACCGGCGACGTGGCTGGCACGTCGCGCGGTTCAACCGTCGCGGGCAGGTTCGGCGTCTCGGTCGCGGCCTCCGCCTCAGCAGCGATCGGTAGATAAATGTCTTCCTCCACCGGCTCAGCGACGGGTGTCGCGCTTTCGAGCGCGGCGTTCACTCGCCGGCGAAGCTGCGCGCGGTCGATCTCGGTCTGTGCTTCGACGGCCAGGCGGGCTTGGGCGAGTTGCTGTTCGGCCCACAAGGTTTCGGCGGCCGCGTGCACCTCGGCTCGTTTGACCGCGATCGCGGTCTCCGCTTCGAGCTCGGCGCGTTCGCGTTCGGCATGGGCTTTTGCGTGGCGATCGTGGGCCGTTTCGCCGCGCCACAACCGCAGGATCAAGGGCAGCACGCTAAGCAATACGAAGAACGCGATCGTGAGGAGCCGCAGCGTGAGTGCGCCGGCGCTGGCCAATGTCAGGTCGTGCATAGCAAGCCACCGCGCGGCCAAGCCATGGTCAGCGTCCGCGCTCGCCGATTGGCGCGCTTGGGACAGCGACCGCTCACCGTCGGCGATCTTCGAATCCAGTTCAGCAGCTTGGCGGTCGCGAGCGGCGATGGCGGTGTCCAGCTCTCGCTGGGAGTCCGCGAGAAGGTCATTGGCCGTTCGGGTTTCGGGTCCGGAACCGGGCACCCCGGTGATGCGGGTCTGCGGGCAGGCCGGAGTGGGGTGGTATTCGCAGCGTGCGACGACCAGCGCCTCGTCTCGGTGGATACGTGCGGTGTCTACGGCCTTGTCGAGTGTCACCCGGGCGTTGCGCAGCTGCGCCAGGTTCGTCGATGCCTGCGCGACCGCCGGCACCGACTCGGCATTGCGTGTGACCTGCAGCTCCAGCTCACGGTCGATGGACCCGGAGAACACCGCGAGCGCGGCGAATTCGCCCACGACCATGCCGACGGCAACTGCTACCAGTCCACGTCCCACGATTCCGCGCAACCCGCGCGTCGGCCCGCTCGCAACCCCCCGGGTGATCGCGCCTACCAGCACGCCGAACACCAGGGTGAACGGCATGATGGCCAGGACCGGCCAGCGCGCCGCTTCCAGTATGGCGAGCGTCGTCACGAGCCAGGCCAGTACAGCGTCGAGGATCACGACGACGCCGGCGATCGCATGTGCCGACCGCTCGTGCCGTGCGTCGAGCTCGCGGCGCTCGCGGGACTCTTTGGCACCTAACCAGGTGAGCATCGGAATCAAAACACCTCCAGGTTGTGTCAGCCTGACAGACCAAGGCCGGGATAGAAAAATCAGCGGGACGATGTGTGGTGCGGCTAACAGCGCGACCAGAATCGCTCAGGCCGGTTCGCGGCAGTGCGACAGCCGAATTCTCTCATAACGTGCGCCGCACACGCTGCCAGCGTCGTACGTTTTCCTATCGAGGTGGAGGAGTAGCTTCCCGGCAAACGACAACGGGCAAAGGAGCGCGGTGTGAGATTGCGGCGGTTCGTTCTGGTGGTGGGGGCAGTGGTCCTGGTCGTCGGGATCATCGGATTATTGGCGCCGGTCTCGGTCTCGGACAGCAACGGCGGCAGCCTCGGATGCGGCAACGCCGCGATCTCCGACCTGTCCAGCGCTCGCGAGGCAAACAACAAGTCGGTGGCCAGCATTCC
>Ga0187781_10004755_pt1 | contig 10104 bp, 11 predicted proteins | sample 0715_SJ02_MP02_2_FD_132447 | JGI IMG/M metagenome (GOLD analysis project Ga0187781, IMG submission 132447) | Tropical peat soil microbial communities from peatlands in Department of Meta, Colombia - 0715_SJ02_MP02_20_MG | ecosystem: Environmental > Terrestrial > Soil > Wetlands > Peat | place...
CCAGGCGAAGCGTCAGCGCAGCCGTCTCGAGGCTGCGACGTAGGCCACGAAGCTGTTGATCGAAGTGCGCCCAGGGCGAAGCGTCAGCGCAGCCGTCTCGAGGCTGCGACCCGACTTCCGCGGGCAGGCCCAGCTTCACGCGCAGCGGCGAAGCGTCAGCGCAGCCGTTTTGAGGCTGCGACTCGCCGGGACGTCTGACTCGTCGACCGCGAGCTGCCAGGGCGAAGCGTCAGCGCAGCCGTTTTGAGGCTGCGACACGTAGAGCGGCGGAGTCCTGAACGCTGCGACCTTCGGCGAAACGTCAGCGCAGCCGTTTTGAGGCTGCGACGTCGAGCATCGAGGGATGTCGAGGGCATCGCGCGCCTGGCGAAGCGTCAGCGCAGCCGTTTTGAGGGCATCGCGCGCCTGGCGAAGCGTCAGCGCAGCCGTTTTGAGGCTGCGACTCGATGACGCGATGACGCTCGACCGGCGCCAGCGTGACCGAGTCGAGGTCACGACCCGTCGTAGAGGCGGCGAACCGCGCGGGAGCGCGGGGGACTAAGAGGGGGGGTCGCTGCGACAGCGTGACCGAGTCGAGGTCACGACCTATGAGTGAGCGCATGGCGATTCGATCCTTCATACAGTCGCTGCGGCAGCGTGACCGAGTCGAGGTCACGACCCGCGTACCTGCTCTGGCGAGCCTTCGGGAAGGGCAAGTAGCTGCAGCAGCGTGACCGCGTGACCGAGTCGAGGTCACGACCCGCTGCATGTCCTCCCAAGCCACGGCCGTCTCGAGGCTGCGACAACAGACTGTGGTGCTACGGGGCGCTTCGGCGGCGGCGTCGATACCCAAGCGCAGCCGTTTTGAGGCTGCGACGCATGCTCTCGCGCGACAGAAACCCGTACGCGAGCCGGAGCGAAGCGTCAGCGCAGCCGCCTCGAGGCTGCGACCGAGTTCCATCCTGAGTGCACGGGCTTCTCCCCCGCGGCGAAGCGTCAGCGCAGCCGTCTCGAGGCTGCGACAACAGGCTGTGGTGCTACGGGGCGCTTCGGCGGCGGCGTCGATACCCAAGCGCAGCCGTTTCGAGACTGCGACCGTGGACGCTACGGCGAATCTTCGCGGCACGGCGTAGGCGAAGCGTCAGCGCAGCCGTCTCGAGGCTGCGACGGGGACGGTCGTGGATGAGGTACAACCCTAAATGCCTCGTCGAAACCGTCTCGAGGCTTCGACAAAATCAGCGCATAGGGTGCGGGACACCGAAACCAAACGACGAAGCGTCAACGCAGCCGTCTCGAGGCTGCGACCGAGCACCTTTAGGCGGTAATTGTGCCCAAGGTGCCCAAGGCTTGAACGTCGACACCCAAGTCCGTACTGAAAGTTGCACGGCCAGCGCGACCGAGTCGAGGTCGCGACAACATCGAGATCCCTGTCTCCGCGAGGTTTCGCCGCTTCGCCGGTGTCGCACGGCCAGCGCGACCGAGTCGAGGTCACGACGAGCGGAAGGTGACCCGTCACAGCCAGGCGAAGCGTCAGCGCAGCCGTTTTGAGGCTGCGACCCAAGCAGAGAGAACATCCGCGAAGCTCGCGAGTCGAGGTACCTGCGCAGCCGTCCCGAGGCTGCGACCTAGCGAAGCGGCTCGGAACGTACGGCAAGTTCGCGGGTCGAGGCACCTGCGCAGTCGTCCCGAGGCTGCGACCTCAGCCAGTGCACGAGCGCCAACTTGGCGGTGTGCGTCGAGGTGCCTGCGCAGCCGTCCCGAGGCTGCGACAACGGCTCGAGGCCGGCCCCGAAACATGACCATCGAATGCACCAGCGCAGCTTGTCTCAAGGCTGCGACGAGCCCGGAACACCGGCGAGCCTTGGTCGACTATCCGGAGCGCACTAGCGTAGCTGCGCAGCCGTCCCGAGGCTGCGACCTAGGCAAAACGAGACCGGAAAACCGGGGGAGGAAAGTCGTCGATGCACCAGCGCAACCGTCTCGAGGCTGCGACCCGGTTGGGCGAAAGCCGACGCAGGTTCCCGTCTACGGCGAATCGTCAGCGCAGCCGTTTTGAGGCTGCGACCGCAGCGTTCGCGGGTCGACGGTGGCGTCGACGGACACGGCGAAGCGTCAGCGCAACCGTTTTGAGGCTGCGACCTCTCCGGGCCAGCGGCGTCGACCACCCCTCGCGTCGGCGGTGAAGCGTCAGCGCAGCCGTCTCGAGGCTGCGACTCAAAATGCAGGTGTGGATGCTTTTTTTTTCGTGCAGGACGGCGGGCGAAGCGTCAGCGCAGCCGTCTCGAGGCTGCGACAAAAGCGGTTACGTCATCACGGACGACGAACACAAGAAGAGTCGAGGTACCTGCGCAGCCGTCCCGAGGCTGCGACATCACCATGTCGGCGGCCACGCTTCGGCCACCCCTATCGGGGCACTTGCGCAGTCGTCCCAAGACTGCGACTCGCGGCGTGGCGGCGGCCTCGCCTTCTGATGGGCGTCGAGGTGCCTGCGCAGCCATCCCGAGGCTGCGACAAGGGTTCGTTCCGGCAGCGACAACCCTCTCTGCCCGGTCGAGGTACCTGCGCAGCCGTCCCTAGGCTGCGACACGGGAGGCTTCAAGGAGGCGTCCAAGAATGGTTCGGGGTCGATGCCCAACGCGCAGCCGTTTCGAGGCTACGACGAGGTGAAGGACGCCTCGGGCAACGACGGCGCCGGCGTCGATACACCAGCGCAGCCGTCTCGAGGCTGCGACCGGCGGTCGGAGGTGCTCGCGTGGCTCGAGGCGCAGAGTTTCGAAGCGTCGAAGCGTCAGCGCAGCCGTCTCGAGGCTGCGACTACCTCCTGATGTGGCAGATCAAGACGGCTGCGTGACCGACTCGTGGCCACGACTAGGCGGAGCTGCCGGCAGTGCACTTGGCGGAGCAAAGGCCACGACGACTGCGTGACCGACCCGTGGTCACGACTTCTCTTCCCGCACGCACCGTCGACCTACGCCGCACGCCACAGGTCGCGACGGCTGCTAGGCCGCCGCGCGCGCCATCGACCGTCGCACGCGCGGCAGGTTATCGAGCACGTAGCGCTCGACGTCGGGGGGCAGGCGCTCAGCCGCGCGGTAGACGTCGTCGACCGGCAGCCCCAGCACCTCCGCGAGCTTCTCCAGCGTGGACCCGCTGATCCTCACGTGCTCCCCGCTCTCGATCCGGCTCAGGTACGACGCCGACACGCCCACCTCCGTCGCCAGGTCGCGCAGGTTGACCTCCCGGTCGCGCCGGGCGGTGCGGAGGAGGGTAGAGAGCTTCATCGTTTCTTGGCGGCTCTGGAGTCGATCCTGGGTTTCTGGGGCAGCCGTACGACGCGGGAGGCGCAGCGAGCGCGGAGGAAGTCGCGGACCATCTTGGGCACGCTTTCGTCCGCCTCTACCCGATCCAATAGCTTATCGAGGGCGTCGTTGTCGATGGCGAGTGCGGGGCCGAGGTCGACGCCGACCTCCTCGAACAGCGGGATCAGGTCCGCCGCCCGGTACTCCGTGTTGAAGAACTGCAGGACCCTGTAGACGAACGAGCCGAGCTGGAGGGACTCCCGGTCGCCCACCGCGTCGCGCAGGGCGGCGTCGAGCTGCTCCTTGCGGGCGTAGGCGGCCTTCGCGATGGCGGCCACGCGCTCGCGCTCCTCGGACAGCGCCACCATGTCCTCGCGGCTGACGTTCACGAGCGTGGGCTTCTGGCTGAGAGCGGTCCGGTACGCCAAACAACTGTTGCGCCAATCGCACGTACTGCAGTTCTTGTTCAACCTCTCCGGGTAGGGGCCGTTTTCGGTGCGCACGCCGACAGCGATCAGGTACCCACGGAGGATCGCAAGCTCGGTCTCGGTGCGCTCGGTGCGTTGGACGAGCGGACCGTGCCGGAGCATCTGAAAGGCGAGATCGACTTGCTTGGCCCACGGGTAGAGGAGTTTCGCCACCATGGCGTAGACGCCGACCTGAATGTCGGCGTCAAGCTCCTCGCGAGAGAAGAGGAGTCGATTCGACTTGAAGTCCACCACCTCGATTGTACTAGCGTTTTTTCGATCGACCCGATCGATGAAACCATTGACTACATAATGGGTTTGATCATCCTCCCATCGTGGCCTTTCGGCTTCCTCGATGAGGCGACACACGCCGGGACCCACGAGCAGGTTGAACTCTTTCTCGACGGCGAGAACGTTCATATGGTCGACCGGCCCAGCCCACTCCGCGTACTGACGCATGAGCTCGCGACCCTCGGAGTATAGGTCCACCCCGACCAACCCGCTCTCCGTCCACGCGTGCTGGAATGCCTCTAGCAAAACGGATTTAGGGAATGGTCCCGCGTACTCGTCGTCTTGGATCCACCGGTACGTGCGCTCGAGGGCCCCGTGAGCCACAGTCCCGAACTCGGCAGGCTCAGAGAACTCGCGCACGAAGTTCTCGGGTCGAACGACATACTGCTTACGGAAGGCAGCCGCGCACTCCTCGAAGCGTTTGATCCTTGAGACACTAAGGTACGCATTACGAAAAACGGTCTCCACGTATCCCTCGCGCTCACGCTGGTGGGGGCAGCCGCCGTGCGCTTTTGCCCAATTGCAGTTGTGACACAGCGTCTGGAAACCGGGCGGAAAACCATTGCTCTGGAGCCAGCGATAAGTAGCTTGACCGCTGCCCTTCTGCGAGCCAAACAGCTGACGTCGATGCGCTGCGCCATTGTCGTCTACATGGTCGATAACCAAGAACTCCTTGTGTGACTCCCCGCAGCACGCGCAAACGTTTCCATACGCGAGCAAGACCGCGGCTCGGAGTTCGGCCCCCCTCTTCTTCATCAACCGTCGAGCATGCGCCTTGGTCTGTTCCGGGTGGCGTCGTTGGTAGTCCTGCACGCGCTTCGTCTGGCAACGAGCACACAGGCCCACTGAGTTGAACGGCGTATCGCCGCAGACTCGACACCCCTTGCGGTCCCAACGCTTCCTCAATCACTCGTCTCTCCTCTTCCCGCGGCAGTCACCGCAGACCCCGTCCTCGTCGACGTCTTGTCCATCGCCCAACTCGGCCCTCTTCGCGAGACGCTCGCGCTCCTCCGGGGTGCAGTCGCAGTAGAGCACAGGAGGCGCGTGCTCCTCGACGAGCCACACGGTGGTGTGGACGACGCCGACGTCGTAGGTCCCGTTCGGCTGCTTGTCTCCGGCGGTCGCCTCGTGCCGGACCTGGTCGACGACGCCGAGGAACGTGGCGTCCTCGTCCTCGCACACGCGCGGGTGCCAGAGCGCGAAGTCGTCGCCCACGCGCGGCAGGTAGTCGGCCTCGTACTCGCCGAGGTCCTCGCCCTCGTCGTCGTTGTTGACCTTGACCGTGAACTTGGGCATCCCGTTTCCTCCGTTCCTCTCAGTGGTGGGTGTGTTTGGTCGACGAGCGAGCGCGCGCCTCGCGCTCCGCCCTCATGGATACGATGCACTCCTCGCGCGTCCCCGCGAAACCCTCCGGCGGGTCTCCGCCGGCCTCCATGCGAGCGATCTCCTCATCAACCCACGCGAAGAACTCGGGTGGCGCCGGACCATCGTCCAACTCGGCTGGCGTGAAGGCCAAGAGCTCAGCCCCGCACCAGCAGCAGCTCAGCATCGAGTGACCGCACGCGCGCCCTTCGTGCACACCTGCGTGCACGCGCACCTCGAAGCGGCGGCAGTGCGGACACCCGAGGCCGTCCCCCTTGCCAGCGTCCAGGCAGGCAGGTGAAGAGCGCTGGCGAGACTCCTGCGCCCGTCGTTGGCGGCGGTTCACGGAACGCCCGCGGGCTGGAGCCACAGCGCGATCTCTTCACCCTCCGCGATCATCGGGAAGGCTAGCGCGTGGCGCTCGACCCCCGCGCACAGGAACCGCTCCCCGTCGACGGTGACTGTCTCCCCCACGAGGCCCGAATTGTCCCGGTCCCGCTCCGCGTCGCACGCGACGATCGCGTACTGCCCGCGCTTCTGGTCGAGGCCGCGCCGGATCGACCGGAACGCGAGAGTCTTCGTGGACGCTGGATCGGTATGGCCGGTCGCGTAGTCGTACGCACGACCGTCCGGGAACGTCACCACGCTCGGGTTGCGGTCCTCGCGCGTTGTGGAGCGCGAGACGACAGGTTCAGGATGCGGGTCCACGCCCGGCAGCGCGTGCCCTCCGCCGAAGGCCCCCTGGTGGACCGGGTCAAGCCTGCTGAACGCTAGCCGCCGGAGCCACTCCGCGCACTGCCTGGCGTGCGCGATCGACTCCTGGACGTCCGCCACCGCGGTGTGCGCGTTCGCCTTCGGGATGCGCGGCATGCCGAGCGACTCGCAGAACAGCTTGACCGCCGAGACGTCGTAGTGGCGGTGCGAGAGCTTTGCCTCGAAGCGGGGCGCGTATGCGCGCAGGAACCCGCGGTCGAAGTGCACGGTCGACCCCGCGAGCGTCGGTTTATCGTCGCCGCGCTCCGGCTCCCCCTGCACGAGCGAGAGCAGGAAGCCCTCGACATCCGCCATCGTCGTCGTTGACTCCGCGCACTCCGCGAGCAGGCCGCTCTTCTCGTGCATGGCGCGCGCGACGGGGTCGAAGTGGCACGCGGCGCACGGCGCACTCTCGTCGGGCGTACCCTTGAGCATCCAAGTGTGGATCGCGGCGTCCGTAGGCCTCTCGCGCTTCTCGCACTGCAGCCCGTACGCGTGCTCGTCGGCGAACCGCAGGACGAAGCGGTCCATCGTGGACAGCGCGAACGGGCTCTCGAGGTCGGCCAAGCCGACGACGAGCTCGAGGATGGAGCATCGCTCCGGCTGAAGCCCGGTACTTTCGATATCAACCCAAAGAAGCCTCATTGAAGCTGATTCCTCTCGTGCGGACAGCCGCCGTGCGACTTCGCGAAGTTGCAGTTGTGACATAACAGCTGAAACCCATCGGGGTATCCATTCCTGACGATCCACGAGTAAAATTTTCCGCTACCGACAATCTTCCCGCTTCGACTCAACGAGCGCCTATGCGCGTTTCCACCACCGCCCTTGTGATCAACAGCCAAGAACGCGACCTCAGATTCTCCGCAGCACGCGCACTTGCCGCCATAATGCGCGATCACCGCCGCCCTTCGCCTCTTATGCTGTTTAGCAGCGTAATCGCGACAATACTTTCGTCTTGCCTCGACACCCTGAGCGGCCTTCCATGCCGCCCGAATCGGCTTCATGCATTCTACGCATCTCCGTCCATCATAAAACTTCACGTCGGTTCGGCCGCAACCCACACACCGACCGTCCCACGGCCCAAGATGACGACCTATCGGAGAACCAGCATTAGCTGGATCGCCAAACTTCACCCATCGCCTATAATGCTTCACGCAAAGACCTCTGGCTGTCGCCATGTCTTCGCATCCAGCCATCCGGCACATTCCTGATGGTGTAATCAGTTCTGGGTACTTTAGATTCAGCGTTATTCTCCCTGTTCGTCACCGCCGGGAGCCTCACCCGAGCGCGACTCCGGCAGGTCGTGCTCGTGGTGGTGATGGTGCCGTCTCCGGCGCGTGTCCCCGCCTCCGCTCTCGCTCGTGACGCACGCCCCGTGGTCGCCGGGATCGTCACTGTCGGGCGGGTCCTCCAGCGAGTCCGCCGTGGGCTCCGCGTCAGGAACGACCACCGCGGCGACGAGCGGCGCGAGCTCCGGGCCGAGCTCGATCGCGTCCTCGGGGTGAGCCGCGTTGTAGGCGTCGAGCGCCCGGCGCGTGGCGGGGCCAGCCCGCCCGTCCACGACGACGAGCCCTCCCTGGTCCGCGAGCGCCTTCGCGCGCGCGACGAGTGTGCGCTGCAGGCGCCCGACGAGCACGACCCCGCGCAGGTCGCCCTTGAGGTACTTCGGGCCGCCCCACTTGTGGACGAGCCGCGCGTCCTCCCCCGTGAGCTCCGTAGCCTCGCTGATCGTGGTCGGCATCGCTCTCCCTCTCAGTCGCCGTCGTACGGCGGCGCATCGTTGCACATCTTCTCGAGCTGCTCCCTGAGTCGCGCGACGGCGTCGGCCTTGGTCGCGCCGTCGCCCATCTCGACGGTGACCGTGATCGAGAGCCCCTCGGACGGCCCTTCGGGCGCCCCACCCAGGGGGCTCGATTCGCGGACGCCCACGGACCACTGGACCTCGAAGAACCTCACGCGAGCACCTCCTCGGTCGACATCGTCCGCGGGGACGGCATCGCGCCCGCTGCGCGCATCAGCGCGCGCGCCCGCTCGAACGCGCCCGAGTCGTTCCAGAGCCGGCTGAGCCCGCTCGGGTGCGGGAAGATGACGAACCGCCCGCTGCGCGTGAACGGCTCGAACGGTTGCTCGAAAGCCCCCGCTACCTTCGCACCGAGCAGGACGACGGGCAGCTCCCCGGAGTGCTCGCGCAGGAGCTCCTCGGCGCGCGCGCGCGCCGCGGGCGCCGACCACTTGCCCGAGCACAGGTTGGCCCGCGCGTAGGACCGCAGGTACGGGCGCGGCTCGAGACCGAGGATGACCCGGCAGAGTCGACCGCCGGCGGAGCGCTCCGGGTACGGGTAGAGCGCGTAGTGCGCGACCTCCGCCTGCTGGTAGGGGTTCAACTCGCCGACGAGGAGGGCGATGGGGGGAGCGATCACGGCGAAGGCTCGCTGGCTCCGTGGATAGGCCGCGGGGCCACGATCTCGAGCAGACGCTCCGTCTCTCGGTCGAACAGGAAGAGTTCTATCCCGGCCCGCCGCAGCGTGGCGGCCCCCTCGGGGGCCCGGTACTCGTTCGCGAAGATTACGCGCACGACGTCGCGCATGTTCACGATGAGCTTGCAGCACATCGGGCACGGCATATTCGTGCAGAGTACAATCTTTGGTGTCCCGTGCGGTGCGTCGCAGTTGACGATCGCGTTCAGTTCGGCGTGGATGTGCCCGCAGAGCCCAGGCTCCAACGACTCGCACGCGTTCTCTTGGCCAGTCGCGCCGCCGTTGTACCCGACCCCGAAAACCTTGCGCCAGTCAGTGCTCGTGATGACACACCCGACCTGCAGCCGCGCGCACGTCGAGCGGCGCGCGAGCGCGAGAGCGAGACCCATGTAGATCGACGCGAACGAGGGGCGCGCAGGCGTCGCCGGCGCCGGGAGCGTCGTCGCCTCGTTCACGGTTCGGCCCTCACGAGCGCCGCACCAGCCAGCACTTCCGCTGGAGAGGAGCCGTCCGCGAGCTCCTCGAACGCTCGCTCGACCTTGGTCTTTTTCCCTCCAAGGACTTCATCAGGGGAGAGGCCGCCCGCTAGCTTCTCGAACGCGCGCCGTAGCTTGAGCACCTCGCCGTACGATGCAGAGTACCCGTAGTCGCCTGGCTTCGCTTCCTGCCCCGCGACCGACCAACCTTGCGCGGCAGTCGCGCACCCCGCGAGCTGCACCTCGGTCTGCTCGAGTCGAGCAGCTACGTCCTGGCTCCAGCGCGGTTTCGCGTACTCCTTCCCCTCCACAGCCCTACGGAGGGTCGCGATGGCGTCGTCGAGTCGATCGCGCTCCCTCTCCATCGCGGCCACCGCGGACCCGATGGTCATGTCCATGGTCAAGTTCAGCGCGCTCACGACCGCGCCTCCTGCAGCTTCGAGAACGAGTCCTCACCCGGGACGGTCTTCCGCAACTGCCTCCACCCCCACAGGTTGCCGACGGGGATCCCGTACGCGACCCACTCGTGCGCCCGCGCGTTCGCGTATCCGCGCCAGCGCTCCGCCGTCATCGCCTCGGCCACGTGCTCGAGGGGGCTCATGTGGCCGTTCTCGACCATCTTGTCCTTGCCGAGCACCAGGTCCGCGTTGGGGTCGCGCTGCCCGTCGTGGGTCAGGTAGCTCACGCGCGCGCACCGGCCGACGGAGATCCAGCGGATGTCCTCGCCGTCGAAGCCGTGCTGCAGGAGCTCGTCACGGTCTCGACCCGTCACGTACGGCGTGTGCCACTCACCGTCCGCAAGCCGTAGCGGCTCGGACGCCTTGTACAGCGCGTGCGCCTTAGCGACGGTCTCCCGGAACTCGGGTTGCGCCTTCGCGTGATCGCGCAGCGCGAAGAAGTTGTCGTAGTGGGTCGCGGTCACGATGACCGTGATGAACATCCAGGGCTCGAGGTACCGGTTCGCGATCTGCTTGTGTAGGCCCACGGGCTGCTCGTCGGC
>Ga0187781_10004756_pt1 | contig 10103 bp, 9 predicted proteins | sample 0715_SJ02_MP02_2_FD_132447 | JGI IMG/M metagenome (GOLD analysis project Ga0187781, IMG submission 132447) | Tropical peat soil microbial communities from peatlands in Department of Meta, Colombia - 0715_SJ02_MP02_20_MG | ecosystem: Environmental > Terrestrial > Soil > Wetlands > Peat | place...
CGCGACCTCAAGAATCACCCTGTTCCCGAAGAGGAGTTGCGCCGCTCCAAGGACCAACTCAAGGGCAGCCTCATGCTCTCGCTCGAATCGAGCTCGGCCCGCATGACAAACCTAGCGCGGCAGGAAATGTATTTCGATCATTTCCAGGACCTCGACGAACTCATCGAGAAGATCGAAGCGGTGACCGCGGAGGATTTGCAGGCACTCGCGCAAGAATTCTTCAAGTCGGAATCCATCGCCGTCACGGCGTTGGGAAATCTAAACGGGTTGAAGATTTCCCGCGAGCAACTCGCCTGTTGAAAAACATCTCCTTTGGCAGCGCCCACCTCTGGCCGGCTGCCGCGAAAGCATCCGCTTTCGCCCAAGCGGCGAAATCTAGACACTAACAGGGCCAATGGGATGGTCCTGGGGTTCGCTCTCGTGAGCGCAGATTTTGCGACGGGGGCGCGGTTGGAATCATCATTTGTCGTATATAGCAAGCTAGATTGCCTCTGTAAAGCAGGTTCTGCCTCTTGTGGCCGTGGATGCACCCATCGCGACAGCGACCAACTCGCATGGCTATGAAGCCGTACTTCGCATCAGCGAGTGCGCTCACTTGTTGTCAAGAGCCCCAGGAGCTCGGCACGCTTGTGGGGGTTCCGAAGAGCGATCGCTGCCAGGTTGCCTTGCGGCTTTCATTGCCTCGTCTAATTGCCAAGAAACAAGCCGGCGTAGATCATCGTCCTCTGGTTTTGATCCAGTCGTGATTGAGTAGGTGCTGACTCGGTGACCTGGAATCGGCACGCCAGGTTGCCCGATCATTTGCGACGAATACGTCCTTAGGTCGGACCAGAAAGCGTCGTTTGCGGCGATTCCATTCTGTTCAAGCATCGCAAGGCGCGAATCGTAACCAACGGCATACTTCGAGTATTCCGCGCACTGCCGGTCTGTCAACAAACCTCCGTGCATCTCCAGGAAGTGCTTCGCGGTGCTCAGGTGGATGGTAGTGTCCGCGAATTCATCGACCACGGACCAATATTCATCGCTGTTTCGTTGCGGAACCGACGTTCGCAGAATCTGCTGCATCTGTGCGGTCGATACGAGCGGCGCAGCCAGAATTAGACCAATTAAATATAAGACCAAAAACTTCGGGGTTACGAGCAGCCGGAGGTTGAAACGCTTCGTCATGGCCTTCTCTCTTTGAGTGCTAGAAAGTTCAAACACTGCTGACGGGGCATTTCTTCTGCCAAAAGGAATTTTTGTGGATGTGCTTTCGGGACAACAAAAATTGCTTAGCCGGGTTTTAACAACCGACCGCAAAGGTTGAAACTGGCTCAACAAATTCGACACTTTTCCGACACGTATGAGCGATAAGGCGCACTATCTGGTTTAAGGACACGGCTGGGTGCTCATTTTCGTTTGGCACACTGTGTGCTTGCTCTAATCTCGTGGGGGCAGAAGCCGCATAGAAACAGGGGGCGACTATGGAATGGTCGAAATGGATTTTCGCGTATTTTTTTGATTGTGTGCATCCGCACACCACTTGGCCGCGCCGCGACCGCTCCGGTTTGGCCTATGTCTGTTGTGTCGATTGCGGTAGAGAGCTGCCGTATTCGCTCGAACGTATGAAAGTTGTGACCAGGGATGAGCTATTGGCGCATCGCGACCGTGAAATCTGGCAAGGAACCTGGGCCGCACATCCTTACGCTCGCTGAGGCTCGATTTTCGGGCTAACAGCCTGAGTAAACCGTTCGCCCTGGTCTTGCGATAGAAAGCCGCTTGCTCCTCCGTTTCCGAAACCGATCTACCTCACCCAGGAGTGTTGCAAGCCCTCGACAGCCTCAACATTCGACACAGAACGTCATGCGTGCTGCCCAACGAATGACGGAGTGAAGCTTCGCGGTTGTGGGGTATTTACGAAGCAGGTTTTGAAGCAGCTCGTGCGCAGGACGCGCGAAGAGGAAAAGGCGAAGGGCCAATCGGAAACTGCAATTCCGTAAGGTTTGGTTATCGCATCTCACTATGTGCTTTCTTTGGACCCTCGTTTCGGGCGCCGAGCGGCCAGGGTTACACTCCCGCGCCGGCTGCCATGCCTCGCTGTTTGCACAGCTCCGCCTGGAACAATTCCACGTCGAGGGCCGCGTGATTGCGGAAAAGATCGATAAGCGGATCTTGAATGGTTGACGACTCCGCCGGCGCTGAATCGCTTTCCAACGCCTCTGGTTCGACGAATAGTTCTGGTTGCGCGTTCGGATGTTCTGCCAGGCACGCGAGGAATTTTTCGATCAACTCCTCCTGCTCCGCTGAATTGCGGGTAAACTCGATCCCCATTCCTTTTTCCGCATGCATAACGCGCACCACCCCCTGGGGCTTGGCTTCCACTCCCGCCGCCTTCATGGAAAGAGTCACCGGTGTAGAAACCGGAAATGGCGAGGCAACTTCGACGTAACAGCCATGCAGAGTCAAATCCGTAAGCTGGCATCGCACCGGAGGATCGTCCGTCTCCGGGTTCGGAGAATTTCTCTGCAGCCAGTCGCGCAATTGCCGCAATGCCTCGGCCGGTGGATCGACGAAGCGCAAGCCAACCTGTGTTCCGGTGCCTTCCCAGGCGAACTCGGCCGCGACCTCCATTTTTCGATCGGCGCCTGGGAGAGAAAACAGCAGGTTCCAGCGGCCCAGCCGCCGCCTCTTTCTTGGAAGGGAAACCGCCAGCCCGCCCTCTCCGATATCCACCGTATTTACCCGCAAACGCGTATCGGATTCGGTGCTTACCATCTCCAGCGGAACCTGCAGCGCCACTCGTTCATTGCGCCGCCGTTCCTTTTTCATTAAGGCCCGCGCCGCGCGGAAGCTGGATCGCGCGCGCTCCGGCGACACCGGTTTATAAAGCGTGAAATGCGCGCCGTTTGCGAACGCCGAGCGCAGTCCCACATCCGCATCCAGAATTGCCACGGCTACGGCGCGTTTATTGCAGGCGGCCGACCGCGCCCCGCGGAGCACGTTGGCCGCGCCCTCATCGGCGCAGTCGACGATGATCGCTTCGAAGCGGTCACGCGTCAAGGACCGCAGCGCCGCTTCCGCAGTCGGGCAGTGATCCACTTCGATTTCTAGGTCGCCGAGCGTGCGGCGCAGTACGCGCACGATTTTCTCGTCCGAACTCAGCAGCAACGCCTTTAAATTCATAGAGGGCCCTGGAGTTGCCGTCCTGAAAGCGTTTTCCGTCGTTTTTCGAGGACAACACTCTAACTGTAAGCCCGGAATCAAGCTCCATCAATTGTGGTTAGTGGAACGGAGTTACGGTTGTAATCCTTCCCCGGCCTTGACCAGGATTCAGACGGATTTTCGACCGGTCCCCCGCTCCGGAAAAACAGAAAAACTTAAGAGCTGAAGTAACCCTTTTTTTTACAATGGATTAAAAGATACTGACGGAGCCGGTACAGAGTCGATTGTGTATTGACTTCTACGCCAATCCGACCTACTATACTGAGTCTCCGACTGGAATTGCGATGTAGGTGGTTTTTCTCATTTGGTGCGGTAGACCCTAGAAGTTCCTTGATTACGTTTCTGTGAATCCCGCTACCACTCGGAGAATCAAATAGTTAAGGGTAATTTAGCAGTCAGTTCACCCCCTTTTTTGGAAAGGTATTGTTCATGGCGAAACGACGCGGAAATCCTAACTGGGGCAAACCCGAGCCGATCGGGCCAATCGTCCCCACCATTACCGAATTCGAGCAGGTTGTGCGCGAGTACAAGCTGACCCCAGACCAATATCTGCGTTCCACGCGGCTGCGCGAGTGGGCTCGGCGCAACAAGAACTCGAAATATATTCCCGAGCCACTGCTGGAAGCCTGGGGCTTTGAAATCGAGTCCACTTTATAGAACTAGATCAGCAGGGGTTGAGTTTGAGGGCCGCGTGAAGCGGCCCTTTTGATTTGCAACTCGCAGTTAGCCTGCCTTCCGATCCGGATAACCGCTCTCCCGAGTCGACCCTGCGTGAATGACTTCCTTGCGCCGCTCGCGCAGCCGATCCTGGAAGGTATCCCATCGCCCCCCGATTCCGACAGCATTATTGCCGATTTCCACAGTGCTGGTTCCGGCGGCAAAGCCCGGCTCGATGAACTCTGTATCCTCGATCTCAATCGGTCCCTCGCTCTTCGCCTCAGCCGTCTTCGCCACCTTCCTGCGCGCCCCGTCCCCGGAGCCCGAGGCCACCTCTGAATTGAGATTTCCCTCCATTTGCTGCGTCGTCGGCGTAATGTTGCGATCCGTTTCCGCGCGATGCATCACTGGATCCGCTTTCCATTGTGCGCGATACCGCCCTTCGTAGTCAGACCACTGTTCGTCGGACTCGAGGTCCTGCTCGTTGTATGGAGGGAACGACTCTATCTGTTCCTTGGTCAGCGAGACTTCAAAATCGTCATCGTGCCTGGCAGAGGCGCGCAAGCGGTTTCCGGGCACAATAAACTTCTTCGTCGTCAGCCAGCCGCCCGTATCCACCACAACATAGCGAATCAATCCGCTCTCATAATCGAAAATCACATCGTCGATCTTGCCCAGTTTCTCGTCGTCCATCCCATAGAGCTTCGATCCCCGGATGTCTTCCGCCGGATCGGTAAAGCGATACTCACGCAACATCCCGAAATTGGCCATCGTTCATCCTCCAAAGATTTAATGCCGCCACGAACGCGTCAACTTTGGATGACACTGTGGCTGTGAGCGTTTGTTGCAAAACAACTAAAGAAGATTCACAAGCGCAAAGGAAAGTTCGAAGTCGCCCATATGGGTTCGCGCCCTCTCCAAAGGTTTATGCTTCAGGTGCCTGCACCCGGAATCCACGCCCCAATCATCTATAATCGCTATAAAACATTTCCCGAACCCTCATGCCCATTTTTTCTGCATTTTTTGTCGGCGGCGAAATCCTTGACCTTGTTGCGAGTACCGGCGCCGTCGCTAAATTCGTCCTTATCACCTTGTTGGCATTCAGTCTGGTCTCATGGGCCATCATCCTGACCAAGTGGAGCCTGCTTCGGCGCGCCCGCGTGCAGAGCGGACGCTTTCTCCGGGCATTCCGCAAAGCACAGCGGCTGCAGGACCTTGCCGCTGTTTCTGATCAATTTCGGCCCAGCCCCCTGGTGGGAGTATTTGAAGGCGGATATCAGGAATACAAGCGCCAACTGAGCGGGAACTCGCATCTGCGCAGCCTCACCGCGGTGCAGCGCGGCATGCAAATCGGAGCTTCGGAAGAAATTACACGTCTGGAGCGCAATGTGCCATGGTTGGCCATCACTGCCGCCGTGACCCCATTTATCGGACTCTTTGGAACCGTTTGGGGGATCATCGACGCGTTTCATGGCCTCGGCACTGCCGGCGGTGCAACGTTGCGCGCGGTCGCTCCTGGTATTTCGGAGGCTCTCATCACCACCGCCGCTGGACTCGCGGCCGCCATTCCTGCCGTCATCGCCTATAACCTGATCGGTAGCTCGATTCGAACCTTCGCCGCGCGCGGCGACGATTTCTCGCTCGAAGTCCTCAACGCCATTGAGAGCTTGCAGCCGCAACTCGATGAAGTGAGGCGCTGATGGCCTTCACCGCCAATAACGGGCGAACGCAAAGCGCCCTAGCCGATATCAACATCACTCCGCTGGTTGACGTAGTGCTTGTACTGCTGATCATCTTCATGGTGACGGCCCCCATCCTTCAGTCCGGCATCGAAGTCAGCGTTCCCAAAACTCGGACCGTAAAGGAGATCACGCAAGAGCGCCTGGTGATCACGATCAATAAGGATCAGCGTGTTTTCCTCGGCAATGACGCAATCAACATCAACCAGATTCCCGCCACGCTGCGGCAAAAAATTCGCGATCCGCGCGGGCAAGCGATCTTTATTCGCGCCGATGAAAACGTTCCTTTCGGCGCTTTCGCTACGGTGATGGATGCGGTGAAGCAGTCGGGCATCACCAACGTGAGCATCGTGACTCAGCCCCTCGAACAGAGTGGGACACAAAATGTCAAACGCTGAGATATTCTTCGAGCACGATAGCTGGCCTCGGGCCTTAGGCTGGTCAGCAGGTTTTCACGTAGCTGTGACCGCGCTCATCGTGCTGTATGCGATTTTCTTCACCGGCGCGCACGGCAGTGAGTGGGGCAGCGGAGGCGGCGGGGCTGCGATGGGCGTCACCCTGGTCAGTTCCGTCCCATTGCCGGCCAACCCCACGCAGACGCAGAACGTTCTTGCCAACGAATCGAAGGGGGTGACGCAATCGCAACCAAAGGAAGAAGAGAAAGAACCGGACGCGATTGAGATCCAGGGCAAAAACGCCAAGATCAAGAAGAAGCAGATAACCTCGACGCAAAACAAGCCGAAGCTCGAGCCCGAAACCAATCAGGCGGCGTTTGGCGAAGGAGGTCCCGTCAGCGGCCCGTACGGTAGCTTCTCGGCAGGCGGCGCGAAGGGAGGATTCGAAGTCAACGGCGGCGGAGGGGATTTTGGCACTCGCTACGGCTGGTATGTACAAGTCATCCAGCGCAAAGTTTCCGAGAATTGGTTGAAGTATGAGGTCGATCCGCAGATTACGGGAGCGCAGCGCGTTTACATCACCTTCGATATCGCCCGCGACGGCCATCCATTCAATGTGCAGGTCGAGCAATCGAGCGGCGTGCCGTCGCTGGATATTTCCGCGCAACGCGCGCTGCAGCGCATCGACACCTTCGGTCCGCTGCCGCCCGATTACAGTGGCAACAAACTTTCGGTGGAGTATTGGTTCGATTACAAGAAATAATTTCCGTACCCGCACGCGGGGCAGTCGCATCCATGAGTGGTGTGGGGCAAAACTGACGGCAGATCAATGCCACTGGCGAGGCTTCGCCGCACAATTGAATGTTTGCACTTCGTATTCCAAGTAAATTCTCACATCGTGGACTTCATCTTGCGCATCAAAACCTATCGGTATACGATATTCTCGTACGCTGTATCTTTTCCGGGCACCCGCTCTAAACGGATGGACGACAGCTTTTTACCGTTTCAACTCGCAACCGGCGCACGTTTTGCCCTCATTGCGCTCGCGCTCCTGCTAACAAACTGCACTCTGTTTGCTCAGGACTGGGTGCGAACCGGCTCGGGCCTTGGCGTAGAGAAAGTGAAGCTCGCCGTTCCGGATTTCAAACCCTCGAGCAGCGACCCGCAGAACGCAGCTTTGCTGAAGACTTTCGACGACACTTTGTGGAATGACCTGGATAACTCCGGCATAGTTGAACTCATCTCAAAAAGTTTTTATCCCCTCGAAATCCCGGGCCAGCCCACCGAAGTCACCTTCGGCGTCTGGAACTCGCCACCTCCGAACGCGGCCATGTTGGGCTTCGGCAATGCCGGCGTAGCCAATGGCAAACTTACCGTGCTGGGTTGGCTTTACGACGTCAAGAACACGGCCTCACCGCTCGTCCTCGGTAAGCAATACACCGACGTTCCCACCGACGACGCCGCCCGGGTCATCGCCCACAAATTCGCCGACGAAATCATCTTCCGGCTTGGCGGCGGTATTCAGGGCATCGCCGAAAGCAAAATTTATTTCGTAAGCGATCGCTCCGGCCACAAAGAAATCTGGGCGATGGATTACGATGGCTCCAACCAGCGCCAATTGACACATCAGAACTCGATTTCTCTTTCGCCGCGCATTTCGCCCGACGGCTCGCGCCTCGCCTTCAGTTCTCTGAGTAAGACCAGTTGGGAAATCCTCATGTACTCGATGGATCTCAATCGCCTGGTGAGCTTTCCGCGTTTCGGGGGCGCGAATCTCTCGCCCTCATGGTCGCCCGACGGCACACGGATAGCATTCTCCTCGTCGCGCAGCGGACATTCGGAAATTTACGTTTGCGATTCTTCCGGCGCCAACGCGCGTGCCATGACCACTGGCAGGGGACCAGATGTCTCGCCCGCATGGAATCGCAAAACCGGGGCGGAAATCGCCTTTGTCAGCGGCAGCACAGGCTTGCCTCAGGTTTATACGATGGAAGCCGATGGAACCAGTCAGATGCGCATCACTGACCAAGGCTATGCCGTCTCGCCCAATTGGTCGCCAAACGGCCAGTTCCTTACACTTGCCTGGATTCGCAAATATGGCCCCGGCGAGCCCGGTTCGTCCGATATTTATTTGATGGATATCGCCAGCAAGCAGTGGGTGCAGCTCACGCACGATGGCGGTCGCAACGATTTCCCCGTATGGTCGCCCGATAACCGGCACATCGTTTTTCAATCCAGTCGTTCGGGCAAGGAAGAAATTTGGGAGATGCTTGCCGACGGAACCAAGCTGCATCAGCTAACTTTTACTGGACGCAATTCGCAGCCGAACTGGAGTTGGAAATAGTGGAACCGTCCGGCCATTTCGGAGAGCGAAGCGGGGTCATTCCGAAGCCCCGCGTTTTCACAGCGGGGCGAGGAATCTCGCGTGCAAATTACATTTTCAATGTGATTCGAGCGATATTGGCAGTTGGAACTAATCGCTTCCGAATTGATTACATCACTTCGTCTGAACTCGGAATTCGATTTCGGGCTCCGTTAGGAGGATTGATTGTGAACAAAACCACCCTGCAACAACAGACCAAATACCTGGCTACAGTTCTCGCTCTGGTCGCCATCATGATGCTCGGCGCCTGCAAAAAGAAAGCCGCGCCGCCACCGCCGCCGCCGCCGCCACCGCCGCCGTCGCCAACGGCCTCCATCTCCGTGAGCCCGGACACCATTCAACCCGGTCAATCGGCAACCTTGAGCTGGCAAACTTCGAATGCGACCGACGTGTCGATTGACGGTATCGGCGCTGTCCAAGCCAGTGGATCGCAATCCGTGAGCCCGACGCAGTCGACCACATATCACCTGGTTGCGAAAGGCTCGGGTGGAACGCAAGAGGCTACGACGCGCCTCACGGTGACCGCCGCCCCGCCGCCGCCGGCGCCAACTCCTTCGCCCAGCGAAGAAGACCTGTTCGGCCAGAACATCAAGGACATTTACTTCGACTACGACAAGTCCGATATCCGCGCCGATCAGCAGAGCTCGTTGCAGTCCGATGCCCAGTTCCTCAACCAGCATCAGGACATCAACTTCATCATCGAGGGACACTGCGACGACCGCGGTTCCACCGAATACAACCTGGCGTTAGGCGAACAGCGGGCAAACTCGGTGAAGAACGCGCTGGTAGCCGCCGGAGTCAGCGCCAGCCGCATCAAGACCATCAGCTACGGCAAGGAAAAGCCGTTCTGCATGGAAGACAACGAAGCCTGTTGGCAGCAGAACCGCCGCGGCCACTTCGTGTATCAGAAATAATTAATGTTGTTGCCGCCAGGGGCGGAGTTCAATCCGCCCCTGCCTTTCCCTGTTTGACAAATTCGGTTCGCGAGTTTCATTTCACAAGCGCGGCAACCCAAGTCCATCTAAAATGAAACTAGCTCTACGTGGGCAAACTCCGTGCGACGCCATGTGGGTCGCGCATTACGTGGAATTTTCTATGAAACTACAGCATCGCTTCAGATTCGTACTCATCGCGGCACTCGGTTTTTGTACCCTCCCGGCCTTCGCCGTGAGTAAAGAAATGATCCAACTCCAAACCCAGGTGCAGCAGTTGCAAGAGCAGATGACCGCCATGCAGCGCAGCTTCGACGAGCGCATGGGCGCGATGAACAACCTGGTGCAGCAGGATACCGACGCGGTTAATAAAGTCGGAGCGGCCATCAGCACGCTGGAGACAACCCTGCAAAAGCAGCAAGCCGACGGCGCTTCTCACGTCGATCAACTCTCCGGCCAGATCCAGGCGCTGAACGACAGCTTGGATGAGCTAAAAGCGCGCCTCGCCAAAGTAGCGAAGCAACTCGAAGACATGCAGTCCGCCGCTCAGACCACCGCAGCCAACAACGCGCAGGCACAGGCTCAAGCGGATGCCGCCAAGAACGCGCCGCCGCCCGATGTCCTCTACAACAACGCGCTGCGCGATTACAACGGCGGAAAGAACGATCTTGCCACTCAGGAGTTTTCCGACTACGTCAAGTTCTATCCCAATACCGACCTCGCGGGGAACTGCTACTTTTACCTGGGCGAGATCCAATACCGCCAGGGCAACTATCAGCAGGCCGCGCAAAGCTAC
>Ga0187781_10004757_pt1 | contig 10102 bp, 10 predicted proteins | sample 0715_SJ02_MP02_2_FD_132447 | JGI IMG/M metagenome (GOLD analysis project Ga0187781, IMG submission 132447) | Tropical peat soil microbial communities from peatlands in Department of Meta, Colombia - 0715_SJ02_MP02_20_MG | ecosystem: Environmental > Terrestrial > Soil > Wetlands > Peat | place...
CTGGCCGCGACCGAGGACCTCTCGGCCGAAATACACCACGACCCCCGCGCACGCGAAGGCGATCGCGGCGAATGCGAATGACCATTCGAATGCGAGATGGGCGGGGAAGACGAAGCCGAGGAACACGATCGTGAACGTGGTGAGGATGGAGCCGGAGAGCGGGGCTCCTACCGAGCTCCCGATGTTCCGGAACACCGCGCTCATGGACGTGGCGAGGCCCATGTCCCGAGGGTCGACGGTGAGCACGAGCAGGTTGATCATCCCAGCGTTCAGGATGCCGATGCCGGCGCCGACGAAGAATTCGACGACCAAGAGCGAGCCGAGCGACTGGGTGGGAATCGCAGCCAGGAACGCGACACCTGCAACGGCGGAGCCGACGGCGGTGAGAGGTCGCGCGCCGACACGGCTGACGATCGCTCCGGCGATGGGGGCGAAGACGAGCATGCCGAGCGCGAGAGGTACGAGCGAAAGTCCGGCTCCGAGGATCGTCTGCCCGTACCCTCCCGCGCGTACCGGGTCCTGGAACAGATAGGTCATCGAAAGCAACGCGAGGTACATCCCCAGGCCCGAGACCGAGCCCACGAGGTTCGTCACCATCACGTTCCGCTCTTTGAGGAGACGGAAGCTGAGGATTGCCTCGCCCCCGCCCCGTTGGTACCGTCGCTCGTAGAGCACGAGCGGAACCAGGAGGAGCGCACCGAGAAGGAACAGCGTCAGCGTCGCCGGCACGAGCCAGCCCCATGTCGGTCCTTCGGAGAGGGCGAGAACGAGGAGAGCAAGTGCGAAGCCGAGCACGGACGCTCCGACGTAGTCAATCCGGGTTTCCGGTCGACGATACCGGGATTCCCGGACGAAGAGGAACACGAGGACGGCGAGGAGGATCACGAATGGGATGGCCGAGTGGTAGGTCACTCTCCAGCCGTACCTGAACGAGACCCACGCTCCGATCGGGAGGCTGACCGCGAAGCCGGCCCCAAACATCCCGCTCAGAATCCCTTGGGCCCGCGGGACCATCTCGCGCGGGAACTCCTCCCGGACCAGGCTCATTCCGAGCGGGAAGACGGTGAGACCGATTCCTTGGAATGCCCGGGCGGCGACCATGAATGAGAACGTCGGCGAGAAACCGGTGACGGAGACGCACCCAGCGTAGACCACGAGGACGATGCCAAGGACCCGCTTCTTGCCGTAGATGTCGCCGAGTTTCCCGACGACCGGGCTCAATGCGACGCCGGTGACGATGTACGAAGAGAGAATGAGGCTCGCCTGACCCGCGCTGACCCCGAAATCGCGGGCGATCGTAGGGAGGGACGGCGTGAGCATCCCCTCGATGTAGAGGACGACGGTGACGAGGCCGGCGAGGATCCACATCACCCGCCAGGCGTACGCCTGATCGTACTCGCCGTTCCGCCCATTCGCCGGTGCGGAGCGCAGGGGCGCAACGGTCGAGCTCATCCGACCCCCGGCTCTCGGAGTCGCGCGTCGCGCGTGCGGCGGACTTTCATCTGGTTCAGCAAGGTCTCGAGGCACCCGATCAGCGACTCCCGTTCCGACACCGAGAGGGCCGCGCTCGCGTCGCGAACCGCCCTTCCCATTTCCCGGTCGAGCTTTTCGAAGAGCGGCCGGGCCCGAGCCGTCAGGTGGACCGCGACCCCCCGTCGATCGGAGGAGGAGCGGCGGCGAGCCACCCATCCCCGAGCCTCGAGCAGCGAGACCAGCGAGGTCGCCGCGGGGCGCGAGATCCCCAACCCCTTCGCGACCTCGGACAAGCGGAGGTCCCCCGATTCCCGAATCCAGTTGAGGGTCAGGTATTGACCGATCGAGAGGTGCTCGTGGCGAAGAATCTGGGAGCCGATGCACTTGGTTTCGAACGTTGCATCGCGGAACACGGGCCAGATCTCCGGTCGAGCACCGTGTCGCGCCCCTCGGTTCATTTCAGTTAAGTGAACTTAATCTTTAGATAAGGGTAACTTCCATCGCTTCGGCGCCACCGGCCCCGCGGCTCGTCGGGGCGTCCGCGCCTTAGATAAGGGTGGTACACCTCCCCCGCGGTCGGATGCGTTTCCGGTCGGTTCGGCGGGATGGTGGCCCCGCGCTAGCGTCCGCGCGGTCCTCCGGGAGTTGATTCGGGGCGGACTCCGGGGTCCAGGGACCGAGAGGGAATCCTATGCCCTTTGAGTACGCGGGAATCCGGGTGCGCGACCTCGCCCGCTCGGTGCGGTTCTACACCGAGGGGTTGGGCCTCAGCGCGCAACGGACCGGTCGGATGCGAGCCGGAGGGGTCTGGCAAGAACTCCGGGACCCCGAGTCCGGTGCCATGCTTGAGCTCAACTACTACCCGGGCGACCCCCCGTACCGGGAGGGGGACGAGCTTGACCATCTCGGGTTCCGAGTCACGGACCTGGACGCGTGCCTCGCCCGCCTCGTTGCCCTGGGGGCCCGGGTAAGGATCCCTCCATTCGAGGAAGGGGACGTCCGGCTTGCCTTCCTATCGGATCCCGATGGCGTGTGGATCGAGCTCTACGAGCACCGTTCCGAAGAGCTCCCGCCCACTTCGCGACCCGGGGCGTGACGAACGGCGAATCCGCTCTCGAGCGACGGGGATAAGAAGCGGGTCCCGCCATGGTCCGCACGGTCGACCGTGGAACCCACGACTTCTCCTGAGCCGCCGCCCGAGGGGAAGCCAACCGTCCCCGCACTTGCGCACTCTCTGACTCTGAGCTCCGGAGCGGTCTTTGCGGCGAGCCTCGTCGTCCAGCTTCTCGGTCTGGTTGCCACCTTCTTTCTCGCCCGGCACATCGGAATCTCCCCCACGGGTCTCGCCCTTCTCGGGACGGCCCAGCTGTTCCTTCTCATCGCCTCGTCGATCAATGGGCTCGCCGATCTGAGGCTCGGGACCGCGTACACCTACTACCTCGCGAGAGGTAAGCCGCCGCGGGAGAGCACCACCACCTACCTCCTCGTCGGAATGGCGATGGACGCCGCCGTCATCGCCGTACTGTTTGTCCTTGCGCCGCTGGCGATCAACGGAGCCGCGCTCGTCCACGGATCGAGCGAGTGGCTCGACCTCGGCCTCTTCCTCACGCTCCCGATTTTCTGGTCGTTCTCCGGCCTCTACATCAGCCTGTTCATCGGCCTCGGCAACTCGCTCAAGGCCCAATATCCGACGCTTGTCGAGGGGGTGGTTCGCCTCGCCGCGCTGATCTACGTCGCGTTCTACGTCCACTCGATCGAGGGAATCGCAATCGCCTACGTGATCGGCGCGACGGCGTCGACGATCTTCAGCCTACCGGCGCTTCTCCCGCAGTTGAGCACCTTCCGGTGGAGGGAGGCGGTCGCGATGTTCCGATTCTCCTGGCCTCTGATGGGCGCCCTTTTCATCAACTATGTCGTGACGAACCTGACGCCGTTCCTCGTCGTCAGCCTCAGTACGGCTCAGCTTTCGATCTACCTGGCCGCGAACGGATGGCGGATCCTCGTTCTCTCGCTCCCAGCCGCGGTGACAACGCCCCTGTTCCCGTACCTTGCGGGCCTTCACAAGAAACGGGAATTCGAGACGTTACGACAGAGCACCTGGCAGGCGCTCCGGTACTCCGCCATGCTGCTGGTTCCCGGGGTCGTTGCGCTGGTCACGTACCGGACGAATTTTCTGAACATCTTCCAGAACCACCTCTATGCGGTGCCCGGTTCCCTGCCGCTCGCAATCCTGGTCGTGGGGGCTCTGCCCCTTGCGTTCAGTCAGATCATCCAGTCGAGCATCAACGCGATCGGACGCCAGCGTCTCGAGCTGTACATTACTGCGACACAGGTCGCCGTCCTCCTGGTGGCCCAAGTGATCCTCTTTCCATCCCCGGCCCAACACGGGATCTTCCCGATCTTCTGGCGAATTGTCCCGGCGAATCTCGACCCGGGCCTCGTCGCGGCATCCGTCGCCGTGCTCCTCTCTTCGGTCGCCGCACTCGGACTCAACACCTACTTCATGGAGCGACTGATCAAGGTCCACATCCGCCCGGGACCGATCCTCGCCATCTCGGCGAGCGCTGCGGGTTCGTTCGCCTCGCTGTGGCTCCTCAACCACCTTCATTTCTTCCCCGTTAGCACATGGTACGAGCTCCTGAGCGCGGTCATTCTCGGGTTCGCAGTGTACTTCCTCATCCTCGCCGGGGTCGGGGAGCTCACCCGGGCCGATGTGCGTCGAATCGGTGCGTCGATGGGGCTTCCGGCCTGGATCTATGGGCCGCTCACCCGATTTTGCTGGAGAGAACGCGCCCCGGAGTTCCCGCCGATCGACCTCTCTCTCGCCCAGGGGTTCCAGACGACGGAACTCCCCGAGATGTTCACGGGTACCCGCGAGTTCCCCGACCTGGTCCCCTTCACGAAGGAGCGGCGGCCCGACGAAGAGGAGCCGCCCACAAAGCCGGGAGTCTGAGGGACGCCGAGACTCTCTCGGAACGCGGGGTCCGGGCGCGGTCGCGGCTGAGGGAACCTCCGTTCGGGCTCGACGGTCGAGGAGCCTCGAAATCTCGCTCGACCGTTAAATATGCCCGCGCGGCTCGCGCGGGCCCATGGCAGACGAGGCGCTCCACAGCGTTCAGCTGCGCAAGGTCTACACCTCTCGGGGAGCGCCTCCCGTCGAGGCTCTTGCCGGGGTTTCGATGGAGGTCCGCCGAGGCGAGCGGGTCGCGCTCCTCGGCCGCAACGGTGCCGGGAAGACCACGTTCCTACGGATCGCGTCGACCCTCCTCCGCCCCACCTCGGGGACGATCGAGGTGTTCGGGTACGATGCGGCCCGCACGCCCGACAAGGTCCGACCGTACATCGCGGTCGTCCCTCAGGAGGGGAAGCCGTTCTTTCACCTCACCCCGCGCGAGCAGGTCTACACGTACCTCCGCGCCCGTGGACTCTCCCGAGAAACCGCGAAGTCCCGGACGGAAGAGGCGCTGGGACGAATGGGTCTCACCGATTTCGCCGATCGCCTGGCGATCACGCTGTCGGGGGGCCAGCGGCAGCGGACCATGGTCGCGACGGTGATCGCGACCGAGGCGCCACTTCTCTTCCTCGATGAGCCGACGATCGGCATGGATCCGTTCGCGCGGCGGGCGGTCTGGGATTCGTTCCGGAGGTTGACCACGCGGGGGTCGACGATTCTCCTCACCACCCACTACCTCGACGAAGCCGAAGCGCTGAGCCACCGCCTCTACATCATCGAGAGCGGGCGGGTCCTGCAGAGCGGGACCGCCGAATCGCTCAAGCGTTCGGTTGGGGGGACCCTCAAGGTCGCCCTCTCGGGCGCCTCCGGACTCGCCGAGACGTTCCGCACGTTCGGTTCGGTCATCGACGACGGCGAGCACCTCACGGTGGTCGTCACTCCCGAGCATCTCCAGGAATTGATGGACCTCGCGGTCCGGACGAAGGTCAGCGCGACGGTGGGTCCGGTCACGCTCGAGGAAGCGTTCCTGCGCGTGGTGGGTCGGTCGATCAATGAAGACTGAATCAGAGATCTACTTCGGCCCGTTCCACGGGTTCCGCGCGTTCCTCTGGACGGAGGTCCTGGTCCAAGCCCACGAGAACCTCGCCATGGCGACCTCGATGGTCGTCCAGGGGGTCCTCCTCGTCTTCGTGTGGATCCTCGACCCGGCCCTCATCGGAGTCGCGCTGCTCGGCGCGATCGTCTTCTCGATGTTCGCGATGGGCCAGCGGGTCCTGAACGAGGCGGCGTACATCCGGATCGACCACAAGGCGAACGACCTCTACCTCGCCGGGCCGCTCTCTCCCGAGGCGTACTTCCTTGGCATGTCCACGGGGATCCTCGTCGTCTACCTTTCGCCGGTGATCCTCCTCGGGGTCCTCGCGGTCTCGGTCGTCCACGTCTCCGTGGGGGTCGGGCTCCTCCTCCTTGGGCTCTGCGCGCTCGTCTGGCTGATCGCCGCGTCGATCGGCTACGTCTTCTCGACGTTTTTCCGGGACAACCGGGCGATCTGGGCCTACGCCACCCTGTTCTTCAACATCTTCGGGGTCCTTCCGCCGGTCTTCTACCCGTTCGACAAATTCCCCGAACCTCTCCGGCCCGTCGCGCTCCTGATGCCCCCGAGCGCGGCGGCCGCGATCGTTCAGCATGCGATCGGGGCGACGAGTCTCGGTCCCGGCCAGCTCGCGCTCGCCGGGGTCGGCCTCGTCGTCGAGGCGGTCGGAATCTTCCTGTTCGCCATCTACTGGGCACGTCGGACCGTGCGGGAGCGCTGAGCGGATGGCGACGTCCGTCGGACGATGGGAGAACGTCCCGACTCGAGGTCGCGCCCTCCCGGCCTTCCTGATCGTCGGGTGGCGGTGGATCGGTCGCAACCCGGCGGTCGCTATCGCGCCGATCCTGCTCCCGTTCATCTTCCTGTACTTCCTGACGTTCATCTCGCCGCCGTCGCTCCTCCCGCTCGAGATCATCGGGGCGATGCTGTTCACGATGCAGAACATCGGTTCCTGGGTCCTCGGCGACAGCGCGACCTGGCGCATCGAGTGCTCGCTCCAGGACATGTTCGTCGCGAGCCCGCTCAGCCGGATTCGCTACCTCTTCGGGATCGCGTTCTCGAACCTGATCGCCATGCTCCCCGCCCTCGTGATCCTCGCGACCCTCCTCGCCTGGATCGGAGGAGCCCGCGGGGTCCCGCTCACCCCCTACGCAGGACTCGTCCTCGTCGGTAGCCTCGCGGCGCTCTGGATCCTCTTCTCTTCGATCGGAATCGCAATTTCGAGCAGAATTCGCACCCAGCGGGAGATCTGGCCGGTCGGCAACCTCACGTTCACGCTCCTCGGGATGCTCTCGCCCCTGTACTACCCGCTCGCGGCGCTCCCGGGCCTCTGGCAGGACGCGGCACGCTTCCTGCCGGCAACGTACGCAGCCCTCCTGGTCCAGGGAGCCATCGGGATCACCCCGGCCTCCCCGGTTCAGATGCTGACCTATGCGGGTCTTCTTGCGGTGACGACCGCGGCGGTCCTCGTCGTCACCTTGCGGCTGTACCGGTGGGGTGAGTTGTGAACGACGCCCCGTCCGAAGGGGAGGGTTCATAGGGAGTGGCGGTATGGACACGGTGGTGCGCAACTCGGAACCGCAGCCATTGATCGCAGGGTTCTCGGCCGGGGCCGAGGGGAGTGCCCCGGGCCGGAGATTTTCGGGTCGTTTTTCCACCGCCGAGGGCCGGTAGCAGCGGACCATGGGCAACAACGAGTTCGACGAGATCCTCTCCGCGCTGGATCGAGAGACCGCCCGGATCCGCGTTCGAGCCGAACCCCGCCGGTACAATAAGCCGGCCACGGTAATCTCGGGGTTTCCGCCGGGAGTGGACCTCGCCGAGACCACCCGGGCGCTCAAGAACCGCCTTGCCACGGGAGGGTCCGTGGTGGACGGAGAGGTCTACCTGCAGGGGGACCACCGCGGACGGATCCGTGAGGAGCTGGCCCGGCTCGGGTTCGATCCCGAGACGATCGAGATCTCGGACGCCGCGCTCCCAAAGCGCGGGCGACACGGCTAGGTCTCGCGGATCTCCTCCGGAACGGATTTTCCTCGGGCCACCCGAATTTGCACACTCCGGCGAGCCTATATTCCCCGACGGCTGCAGAGGACCCGAGTCTCTCATGACGCCGAAAGCTTACGCGCATCCCGAAGTGCTTGTCGAGAACGACTGGCTGGCCGAGCATCTCTCGGATCCGAAGGTCCGGGTCGCCGAGGTCGACTACGACCCGGCGGCGAACTACCTCCTCGGGCACATCCCGGGTTCGGTGCTGTTCGACTGGCGGAAGGACATCAACGACCCGGTCCGACGCGACATCCTGAGCGCAGAGGCCCTGACGGAGCTCTTCCAACGCGCCGGTATCGATGACGACACGACCGTCGTCCTCTACGGGGACTTCAACAACTGGTTCGCCGCGTTCGCATTCTGGGTGTTCACGTACTATGGCGCGAAGCACCTGAAGCTCCTGAACGGGGGCCGGAAGAAGTGGATCGCTGAGGACCGGCCGATGGCGAAGGAGATCCCGAAACCTACCCCCGGGAAGTTCCATCCGACCGGTGGGGACCCGAAGCTGAGGGTGTACCTCGACGACGTACGGGCGGCCCTTTCGGAGGTAAGAGCCGGGAAGCTCCACCTGGTAGACGTCCGGGGCCCGAAGGAGTTCTCCGGCGAGATCACCGCCCCGCCGGAATACCCGACCGAGCACGCGCAGCGCGGCGGTCACATCCCCGGCGCGAAGAATATACCGTGGGCCCAGGCGGTCAAGGACGACGGGACGTTCAAGTCGCCCGAGGAGCTCGAGGAGCTCTACCGGTCGAAGGGCGTGACGCCCGAGACCCCCGTGTTCACCTACTGCCGCATCGGCGAGCGATCCAGCCACACCTGGTTCGTCCTCCGCTACCTCCTCGGTTATCCGGACGTACGGAACTACGACGGCTCGTGGACCGAATGGGGGAATCTCGTCCGGACCCCGATCGAAAAGTAGCGTCCTCGGATCATCCGGGGCGCCTCCGGGGGACCGGGTGCGCCTCGTTCCGGACGAGGAAGTGGTGGATCTCCCCGTCGCGACGATGCGAGAGCACGGAGTGACCGGTCTGGTCCGCCCACCGGACCATCTCGATCGGACTGGTGGGGTCGTCGGTCACGAGCAGGATCGCTTCGCCCGCCTCCCGGGCGGCCAGCTCCTCGTTCAACTTGGTGAGGACCGCCGAGCACTCGAGTCCGATTTCGTACAATTCGAGCTCAGGGGTCTGGGGCCAGCACCGGATGCGCTGGGTCCGGATCCGCTCCCCGAGCCGCCGGGCTACCGCGGACGCGGTTTCCAGCTTCTTGTCGGCTTCCCCCGGCCGCTCCGCGCGCACCCGAACGACCCAGCCGTCCCCGTAGGGTGCATCGTTGAGGAGACGCGGCCTCAGGGCCACGGCCTCGTTGCGCTCGAGGACCGTTGCATCGACCGGAAGACGCACCGCGCCCGTGTATCGCATGCTTTCTACGGTCGCGACGCTCCGTCCGCGGCCAACGACCCCGTCGGTCGAGCGGAACTGTAGGGACCGGAAGGGACCGGCGAATGCGGCCAGCGGGGCGATCAGACCGATGCGCGCGAGTTCCGGCTGGTCGGGCTCGCCAACCCACCAGACGTCCAGCTCGAGGTCGTACAGCCGATCCTCGGGGAGGAGACAGCCTTCGATCTCCATGCCCGGGTCACCTCGCCACCCGACTTAGAGGTAGGCCGTCAACAACCTTTTGGTCCGTGGGGGGCCATGCCGGCCGCGATGGTGTCGCGGGCGACGACTGAAACCGCTGGAGAGTCGTTCTCCCGGGCTCGGTGCCGGTGCGGTCACCTGCCGACCCATCATATGGTGGTCGTGCCCATCGGGTCGACGTTCAGCTTCCGCCTCGAGCCGACCGGCCCCTGCGCGATCTGCGGGGAAGCCGTCTGCCGGCGCTTCCAGCCCGGCGCGCCGTAAGCCGTCAATCCCCGTCGTCGGGCCTCAGCCGTAGGCCGACTTGATGAGATAGTCCTTCAGGCGCTGGAGCCGGTCCTCCCAGAAGTGGAAGTGCCAGGATCGGGCCTCCTCCCACGCTTCCCCGGAGCCCCAGCCGGCGTGCTCGAGGGTCACATCCACGCCCTCCGGGGACTCCTGGAGGCGGACGTACACGTTCGATGGGTCTGGCCCCCGGTTCATGAGCGCGGCGAACTGCGGTGGGGCGTACCAGCTGAACCCGAGGTCGAGGTCCGGCGTGAGCTGGCGAACCTTGCCCGGGCTCTCAAACGCCAACGGTTCGTCAAACGTGAGGGCGTACTCTCCGTCGACCACCGGCGAGACGCGTGCGGACCGGCAGAGCCAACCGGAGATCTGGGCGGGGTTCGTCAGCGCCGCGTAGATCATCGGGACCGGGAGCGGGACCGTCACCTGGATGAGGATCGGGTCGAGGCCTTCCTCGGGCACGTCGGTCGCTCCGGCGCCGGCGGCTAAAGGGGTTGCGGTGGGCCGCAGAGTTCCTCTCGTCCATCGACCCTGCGGGGGCGGTCGTCTACCAGCAAGACCCGGAGCGGACTCGATCCGTCTTCGTACCTGGCACCGCGGGTCACATACCTTGAC
>Ga0187781_10004758_pt1 | contig 10101 bp, 7 predicted proteins | sample 0715_SJ02_MP02_2_FD_132447 | JGI IMG/M metagenome (GOLD analysis project Ga0187781, IMG submission 132447) | Tropical peat soil microbial communities from peatlands in Department of Meta, Colombia - 0715_SJ02_MP02_20_MG | ecosystem: Environmental > Terrestrial > Soil > Wetlands > Peat | place...
CACCAGGCCGTTGGTGGTTCCGTTCGCGGTGCCGTTGTCCAGGAAGACCCCGCTGACGTTCTGCAAGGCGGTCCCGAGCGAGGTGGCCTGTTGGTCTTGCAGCACCTGCTGGCTGATCGTCTGCACGTTCACCGGGGTCTCCATGACCGGCGTGTCGGTCTTGGTGCCGGTCGAGGCGTTCTGGAGCACATAGCTCTTGTTGTAGGGGTCCTGCGCCGCGCCGGCGCCGCCGTAGCCTCCGGCGCCGGTCCCTGCCCCCCCGCCGTCTCCGCCGCCAACGCCTGTACCGGTCCCTGCGCCCGCGGTCGCCGCCCTGCGCCTGCCGCCGCCGCCCGCGCCTCTGACGGGATGCTCGGCCGGACGCCCCTTGTTCTTCGCGGCCACCTTGCGCGGCGCGCCGACGTCGATCGTCGGCAGCGCCGTCTCCGCCCTGATGGGGGATGCGGCCACGATGAGAGCCAGAGCTCCCAGCGATACGCCCGACATGAACGTGCACAGCTTCATGACTTCCTCTCGAAGGTTGTTTTTCAGCGGAGCCTGGCCCCGCGAGGCCCGAGTGACGGGCTGCTGGATTAGCGGAACGGGCTACGGCGACGCCCAGTCACCAAAGGCAAAGGCGCCGGCTCAAGCGACCGCAGGCGGAGCGCGAGCTCCCTGAGCGGCGCTGGGGGCGGAACGCGAAGCCGCGCCTTCGTCTCCGCCGCGCCAAGCCGCGGCGCCACGCAACCTGCCAAACGCAACGACGTCGAAAGAAAAACCAGCGCGATCGGCCTGCCTTCCGCCGCAGCAGAAGGCGCAGAGCGCCCAATGTCCACGATCCCGCGACGCGTCCCGCTGTGACGGGCCGCCGTCGCTCTTGCATTCGACACCAGGAACAAAGACGGAAATAGCCGGGGCTCCGCCTGGAGCTGGGCAAGGCGAGCTAGAAAGGAGCGAGGATGCAAGACCGATGACGAGCGCGCTGACAACCATCGCGAAAGCGAAAGGGCGTCCCAGCTGTCTTATTTGTCCTGCGAGCTTGATCATCGTTTCCGCTCAAGGAGAGCCCGAATTCTGGTTGTCGACAGCCCTGCTAAAAGGCGATCTTCGCTTCAACGAACTCTTAAGGACACTGACGCTGGCTTGGGTTTGCTGGCGCCTCTTCCGTTTGATCAGCTTCAGCAGGATCCAGACTCATTAATCTAGATATTTCATTGTAAACCACGACGTCGCGGCGGAGCAAGCTCCCGGCCGGAGAATAAATCAGAAAGTTGACAACTGTTGCAACGGCGCCACAGTCGGCCGCTTACATGGTCGCTGGATCGAGCTGCGTTTCTTAAAATGATCGACGTCGATCTCTGATCAGCGCTATATCGGCCGCTCTTCCGCTGCAGCGGGCATTAATCTCCTGCGTGACGGCAAGCGGTCTCATCCCGCGTGCAACAGGTTCGCTCAACAAATGCGGCGCTCTTCCCGAAGCGCCGCGCTGCGGCAGATTCGAGCGTCAAGGCGCCTCAAAACCGCATGAAAACTCATTCGGTCGGGGAAGGCTTCAAAATCATGCTGTGCCTCCGCTCTCCGGAGAGGAGCTTCGACGACAGACCTGCGACCCAACTTTCCTGCTGATCAGAGTAATGCGGCGACGACAGTTGACCGGACTGCCCGCCGGGCATTTCCAGTATTCCGTCGTCCTCGTGACCGGGCGCCACGACCATTCGAGCGGCCGCTCCGAGGCTGGAGTAAGCATATCTCACGCATTCGATGCAGCCTGCCAAGGGGCGGCGCGGCATGTCGAGAAAACGACCGACCAAGGGCAACACGCTCGAAAGCGGATGAGCCATCTCTAGCGTGTTCACTTTACCCCAAGTTAAGCCATCGATAGACTCCATTCTGTATCTCTCGGCCAGCCGCTGCGCGCTCTTCTCCAACGTGACACGGATGAAATCCGACCAGTCCCGATAGTTCTTCCGGTCCGGCAAAAGCTCTGGGCGTCCCGAGTCAATAATGCGTTGCACGGGGCCATCGACTCCGCTCCAATCATATTCAAAGGCCGGATCCACTTCGCGACATCGGGCGACGACTGGCGAAAGTATCGCGTCGATTAGAGCCTCGCGAAACTCAACGATCAATGGAAGACCCAAGGAATCGATCTCGGCGCGCCCGTCCCAGGCTTCAAGATAGCGCCGCAGCTTGGCGGAGGCGCCGTCCTCATGGGCTTCCGGCACGCTCAACGCCTGCAAGGCCAGAGCCTGATAATAGCGATAGAATTCGGTAGTCGTGTCGAGCTGCAACGCAAGCATGTCGCCTTCCGTGAGCCCAGATCTGTCGCGTAGCCGTTCGGCGACTCGCCACGCCCTGAACGCGCCGGGAAAATCATGGCCGATCGGCGCGTCGAACTCTGCGCGGCTCAGCATCCTCTGGTTGGTGTTGACGATAAATCCCGAACGTGGATTGACTATGACTGGTGTTTCATCGGGCTGAAGATAGCCTTCCCAGCCATGCTTGCCGTCCGCCCAACTTTCGCTGAACAGGCCGTCCATGCCAAAGCGCTTCGGCACCCTGCCCATAAGGGTCCATGCAATATTGCCCGCGCGATCTGCCATAAGCGCGTTGAGCGGAGGCCCCCCGGCGTGATGGAAAAGAGCTAACGCCGATTGCAGCGTCTTCACATGGTCTATGTCCATGAGGTCGAAATTGGTCGCGGCAGGATCAAGAGCCGTCCAATGGATCGCGACTTCCTCGCCGAGGAGCTTCTCGCTTAGCACGGGTCCCCAAATCGTTTCTCGAACCTGGACCTTTTCTTCCGATGCGCCGCGCACCAAAATTGATTCCGTTCGAGTGGCAAATGAACGACTTCCATCAGTCGTACGGTACTTTGTAGGGTCTTCTGCATCATGTTCGATGCGCACCAGGTCAGTAAAATCCCCGTTGATGCTGGTGAAGCCCCAAGCAATATTCCCGTTGCTACCCGTGATCACGAGCGGCAAGCCTGGTAAAGTCAGTCCGGAGAGATGAACGTCGCCGTAATGAACCTCGGCCCGATACCAGATGTTCGGCACGCTCAGGCCAAGATGCATGTCATTCGCCAAGATCGCGCGGCCATCGCGGGTCATCTGACGCCCGACAACCCAGGCATTCGATCCATGCGCGATTTTTGGCGCGGCGACGAGGCCCGTGGAATGCTTCGGACCGGCGTCGAGCAAAAGTCTTTCTAGCTCCTCGAGGGGCGCTGTACCTGCAGCACAGCGCGCAGGATCTCGCGGTGCGAGAATCTCGTTGTAGCAATTGCTATCAGGCGTGAAAAATTCGACGACTTTCGGCGGCATCGCGCGCCTCATCACAGTTGCCGATCGTTCCTCGTATTCGCCATTGGAGTGCTGGGCCGACACGCCGAGAAGCACGAGAATGCTATCTTCCGGACGCCATGGTGAAGGCCGATAGCCCAAAAAGACGAACTCTGCGGGCAGCACCCACATCTCGCCCATAGCCCTGTTGACGCCGGCGCTATAGGAGGCAAGCACTGCGCGTTGCTCCTCCGGGAGTCGTTCGAGGATAACGCCGGCGAGCCGTTCGAAGCCCATGAGTCGACTCCAGACGTCCGCCTTCAAAAGATCCGCGCCAAATACCTCCGCGAGGCGCCCAGCGGCTTGTCGGCGAAATAGGTCCATCTGAAAGAGCCGATCTCGGGCGCTCACGAAGCCAAGGGCCTCGAATGCATCTCTCCGGCTTTCGGCGCGAACGCTAGGAACGCCGTTCGAGTCAAAGTCAACCTCGACCGGCGCCACGAGTCCGGACACGAAGTGTCCGCCGTCCTCCGAAGGAGTTGACAGCCGGATGACGCCAACGATTGAAGCCACGGCCAAGAGCAGAAGCATCGCAAGGCCGAAGGCTAGCCAACGCAGCACACTAAGCATGGCTCGACTCGCTCACCGGCCTTTTTTCCTTCTCGACCGGGACGGCGTGACACTCCTCGAGCTGTCCCATTGTCAAGCGCAGCAGCCGGTCGGATAGATGAAAGTAGCGGTCGTCATGGGTAATGACCAAGACCGTCTTGCCACGCGCCTTAAGCTCTGGCAGCATCTCCAGGTAGAAAAAATCGCGAAAGCCCGGATCCTGTTCGGCGGCCCATTCGTCGAAGACATAGACCGGTCGGTCAGCAAGATAGGACGCAAGCAACGCTAAGCGTTTTCTCTGACCGCGCGACAGATCTACTGTTGAAAAACGCTTATCAGTGATATATAATTTTGTGTCGAGCTGAAGCATGGCCAACAACTCCTTGGCGCGCGCAATCAGATCGTCGCTTGTGTACCCAAGCAACGAGTCAAAGACGTACGAATCGGCGAAGACCGCAGAGAAATTTTGACGATACCCATCCCGGTTCTCGTCAGTGATGAATCGATCTCCAAACTTAATTTGGCCTTTATCTGGGATATAAAGCCCAAGAATTATTAAAGCTAGCGTTGTCTTGCCGCTGCCATTGCCACCCGTCACGAAAACGAGCTCGCCCGGTGCGATGCGCAAGTCCAAGGGGCCAAGCCGATACCCACCATCTGCATCCTGTCCCTCGTATTGGTAACTAACATTCAACAATTCAATGGTTAACGGCTCCGCGTTGGGATTTGCCGGCTCGGCCACGAAGTCGATCTCCGGCTCGGCGGCCATGCCGAGACCCAAAGCTTCAATGTTGTTTAGGGCCACTATCCCCCTTCCGATGGCGGGGGCGCCCTGAACAACCATCGACAAGGGTTCCCCGATAAAAAGGACGACAAGCGCGAACCCGGTCAGCGCCTCGCGGGGGAAATTCTCAATGCGAGTTAGCAGAAAGAGAACCACACCGATCAGCACAAAATATAGAGAGTGCCCCCATCGTTCTGCAAGAACAAGCATTAAATTGGCCCTGTTCTCCCTATTTCGCAGCAAACGCGCAGTGTCGCTCAAGTCATTATTTAGAAAGGCATGCCTCCGACGTGCATCCAATTTCAATTCCTTGTAACCCTCTGTCACTGCCCGAAAATGGCCGAATAGGGCATCATGCGTCTCACGCGCAAGCCGCAGCCAGTTCCACGCCCATTTCTTCGGCAGTTGCCAGCTTAGCAGTCCCAAGACGATAAAAGCCAGTACGATTACCAATAGCTTGAACGAAAGCGACCCCAGATATATAAGTGCGGCAATGAGCTTGGATCCCTCAATAAACAGATGAGGAAGCGCTTGCTGAGCACTGGCGATGCTGCCAATATCGTCCGTCAAGGCGGCCAGAATGCGATGCAGTCCGCAATGCTGTATCTGTCGGAGCGGCGTGTTTAAAATCCGGCGGCAAAGCCACAAGCGAAGCTGATACAGATTCTCTTGTGTGACTCGCGCAAGCAAAGTCACGGACAGTGCGCCGGAAAATACGGACACGAAGACTAGACCGAAAAACGCCGATGCAAGCGCGGTAGCGTTTGCTTGCTCCTCGCCGAGCGCTCGATTAATGAATGTCATCAACGCAGCGCCACTGCCGCCGGCGACCAGACCTGACAAGACGGACAATGTTAGCGCGGTCTTTGAAGCACTAAACATGCCCCATAGCTGTCTCGATGAACTGAGTGCTTGGTATTCTTGTCCGGACCGCTCCATTAGCTCTTTCTTTCTTTGTCTAAGGTGCAAAGGAAGGCGTTTCAATGGATGAGGGATAATGTCTTCTCCGATGTCATCATGCCCTCGATGAGGGGCCGTTCCGCTCCGTCATCTTTAGACCGAGACGCCCGCGCTTACAATGGGCCGATCCTCGGACGCAGTTCGGATGATCGCATTTACCAGGCACACAAAGCTGAAGGCGGCGCGTGCCGCCTTCAGCATAGGGTTGTCGAATGCTCGGACTGAGCGACGACCACGAGGCTCACCTCACGGGGCGACAAAAGATATGAGCCGCGCGATTGTTCTTCGGACCGCCTGCCCAGCGTCGCGTCAGCACAACGTCAGCTGCGGCACGAAGCATTGAACCCCGTTCCGCTCAGCTTGAACACCGTGCCGTTTCCATTCGGGCCGTTCCCGTAGGTGGTGTTGCCGCCAAGTGTCGCCGTGCCGTAAAGATTGCCATTATCATCGGCAATCAACGTCGGATAGGGATTGGCGCCGTCATTCCCGCCCGCAAACGTGTACAGCACTGTATAGGTGTAGGATGTCCCGTTCGGCGAAAGCTTGTAAATCACGCCGCATCCTCCATTCGCAGAGCATACCGCGCCGTTCATGTTGCCTCCTGCAGTTGCTGCGCCGTACCAGTTACCGCTGCAGTCTTCGATCAGACCGGCGGCGGGGCTTCCGCCGTCGGCGCCGTCCGTAAACGTGTGCAGAACCTTCTCTTTCCCGTTCGGCGGGAGCTCGTAAGCCACGCCGAATCCGCTCAAGCCGTATGCGTCGCCGCCTCCGAGCGTCGAGCCGAACAAATTGCCGTTCTGGTCGACACGCACATTGGCAATGGGAGCAGACCCGTCCGCATAGCCCGTGAATTGATATCGCACATTATATGCGTAACTCCCATTGGGCGTCGGCGAGAGCTGGAACACTACGCCGTTTCCGGCGTCGCTTATTCCCGGCACCCCACCCCCGAAGGTCGTGCCGTAGATATTGCCCCAAGGATCGGCAGTGAGCTTGGCCCAAGGATTGGAGCCGTCCTCATTCGGCATGCCCGTAAAGGTGTGCAGCACTGTATAAGAACCCCACGGGGAGATCTGGAACACAAGCCCGTTGCCCTGTCCGGTTTGGCTCGAGTTGCTGTTTGGCGGCGGAGCGCCGACGCCGGTCTCTTGCCCGCCCAGCTGCGCCGTGCCGAAAATGTTGCCAGTCCCGTCGAGATGCAGTCCGCCTGCGGGGTAAGAACCGTCCACGCAGTTGGGGTAGCCTGGGAAGGGAAGATTCTGCTTTTGGCAGAAAGAGTACAGCACCGTTTGGACGCCCGACGGCGAGATCTTGTACACGACGCCGTTGCCAAGCGCACCGCCCTCTCCTCCGTTGGTTCCACCAAATGATCCAACGCCATATAAGTTGCCTGCGCCGTCGGAGACCACCCCTCCCCAAGGATCACTCCCATCCGTTCCGCCCTTAAACGCGTACACCACCCTAAAGGCCCCATCCGGGGTGATTTTGTACACGACGCCGTTCCCATTAGAGCCGCCGACTCCCCCGGTCAGGCCACCGACGAATGCCGTGCCATAGAGATTGCCCTGGCTGTCGAAGTGGAGATGGCCCTCGGGAGCCTCCCCGTCGGCGCAGCCGGGGACCGACCCCGGCGCCGAAGATGAGCAGAAGACGTGAAGCGTCGTCAAGCTCGTCGCCAATGCGCTGCAGCCGATGGACGAGACCAGCACGGCCCCGCCAACGGCCAGCCCGTGCTTCCATGAGCAGGATTTCTTCCCACGGCGTTCGCTATAGGTTTTCATCACATGTTTCCTTTCGCTTTGGAGACCAGGAATGTTGAGTTTCTCGCCGTTACAGACAACGGCGCAACAGATGTCGGGGGGGCGGCACTTTTACGTGATGAACCTCCCCGGGAATCGTCGCATCGACGAATGGCGCGGCGATCAGGATTAGAGCGTCTTCAGGAAATCCAAGCATGTCACTTTCTGGCATCCCTTCCCTGTGTTCAGAGTTGTCACAGATGAGCCTGCCCCAGGGGACGCCGAAACGTTCCCCGTGTTAAGGACGGGCCATAGGCAGCCGGCACAAACGCTTTCGCAAAGCGCCGCGGGGCAGCATGTCTTTGCGGTCCGGCATTGCGCCGAAGACGCGATCAGATGAAGAGGATCGGGGGACCGCGCGGGGCGGAAGGCGACAATTCAGGAGCTTTTGGTAATGCGTTGGCAAAAAACACTGGGCCGCGCGACGGCAAGCCGCCGTCGGGCGGAGCAATCCTCAAGGTCGAGCCCAAACGGTCGACCAAATCGACGCTATTGCTCTGACACAAAACGCAACAGGGACCGTGACGAAGGCGATCGGGAGCAGACGGCGCGTCCTGCGACAAGGGAGTGGATTCTGCCGCTCGAAGTCCCGCACACTCCCCATCCTTGGAGAGGCTCGGCCCCAGCGTCGCACCGCCTACGCCAGCGACGAGCAGATAGAAAGCACAAAAAAACCTCGCCGCGAAAGCGAAAATTACAGCCCGCCTTCTGTTAAGACTACTCCCGATAGACACGAGATGCGCCCCCCTTTGGCCAGATACCTAAATCACGCTTTTGGACCGGCGTCAACTTAAGTGATATTTAGCTTTATTATCAACAAGGTCAGCCAGCCAAAAAGCGCCTTCCGACACCGTCTGCGTCTCCAGGCGGGCGACCTCTTCCGGCTGGACAAACTCGATCGGCTCGGACAGCGCGACCTTATACGCACCGTTGTCAAACGCATCGAGGTGGACGGCAACGGGATCGAAATCATATTCAGTGTCCCTCCGCCGAATCTATCGATTGTTGCCATGCTGCCGCAATCGGTGCAAAATTACGACCGTCGGGCGTTTAAAACATTCCCCGATATAAACGTTTCCTCAACGTCGCCCTATGGCATGCCGTTAGGAGAAAGAAATGAGAATTGCGCGATCAAGAACGCTCCTGTTGGCGCTGGCTGCATGGGTTTGCGTCAGCGGACCGTCCAGCACAGAACCCCTGGGTCTGCCTCCTGTCCCAGTTCCGCCGGACAACCCGCAGTCGCCCGAGAAGATCGCGCTCGGGAACAAACTGTTTCACGACAAGCATTTCTCAGCTGACGGCACGGTGTCCTGCAGCACGTGTCACAACGACGCCAAGGCTTTCACCGACAGCCCCCTGAAGACTTCACTCGGCATCGGTGGCCAACTCGGCACGCGCAATGCGCCTACAATCGTCAACGCCGCTTATTTTCAGACCCTGTTTTGGGATGGCCGCACATATTCGCTTGAAGATCAATCACGGATTCCGCCATTCAGTGCGATCGAGATGGGACTGACGTCCTATGAACCCTTCCTGGACTATCTGCGCGGGGACAACGCCTACGCCGAAGCGTTCAAGAAAGTGTTCGGCGTCGAGGGCGAGATGCTAACGATCGAGCATGTGAAAAAGGCGATCGCGAGCTATGAGCGTAGCCTCATTTCCGGCAATTCGCCGTTCGACCGCTGGTATTTCGGGCACGAGGGCAGCGCCATCAGCGAAGCCTCCAAACGCGGGTTCGAGGTCTTCGTCGGCCAAGGCCGCTGCGTCGCCTGCCATGTCATCGAGCAGGATCATGCGCTTTTTACTGATAACCGCTACCACAACGTGGGCGTCGGCATCAATAAGATTCAGGAGGAAGTGCCTCGCTTTGTCGATGAGTTCCAACGCCCGAGGGCGCAAGTGAACAAGCTCGTGCTGCACGATCCCAAGGTCTCGGAATTTGGGCGCATCGCTATAAAGGGAGTGCACTTCGACCAAATCGGCGCTTTCAAGACTCCAAGCCTGCGCAACATTGCGGTGACTGCTCCATACATGCACGACGGCTCGCTGAAGACGCTCAAAGATGTGGTCAAGCATTTCAACGACGGCGGCATGAGTCCAGGAGATCCGTCAGTCAATCTCTATATCTCCGGGGGCATTCGCCCGCTTCATCTCTCCGACCAGCAAGAGGACGATCTGGTCGCGTTCCTCGAGACGCTGACGAGCCCGGAATATGCCGTTGAGACAAGGAGCGACAACTCGGCGCCTTAATCGCGCGATCGAGGTATGCGGGCGGTAGCCGGGAGTTGGGTCTGCGCAGGGAGAGGCTTATGTCCGGCAGGAACCAAGAAACGAACTTTGCGCCTGCGTCAGCGGAAGTTGGGAAGGGAACGATATGTTTCTTCCTATGTCAGGAGCGCAGCGCTTTCAACGCCAGCTTCTCGCTCGCGAGAAGGCTCGAAAGCCGCGGCTACAGAGCCGCCTATTGCGGGCTCCCCGAGTGGGAGGACCATGTGCGCGCGCAGGGATTTCGCTACCATGCGCTTCCTCCACTCGTGGACTCTTCCGGACCTGACGAAAACTCAGAGCTGGCCTCGCAAATTTGGACAGCGGCATAAGTAGATTTTCTGCCTGAGAGCGGCGAGCCTATCGCCGCCGAATCAGGAGCTTTCATGACTAGACGAGCACGCCGCAATCACGCGCCGGC
>Ga0187781_10004759_pt1 | contig 10101 bp, 9 predicted proteins | sample 0715_SJ02_MP02_2_FD_132447 | JGI IMG/M metagenome (GOLD analysis project Ga0187781, IMG submission 132447) | Tropical peat soil microbial communities from peatlands in Department of Meta, Colombia - 0715_SJ02_MP02_20_MG | ecosystem: Environmental > Terrestrial > Soil > Wetlands > Peat | place...
AGCGACGTGCCGGCGGCGAAGGCCTCGAGCCAGGTTGACCGTGGGCGCGTCTCGCTCGACATTTGGTGCGAGACCCAGGCGCAGCGCAGCGGCACGGTCTACACCTACTATTTCGATCACCCGATTCCGTGGCCGGCGCACCCCGAGTTCGGCGCATTCCACAGCTCGGAGCTTCCCTACATCTTCGAAACCCTCAAGCTGATGGATCGGCCGTGGAAGCAGGAGGACTTCGATCTGTCCGCAGTGATGTCGTCCTACTGGTCGAACTTCGCCAAGACGGGCGATCCCAATGGACCGCGCCTGCCGCAGTGGCCCGCCTACAACCCTGAAAGTCACACCACGATGGAGCTGGGAGACCACACCGGGCCGATTCCGGAGGCCGATCCTACGAAGGTCGAGTTCTTCGTGAGCTATTTCAAAAAGTGATCACCGGCCGACTTTCATCCCGTGCGCGCCTCCGCATGCACATCATCTCGGAGCAAACGTGAAAAACAAGCAGCTCTCCAATTGGTCCGTGAATTTGATCACGATCGTGCTGGCTGCCTTCTGCGCTGCCCACGCGCAGACGCCGAAAGCAGCCAAGTCTGCGGGCTGGAATTCCGCGAGGGATGTTGGCACGCTCAATCTTTCCTTGCACAGTCCGGAGTCCGTCGGATTCTCCTCCGAGCGTCTCGAACGACTTCACACCTTGATGCAGCAGTTCGTCGATCAGAAGCAGATTCCGGGCATGGTCACCATCCTTGCGCGGCATGGCAAAGTGATCGACTATCGCGCGTACGGCGTGCGTGACATGGCCAGCGGCGAGCCGATGACCAGGGATGCGATCTTTCGCGATTTCTCCATGACGAAGCCCGTCGTTGGCGTGGCCATGATGATGCTCTGGGAGCAGGGTAAATGGCTGCCGAGCGATCCGATCGCGAAGTACATTCCCGAGTTCGCGCACCTCAAGGTCTTCAAGGGTGTGGATGCCGCCGGGAAGATGATCCTCGAAGATCCGGTCCATCCGCCGACGATGCAGGAGTTGATGACGCACACGGCCGGATTTACCTACGGGGTCTTCGGCGACACTCCGGTCGACAAAATGTATCAGAGCGCGCATCTGTTCGAGTCAGCGTCGCTGAAAGATTTCGTCGACAGGCTCTCCAGGCTTCCCTTGCTCTATCAGCCCGGCACCGCGTGGGTCTACAGCATGTCGACGGACGTTCAGGGCTACATTGTCGAAAAGCTCTCGGGCCAGTCGCTGCCCGACTATCTCGAGCGGAACATCTTCAAGCCGCTGGGCATGAAGGACGCTGGATTTTTCGTTCCTGCGGACAAGCGGAATCGCTTCGCCACGCTCTACCAGGCCAACGACAAGGGCGAACTGGTTGTCGACCAAACAGGTGGCCTCTACGCCGCGCAGCCCCGGATGCCGTCAGGCGGCGGCGGGATGGTCTCGACCACGGAAGACTACCTCCGCTTTGCGCAGATGCTGGACAATGCCGGCGAACTAAACGGCGTCCGCGTTCTGTCGCCGGCGGCCTTGCGCCTGATGACGTCGAACCACCTGGCGGCGAAACTGCTGACCGGCGAATTCGGGATCGGTTCGCTCAAAATGCGGCCGGGCTTCGGATGGGGCTACGATTGCGCTGTGGAGTTCAATCCGGCGGAAATCGATCTGCCGGACGGGCAGGGAACGTTCGATTGGGGCGGCATGGCCGGCACGTGGTTCTGGGTTGATCCGGCGAACGACATCGTCTTCGTCGGCATGATCCAGCGCATCCTCGGCCCGACCAGCCCCAGCCTCGAATCATTGAGCCGGTCGGCGGTCTACCAGGCGCTCGTTAACCCGAATATGTAGTCGGAAACGGCTGGCGAGGTCCCGACGCACAATAGAAGACTCCCGTGAAACGAAGAGAAGTTCTGACACGCGCGAGCAAAGCGGCAGCTGCCCTGGCGGTTGGCATGCCTGGAGCCGAAACGACTGAGAGCGGCCAAGCTCTCGCGGCGGACGAATCCGCCCGCAAGCTGAAGGTCATTGTCGCCGGCGGACATCCCGGCGATCCCGAGTACGGCTGCGGCGGAACGGTCGCGCGCTATACGAGTCTGGGTCACGAAGTCGTGCTCCTTTACCTGAACAACGGTGAGTGGCCGGCGTCGAAGGGCGGCACGCCCGCGGCCATGCGCATGGCGGAGGCGAGAAAAGCCTGCGAGATTCTGAAGGCGCGTCCAGCCTATGCAGGGCAGGTCAACGGCCACGCGGTGCTCGACGCGTCCCACTTCGATGACTTCCGGAAGATTCTGGAGACCGAGCGGGCCGACGTCGTCTTCACGCAGTGGCCGATCGATGCTCATCGCGATCATCGCGCGACCTCGGCGCTGGCGTTCGATGCTTGGCTGCAGTTGGGCAAGAAGTTTGCGCTCTACTACTACGAAGTGTCGAACGGCGAAGACACGCTGCAGTTCTCGCCCACGCACTACGTGGACATCACGGCGATGGGGCCCACCAAGCGCGCCGCCTGCTACGCGCACGCGTCGCAGACACCCGACAGGTACTATGCCTTGCAGGATCAGGTGGCGAAGTTCCGCGGCATTGAGGCCGGCTGCGAACGCGCGGAGGCTTTTGTGCTTCAGGTTCAAAGCCCCTACCAAGGCCTGCCAGGCGGCGCTTGAGCCTTCCAACACGGAGACACCCAAGAGAAGGAGGGACATCGTCTCTGCGCCGCTGCGATTAACCTTCACAACCCCTATGGCTTCGCTACCAGAACCTCGGTGGCCTTGATCACAGCGGTGACCGAATCGCCTTTCTTCAGGCCCAATTCGTCCGCACTCCGCCGTGTAATCACCGACTCGATCACGTTTTCGCCGACCTGGATTGTAATATGGGCCATGACCGTGCCCAGAACGATGTCGGTGATCTCACCCTTCAGTTGATTTCGCGCGCTGACTGGCATACGCCCTCCTTCATCCATTGCTATTGAGCACCTCGGGCCGTTCAACCCTCCGGAAGGCACCGGGTCTATTGTATGACTTGGCCCGGGGATGTGGCCGCCCGGGCGCGTGGCGCTGATGGCACTGAGTCGTGTTGCCGTTGATGGACAGACCGGCGTGAATCGTTTATATTTGCGCTTGCTAGTCGTAGTGTATCGTTTCCCTGGGTCTGAATTTCGGGTCGTACTGGGCAACATCCTGAACCGCGGGAATTTCAAGACGCCGAATCTCATCGTCTTCACGCCGCCGACCGCCACGAATCCGACCGGTCTTTCGGACACGGAGGGCGCGATCACGAGCATGTCGACTACGTCGCGGCAGGCGCAGATTCACGCTCAAGCAGCTCTGGCGACGCGCCGGAGAAGGGAGATCGCCAGATGACATCGACGATTCGGAGCAAGTCTCACAGGGTTATCTTGGCCGCTTTGGCGGCGTCGGCCTGCCTCGCGTTCCCAACCGCTGCGAGGTCGCAAGAAATCGTGGTGCAGAATGAGTCGGGCGCGACCGTGAAGCTGACCGCTTCGGATATTGCGGCTCTGCCGCACCAGGCGGTGTCCGTCGACGACCACGGACAGAAGGTCAGGTTCGAAGGCGTTCCGCTGCACGTTCTGCTGGAGAAAGGCGGCGTGACTTTTGGCGAATCGCTTCGGGGCAAGCGGATGGCAGCGTGCCTCCTGGTGGAAGCCACTGACGGGTACCGCGTGGTGTTTGCGCTGCCCGAGCTTGATCCGGGATTCACGGATCGGGTGATTCTGCTGGCGGACAAGGCCGACGGCCATGCGCTCGACAGCAAGCAGGGCCCGTTTCGCATCGTCGTTCCGGACGATAAGAGGATGGCGCGATGGGTGCGCGAGGTGACAGCGCTCAAGGTCGTGCCCGTGCAGTAAGCGCTCCAGTAGGGAATCGCCGTGATGGAATACGTCATCGTGACCGTGACCTTTCGCTGCCCCGCTTGCGACAAGAGCAGCGCGGAGCAGCTTATCGTCGAAGCGGAAAAGTTTGACAGCAAGCAGGTAGCCCGGACGCTGAGCCGGCAACGGTTCCACTGCCAGTTGTGCTCGGCCGCACTGCCGAATGGCACCCGCGGCAACGCCCACGCGGAGGTCGCGACGCCGGACCGTCTGCAGCGCATGGGTTTCCCAATCTCCCGCCCCAACTGACCTCGTCCTCTGCGGCCGTGGCCCGTGATAAACTCCCAAGGATTGCGGCGCGGGATGCGAGCACGCGCCCATGGCCGCGTCATGGTTTCGGATTTTCGAGTAGAATCCGGGCCAGCCAGAGAGGAGTTCGCATGGTGACTTTGAACGATGCACGCAGGGTGATCGCGGCCGCGGAGAAGAAGGCAGCCGAGATCGGTCAGCCCATGAACATCGCGGTGGCGGACGGCGGCGGTAATCTGGTGGCTCACGTCCGGATGGACGGAGCGTGGATCGGCAGCATTGATATCTCGATCAAGAAAGCCTACACGTCGCGCGCCTTCGACATTTCCACCAAAGACCTTGCCGCACATAGCCAGTCGGGGAATCAGTTCTTCGGGATTCATGCGTCGAACAACGGGAAGATCATGATCTTCGCGGGCGGCATCCCGCTGAAGCGCGACGGCAAAGTGGTGGGAGCCATTGGTGTGAGCGGCGGTTCCGGGGAACAGGACCACGCGGTGGCGGAAGCCGGCGCTGCCGCATTCTGATCGCGCACCCGGCGCGGCCTGGCAACAATCCAAATCGGGAGGTCGAATATGGCGGGCAATCGTGGTCTGGCTTACATGGGCACCGGGCACGTGGAAGTAAAGAGCATTGACTACCCCAAGCTTGCACTCGGCGATCGCAAGTGCGAGCACGGCGTAATCCTGAAGATTGTTTCTACCAACATCTGCGGCAGCGACCAGCACATGGTCCGCGGCCGCACAACAGCGCCGCACGGACTTGTGCTCGGCCACGAGATTACCGGCGAGGTCATCGAGTGCGGGCGCGACGTCGAATTCATCAAGAAAGGCGACCTGTGTTCGGTGCCCTTCAACATTGCCTGCGGACGATGCCGCAACTGCAAAGCGGGCCAGACCGGAATCTGCCTGAACGTCAATCCCGCGCGGCCCGGCGCAGCTTACGGCTACGTAGACATGGGCGGATGGGTCGGCGGCCAGGCCGAATACGTCATGGTGCCGTACGCGGATTTCAATCTCCTCAAGTTTCCCGACAAGGCGCAGGCGATGGAGAAGATTCGCGACCTGACGTGTCTTTCGGACATCCTGCCGACGGGCTATCACGGCGCCGTCACGGCCGGCGTAACCACGGGCTCGACGGTCTACGTGGCGGGCGCAGGACCCGTGGGACTCGCGTGCGCCGCCGCCTGCCATCTGCTGGGCGCGGCGGTGGTGATCGTGGGCGACATGAACGCCGAACGTCTGGCGCAGGCCCGGAGCTTCGGCTGCGAGACCGTCGATCTTTCGAAGAGCGACAAGCTCGGCGAGCAGATCGAGCAGATTCTCGGCGTTCCGGAAGTGGATTGCGCGGTCGATTGCGTGGGATTCGAAGCGCGCGGCCACGGGGCGCAGTCGGGACACGAAGCGCCGGCAACCGTGCTGAACTCGCTGATGCAAATCGCGCGCGCCGCAGGCGGCGTCGGCATTCCCGGCCTCTACGTCACCGACGATCCGGGCGGCATCGACGACAACGCCAGGACCGGCAACCTGAGCATCCGCATCGGGCTCGGCTGGGCCAAGTCGCTCCACTTCATGACAGGTCAGTGCCCCGTGATGAAGTACAACCGCGGGCTGATGATGGCCATTCTGCACGACAAGATCAAGGTGGCGAAGGCGGTGAACGTCCAGGTTATCACCCTTGACGAGGGACCCAAGGGATACCAGGACTTCGACAAGGGCGCCGCCAAGAAGTTCGTGATCGATCCGCACCACAGCATCGCAGCCTAGACACCTAGCCTCTAGCCGACCGGTCCACAACTTCGGAAACGGGGCCGCGCCCGGGCCGGACGGCAATCCGCAAACCCGCAAAATCAATGCGAAACGGGCGTTATTTTGGCTTCGCTTTTGCGGGTTTTGGAGACTGCCCCATTGATTCTGTTGGACTTCTTGGCTTCGCTTTGCAAAATTTTAGGATCTTTTTTTCGCCAATTTTGCTCCGGGGCATTCTCGCATGGCCTTCTCTAGCCCAGAGATGTGGTACTAGGGCACGGGCATTCATTTCGGGGCCGTCTGCCGCTCTGCACTTCGACGGCTGCGCTTCGGCTTCGGAGCGCTGCGGTGCCAATAGATTCAAGCCGGACTGGCTGCTCATGGTTCCAGTCTACCGGGGAGAAATGGGACAATGGAGACAACTGGGAAAACTGGGACAAATTTATTTGCCCAATGAATTGTGTAACTTAGCCTGTGGAAAACTCCTTTGGCTCAACTTTGCTGACCTCAAACTGCTTTCCCGGGCCCCTCGCGCCACCTGCGCTCGCGCAGCCTCGCGCAATGAAACGATCCTTTAGTCGAGAACACTATTGCCTCGAGGGTTCCTCGACCGGCAGGCGTTTGAGCGGCCAAGACCGAACAGACGCAAAGTCGTGCGCGGAGCCGCCTGTCACATTTGGCAGCAAAACGTAAGACATCGCCCGAGCGTAATTTCAAAAGGAGGTTTTATGGCTGACAATCTAGCAGGAACCTGGCACGGAGTCTATTGTGAGGTGGACGGAGAGACGCTCCCCGCTTCCTACCCACCTACCCTCGAAGCCAGCTATCACGGGAACAAGTTTTCAATCAAGGTCCAGGGGAAGGTGGAGCACGAAGGCACCTACTCCGTCGATGAGAAAGCTGAACCGCACCAGATTACCTTTACTTATACGAAGAGCTCGAAATTCCCACTCGGCCAGCCGCGGGTTGGCATCTTCCAGGTCACGGGCGACACCTACAAGAACTGTCTGGGAGCGGTCGGAACCAAGGCGCCATCGCGCTTCAACACGACCGCGAACTCAAACACGGTCCTCACAATCCTACGGAGGGCTGCCACCGGGACCGCGACAGGCACAGGCGCAACCTCGGACGTAGTCATCAGAGGTCTTAACTGGTAAGCGCGAGAACCGCGCCAGGCTCGCTGACGGCGTCCTCAAGAGTCAGGGAGTAAGGCTGGCTGCCAGCGTTGTTGCTTCAACTGCTGAAAGGCATTTTGATGGGGGCTCCCGGTGTTGGGGCCGGGACTGCCCCCAGGCGGCGGCCAACGGCCGACAGGGTGCGTGAATGCTGGACCTGCAAATCAGCGCCGATCATCCCCTTATCAAGTTCAACCGGCAGTTGCCAGTATTCAACTGGCATTACCCATTCGATCGAGAAGAAGACCTGATCGAAGATCGGCTGACGCCGTACCGGGCTCAGTCGAAGACGAAAGCGCGGCGAAGGTCAATCTATATCCATATCCCGTTCTGCGAAACGATTTGCAACTTTTGCCCATTCAGCCACGATATCCACACGCCGGGCTCGGGAGTCGCGGAATACCTGCGTGCCTTACTCACCGAGATCGATCTTAAGAGGGAATTCATTGGCCGCTGCAAAGTGGATGCGATTTTTGTCGGAGGGGGGACACCTTCTCTTCTTAGCCCTCGCGAAATCGAGCTGCTGGGAGAAGCCCTTCATGGGAACTTTGATTTGCGGGGCCTGCGGGAGTTCACCTTTGAGGTCGAGGTTAAGAGCGCGTCGAAGGACAAACTGCAGGCCATGCGCGGTATTGGCGTGAACCGCGTAAGCTTCGGAGCGCAGACGTTTTCACAGAAATACAGAAGGCTGTTTCATCTCGACGCGAGGCAAGAGCAAATTACAGACGCAGCGGCGCTGCTGAACAGCCTTTTTCCGTACACCAATGTCGACCTGCTGTATGGAATGGCCGGGCAGAGCGCTGAGGAACTGCGAGACGATGTCGGCGCGGCAGTGAAACTGCAAACCACCACCATCGACGTCTACCCCATCAACAACCTGACAGCTCCGCGAGGAATGCACCTGGCTACTGCCCGGGCTGGGCTGGACGTGCTGCCCGAAAGCACCCGTGTGCAATTCCGGATTCTTCTGGGCCGGCTTTTTCAAGACCTTGGATACCGGCCTATAAGCGGATACGGTTTTGCCGCTGCCAGCAAGGAGCGCGCCGACTCGTCGGATCCGGTACAGCGCCAACCGAACTTTCTTTACCACGATATGGTCTACGGGTACCAGGACGACGAAATTATCGGCTACGGATCATCAGCGATCAGCCAGACACCCGGGTTCAATATGTATAACTTCGTCCGGCGAAAGGCATACATCAGCGAAATAATGAATAACCGGGCGTTGCCCCATCTCGCCTTTGGACCCATTTTCGCACCAGAACGAGGGATTGTTTCCTTTCCGTATCGAGGAGTGCTCGAAAAGGCGCGGGTCGCTTGGGAGAACGTGCCTGATGAGACTTTGCAGGCCTTGCAAGAGGCGCTCGCCGCTGACCTGATAGTTGATCAGGGAGACCGATGCGTGCTCACGCAAGCCGGCTGGCTATTTTACGTTAATCTGATGTATTACTTCATGCCGAGTTCAGGCAAGCGCAATGTGTCGGAGAGAATTGAACAGCAGAAACGGAGCGGCCGCAGCACCGGGAGCACGGACTTAACCGTATGGGCTGGCGCCGCCCTTCCGCTGGTCGCAATCTCTGGCACGCCTGGCGCACAACTGCGTCCGACAGGACGGAGCGCACTTGTTGATTGAAAGGAATCAACTCGGGTCGCTCAATGAGCTTTCACCTGCGCCTTCAAGATCCGGCCAGGAGGCGTAATTTATAAGGGGCTACTGAACTTCGCCGAATATTGCACAGGCCCGAAGGGCCGAGCCATCACAGCCCTGGGCGAAGCCCAGGGTCACGGAACCTGGCGCTGGCGAACTGGGTAGCCCCGAAAGGGCGCTCCAGATGTGGCGCGCCCTTACGGGACTTCTGGTAAGCTGATCGGCCCCGAGCCCCAGGCCGCTGGAACAACCTGACCCCGCTGCCCAAGCCCTTTCCAACCTCCTCGCCCGCTCACGCCACCTGCGCTTGCGCGGCCTCGCGCAGCGTCCCGACGAGCGTCTTTTCGTGCCGGTAGATGAAGTCGTTCCGCTCGCGCACCAGATCGGCAATCCAGCGGCGGCAATGGGCGTGAAGTGCCGGGGTTGACAAGGTGTTTGCCGCGCCGTCCGAGTAGACGTCTGACAGTTTCTCGACGACGTGGAACAGCATTTCGTTGCTTTCCCGCGTGATCGTCCGGACCTGCTCCTTGTAACCCGCCATGCCGGGAAGTTGCGGGAAAAGGCGATCGAGGATGGCGATTTCGTTCCACACCCAGTTCAATTGGGGTGAGAGCGCCCGGTAGCCGTGGATCCACCCCGTAACGTCCACGGTTCGCGCGAGTTCGTCATAAAAGGCGTCGAGCCGCGGATCGAGAAAGTTGTAGCTGGGATTACAGACGTCGCCGCACAGACGACCCGCGCGCTCGAGATCGTCCTTGATCGGTGTACCGTCGTAGGGCAGCATGCGGCAGAAGACCGCGCCGGCGCTGCCGTCGCCCACAATCCTGCGCAGGAAGCGCACGTTCTCGCCAATCGACTCGAAAGTGCTGGAGGGATCGAAGAGCATGAAGCCGAACTCAAACATCAGGCCGACCTGCTTGAGGATCTCCACGGCGCGAATGTTCTGCTCCACCGTCACCTGCTTGTGCAGCGTCTTCAATCCTTCTTCGCTGCCGGACTCGAGGCCCATGTAGACCAGGCAGAGGCCGGCATCGCGCATGGTGCTGAACATGGCGGGCTCCACCACGTCGGCGCGGCAGTTCATCTTCCAGATCACGCGGCCTACCAGTCCGCTCCTGTGCAGCTCGCTGACGAATTCGCCGGCCCAGCGATGCCATACCGGGCCAAAGAGCGGGAAATCGTCGTCCTGGAAAAGAAAGATGGTAATGCCGCGCTCCTCGTGAAGGGCGCGCATTTCCCGGACTACCTGGGCGGGCTTGCGGGTGCGCACCATCTTGCCGGGCGCCGTGCGGTAGAACATGTGGATGGAGCAGAAGGAGCACGTCCGGGCGCAGCCGCGGCTTGCCAGCAGCGGCATGGCCTTGCGTCCGAGTACCTTTTGCGGTTCCCAGTTCCGCTCC
>Ga0187781_10004760_pt1 | contig 10101 bp, 3 predicted proteins | sample 0715_SJ02_MP02_2_FD_132447 | JGI IMG/M metagenome (GOLD analysis project Ga0187781, IMG submission 132447) | Tropical peat soil microbial communities from peatlands in Department of Meta, Colombia - 0715_SJ02_MP02_20_MG | ecosystem: Environmental > Terrestrial > Soil > Wetlands > Peat | place...
GACCGTGAGCGCTGGTTGGGGACGTTGGGACGAAACTTTGAATCCGCAAGGTGCGGGAGTAAAGCCCTCGAGTTTGGGTTTCCCTTCTTCGTTGGATTCTGTGACTTCTTATTTCCCCTCAGTCTCAATTAGCGGCACCGACGGCCTGGGCTCCGGCAGTTTCACCGTCAACCCACGCGAGGTCCGAAGCTTGGCAGTGGATTTCACCAAGATCCACGGAAGCCAGACTTGGACATTTGGATTCATGGGGATCAGCCACCAAACACCCAACGATTACACGAACGACGCAAGTTACAGTTTTGGGCAAGACATGACTCAAGGGCCAGACCCCACGGCTGCCAACCCTGCAACGGGATGGGGTTTTGCTTCCTTCTTGCTGGGAACGGGTGATAGCGGCGGACTTACGACATACGCCAGTTCCCTTAATTATGACAAGAGCCTTGGCTTCTATTTCCAGGACGATTGGAAGGCCACGCGTAAGCTTACCGTGAACCTCGGACTTCGGTACGAATTTCAAGGGCCCTCGCACGAGCGGTTCCTGCGCAACGCCTGGTTTAACTTCACGGATCCCAATCCGATCAGTACGAACGTAGGGTTCACCGTCCCGGGGCACTTAGTGTTTGAGGGTCCAAGCGGCCTCTATAATGTCCAACACGATAACTTTGCGCCTCGCATTGGTCTGGCCTATCAAATCACGCCCAAGCTGGTGATGCGGACGGGATTTGGCATGTACTACACCTTAAATGCCGAGGTGAGCGGCTACCAAAACGAGGATCTGTTTGGCTCGACAGAAACGACACCATATGTCGGCACGGTGGACGGCATCACCCCCGTCGACCTGCTGAATAACCCGTTTCCAGGCGGACTGATCACCGCGCCAGGCAAGTCACAAGGGGCGCTAACCAATGTCGGCCTGAGTGTGGATGCCTGGGAACGCAACCGCCAAACTCCCTATATGCTCCAGTGGACCTACGGCCTTCAATATCAGCTCACACCTAATGATATGATTGAGGCGACGTATGTTGGCAACCATGGAGTGAAACTGCTGTTCGATACGGTTCAAAAGGATGCTTTGAACCCCACTTACCTGTCTCAGGGTGACGCTCTGCTTGCTCCGGTAACCAACCCCTTCTACGGGTATATCTCCAGTAGTTCGTGCGGGCTGAACACACCCACGGTTCCCGCGGGGCAGTTACTTCGTCCCTTCCCTGAATACTGCGGTGTAGGCGATAGTATGCCCCCTGCAGGCTTTTCCACCTACAATGCGTTGGACCTTACCTACACCCATCGCTGGAGTCAAGGACTTCAGATTCTGGCGTCGTTCACGGCCTCTAAGTTTCTGGATAACTCCGTTGGCGACGAGTCTTGGACCATACCGGGATGGGGAGACCCACAAAATTATTACAACTTGTCCGCAGAAAAAGCACTTGATGGCGATGATATCCCCAAGAGCTTCGTATTGACCTATATCTATCAAATGCCGGTTGGTCGTGGCAAGCATTTCGCGACCGACATGAGCAGACCTTTGAACGCTGTCGTGGGGGGATGGGAGGTATCAGGCGTCACGACCTTCAAGGATGGATTCCCCTTGAGCATCTACGACGCAACCAATAATTCCAACTCGTTCGGAGGTAACCAGCGGCCCAACCTTATCGGTAATCCACACGTTTCACACCCCACCGTAGCGGAGTGGTTCAATACGGCCGCATTCGCCCAGCCGGCCGCCTTCACTTTTGGCGATGTTTCTGCGCGGATGCCAAACCTGCGTGCGCCCGGTATCAACACCTTCGACCTTGGCATTCAGAAAATGTGGAATGCCTGGCAAGATAAGTTCCGAGCGCAATTCCGTTTCGAGATGTTTAATCTTGCGAATCACCCTCAATTCTTCGCGCCGAACGAGACCTTTGGAACCCCCACATTCGGCGTGATTTCGTCGGCCTACCAAGGCCGCACCATGCAGTTAGCGCTGAAGCTGTTCTGGTAATCGTACTATCTAGCCACGGCCCAGGAGCCCTTTCAGAGCGGTTCTTGGGTCGTGGGCCTCTCGACGATTTTTTGGCCTCTCCCAGTCAAGTTCAACACGAAGGGTTGGCGTTGCCGTCATCCGCCTCACCGTGGCGCGCGGGATTGCAAGTTCAAAGTTACGGAGAGAAAATTGGCGAAACGACTGCAGCGTGGCAAGGGCTGAAGGTTAAGATGATGGGGCTTAGGCGTTTGTCGGCGGAATTCGGGATTTGGTTTCTTTTGCTAGCTTCTATCTCATGTCCTACGAGAGCATCGGGGTTCAGTCCTGCCGGGGCCACCCCGCAGGGAAACGCGCAAGCACGCGAAATCGGTGTGGGTCAAGCAACAGAGTCCGATCTCAGGCTGAGGAATCTTTTCGAACAGGCCCGGGAAGCTCAAAGCCGCGGCGACTTTCGGGCCGCGGCGGCAAACTACCAAGATATTTTGAAATTGCAACCTCATCTTGCCGGAGCATTGATGAATCTCGGCCTGATGTTCCATTTATTGGGAGAGTACACCCAGGCGGTGGGCAAGTTCGAGGCGGCGTTACGAGAGAACCCTGATCTGACCGCCGCCAATCTATTCCTCGGCCTCGATTTGTTGAAACTTCAGGAGCCGCGCCGAGCCCTTCCTTACCTGCAAACCGCCGAACGATTGAATCGAGGCGACGAACCGACGGCACTAGGTTTAGGCCAAGCCTACGCAGCTCTGCGTGAATTCCAGCCTGCCAACGACTGGTATTTTCGCGCTGCACAAATCAACCCACAGGACTCGGAGGCTCTTTATGGGCTCGGCATCACTTACCTCGATCTCCAAAGAGCAGCCACGAGTGAACTGGGGTCCAAAGGGCAAGATTCATCTTTTGGCAAGAGGTTGCTCGCAGAGTTCTTCGAGCAGGACGGTCGCATCAATGACGCCATCAACCTTTACAAAAAGCTCTTAGAGGCGAATACCACCTGGCCGGGACTTAGAACTGCCCTCGGTTTGGATTACGCTAGCCAGGGGCAGATCGGCGCGGCCAAGGCGGAGTTTCAAGCCGAGCTCAGCCAGAATCCGGGCTTCCTGCTCGCTCGTCTGGGTTTGGCACGTACATCGCTGGAACAAGCGGAACTCAACCAGTGCACGCAGGGATTGGAAGATATTTGGAAAACTGATCGTGCCTTCTTCCGGACCAATTTTGACACTTTCTTTTCGGGCCTGGCTCCCGAAACGGAACGCCGGCTGGACGAACATTTCGGCACCGAGGCCGTCGGAACGGTCGACCCAGATTTGCGTAGCTACCTGACAGGCCGTCTCCAAGATTTGCGGCAGGGGCAAGCGCGCTTCTCTCCCGCGGTTTCAGGAGGAGAGACGCGAAGCGCTGATCAAGCGGCTTCGGAAGAGAAAGGGAGCCCGTCAAATTTATTTCAGCGGGGCTGCTATTCGTCATGTGCGCAAAAGTTGAAAGGTGAGGAACACCTTGATCGTAACCTCCTGTTGCTTCTAGCTCAGTGCGGTTATTATTGCGGGGACTATCGGGCCAGTTTTCTTGCGGCGAAGCAAGTCCTGATGATGAAGCCGGCAGACTTCGAGGCACTATACTGGCGGGCGGCTTCCAGCTCGAGATTGGCTGTCCAAACGCTGTACGCCGCCGGCCTTGCCGACCCGAACTCGTATCGGGTTCATCTGCTACTGGGTGAAGCCTACCGTATGATGAAGAAGTACGAAGCTTCTGAGGCGGAATATAGAAGGTCGCTCGAGCTTAAACCCCAAGAGCCCGCCGTGCATTTGGGATTGGCAACTTTATATTGGCAGACAAAGGATTACGACAAGGCACTGCCAGAGTTGCAAGAGGCGCTGGCAGGACGTCCCCACGATCCCGAGGCCAGCTACCTGATGGGAGATATTTTAGTCGCTCGCCATCAATTCTCCGACGCCCAGCCTTATTTGACGGCAGCGCTAGGCGCGGCAGGTAGCACGGTATATTACGTTCACGCTCTGCGGGGCAAGATTTTCGCATCACAGCATCGAACCGATGACGCGATAAAAGAATTTCAGCTCGCATTGCCCGGAGATGATGACGGGAGTTTTCACTTTCAGCTATACCGGTTGTACACGCAAACCGGTAGTCAGAAGGCCGCCGCGGCAGCCTTGCGGGACTCTGAGGCGATCCGGCAGCGAAAAGCCGAAGGCATGCAACTGGTATTTGAGCGAAGCCATTGATCCGCCACTTCGCGCTGGCCAACCTTTGTATTACTTCACTTTCTCTAGTGCGGTTCGGAGTGGATCAGGCGCCGCTCCTGAAGGCGGTATATCACTGGTGTTTGTTAGGAGGTGGCCGTGAGAAGACGTTCGTTTCTTAAGACGGTTGTAGGTCTTGTTCCCGGAGCCGCTGTAGCCAGTCGCATAGGATACCCGAGTGAGTCACCAAATAACAGCCCGGGAGCCTCTCCCGAGAGCACATATAGTAAAGATTTTCTCGTACTGGCTCGCGAGCTTGCCAAAGAGAAACGGACGGTTGTGGGAGTGTTTCACGATTCTACGTTTGCAGGCCGTGAAATCCCCGCCAGCCTGCATCCGGAAAAGTTTCAGAAAACCTGGGGTAGGAGGGACGATATACGGGTAGTCTTCCTCGACAAGGAGCAGGTCCGTTCATATTCCATCATCTTTAGGGGCCGGATGGACATTCTTGTATACCCTTATGGGCCGCTTTATCCCATGGACAGTTTCTCTTTGTTTTCTGGGGACACCCTGACACACTTTCTCAAGCGCGGCGGCGCGGTATTGACGACCGGCGGCGTTCCGTTCGGCTTGCCAGTTAGTGACGAGGGTAAGCCTCCGATAAAGGATGCGACGGAATCCGATGGCGTGAGCCTCAATAATGAAATTTACGAAAGCTGGGTTGCGCCGCTTGGTTACAAATACTATGTGCATCCTTATCCGCCGGCAGAGACGCGCTATAATCGAGGTTATCTCCCCAGTCTTCAGGGCCCTCTTGACGTCTCGGGTTGCCGACTTGGACTCGTGGCAAATAACAGCTCGCACGAACCTGTCCCCAAATGTTCTCATGGAAACGTGTTTCCGGAGCGCTACCCCGCTCGGCAGGTAACGCCTCTTATGTGGGGTACCGATAAGTACGGCAAAGTTCTCGCCGTCAATGGCCTGCTCATTCAGGACTTCGAGAATGGCAGCCGCCGGATGCACCTCACGCATCAGGCTGATCCCCACCCGCTTTCACCGGACGCGCAGCATTTTTCTGGACTGATGGCGGATCTGCTCAATCTGCTCACCAACCAGCTTATGCTCAAAGAGGTGGAGACGGATTACGCCTCTTACCGGCAGGGTGAGCCCGTCCGAGTGCGAGCCGAGTTGGTGAGCTTTGAGCCAAACGATACTGAGGCTGAAGTCTCGCTTGAAATTCGGGCCAACGGGCAGACCGTAGATTCGCACACTGAAACCCTGCGGCTTCCCGCGAAACAGACCGCTACGAAGGAGTGGCACTGGGCCCCCCAAGCCTTCGAGGCAGACGAATACGAAGTGCTGGTCAGCATCCAACGACACGGCCAAATCGTTTCCTCCGCGGAAAACGGATTTGTGATATGGAACCCCAGTGTGGTTGAACGGGGCCCCGACGTCAGTATCCAGGGCAAGTACTTCCGAATCGGCGGATCGGAATCCTTCCTCAGCGGCACGAATTACTATGAGTCAACACGTGGTGAGATCATGTGGTTCCGGCCGAATATGAAGCGCATCGCTGTGGACCTCAGGCAGATGCGCGAATGCGGCGTAAACTATATCCGGCCACACTACCATCACCTCAAATGGTTCAAGGATTACCTGCTGTTTCAACAGGGCAGGCTTTTTCCGTTCTTCGCCAGCCTCGAGAATGTCGAAAGCCCTCTGCCTGACGAACGCGCTTGGCGTGTCTGGGATGCTTTCATTTATCTCTGCCAGAAACTCGGCATCGTGTACGGCGGAGATTTGTTCACGCTCGTACCGGAGGAAATGGGCGACCCTCGTGGGTGGTTCCCGCTGGTGGAAAGTGTTTACTGCCAGGAAAAGCGATCCCTTGAACGGGAATTCCTTCGGCAGATCAATCTGCGCTTCAAAACCGCGCCTGGCATTGCTTGGGATCTCTGGAACGAGCCGGGAGTGCCCGTTGATGCCTTAAGAGGTTGGACGAACGACCTGCGCCAAACTCTTGAGCAAACGGGTGTGCCCCGTCACATCACCGTAGGCGGCGGATCGGGAGAAAAATTGGGAGATGCCGTTGACTATATTGGTGCCCATTCGGGTACTCACAATATCCGCAAGCACGTAAACACATTGAAGAAGCCGGTTATGATGCAGGAAATCTACATGGACCACAACGAAGATCTGCGGAGCGAACTTATCCAGGCTGAAGATATGCGGGAAGGCATCCTGGCCACGCTCAAGAACGGATATTGCGGGGTGGCGCCGTGGTCCTGGACTCGCCAGATGAGACTCTGGCAGGATTCGTACGAACACGTTCCCGCCTTCCGGATGGAAAGTTGGGACGACCGGCTGGGAACTCAAGTCCATGATGACGCCACCCTCAAGCCCGCCGGCCAAGTATTCCGCGACCTCGCCACGCTCATACGGTCAATCCATCTGGTGGACTTTGACCCTTCTTCGGGACGAATTTCAACCGATCGCGGAGAATTGCTCGTCAAGCTGAAAGGTGCGGGCAATTTACAAGGTTACTCTTTGTATCACGTGTCCGGACCTCGCTGCTTTGCCGCCATGTCGCTCGCCTCCGCCCTGTGGGCCGGGAAGCAGTTGGTTTCCGGACCGTCAAGCAGTTACGTGTACATCTTTAGCGATGACGGGTCCGACCTGCTTGCAGCCAAGCGCATCTATGCAAAAAGTGAGGCCCCTGGGAAATTGGTGATTTATGGCCGACCAGCCCGGCCACGGTCAGTATCACTTGTGGATGTTTCCCCTCTGGAGATCAAGACCCTGGGGACTCTTTCGTCATCGTCGAGCGCAGAAAGAATCGAAATAACCGTCGATCCCACGTTGCAAGCTTACTGGGTACAGGTGGAGTGGTAGGAGATTGGTGTCCTTAGGTTCCGGAAACGATGTGGATTAATAAAGCAGTTCGAGAATCTCGCCGCAAGAATTACCTCGCCCACCTTGGTGTCTTGCTGGCGATTATCTGTGCGGCTGGGCCATTGGGTGCGGGGGGTGAATCAATTGCGCTCACGGGGGAAAAGATTCGCATCTCGATTTCGGCCCGCGGGCCCGGGCAACGAGAACTCATCGAGATTAGGGACGGCGAAACCTGGGCAGCCGCCCTTGATACGCAGGGGTCAGTAACCCGAATAAGAGTCGCGGGGAAGGATCGCGGCTGCATTTTACAAAGTGCCCGGGTAATTGGCGCCGATATCGTCACCAATGCAAACTGTGGGAACGGCACAGTCGAGCGAGATCTCCGCCTGGGTCCCGATGAGGATATGATCGCGGTCAAAGTTCGATTCACGCCCAACGCCGGCGCAACGCTGTCCTCGGTCGAAGATAGGATGTCATTTGCCCCTTTCCCCCGCCCGACGGACACTCCTCGCCAGGGCCGCCTGGATTTTGTCTGGAGCCAGGATATCAAGGCATCTCAAGATGACCTGGTGCCGCATTGGGCTTTCAAGGCTCCCACCGTTATTTTCCAGCAGGCACGAATCTTCGCCGCGATTGTCCCACGCGTTGATTTGCTGACGGCAAGCGGCCTCCATAACGCGCCCCCAGCTCTCGATCTTGATGTAACTTCAAATAATCATGCTTGGTTTTCTTATGGAATCGTGCCCACAAAGCCCACAGGACATAGTTACTTCCGCACAGATTCCCAAGCGACACTCGATTTTTCCGCCGACTCCATTGTGTACGAGTATTGGATTTTGGCATCGGCCCAAGCGGAGAAACTCGGATATCGAAGGGTATCCCAATTCTTGTGGGAAACATTCGGTAGCCCGGCGTTGAAGCAGTCGATGGATCTCCAGCGCAACGCCCGTCGGCCGGAGTTATTCCTGTTTGACGACTGGCGCAAGGAAGCCTGGACACGATACGCAAATGAGAAGTATTGGGAGTTCGATTGTGATGGCGCCCGGTGCGGGGCGCTCACGAGCAATCGGAATCCTTGGGGCAAATGGAACGATGCTCCGAAGGAGGATGCGTGGTTCAACGCATGGTTTCAGAATCTGCGAACTGCCTACGGCTGGTATCTTCACGCCCATCGGGTAAATGACTCTGAAATGAAACGCAAGGCCGAACAAATTCTCAATCTGGCTCTAAAAAGTCCACAACAAAACGGTGTCTTTTCAACAATCTACCTGCACGATACCAATCGTTGGCTGCGTGACGATGGCTGGGCTGGATATCCTGATGACTATCACACCTTCTGCATGTCGTGGACCGGCTACTGGATGCTCCGCTGGGCTATTGACCTAATTCCTTCTCGTAAATCGGAGATTCTCGCCTATTTGCGTCCCTACGCCGATTTTCTGGTCAAGGCACAGCAGCGGACGGGTTGCATACCATCCTGGTTTGATGTGCGCCTGCAGCCTCGGCCGGAGTTCCGCGACTTCAATGCTGAGACGGCGGGGTCAGCGCTATTCCTGGCGGAATTTGCCCAGGTTGTTTCTGATTCAAAATACCTCAGCGCCGCTATTCGAGCCCAAGACTTCATCGCGCGTGAGGTGGTCCCCAGGCAACGCTGGTATGATTTTGAGACATTCCTGTCCTGCGCCCGCAAGCCCTTTGATTTTTACGACCGCTGGACGGCGCAGTATCCTCAGAATAATCTGTCGCAAATGCAAGCCGTGCAGGCTTATCTTGAGCTCTTCCGATTAACCGGCTCAGACCCATACCTTAAGAGTGGAGAGCAGCTTGTCGATTACCTCTTGCTTACGCAGCAGGTATGGAATCCTCCACTCTTCTCACCCAAGTTGCTCGGGGGAACCACAACTCAGAATACTGACGCCGAATGGAGCGATGCACGGCAGTGTTATCTGGCAACCCTACTCCTCGACTATTACTATGCCACAGGCCGCGTCGACTATCTGGAACGCAGCGTAGCGGCCGCAAGAGCCGGGTTTGCGGTGGCGCCGTGGGAAAATTGGGCACACACCGGATATGTTAATGAACCCGGTGCCCTGACTGGATTCCACTGGGGAACGGGCAGCCAGATGGCGAGCGTGGAAATGATGTCTGGGTCGTTGGGGGATGCGTTTGTGAACGTTGCGCGGGAGCAGGGAGTAGGGTTCAATGCCTGCACTTTGGATCATCTTCACATCTCGGGTTCAACCATTGTTTTCGCTCTCCGAGCTGAGCGATCGCATGAGACCTCCGGAATACCGGACAGGCAATTGCTTGTACGGTTTGCCTCACTTGATCCCAATGCCCAATATAAATTAATCGTAAATGAGGCCCCGCCCTTGCTGGTGGCTGGCCAAGAGTTGCTCTCGCAGGGGGTTTGGACTACCGTGGAAGCTGTAAAATAGCAGAAATGGAAGTTATTTGCCAGCCCATGCGAGTATATGTAACCCTCCGCTATGTGGTTTTCGTCTTGTTGATCTCAGGATTTGCGTCCTTAGGGATTTGGGGCTTCCCCGGGCAAGGCAGTGCTTCCCAAGTACAGGAGCAGATCGATAAACTCTTCCAGCAGGCGCAGGCTGATATTGCGAAGGGTCAGTATGACGCCGCAGCGGATAGGTACCGAGAGGCGCTTACGCTTGAACCGCGTTCACCCCAAGCGCTCAGCAACCTGGGAGTGTGCCTTTACCTCGGTGGGCACATGCAAGAAGCAGTGGAACCCCTTCAGAACGCGCTAAGTATCGATTCCAGCCAGTTGCCCGCGAACCTGATCCTGGGCATGGACTATGTGAAACTGAGCGAACCTGAAAAGGCCCTTACGCCTCTTCAGCGCGTTTTACGGCAAGATAGCAAGAACCGCGATGCCTTGCTCGGCTTGGCCAGTGCCTTTTTTGGCTTGCATCAATATGACAAAGCAGGAGAGGTCTATGCACGGGAGCTCAGACTCAATGCCACAGACTCCGAAGCGTGGTACGGGGCCGGACTCTCTTTCGAGCAGGTCGCAGAAGGCGCCGC
>Ga0187781_10004761_pt1 | contig 10097 bp, 13 predicted proteins | sample 0715_SJ02_MP02_2_FD_132447 | JGI IMG/M metagenome (GOLD analysis project Ga0187781, IMG submission 132447) | Tropical peat soil microbial communities from peatlands in Department of Meta, Colombia - 0715_SJ02_MP02_20_MG | ecosystem: Environmental > Terrestrial > Soil > Wetlands > Peat | place...
CGCGTCGAGATCCAAACCCCGAGCAAGGCGGCCCTGCCGATGAAAGCGCCCTTAAGCGAACAACTTCGCCGCGACCCCGCCGCGGCCTCGGCGCTGGCGATCTTCGTCATCGGCGGCGCCACCATCATGATGGCCTGGTATTTCCAATACGTGCTCAAGGTTGCGCCCTGCCCGCTCTGTCTCGAGCAGCGCCTGGCCTACCACATCGTGATTCCGCTCTCGCTGCTGGTGGCGATCGCGGCGCTGGTGCACGCGCCGCGGACCCTGATCGTCGTCGGCTTAGCGGCGATGCTGGCGACGGTGCTCTGCGGCGCGGCGCTGGCCGCCTATCACGCCGGCGTCGAGTGGCGCTGGTGGCCGGGCCCGACCGACTGCTCGGGGCCGCTGACCGACCTGAAGGCCAAGGGCTCGTTGCTCAACCAGTTGCAGTCGGTTCAGGTGGTCCGCTGCGACGAGGCTTCGTGGCGGTTTCTCGGCCTCTCGCTGGCCGGCTACAATGTGCTGATTTCGCTCCTGCTGGCGGCGATCGCGGCATTTGGGCTACTGGCGCGCCGGCAGCCTCGCCAAGGTTGAGCCGCATGGCGGACGATCGCGGCGGCGCGGCCGCGGGCCTCTGGTGCCGGCAACGATGTTCAGATAGTCTTTCACGTGACTTTCGCTTGGCGTCGGCGCAGGGAGAGCGGTCATGGGTTTATTGGACAATCTGGGCCTCGGCGACGTGCTCAAGGGAGCCTTGGGCCAAGTTGAGGCCGCCGCGGTCCCGGCCTTGATCAACGGCGTGTTGGCGAAAACGCAATACCGCGATCTCAACGGACTGGTGGCGGCGCTGCAGAACGGCGGCCTCAACGCCCAAGTGCAATCGTGGCTCGGGCCCGGCGCCAACCTTCCCGTCACCGCGGACCAGTTGAAAGCCGTGCTCGGCAACACCCAGGTGCAGGAATTCGCTCGCCATCTTGGATTGCCCGTCGACCAGACGCTGGCGCTGATGGCGAAGTTTCTGCCCGAGATCATCGACCAAGCGTCACCGAACGGCACGCTGAAATCGACGTAGACGGCGGAGGTGCCGCGAATTTTCGATTACCGATCGTTCAACACGGAGGGCAAGATGAAGACCATCGCATTAGTCGTCGCCTCGTTTTGGATCGTCACTGCCGCTGCAGCGGCGGACAGCTGCAAGGTCCAGGCAACGGCCAAGAACCTGCACGGAGCGGCATTGAACAGTTTCGCGAAGAAATGTTGCGACGACCAGGCGGCGGCGCAGAATCTGCACGGCGCGGCGCAGACAAGTTTTACGAAGAAGTGCATGTCGGACGCCACCGGCAGCTAAGCACCGTCATTGACGCCAACAACAGGATACGGGAGCGTTACTCATGCGATTACTTCACGTTGCCATTTGCGCCGCCATGCTGCTCGGCGGCGCCGCAGTAGCAGCGACGTCAGCTCACGCGCTGACGATGCAGGAGTGCAGCGCCAAGTACAAAGCCGCAAAAGAGGCCGGCACGCTCAACGGCATGAAATGGAACGAGTTCCGCAAGGCGCAGTGCGGCGCCGAAGCGGCCGCGCCGCCGGCACCGCCTGCGACACCGCCCGCGACTCCAGCGGCCGAAACCAAGCCGGCCGAGACACCCAAAGCCGGCGAAACAAAGCCAGCGTCGCCTGGCCGCCAGGCCATGATCGCCCGCGAGCGCGCTTGCGGCAAGGAATGGAGAGAGGCGAAGGCGGCCGGAAAAATCGAGGCGGGAATGAAGTGGCCGCAATACTGGCACGAGTGCAACAAGCGTAAGAAGGCGGAAGGGATGTGAGGGCAAGTCCCTCGCCGCACTGCTGCCTTTCCCTGCGACCGCGCCGCCTTGACCCTGCGGGTGGCGCGACGCTACATCCAGGTGTCCATTCGGGCGGTTAGCTCAGCGGGAGAGCACATCCTTGACATGGATGGGGTCACAGGTTCAATCCCTGTACCGCCCACCAAGTAAAATCAAGCACTTAATGGGATTCTTGAGCTAAACGCAGTTGTTCGGGGTAACCACGGGGTAACGACCATTCCAGCATTGGCGGCGTAGTCCACAAGGAGCCGGCGCCGCCAGCATCGCCCGATCGCCACCAACGATAGACGTCAGCCGCCGCGCGGCGGCCGCCCAATGCCGCACAGGCGCGTCGCGCAGCCCCTCACCAAGAGTGGAGCCGCGCCCGCATTTTAACGCGCGTCGACGAGCTGACGCGATCTCAAAAACGGCCAGCACCGAACCATCGCGGACAGCTCGATCTCTCGGAGGTTCGCGAGCCTTGCCCCTACCACGGACTAGGAAAACATCCTGTTTCGTCAGACTTAGCTCCGCCGACGCGTTGCCGATCACAGCCGCGCTAGCGATCACGAAACAATGGCCGGCGAATCATGTAACATATTGTTCATAATCGGCCCAAAGCAACGAGCCGGTCTTGAAACTGTAAATCCAACGCCTGTCCCCGACCCCGGTACGGACGGCAAATTAGTGAAAAATTAACGGCTTTGCGTCGAACGTGAACGCTCGTGAGGTCATTCTGAAATGTTGACGCCGGCGTTCCTAACCCTGTTGGTCGGGATGCTCCTTGGGCAACGCTTCAAGGTCCTGATCTTGGTGCCGTCCATCCTAATCATTCTCATGTTCGCGATTGGCGCCATGATCGCAGGCGTGGCGCCGGGGACCGTAGCGCTGACAGCCACGGCTGCGATCGCATGCTTGCAAATCGGCTACCTCGTTGGAACCGGGCTCCACTACCTGTGGCTGACGGTTCGCGAAAACCGGCTGCGCAGACCCGTAAACTCCCGGCCGGCGCGCGCCGCGCGTTGAACCGACGGCGCCAAGACGCGCCAGTGTTGTCCCACGACGCAGCCTGGGCCCCAGATCGCCGTACCGTTGCTGGCGCAGGCGGCCGCAAACTAAAGTTAAGCTAACGCGCCATAAGACGCGGAGGTCGCCGATGCCCTTTCTTCCACCGACAGGACCCGGGAACAACGTAGCTATCCCGTAGACAGCTTAACTAAGGTAAGCGATTTGCGTTGTAAGCGCACGCGCCGCCTGTAGCGTACGCCAGATGGCTATGATTAGGCACAGGCCGATATTCTGCGTCGTGTTGGGCGACGGCGACGAATGGCTGGTGGAGGCCGAATGGCAGGACGGCTCTATTGAGCGCGTTGCCAGGTTCAAAGGCCATTTTGACGCCGTCAATTGGATTGGTATGCATTCGGAGATGTGGCTACGGGAGCGAACCTTGCCGCCCGCCTGAACACTAGGACGTGGACTCATTAACGCGCAGCCACGGCCGTATTGATGCGAGCTGGACGAAGGCCGGGTAGTTCGCCAATCCACTTTTCAGGCGAGACAGAAGGCTGCCTGCAAGTCGATTGTCGTGCGCCTCACCGGCTGTCAGCGCGAGCCTAACCGGAAGCCCGTTGGCATCGACGACCGCATGAATCTTGCTGGTCAACCCGCTTCGCGACCAGCCCATCGACTGTTTTCTGTTTCGACCGATGGAGGCACTGTGCTGATGCACGCGGACAATGGACGTGTCGATCGTCTGTACAGCCACGTCATGGCCGCAAGCCAGGGTGCTCATAATCTTGCCCCAGACGCCTGCCCGCCGCCAGCGAACGAAGCGATTGTAGAAGGTGGTGTAGGGACCGAAACTGTCCGGCAGGTCCCGCCAAGGCACCCCCGACCGCAACACCCAGAAGATGCCGTTGAGAACACGGCGGTCGTTCACCCGTGCTACGCCACGCGGCTTGTTGGGCAGCATCGGCTTGATGGCAGCCCATTCGTGGTCGGTAAGTTCATAGCGCATGATTCGAAACTCCCCAGTTGGGGAGCTTGAATCACATGCGTGCGGTCTATCCCAATGCCTCTTCTACCCGTCGCGCCCAGGCTCAGGTCCGCTTTCGGGGCGAAGCGGACATGACCCGGCAGGCAAGACTGGTCGGATCGGTCGAAATGACCCGGTCCGGAAGTGGAGTGTGCATTGCAGCAGTCGAGACCATGGTTGATTTTTGCGGGGTGCGAGTAGACTACAATAGCGGCACCACCACTTGGGCAGGGAGTCCGCGATGAACCGCGCAACATTCCTAGCATTATCGCTTTTGTGGGTTGTCTCCGATCCGGCCGCCGCCAATGATCCGCGTCAGGAGGCGTATATGACCCGCATGTTTTCCTGCACAGGCGCCGACGCCAATATGGAAGTCTACTTGCCGCAATCAGTCGTACTTAACAATTCCACCCCGCTTGTGCGCGCACTGGCAAAACCCGTGATCGGCTATTACACGCTCGACTTGACCTCGGAAAGCAAGGGCAAGTCGCTCGAACCGGTCAAAGTCTCGATGACGGCCGACGGCAAGACGGTGATCGTCAATCAATATACCCGCGAATTGCCGCCCACGAGCATTCCGGTGGGTGGCGGCACCGTCGACTTCGATCAACGTTTCGGCACCGGCGCCCAATGCGGCTCGTTCCAGTCGCAGAACTAAGTTGAAGGCGACTGCTCGAGCCGGCGGATAGTTGGCGAGCAAGCGGCACCGTCGCAGGTTCAGTCCGCAATTTCTCCATACATGGCCCGCCTGTTATTACCCCTGCACTCAAAATCCCGGTCTGAACGCCATCGAGCGTCGGAACGCGGAGGTCATTCTCGCCCTCGCGCGGCGCCGGTGATTGGACTGTCAAAAAAGGTTTGCCTTGTCGTCGGGCTCACGGTGTTCGCTGGCGCGACGCCTCTTTTCCCGCAAGATGACCACATTCGCCGGGTGCTCGATACCTTGGTCGCCACCTACCCGGACGCGCTCGCCGGGCATGACGGCAAAGCGCTGCGTTGGCGCGACGGAACGTTCATGCCAGTGTCCGACGACAACGATAACAGGACGTTCTTAGAGCTTCTCCAGCACGCTTCCATCATCGATCAGTTTCGCATCCCGTATCCGCGCGGTCCGCTCGAAAAGCCACCGGCCGTTGATGCTGATCCAGGCCGGTTCCGCGATACCGCCTTCTTCACCAAGATGTATGGCGAATGCCAAATGGGTCAGGTGACGCCGCAGCTTGCTTCCCTCGCCTGGCTTCCCAAGACTTGGGGCAAATCAATCCGCATTACGTCCGTGAACTACGTCGATGAGCATTTGCGCGCCGTGTCGGCGGAGATCGACGCGCTGCCGGAAAAAATCAAACGCGCCGCATACCCGATCGCCGGCACTTACAATTGCCGTGCCGTAGCGGACACCGGACAGCCGAGCCCGCACAGCTACGGTATCGCGATCGATCTCAATACCGCCTTCTCAGACTATTGGTACTGGCGGCCGCACGACGGCCCCATCCTGTATCGCAATCGCATGCCTGAGGAGATCGTCACGATCTTCGAAAAACACGGCTTCATTTGGGGTGGCAAGTGGTATCATTTCGATACGATGCACTTCGAATTTCGACCTGAACTGCTTGTTACCCAGTGAGATAGGCATTCTGTGTGATGCCTCGCGCTTTGCTCCGCAATTGCGACGTCGCTGATTGGCCGTTCTCGACGCTTTAGCGGCTCTTCAATTCGGTAGCGACGATCTATGAAAATGGGCGCCTCTCTCTTATTCGTATTTTTCGAGCACGCAACCAGCCTTGAGCCGAATATCCGAGGGGTCGTGCAAATAGGCGCGGTATTGAACATAGAACGTTTTGCCCCCGACGACGGTATACCCGACGATTGTATCGCGAGTGCCTTTCGGCACGACAACGCCGACGCGCTCAAGCATGCCAGTGTCGTTCCGATTGTCATAACTTGGCGAGTCCCGAACGAAAACGCCGGGACAAGCGCCCGCAAGCGCTGGGCTGGATGTGATGAGGGTCGACAGCATCGCCAGCCCCGCAACGCAGCGAATCCCCTTCATTGACCTCTCCTCATGTCTAGCGTCGCCAATCAGCCTCGCTGGCGTTCAATGAGCCCACGAGCCGTCGGCTGCGACGAGCTGGATCAAATTGAACTCACCAAGTCCTGCCACAGACTCAAGAGAACGGTAGTCTCAATTAAGGTCCGGCGGGAACTCGCGTTCGGGCCAGGCTTCATTATCCACCAGTTGCGGCGGGGCGCCGATCAGATCGCCTTCCTGCGAAATGGAATCGTCGGAGCACATATCGTTCTTCACGCCGATCTTCCATGCGCTACCCTCTAACTTCATCCAATATTCGTGACCGACGCTCTTCGGGTTCTGGAAGCACTGTTCACCCAACGCTTTTCGCCAGACGGATTGCTCTATTGCGGCGCCGTTCGGGCGTTGGGGATGCACGACCACAAAGGCAAATCCCGCGGCCACGCGAAGGGTGTCAACTCTAAACACGATGGGCGGCCCGAACACTTCCTCGTAACGCGGCCGCAAGGCATTCATGATTGCGGCTCGCTCGGGCGAGCCGGGCGGCGGCGTGGTGATTTCGGCCAGGGATATTTTCGGCGGCGTGGGCAAGGGCGGCGGGTTGAGCAGCCTATCGATCCGGTCTGCGGTCCACAGCGGGGCATTGGAGCACAGGTCTTCGGTTTCCTCACCTCTTGAGCCCTGCGCGACCCATGCGCCAAGATGGCCGCTCCATTGATAGAAAACCTGAATTTCCACGGGGCGCGTGCGGCCCGCGCAACGCGCCTGCGCAAAAGCCAACGCGTCGCCTTGCGGCGGGAGAATACGGAATTGTAGAAAAGCTCGGGGATATTTGCCCTGGACAACGCGCCAGTCGAGGACCTCGAATCTTTCCTGGTCGACCCTTTTGCCGGTCATGTGTTTATTGAACGATCTCCAGGTTTCGATGAGCTGTTGAGCGCTCGGCTCCTGGGCCTTTGAATATTCGGGATTGAGATCGCCGGTCGACTCGACAATCGACGTGGGCGCTGACGCGGCATACGCTGATCCCGCCGCGCATAGGCGCGAAGCGCCCAACGCCAAGGCCAATGCGACCCCCAAGCGTGCAATTTCGCCATTCCAGGCTCCCGCGGCCAAGCGATCCATGGAAGGTTCCTTTCTCGGCTTAAAATCTCGAATAAGAACGATTGAATGTAAAGGTTGCCCCGCAGCATCGCCGAGAGGCCGCAACGGAACCCTGTCCGCAATCACTTACGTAACTATATTTCCACGATTGGTATCGGTGCAATCCCCTGGCTCTATTGAGTTTGTCTCCGAAATCTGATGCTCTCAAGAAGATGGCGAAGAACTTACACAGTTTTGGAGGCGAGTAACAACTAGTTATGAGCTGGCGTGAACGATTTTGACAGTCGCGACAGGGTTGCGTCATATAGTTCTTTATTAGCTCCCGGATACTCAATCCATAACGTGGAGATATGATCCGCGGTGACAAATTTCTTTATATAAAATATTTTTCCATCTCGTACGCCCGATATGATGAACCAATTACCTCCATCGGCCTGATACGTTGGCTTCGGTAGATCCTTAAGAGTGTCATTCTTCTCATCAGTCAGCGAAGAATCCGACGCATTATACATCGCGGAAATCACAACAACCATTCCTTTGCCGTCTCTAAATATCAGACCATCGCCGTTAGCAGGAGGGGGGTCACTCTTGTAACTGCGCGGCACATCGGCACACTGACCGAATCGTGCATTACAGTACCTCCCCCATATTTCCTGAGCGATTGAATTCTCGGCGTATGCAAAAACGATCGCTAATACCATTATTGCTTTCAGCACCGCCGCCTCCATCTGAAACGCCGTCTTGCACTACCGTTCGTTGTTCGGCAATCTAGCACTGAGCGCAATTTCACGCACAACTCTGATTGTTCGAAGTTGAACGCATAGCCGACGTCGCTGGGGATTGGTTCCTAGGCGCGAAATTTTTCGCGGTCGCTATTCTCGACGCGATCGGTGGATAACCGGACATGCGAAAAATGTGGCAAAATCGCGCGAATGACCCAACTCGACAGCGGAGTGCGCATCGCAGCAGTCGAGATAGTTAGGAGGAGCAATTTTGGTTCCGGCTGAAGGGCTCGAAAAAAAGTCATTGATCTAAATCAAATAAAAGTGCCAGAAAATAAAGAGCTGCCATGCAGAAATAGGGGATAATTAGACCAGTCGATATATTGACCCAGAATTAGTCAGCGGCTCAGCCTATCCATTTGCGCGGTGCAATAAGCGGAAGAACTCGGCCGCTGCTGTCGTGGCCTCTAATCAAACAGGAGAGGACCTCGATGTGAAAAATGCATTATTGGGTCTAATCGCGTGCATGGCTTTGCTCGGCGTGTCGCAGGCCAGCCCGGCCTGGGCTACGTCCTATATCATAGACATCGGCGCCGGCGGCCCCGATGGGGGGTGGGGCTGCACGACATGCAGTGGGGGGCCGACCGATAGCGATGTGGCGCCGGGAACGGTGGTCACCCTCACTAATTATTTGGAATCGGGTCCGCTGCAACTGACCCTTGGCCCCGGAACCTACTCGATAACCAACGCCGCGACGACCGGCTACTATTCCGCGTGGAATTACGAAGGTTATCCGACCTCCGGCAATTGGGCATGGAGCTTCTTGATTGGGGCCGACAACGGCAACGGCACGGCCACTATTCTCAATGACGGTTACATTCTGGGCGCTGCGGACACCCAAGCCGGCGTAGCCGCACTAACCGGCATCACGACTTGGGATTGGCAAACCGAGCTCTCAGGTACGTCAACTGCGGGCTTTGTTGACACCCTCACTCTCACGGCGACAACGACGCTCGATTTCTTCATTGACGATTACTACCTCCCTGACAATGGCGGCGGCGTGGCACTCGACATTGAGCCAACTTCCGCCACTCCTCTGCCTGCTGCTTTGCCGCTCTTCGTCACTGGCCTTGGTGCGATGAGTCTGCTCGGATGGCGCAGGAAGCGGAAGAATGCCGCTGCTATCGCAGCCTGATCCAGGCACCTGATCGGATTTCAGAGAGACCGCCGCGGAGCGGTCTTTCTGTATGAGCGCAAAGACAAGATAAAGCGGCTCACACCATCCCTCACAATTCAGCCGCCACGGCGCATCCGGGCCGACGAGGTGATCGATTAGGCGTATTGTTTGCTGCGATGCATCGGTCGTTAATGACACTTCGCGTTATTTCACGGCAACGCAGCAATTCGGTCGCTTCTCTAATCGGCCGTTCTGGGTCAAGCGCTTATCAGACTATCCACCGCTTCAGTGTCGACGTCTCTCGCGGGCTCGCGCTTCTCTTCGGACTCGGCACCAAGGCCCTTCCAGCATGGGAGTCGAGGACGAGGTGGAACAATCTTTTGGGCGGCCTTACCGTCAGACGAATGGCAGGTCCAAGCGACCGAACGAACTCACCTCATCCATCGTCCCGCGAGGGACATCATTCCACCGCTCGGTGGAACTCGAGGTTCTCCTATCGTAATTGATCCTGTACGACCCTCATGCCGCTACGACCTTCCGGGTCCAGCGGAACTCGGTGCTGTCAACCCATATACGGTGCATGATCACGGCCAACCGACGTGCGAGTGCCACGATCGCCTTTTTCATCCCGCGCTGCCTGGCGATCTTCATCGCCCAGACCTTGAGCCAGGACCACTTGTTAGTGCGGGTCAGCATGACCTGGGCTGCTTCGTAAAGCATCACCCGCATCATCTCGTCCCCGCACTTTGATATCGCGCCGGTGCGGTTGATCTCGCCCGATTGATACTTGGAGGGCGTCAGTCCAAATACCGCCCCGACTGCCTTGGAGTTCTTAAAGCGAGCTGGCACGTCGACGGTGGCGCGATAGGTCAGTGCCACCACGGGGCCGACCCCGGGAATCGTCATCAGGCGCCGGCACACGGCATCGTCCCGCACGATCGCCAGCAAGCGTCGGTGCAGGACGTTGATCTGCTCATGAAGCACCCGCCGGACAACGAGCAGCGGTTCAACCAACGCGGCCAGGTCGAGCAGGTTCTCGACCAGCTCCCTGATGCGGGCCTCGAACTTCACCGTCCCCACCATGCCCACCTTGAGGCCGAAGTTACGCAAAGTACCGCGCAGATCGTTCTCGATGGCGATGGCCTTCGATTGCAAAAGCTTGCGATGGGTCAGCAGCATCCGCAGTTTCTGACTGCGTAGCGTCTTCACGTGCACTGCACGGTAAAGC
>Ga0187781_10004762_pt1 | contig 10096 bp, 10 predicted proteins | sample 0715_SJ02_MP02_2_FD_132447 | JGI IMG/M metagenome (GOLD analysis project Ga0187781, IMG submission 132447) | Tropical peat soil microbial communities from peatlands in Department of Meta, Colombia - 0715_SJ02_MP02_20_MG | ecosystem: Environmental > Terrestrial > Soil > Wetlands > Peat | place...
CGAGCGTTCGCCGGGCGGATGGCCGAAAGTCGAGAATGCCAAAAGCGCGAGGCGTGGCTCGTAACCGAGCGCGCGCGCCACGCGCGCCGCTTCGATGGCAATCTCGGCGATATCCGCAGCGTCGGGCATTTCGGTTACCGCCGTGTCGGCGACCAGAACCGTGCGGCCGCGCGCCAGCACCAGCGAGACGCCCATCACCCGATGCCCGGGCTTCGGATCGATGCAGCGCAGGATATCGTCAAGCGCCACCGAAAAATTACGGGTAACGCCGGTGACCATGGCGTCGGCGTCGCCGAGCGCCACCATGCAGGAGGCAAAGTGGTTGCGGTCGGTGTTGATCAGTCGCTGGCAGTCGCGCTGCAAGTAGCCCTTGCGCTGCAGCCGCTCATAGAGATAGGCGGCGTAGGCGCCGTTGCGCGAGGAGAGCGCCGCATTGATCAACTCGATGCCTTCGCCGAGTTCGACGCCGGCGGCCTGCGCAGTCTCGCGCACGCGCGGCTCGCGGCCGACCAGCAACGCCGAGCCGAGGCCCTGCTGCACGAAGGACGCGGCGGCGCGGATAACCTGTTCCTCCTCGCCTTCGGCAAAGACGACGCGCCGTGGCTGCCGGCGCAAGTTCTGGAAGACGCGCTGCAGCACTCCGGCAATGGGGTCGCGCCGCGTGCGTAATTGCTCGCGATAGGCGTCCATGTCGACAATCGGCCGCCGCGCAACCTTCGAATCCATCGCCGCCTGCGCCACCGCCGGCGGCACGGACGAGATCAGCCGCGGATCGAACGGCACCGGGATGATGTAGTCGGGACCGTATTTCGGCCGCGCGCCATAAGCCGCCGCCACTTCGTCGGGGACGTCCTCGCGCGCGAGCGCGGCAAGCGCGCGCGCCGCGGCGATTTTCATTTCCATGTTGATGGCCCGCGCGCGCACGTCGAGCGCGCCACGGAAAATGTAGGGAAAGCCGAGCACATTGTTGATCTGATTGGGATAGTCGGAACGGCCGGTCGCCATGATGGCGTCGCTGCGCACCGCAGCTACGTCCTCGACCGTGATCTCTGGATCCGGATTGGCCATGGCGAAAATGATCGGTTTCTCCGCCATCGACTTCACCATATCCTGCGTCATCGCGCCCTTCACCGACAGGCCGAAGAAAACATCGGCGCCGTTGAGTGCGTCGGCGAGCGTGCGCGCCTTGGTGTTGACGGCAAAGCCTGACTTCCACTGGTTCATGCCGTCGCGGCGGCCTTCAAAGATCACGCCCTTGGTGTCGCAGAGAATGAGGTTTTCGGGACGAAAGCCGATGGCGCGCAACAATTCGAGGCAGGCGATGCCGGCGGCGCCGGCGCCGTTGCAGACGAGCTTCGTCGTCTTGATCTCGCGGCCGGTCAGTTCGAGCGCATTGATGAGCCCGGCCGCGGCGATGATGGCGGTACCGTGCTGGTCGTCGTGGAAAACCGGAATGTCCAAAAGCTCGCGCAGCTTTTGCTCGATGATGAAGCATTCCGGGGCTTTGATGTCCTCGAGATTGATGCCGCCCCAGCTCTTGCCCAAGAGCTTGACACAATCGACAAAGGCGTCAGCATCCTCCGTCGAGACCTCGAGATCGATAGAATCGACGTCGGCGAAGCGCTTGAACAACACCGACTTGCCTTCCATGACCGGCTTGGCCGCGAGCGCGCCGCGATTGCCCAGCCCGAGGATTGCGGTGCCGTTGGTGATGACGGCGACGAAATTGCCCTTGGTGGTGTAATCGTAGGCGCGACTTTCGTCCTCGGCGATCGCCAGCACGGGCACGGCAACACCGGGCGAATAGGCGAGCGACAGGTCGCGCTGGGTCGCCATCGGCTTGGTCGCCACGACTTCGAGCTTGCCGGGGCGGCCTTGGCTGTGAAACAGCAACGCTTCCTGATCGGTAAAGGTCGGCCGGTTGCCGCGGTTGCCGGATTTCGGAGCCATTTCACATCCTTGCCGCCGAACGCGGACAGCGCACGGCACGTGGCTCGACGTTAGCGGAACGGACGGGTGCTACTCAAGGGATTGGCCGTTTGCGCGTGATTTAACGAAAACGCCGCCGCCATGTCGCATTGAATAAGCGCGCAGGGAAGAGTAATGCCTGCAAGCCGGCCGCCCCGCCGTCCGGCCAGCACCCGTCTTGCCATGATCAGATTTCTGCTGCGTTTCCTCGGACTTTGCCTGCTGGCGACCGCCTTTTTCTTTCTGGTTTATGACGGGACCAAGTCGATTGCCAACCAGCAACTGCTGACCATGAAAGTCGCCGAGGTCTGGGCGATGGTCGATCAGGATAGCCTCAATCTGGCGCAGACTTGGCTGAAGCGGACGGCCATGTGGGCCTGGGATCCATTCCTTCAGAAGGCTTTCGATCTGCCAATCTGGATTGTGCTCGCGCTCGCGGCAATGATCCTCATCCTGCTCGGACGCAAGAAAAAGCCGCTGATCGGCTACGCGCGCAACTAAGCCGCCAATGGAGCGGATTTGACATTCGCTACCGCGGGCCGCGAACTCTTGGGCGAATGTCAAATCCAAAGCTCCACTAGCACTTATGTTTGCTAGTGGTCCTTTGATTCTAACATTCGCATGATAGCCAACCGACCCGGCATGCGAATGTTAGAATCGGACCACTAGGCAAAGCGCAATCACCCATGCGGGCCGCCCGACGCGTATTTTTGGTATTGGCCGCGGTGATCCTGGTGCTCATTGCGCTGCCCTACCTGATCGCCCCGCTCTACCGGTTCGTTGATCCGGTTTCGACGCCGATGCTGTGGCGCTGGGCGACCGGGGCTCGCGTCGAGCGCACTTTCGTCCCAATCGGGCTTATCGCGCCTACGTTGCCGCTCACCGTGATCCTCGCGGAAGACGCGAGCTTCTGCCACAATTACGGCATCGACCTCAGTGGCGTACGTGAAGCCCTGCAACAGGCCGATGAGGATATTGCGGAGGCGCGCGGCGGGTCCACCATTACGCAACAGACCGCGAAGAACCTGTTCCTGTGGCAGGGGCGCAGTTTCGTGCGCAAGGCGCTGGAAATTCCGCTTGCGATCTGGATCAACTTGGTGCTGCCAAAGCGGCGGGTCCTGGAAATCTACCTCAACATCGTTGAGTGGGGCCCTCGCGGCCAATTCGGCGCCGAAGCGGCGGCGCGCTGGGCGTTCGGCAAGTCGGCCCGGGACCTGACGGCGCAGCAATCGGCGGAACTCGCCGCCATTCTCCCGAATCCGTTCCGCCGCAGTGCCCGGGCGCCCAGCGCGCTGGTGCGCCAGCTCGCCCGCGTGTACGAAAACCGCGCCGCGAGCTTCCCCACGCACGACGCCTGCATCCGCCGCTGATCCCCCTAGTGGAGCGGATTTGACATTCGCTACCAGCCGGGCCGCAAACTCGCAAAGCGAATGTCAAATCCAAAGCTCCACTAGCACTTATATTTGCTAGTGGTCCTTTGATTCTAACATTCGCATGATAGCCTGCCGAACCGGGATGCGAATGTTAGAATCGGACCACTAGGGCCCAGACTCATAACCTGTAACTGACTGATCGGATTCCCACTTTTCGATCATTGCTGCGAGCAAGAAACAGCCAAGTGACTCTGTCGCAATGAGTTTTCGACTTTATGAGTTCTGGCCCTAGCCTTCCGGGCAGTGTTCTTTTATAAGCCCGGCTTCCGTCGAAAACGGCTTGTTGCTGCAGGAGATTGTCATGGCCGTACCGAAAAGAAAAACGTCGCCGTCGCGCCGCGGCATGCGGCGATCCGCCGACGCGCTGAAGCGGCCGACCTATATCGAAGACAAGGATTCCGGCGAGCTGCGCCGGCCCCACCACATCGATCTGAAAACCGGCATGTATCGCGGACGGCAGGTTTTGAACAAGAAGACCGAGGCCTAGTGGTCCGGCTCTAACATTCGCATCGCGGTCGAGGCACGCTATCGTGCGAATGTTAGAATCAAAGGACCACTAGCAAATATCAGTGTTAGTGGAGCTTTGGATTTGACATTCGCTTCGCGGTTTGCGGGTGAGTGGGTAGCGAATGTCAAATCCGCTCCACTTGCCTTCGCGACAGGAGGCGCGCCATGTTCCTGATTGGCTTTCCTCTCCTGCTGATACCCTTCGCCGTCTACAACATGATCGCATTTCTGATCCCCGGCGTGGGCTGGACCACGCCGGTTGCCACCGTGCACATGATGTCCGGCCAGGATTGGGTGCTGACCTGGGAAGATTTGCTCCTCGCATTCGCCATTCTTTTGCTCGCGCTTGAGATGATCAAATCGACGCGCATGGGCATGCGCTCGATTGTCGATCACGTCCTGGCGATGGCTTTGTTCATCGCCATGCTGGTCGAGTTTCTGCTGGTCCAGAGGGCGGGAACGTCGACTTTCTTTTTGTTGACCATGATCGGGCTCGTCGACGTGCTGGTCGGCTTTATTGTCAGCATCCGCTCTTCGCAGCGCCAGATCGAAGTACAGACGGAGCGGACGGTCTGAAATTCGCTGCCGATTGGCGGATTTGCGGCGCTTCGGATTTGCGAATTCTTTAGGCGGCCGCGGTAATTTGCCCAATGGGCTTGACGTGCCGTGCGCGCAGATGCCGAAATCGAACGAGGGGCGACGTGGCGGGCGATCAAGGAAATCCGAATACGGCCGCTTCGCACAGTGGAAGCGACGGCGAGGTTGATGGCGGCCCGTCCGCGGCGCCGCTCAATGCCGCCGAAATCCTCGCGTCCATCGGCGAGGCGGCCTATTGCTGGGACATCGGCAGCGACCGTCTCGTGTGGGGCGCCAATGCCGCGGAAGTTCTCGGCGTCGCCGACGCCACGAAGATCGCCACCGGCCGGGCCTATGCGCGGCTGGTCGATGGCGATGGCGCGGTTAGTCGTTTCGATGCGGTGCTGCGCGCCAAGGAGCGCGACAAAGGGCGCGGCGTTTTCTATGGGATTGAATATTGCATCCGTCCCGACCCCGCGGCGGAAACGAGGCTTTGGATCGAGGATAGCGGGCGCTGGTTTGCCGGCGCTGACGGCCAACCGATACGCGCCCAGGGAAAGGTCCGGATCATCAACGAGCGCCACGAACGCGAAGAGCGCCTGAGCCTGCTCGCGCGCTGCGACGACCTCACCGGCGAACCAAACCGCCGTCACCTCGTCGACATCCTGCAGAAGACTCTCGACGAAGCAAGCAGGTTTCGCTCGTCGTGCGGCTTTTTGCTGGCGGCCATCGACAATCTCGCGCGCATCAACGACTCCTACGGCTTTGACGTCGCCGATCAAGCGATCGCGGCGCTCGGCAAGCGTATGCGCATGCTGACGCGCGGCAAGGACACGCTCGGCCGCTATTCCGGCAACAAGTTTGGAATCGTGCTCTGCGATTGTACGCCCGACGACATGAACGTCGCCGCCGAGCGTTTGCTCGCCGGCGTGCGCGACGAGTTGATGCCGACCAAAGCCGGCCCGGTCGCTGTGACCGTGAGCATTGGCGGGGTTATCGCACCGCGCCACGCCCGCACGGTAGCCGAAATCCTTGCCCGCGCCGAGGAGACGCTCGCCGCCGCCAAGGCTAAGCGAAGCGGTTCATTTCTCGCCTACCGCCCGAATATCGAGCGCGAAACGCAACGGCGCGAGAACGTGCGCGCCACCGATGAGATCGTCGCCGCGCTTAACGAGCGGCGCATTTTTCTCGCCTATGAACCGGTCGTCAGCGTGCGCGACCGCCGCCCGGCCTTCTATGAATGTCTGATGCGCGTGCGCCGGTCCGACGGCAGCTTGCTGGGTGCGAACGAGATTGTCCCTGTCGCCGAACGTTTGGGCCTCGTGCGGCTCCTCGATCACCGCGTGCTCGAGCTGGTGGTCGAGGAAATGGCCGCAGCACCGTCCGTTAAGGCCAGCGTCAATGTTTCGCCGGGCTCGACTACGGACCCCGACTGGTGGGCGGGACTAGATTCGCTTTTGCGAGCGCACGCCGGGATCGCCGAGCGCCTTACCATCGAAATCACCGAAAGCGCCGTAATCAGCGACGTTGATTATACGCGCGGCTTTGTCGCGCGGGCGAAAGACCTCGGTTGCCGCATCGCCATCGATGATTTCGGCGCCGGCTTCACCTCATTCCGCAACCTGCGCAAGCTCGGCGTCGACATGATCAAGATCGACGGCACGTTCGTGCAGAACATGCTGCGCTCGGACGATGACCGGGCCTTCGTGCGCACGCTGGTCGAGCTCGGCCGCAGGCTCAACCTCCTCGCCGTTGCCGAATGGGTTCAGGACGAGGGCGCGGCCAAGCTCTTGCAGGAGTGGGGCTGCGATTATCTGCAAGGTGGACTGGTCGGGCTCGCCTCGACGGAACGGCCGTGGCTGCACCCTCTCGCGCAGCAGGCCAATTGAGCTGAATTTCGCTCAAGGCTGCATTCGCGCGCCAGCGCCGATCAGTCGAAAATGACCCTGAATCAACATGGCAACAGCATGGTCACGATCTTCATCGCCGGCGTTGCGGTTCTTTACTTTGATGCCGTTATTAGCAGCCGACGCGATGCCATCCGCGCGCTGATCGGATCAGCGCAAAAGGTCGGCTACGCTGTTTGCCTGGTCAGCGCGTCCGGCATTGAACGCCGCCTCCCAGACCGCGATCTTGCCGTGGCGCATGACCCAGACTTCGACGCCGAAGCCGCGCATGGCAGTGCTGGTGTCGGCATCCTGCCATTCGCCCTCCCAGACGTTAGTGATAGTGTCGCTCGCGAGCGCGCGGAAGGTTTTCCTGAGCCGGTAGCCCTTTTGTTTGCTGCTGCGCGCGGTGAAAAAGGCGCGCAATGCTTCCCGACCGCGAAACTCCGGCACTGTGCCAAACCGCACGACGCAATCGTCGGTAAACCCGCCGACCAGCGCATCGATATTCCAAGGCATGAACAGCGATTCGACGTGTTTGACGAGCGCCTTGGCCTCCTCGACGGTTCGCGGGTTGCTGTCGCCCTTGTTGCGCAATGGTTGAACCGACATCGTATCCTCCCGGGCTGGCCGCGTGCTTAAGCGGCACAGTTTACACATGCGAGGCCGTTTGCGCTTTGCTTCGCTCATTGGCATCCTAGGAGTCCCGATCGAAACTGCCGGTTTGCGGGTGACCCATGAAGAGACCGCGCAAGAAGACCAGCAATCCATCTACCGTAGCGCCGCCGCTTAAGCCGTATTATTCGAACGCGGTGCGCGTATCGAGCGGTCCGCTTTTGTTTGTTGCCGGGCAGATCGCGCTCGATAAAGCCGGCAAAGTCGTCGGCAAAGGGGATCTCCGCGCTCAAGCGGTGCAAGTGCTTGAGAACATTCGCGCCATTCTCGTCGCCAACAAAGCGGACATGCAGGATGTTGTGCAGGTCACAGTCTATGTTACCGACATGCGCGCGTTTCATGACATTGCCGACATCCGCACGAAATATTTTCCGAAGGACGGACCGGCGAGCGTCATCATTGAAGTCTCGAAGCTTGCTTTGCCCGAACTGCAAATCGAAATCTCCGCCATCGCGGCCGTTTGAAAGCAAATTTTAGCCCGGCTGCGCGGCTGTGATGGCCGCGCTCAAAATCCCGCACGACAGGCTGCTAGCGATTGGCCCCGCGCTCAATGCGGTACTCGCGGTCAAGCAACCTCATCGTATGATTGAGATCGGATTGCGCGATCAACACGGCAACGTCGTTACCGCGCAATGCGCCGATGACTTCGGCGAGGCGCCGGGACAGCGCCGGAGCGACACCCTCGAAGGGCTCGTCCAGCAGCAGCAGCCGCGTGCCGGCGATGAGCGCGCGCGCCAGCGCTACCAGTTTCTGCTGGCCGCCGCTCAGCACCAACGCCTTGCGGTCGCGCATGGACGCCACTTCGGGCATAAGGCCATAGACGAAATCGAGGCGGGCGGCGGCATCGATGCCACGCGTAACCCAGCCTGGCAGCAGAACATTTTCCTCCACCGTGAGCTGCGGCACCAGCCGCCGATCTTCCGGCATGTAGCCGATGCCGAGCGACGCGCGGCCGTGTGTCGGCAGCCTGGTCAAATCCTCGCCGGCGCAGGTGATGCGGCCGCCGCTCACAGCGACAAGCCCCATCACCGCGCGCATGGTTGTGGTTTTGCCGGCGCCGTTGCGGCCAAGGAGGCCGATCATCTCGCCTGGCGCGAGCTTAAGGCTGATGCCGCGCAGCACCTCGATCGACTGCAGCTTGACGCATAAAGCTTCGATTTGCAGAGCGCTCACGCGGATTCTCCGGTCACGTAACGCTGCACCTCTTCGTTGCTTAGCACTGTGCCGGGCTCGCCGTCGGCGATGATGCGGCCGGCATAGAAGGCGAGCACGCGATCGGCGTAACGGCCGATGATGTCCATGTCGTGTTCGACGAACACAACGGTCGTGTCGGTGCCTTCGATGGCGTGCATGATCACGTCCATCAACGGGAATTTTTCTTCGACCGCGACGCCGCTAGTCGGCTCGTCGAGCAACAAAAGTTTTGGTCGATGCGTGACCGCCATGGCGACGTCGACAAGCTTGCGCACGCCTCCGGGCAATACCGCAATCGTTTGCTCGCGGTATGGCCGCAAGCGGAAGCGGTCGAGAAGGTCATCGATCTCGGCCATTCGGGCATCCGTCCGCGCCGGCCGCCATGACGACATTCCTTCGTCCCGCAAAATCGCCAGCGCCATGAGTAAATTCTGGTCCAGTGTCAGACTGGTGAAAAGCTGCGGGATTTGGAAGGAGCGGCTGACCCCGTCGCGGCGCACCTGGCGGGGCGCGAGGCCGGTAATGTCCTTGCCGTCGAGCATGACGCGGCCGGCGTCGGGCTTGAGATGACCGGTAACGATGTTGACGAAAGTGGTCTTGCCGGCGCCGTTATTGCCGATAAGGCCGAGCTTCTCGCCGCGCTGGACCGCAATCGAAATTTCACTGACGGCAATCAGCGCGGCGAAAGCTTTTTGCAGGCGGATAGTCTCAAGGAGCGTGGTCATTCGGATTTTTCCGCCAACGACCGCGCCGATTGGGCCCCGCCGGGGCGCACGCGCTGCGTGAGCGAGCCGAGCCCTCCGGGCAGGAGAAGGATGATCAGCAAGAGGAAGACGCCGAGTGCGCCTTGCCAAGTGTTGGGAAAATATTGGCTGGAATAGGAGCGCACCAATTCGAGAAGAACGGCGGCGATAAACACGGCGGTGACGCTGACATAACCGCTCAGAATGGCAAGGAAAACGAACTCGCCCGAAGTCGTCCAGAAGGCGAAATCGGGATCGATATGGCCGAGTGAGAGCGCCGACAAGGCGCCGCCGACACCACCGAGCACGGCGGCAATCACGAAATTGATGCCGTTGACCCATCGCACCGAGGCGCCGAGATATTCGACACGTATCTCATTGTCACGGGCGGCGTGCGAGAGAAGCCCACGCACGGAATCGAAATGGATACGGCACAAGGTTGCGGCGATCACCGTCACCAAACCGGTAAAGAGAAACAGCGCGTAGCCGGCATTTTCCGATCCCGCCGGGCGGTATCCGAAAAAGCTCGGCGCATGCAGATTCAAGCCATCCGAGCCGCCGAGAGAATAGGTCTTGTTGAGAATGCCATAGACGATCATCGACAGTGCAAGCGTCAAGGTGGCGAAGAAAATGCCGCGATAGCCGGCGAGCAGCGGAGCAATTACCGCGCCGAGGACCAGACCGGCGAGCGCGCCCAGCACCACCAGAAGTGAGGCATCGCCTATCCCGAAACTGCGCATCGCCAGACCAGCGGCATAGGCGCCGGCGCAATAAAAGGTACCTTGCCCGAACGAGACCAGCCCACCTCGCATCAGCGCGACGATGCCGAGCGCCACCAGCCCCTTGGAGAAAGCCAACGTGGCGACGAGAACGAGCCAGCTCGGCGCCACATAGCCAGCGAGAGCCAGAGCCGCGCATGCGATCACCGCTGCCGCGAGCGTGCCGATGATGCCGGCCATCAGATTTTGCGTGCCGACGTGCGCTGGAATAGGCCCTCCGGCCGAAATGCCAGCATCAACGCCATGACCAGATAGACAATGAAGAGCTCCGCCCAAGGCACAAGGTGGATAGCGGCTGAACGGGCGAAGCCGACGAAAAGCGCGGCGATGGCCGC
>Ga0187781_10004764_pt1 | contig 10095 bp, 8 predicted proteins | sample 0715_SJ02_MP02_2_FD_132447 | JGI IMG/M metagenome (GOLD analysis project Ga0187781, IMG submission 132447) | Tropical peat soil microbial communities from peatlands in Department of Meta, Colombia - 0715_SJ02_MP02_20_MG | ecosystem: Environmental > Terrestrial > Soil > Wetlands > Peat | place...
GCCGACATTCCGACGCGCTGATAGAGCTCTAGTTCGCGGTGATAGGTGAAGGAGCCGCCCAGATCGGTGCCAAAAACCATGAACACGCCGCGGTCGTGCAACATCCGAACCGTAGCGATCATCTTTTCAAATACCGCCACGAAGGCCTCGTCATCACCCGGGTGAGACGTATCGAGCGGCGCACTCAACGCGTCGCGACGCCAACCAATTGGCATATGGTCGAAATAGTCGACATCACCGGGCGGAATCTGCCCATTCCGGCTTAAGAACAGCCACTCGTGGAAGGCTAACGTCGGATCAATTGCTAAGTGGCGATCGGCCATCATGTTGATGGTGTGCTGGACCTTAGCGCTCTGCAGATCCAGGTCGGCGAGGCGCTTCGTGATTATCTGCCGCTGCGCTATCGGGCGCGTGTCGTCACCCGGTTGCATCACCCAGGGGTACATGAATTTGTCGATGTGCGTGATCTCGTCGTAGCCGGCCTCGATCATTTGATCCGTGGTGGCAAAGGCCGGGATATGCCCAGCCACTCGCATGCCGAGCAGATGCGCCTCTTTGGCCATGGCGGGCACCCAGTCCGGATGCACGCTGTTGTAGATCTTGATCTGCCAGTAGCCCCGCGCCCCGTACCAGCGCACCGCATCGAGCGCCTGGTCCTGACTGTCGACGAGAATCCCCATATTGTTGCTAAACGGGCTCTTGCCTTCGATGAATCCGGAGCGAACGACGTGCGGCCCTCCAAGGTCGCCGTCCTCGATCTGCTGTACCAGCCGGTCCAGCACTGCATTGTCGTTGCCCATGTCCCGCGCCGTGGTGATGCCGGCCATCAGGTTCAGCAAGGCGCTATCACTGCTCCGAAGATGAGCGTGCATCTCGTACATGCCTGGGACCACAGTGCCGCCAGCGCCATCGATGGTCACCTCGCCCGCGGTCGGCCGGCTGTCCGGGGGTTCGACGGCACTAATCTCCTTGCCCTTCACCAGCACTGACACCGGTGCCGTCAACGACGCGTTCTTCGGGTCGAACAGCCGGACGTCACGAATGCGAACCGGCACCGCGTAGTGGTGCGCCACTTCGTGCTCGACGTTGACGAGCCGTTGGTTCGTCCAGTCCCCCGCGAGCTTCCGCAGCCGCTGTTCCTCGCCCTCGTAGCCCGCGCGAACGAGAATGATGCCGGTGGGAACGCCGCGCGAGCTCAGCAATGCAAAGAGTCCGCCGCGCCCGTCAAGCAGGATGGTCTCGGGCGTCAGATCGATGCCGCTCAAATCGTAGCGCGTGACTTCGATGGGACCCGCATCTCCGTGGACCGTGATGGCCCCGCCCTTCTCAAGACGCAAGACGCCGGCGGGCAAGACGGGCAATTGTCGGTTGGCGCTCTTCAGCAGTGCGCGCGCATAGATGCCGTCCGACCAGGGGCTGCCATTCTGGGCTACGTACAGCGCAGCCTTGTCAATGGCCGCGCTGCCTGTACCGGTGGAGTCAACCCACGCGGCGAGTGAGCCCGTGCGAGAAAAATGCTCCGCCACCTTGCCGCTGAACGTCGTGACCCCCGTGATCGTCCAGGCGGTAGGCAGGCCATTCGCATCCAGCCCGATGGTTTCGGTCATGGTCGGACCGCGGCCATTGTTCTTGAAGTCGTAATCAATGTGCGTATCGCGCCCGTTTGTCTCCGCTGTCAACTGACGAATATTCTTACCGCCGTAGAGGACGGTGAAGCGTGCGGTGTCCGCAGCCGCAACCGAAGACATGGCGACGATTGAGACGAGCGCGAGCGCTAAATTGTTGGCCACGCCCCTATCGTGCGCTCATTCTGAGCTCAGGTGTGGCCGCAGTCGGCCGCAAACAAATCCCCGTTCAGCAAGCGTCGAAACGCGTCTGTCGCAGCGCAGCGCCTTGGCTTTCGTTGGCGATTCTTGGCTGGAATTGGAGCGGGTGATGGGAATCGAACCCACACTAGCCCGCGCCTAAGACGTTGACGCGAGAGCCGTTTCCGATTCACCGCCGTGCTGCGTGTGAGTTGCGTGTGAGGTTGCGTCGGGGCAATAAGAGCCATTGAAAGCCAACATCCATTGGCTCTAAAGGGCCGGAGGTCGGCCAGGAGCGGACGCATCGTTGGTCCATCGGATTTTCCGAAAAGCGGTCATAGCTGTGGCTCCGCTCGGCCGGACACGGCGTAGGATTACGAGGGCCCCAGAACATCTGAAGAGATCCTAAAGGTGTCGGCATGAAGGTTAAGAGCACTTTCGGGATCACACTTAAACAGCAGATCGTGGGCTTGACGCTCGCCTGCTGTATCGCCGCCTCGGCGGCCGCCACCGAGCCAACGAGCTCCCAGGCCGCACCACCCGCCGACGCTAAACAGCAGCTTATGGACCTCCAAGAGGAGTGGGCGACCGCCGAGGACAAGCACGATCTGGCCACGCTCCGTCGCATTCTCGATGACAGATTCGTCGCGACCTTCGGCGCCAAGACCTATGACAAGGACGCGTTCATCGGGAGCTTCACGGGTGATATCGACCCTACGAGGTCTCAAACCCTGACTTATGAAGCGGTGATTATCGACGGCGACACAGCGGTGCTCGTTGGCGATGACACCGAACGCGGGACCCGGCAGGGGGTCGCGTTCACTAAGGTCGGCAGATATACGGTCACCTACATCCGCCGTCACGGGCAGTGGCTGGCACTGGCCGAGCAGATGATCATACTGCCGCAAGGCAAGTAGCGACGACCGGCGGTCTCTGGTTCGCTCACGGAGTCCCAGCCATGAAGTCACAATCACGCTTGTTGAAAGAGCAGATCCTCGGCCTGATGCTCGCCTGGTGCATGGCCGCTCTGTCGGCTGCCACCGAGCCAACGAGCTCCAAGGCCGCTCCGGCCGCTGATGCAAAACAACAGCTCATGGACCTCGAAAAGGAATGGGCCGCCGCCGAGGATAAGGGCGACCTGGCCGCGATCCGGCGTATTCTGGATGAGAGGTTCGTGGCAACCTACGGGGCCAAGACGTACGACAGGGAAGGCTTTCTCCAGTTCTTCGCTGGCGATGTCGATCCCACTGCCTCACAGACTTTGACTTACGACGCCGTGATCATCGACGGCGACACGGCGGTGGTCGTGGGCACCGACACCGCACACGGGACGAGTGAGGGCGCAGCCTACACGGTCGCCTACAAATACACGGCGACCTACACGTCGCCGCGGGCAATGGCGACCGATAGCCGAGCACATCGTCAAGGTGCCGCCAGCGAAGTAGTAACAGGCGGCTGTTTGATCGCTACGAGCGCTCTTGGTCTCTGATCGGCCAATTGCGGCCGGTCGCATTCCTGTCCATTTGACTCCATACCGGTCGTTCGTGGATGCTGCGCGAAGCGCTCGGGTGACTCGGCGCACCGTGATCCTGCGCAGGTGCTAGAACGTCACGGCCGCCACCAACAAGAACTGCCCGGCATCGTGGGTTTGTCCAAATAGATGGGCGGTGTGTCATGAACCACGAACCCGACGATGCCGTATATGGAGACCCACGCTACGCTTGGTACGCGCTCAGCGTGCTCACGCTGGTGTACGTCTTCTCCTTCGTTGACCGCCAGATACTCAATCTACTCGTCATCCCGATCAAGGCTGATCTGAAGATCAGCGATACGCAAATGAGCCTGTTGATAGGCCTCACGTTTGCCGTCTTTTACACAGCGTTTGGCATTCCCCTGGGCCGAATTGCCGATGCGCACAGTCGTCGCGGGCTGATCGCCGCGGGATTCGCACTATGGAGTGCATTCACGGCCGCCTGCGGGTTCATTGGCAGCTATCCGCAGCTGGCGTTGATGCGAATGGGCGTCGGTGTGGGCGAAGCCTCGCTCAGTCCGGCAGCCTATTCGCTGATCACGGATTATTTCGCGCCGAAGCGTCGCAGCACCGCGCAGGGCGTGTACAACATGGGAATCTATGTCGGCACTGGTCTGGCGCTGGTTTTCGGCGGACTCGCCGTCGCGGCGGTGTCCCGGCAGCCCCTGTGGGATTTGCCGCTGATCGGTTTGGTGCGGTGGTGGCAGCTAATCTTCATCATCATCGGCGGGGCGGGGTTGTTGGCAGTTCCTCTGGTGCGGACGCTCAGGGAACCGCCGCGTCACGGCGCAGCAACCCAGATGAGTTCGCTGCGAGAAGTTCTCGGTCATTTCAAGCGACATCGACGGACCTACCTGTGTCACAACATCGGCGTCGGCCTGCTGGCATTTTCCGGCTATGGTAGCAGCGCGTGGCTGCCGACATTCTTCATCCGCCAGCATCACTGGACGAGCGCCCACGCCGGTATCGTCTTGGGATCGATCGTGGCGGTGTTCGGTTCGCTGGGCATGGTTGCGTCTGGCTGGCTGGCGGACCGCTGGACAGCTCGCGGACATGCGGATGCTTGCCTGCGTGTGGCATTGCTTTTAGCCGTATCGTGGATCCCGACCGGCGTTGCTCTGCTCTTGGTGCCCCGGCCGGAGTGGGCGGCGATCCTCTATGCACCGAGCGCCTTCCTGTCGGCCGGAGTTTTCAGCGTCGGACCCGCGGCGCTGATGCAGGTGACGCCGGCACGCATGCGGAGCCAGGCGGGCGCCGTCTACTTGTTTGCCATCAACCTGATCGGACTCGGATTGGGTCCCACCGCCGTTGCCCTGTTCACCGATTATGTGTTTCATGATGTCGATCGGGTGGGATACTCGATTCTGATCGTGACGGTGGCTGCGCATGTGCTCGCGGGATTCTTGCTTTGGAATGGTCGCTCAGCTTTTGTGCACAGCCGGGAGTCGCTAGCGGCACTGACAGCGGGCAGTGCCGCGGTTTGATGCACAGCCTCGGCGTTCTCAATACGGGTAACCCCCAACGCTGTCGTTCGTCGTCATCGGAACCAGGTACCCGCGCAACTGCCCCAATGGCCTCATGATTTCCCTTTGATCCGTCGGAAGGCCGCCCTTCTGGCTCCCAGGCCTCAAGGCGAGTTTTGACACCAATTCCATCAGCTGCAATGCTTGCTGACGCGAGATCAGCGTCGGTGTTTGAAGCCTGTACGCCACGCCTCAGGGAGACCGTGAGGACATGGTCGCCATCGTTGCCAATGATGCCTTGGCGCTTCAGCGCCTATACCACTGGGAAACGACCGCACCTGACCGGGTGGCATTGACCCAACCCGTCGGCGGCGGCGCGGTCGTGGACTATGTCTGGCGTGATGTACTCGATCAGTCGCGCCGCGTCGCGGCGCATCTCCAGAGCCTCGGTCTCCATCCTGGCGATCGAATTGCGATCCTTTCGAAGAACACCGCGCATTGGCTGATGAGTGACTTCGCCATCTGGCTTGCAGGTGGTGTCTCTGTGCCTCTTTACCCGACTCTGGGATCGGACACGATTCGGCAGATCCTCGAACACAGTGAATCAAGACTCCTGTTCGTCGGGAAACTCGATGGTTGGGATGCCATGAAGACCGGCATTCCGGCAGGCCTCCCGTGCATTAGTCATCCACTGTCACCCGAAGATGCCCAAGGACGCCATCCGCAGTGGGACAGCATTATCGCGAAGACCAGGCCTCTTGCAGGCAAGCCTGTGCGGTCTGCTGAGTCCCTCGCGACGATCATTTACACGTCGGGCACAACGGGTACGCCGAAGGGCGTGATGCACTCCTTCGCTGCGTTTCCTTGGATGATTCGAAGCGTGCTGCAGAGATTTCCTGATTCGCAACCCTCGCGCCGACTTTCGTATCTGCCTCTGTCGCACGTGGCCGAGCGCTTGCTCATCGAGCACGCGCTGTTGGCTCTTGGTAACCATGTGTTTTTCACTGAGAATCTGGAGACGTTTGCCGAAGACATGCGTCGCGCACGACCAACAAGGTTTTTTTCGGTTCCGCGACTATGGACCAAGTTCCAGCAAGGCATCCTGGCCCGAATACCAGCTGATGCGCTTGACGGGCAGTTGGAATCGCAGGACGCAAGAGACACCCCGGCCCGACTGAATCTGACAGCGTTTGGTCTCCATGACTGCACGCTGGCCACTGGCGGCGCGGCGCCGATGCCGCCGGAGCTGCTACGGTGGTATGCGAAACTCGGACTGAATATCAACCAAGCCTATGGGATGACAGAGTGCATAGCGAGCCACGCAACCGTTCCGGGACAGGAGACATTTGGCGCCGTAGGGCTGCCTTACCCCGGCGTACAGTGCCGGCTCGACTCGATTACGAGCGAGGTACAAATCAAAAGCGCAGCAATGATGCTTGGGTACTACAAAGAGCCTGAGCTCACGGACCAAGCCTTCACGGCGGACGGGTGGCTGCGCACAGGTGACAAGGGCGTTTTCGACCCCGACGGAAACCTCAGAATCACCGGTCGCGTAAAGGACCTTTTCAAGACAAGTAAAGGCAAATATGTTGCGCCCGCTCCGATTGAGCAACAAGTCGCGACGCACGGAGCGGTGGAAGCCTGCTGCGTGACGGGTGCCGGGCTCCGCCAGCCGATCGCATTGCTGATGCTCAATGAGTCTGCATGCAGGAATATCGCAGGACCCGAGGGTCGCGTAGGGCTCGAAGTCTCGCTCTCCGAACATCTGGACAGGATCAACTCGACCCTCGATCCACACGAGCGGTTGGACTGTCTCGTTGTGATGACTGAGCAGTGGACCGTCGAGAATGATCTCGTCACGCCGACCTTGAAGGTGAAGCGTAACCGTATCGAAGACGCCTTTTCCAAGTACTACGAGGCTTGGATAGGAGTGGGCAAGCGAGTGGTATGGCACGAGAGCCGATGGCCGATCGGCGCGACAGGGAACTCGCGCCGTCCAGCCCGCCCCTAAGGCGTGAACGGCCGCTTGGCCGCTTATCAATGACGGCTTCGGGGCGCCGTGACGGCAGCGATGGGTCGGTTACCGCCCCATCGCAGCCACTCAGACTCCTCCTCGCGAAGAACCCCAAAAACGAGGAGACCGTATGGAAATCATTCAGCAAGCCTCAGCACGACGTACGCCGTGGAACAAGGGCAAACTTGTCGGCCAGAAAGCGCCTCTCAAGCAGCGCGAGATCTGGGGTATTCGGATACGACTGCAGCTCGCGAAGCGCACACGGGAACTCGCGCTGTTCAACCTCGCGGTCGACAGCAAACTCCGCTCTTGTGACCTCGTGCGGCTGCGAGTGAGGGATGTTACGCATGGAGACCAGGTCGCCAACCGGGCGATCGTCATGCAGCAGAAGACCCGGCGTCCGGTGCAATTCGAGATCACGGAGCAGACCCGCGAGTCCATCGTCGCGTGGATCCGGTGTGCATGCCGCCGCGCGGAGGATTACCTCTTTCCCAGTCGCGTGCGCGCTTCCCCTCACTTGTCGACGCGGCAATACGCACGGATCGTTGGAGGCTGGGTGCGGGAGATCGGACTGAACCCGGCAGGATATGGAACTCACACGTTGCGCCGCACCAAAGCTTCGCTGATCTACCGAAGGACCAAGAATCTCCGGGCTGTGCAGCTGTTACTTGGACACTCGAAGCTTGAGAGCACCGTGCGCTACCTTGGCATCGAGGTCGATGACGCCCTTGAGATGGCGGAGCAGACTGAGGTGTAGACGCGAGGGCCGGTGGGCGACTCACCGCATCGGTCGCTCACCGGCCAGGAGCGGACCCTCCAACTCGACTACGAGATTTCCACAAAGCAGCCGTTGATTCAGGAGCTTTATTTAGCCGTCACGGGCTCTTATGGTCCAGTTGCAGGCGCAGGGGTAGCCTACTCGTCGAACCAGGCGGAGCACTCCGCACTGCTTGGGGCTTTGTCTGCCCACGCAAATGAAGCCTGCCGACGGGGGCGCTAACTACGGAAAGGGGGCTCCGATGAATGCCGCAGATCGTCTGAAATTCCTGCGCGTTGCGTTAATTGTGTTCGGTCTCATATTTCTGGTGGGTGTGTATCCGCTCACGATCGTATGGCCAGCGGGCTGGGCGTGGCATCAGACCGGACAGTCCCTGTACCTGCAAATGATTCTTGGGATCTACGCGACACTGGGAGTATTTCTGCTCATTGCATCGCGAGACCCGCTCGCAAATCGGAGCCTGATCTGGTTTACCGTCTGGTCGAGCGTCGTGCACGGCGGAATCATGGCCGTGCAATCCATCGTATATCCGGAACACAGCGGACATCTGTTGGGAGATGTCCCAGCGCTGTTGATTGTGGCCGCTGTCTTGGCATTCCTGATGCCGAGCCGCTCTGCCGGGACGAGTTGAGTTCGCGGGGCTCGGATACAGCAAGCGGGAGAGCAACGTCAGGCACCTCGGCTTCGAGGTCGACGACGCAGTGGAGATTGCTGAACGGGCTGAGGTCTACCGTCAAGCCGGTCGGCGATCGCACTCGACGATCGCTGACCGGCCACAACGGCCGCTCGGGGCCGTGAGAAAAGCTTATTGATAGCTGCCATTCGGAGTGGGGCTTGCTGACTACCCGCCAATAGAACGACTTAAGCACCGGGGGAACTATGAAGGCCCACAGTAAGGCTGCGTATTCGTTGATGAGCATCGCGAGCATGTTCCTCTCGCCGGTGAGCTTGGCCGAGTCCACTGACGCTATCGCTCGACCGATCGTGCTCAAGGCCGCTCATCTGTTTGATTCGGTTTCCGGCAACCTGCTCGATCACGGTGTCATCGTGGTCTCGGGCAGCCGGATCGAGGCGGTCGGGAGCGCTACCAAGGTCCCCGCTGATGCGCAGGTCGTCGACCTCGGTGATGCCACCCTGTTGCCCGGCTTCATCGATGCGCACGTGCATATGAGCCATGAGTCGGGTCCGAACTGGTATCTCAATTTTTACAATGGGATCATGCGCTTCCCGGCTGAGCAGGCGCTGTACGGCGCCCACTATGCCAAGGTCACTCTCGAAGCCGGCGTGACCACGGTACGCGACCTCGGCTCCGATGACTTCATCGCCCTGGGACTGCGCAACGCGATTCGCGCCGGAATGATCCCCGGCCCTCGCATGCTGGTGGCGAATAGCGCAATTGGCTCGACCGGCGGGCACGCCGATCAGGATCCGTATCCACCGGAACGCATTGCCGTGGCCGGGCCGATAAAAGGGGTATGTAACGGCCCCGAAGAGTGCCGGGCCGCGGTGCGCTATCAGATGAAGTACGGGGCGGATGTGATCAAGTTCATGCCTTCCGGCGGCGTCCTGTCGCTGTCGGATCCGGTGGACAATCCGCAACTAACCCAGGAAGAGATGAATGCCATCGTCTCGGAAGCCCACAGCTGGGGGCGCAAGGTAGCCGCTCACTGCCACGGTGACCGCGCCGCGAAGATGGCGATCACCGCAGGGGTGGATTCGATCGAGCACGGAACCTTCCTGCAGGACGACACGCTCGCAGAGATGAAGAAGAGGCATGTCTATCTGGTCGCGACGCTGTTTGCCGGCGTCTGGGGGCTGGAGCACATCGACAAGTATCCTCCGCCGATTGCCGCGAAGGCTCGCGCCGCGGCAGCCCAAGCACAGCAGATGTTCCAGCACGCTGCCAGGATCGGGGTGCCGATAGCGATGGGCACCGACGCTGGGGTCGAGCCGCATGGCCTGAACGCTCGCGAGTTTTCTTTGATGGCGAAGAACGGGCTATCACCGGCGCAGGCGTTGATTGCGGGCACCGCCAATGGCGCCGACCTGCTCGGGCTGGCTGACCAAGTCGGAACCGTGACCGTCGGGAAGCTTGCTGACATCGTCGCGGTAGCCGGCAATCCACTCACGGACCTGGAAACGACCGAGCACGTGGTGTTCGTTATGAAGGAAGGCACGGTGTACGTCGGGGCGCCTCCGGCCCGTTGACGGATTGCGCGGTGGAGAGGGACGTATACCCTCAGCTCGACTGCGAGCAATGCAGCGCTAACCGTCTCAGCCCGGCCAGGAGCCGCCGCTGGCCGAAGCAACGTGGGTTACGCTAAGGCCGTCATAGGAACGACTGCTTTTCCGCTAAGATTCTTGCCCTTGTATGTCGTAGCAGCTTCTTTGCATATGCGGTTCCGACAACCCAGGGGACGATAGCTGTGCAGTCGCGAGCGGAGTACGGCTGCCACGCGGATGAGACGAAAGAAACGCCCATTCGATGATCGCCGCAGCATGAC
>Ga0187781_10004765_pt1 | contig 10094 bp, 9 predicted proteins | sample 0715_SJ02_MP02_2_FD_132447 | JGI IMG/M metagenome (GOLD analysis project Ga0187781, IMG submission 132447) | Tropical peat soil microbial communities from peatlands in Department of Meta, Colombia - 0715_SJ02_MP02_20_MG | ecosystem: Environmental > Terrestrial > Soil > Wetlands > Peat | place...
CATTGAGATGCACGGCTCGACCTTTCGCGAGCGCTGGCTCATTCTCGATCTCGAACAAACAACCGATCCGACCCGCGACACCAAAGTGTACTGCAATCCGGCGCGGCCGTGCCTCTCGTTGCCCGGTCCGAACGGCACCCGCCGCTTCGAATTCATGCTGCACGACGGCGAAGAGGACGAAGCGGTGCTTGCGCCCGCGCATGTCGACAAGCTGCTGCGGCTTCACGGCACCGACGACAAGGCGGTCCTCAAGCGCAAGGTGGTTTATACCTTTCATGCCCGCATGGCCGATCGCTGGCGCGCGGGCCGCGTCTTTCTCGCCGGCGATGCCGCGCACCTGATGCCACCTTTTGCTGGCCAGGGCATGAACAGCGGCGTTCGCGACGCGCATAATCTCGCCTGGAAGCTCGCCGCCGTGGTGTCGGGCCGCCTCGGCGAAGGCCTGCTCGACACTTACGAGAGTGAACGGCGCGATCATGCGGCGGCGATGACTAAGCTCGCCATCCGCATGGGCCGCGTGATGATGCCGCGCAACCGTCTTGCCGCGCTGGCGATGCAAACGTTTTTCCGGGCGCTCGCGCTTTATCCGGCCGCGCGCGCCTACTTTGCTGAAATGAAATACAAGCCGAAGCCGAAATTCCATCGCGGCTTTCTGATCGCGCCACGATCTGCGGATGACGCTTCTCTCGTCGGCCATCTCTTCCCGCAGGCGTTGGTCATGACCGCGAACCGTTTTGCGCTGCTCGACGATGTGCTCGGCGACGGTTTCGCGCTGGTGGCGCCGCCGGGCACGCCGCCACAAGCGCTCGCGAAACTCTCTCTCGGCAGCGCCGCGCAGCTGCCGATCCGCCGCGTCGCAGTCCTCGACAAGGAGGACGCTTCGCCGGTCGAAGCGCCGACGCTCGCCGCCCGCGATCTGCGCGGCGACCTGGCCGGCTTGCTGGCCGGCCGTTCGCCCGGGCTCTATTTGCTGCGGCCGGATCGCTATGTGGCCGCGTACTTTCCGGTCGATGAGATAGCGTCGGCGACTGGCGAAATCGCCAAACTTATCGCCGGCACGTGCACCGAACCTCGATCCGGCCGGCAAGCTATTTCGGAATCTGCGGCACGATGAGATGAAAGAGCTTGAGCGAAGCGCCGGGCGCGGCGCTGATGGTCGCAGTTTCCGCCGGTCCGAGATAGACGCCGGCGCCTTTCTCTACATCATAATCGCGGCTGTTGAGCCGGATGCGGCCTTTGCCGTCCATCAGATAGATGAGCTGATGCCGGGCGATTTCTTCGGGCGCGAACGTCTCGCCGGATTTAAGCGTGCGCACCGAGCCGTGCACGTTCTTGGCGCCGCACAAAGCGGCGTTGAGCACCTCGACCGTTTCGCCGTGCCCGGTCGAGCTTTGCTTCGGCAGCCGATTGGTATCGATGAAAGTCAACGGCATATCGTGATCTCCGCTCTGTCCGGCCGCACTTATGTTTGCACCCAAATGCGGCCGTCCTTGCGCTCCCAGCGCAAGTCGTCCTCGGTGCCTTCCAGGATCGTGGTCTTGAACCGGTTCGGCGCTTGAAACTCGAAATAAAACAGCGGCTCGGTGGCGCGCAGCCGGTGCTTCTCTTCCGCCGGAATAAAGATCATGTCGCCGGGACCGACCGGGCGCACGCCTTCGTCCGATTCGACCGTCGCCTTGCCGCTGATGATGAAATAAAAATGCTCGCAATTCTTGTGCAAATGCAGTGGCGACGCGGCGCCTTTCTTGTAGTGCATCACCCCGGCGAGCATGTCGTCGATATGGGCAAGCTCCTGATTGACGAAAAAGATGCGCTCGCGGCCCGGCACCACCGAGATCAGCGACGGCAGCTCGCTCTCCTTGAAGATGTAGGCCACGGTTTGTCCCTCCTGCAGGCGGCCGTCTTTTGATACGATTTTGACACTAGCGCGGACCTTCGGCGCGCGCGAGCGATTATCGCGCGGCGCCGGTATGCGATGACGTTAAGCGGCCGGCGAAAGCCTATTCGACGACGATCTTGACTTCGCTGCCGGATTTGAGCCGCTCGCCGGGCTCCAATCCGTTGAGCACGCGAAAGCGCTCCAGCGGCCGGTCGGCGACCGCCATGCGGGTGGCGAATTTCTCCGCCGTGTCGTTGGGCCCGACCGTCACTATTTGCAGCCGCAACGGCCGGGCGTCCTCGATCTCGGCGAGACTCATGCGGCGGAACGTGCCGATGGACTCGCGGAAGATGTGGTCGGTGTCCGGCGTGCGGTGCTTGGCGGCGAAGATGAAGCGGTAAACGTCGCTGCCGAAACGAATGGCGTAAAGGCGGAAATCCCATTGATCGCCCTTGGCGGCGGCGGTCGCGGCGGGAAAGCCGTTGATGGTGATGTCCTCGACCGAACCAGCGTCAATGTTTTCGATCCAGCCGGAGGTCAAATATTCGGCCAGCGTCTGCTCGGCGGGCACGCGCACGACGTCGAGCCGAAGCGCCTCGCCGCCGCCCTGCTTGACGCCGAGCACGGCCTGCGCGGTGTTGTCGAGCGTGAAACCCTCGGGCGCAGTGAAAGTAAAGCCGAGCCGCGGATGCAGGAAGCGGCGGCCGCGCACGAAACCCTCGCTCGGATCCTCGCCGAACACGATGCCGTCGATGCCGGAGAGATAAGCCTCTTTCGAACCGGCGCCGGGCGTGCTCGACGTTGTCGTCGCCGGCGCTGGATATTGGCGCGCATTGGCGATGGCGTTGGTGATGCGCTCGGGCGTTGCCGGATGCGACGACAGGAAATCGGGCGCGCGCGGATCGATCGGGGCGCTGCCGCTCTGCCGCGGTTTTAATTCCGCATTGTGCTCCATGGAGGTGAGGAAGCGGACGGCGCCGTAAGGGTCGTAGCCGGCGCGTGAGGCAATGCCGATGCCGATGGCGTCGGCTTCGAATTCTTGCGCGCGCGAGAAGCTCGCGAGCGCAAGCTTCGATTTGGCGAGCGCAAGCGCGCCGACTTCCGGATCGGTGATGACGTCAGTGACGACGCGTCCGACCAATGCGGCCTGCTTGGCCTGCTCTTCGCGGATCGCGGCATGGCGCGCAATCACGTGGCCCATCTCGTGCGCGAGCACGGAGGCCAGTTCGGATTCGTCGTTGGCGAGCGCAATCAGCCCGCGGGTGACGTAAAGCTGGCCGCTCGGCAGGGCAAAGGCGTTGATCGACTGCGAATTGAGAATGACGACCTTGTAGTGTAGATCGGGACGTTCAGACGCGGTCACCAGGCGTTCAACGGTCTGCTCCAGGAGGCCCTGGAGTTTGGCATCGGTATAGGTGCCGCCGTAAGCCGCGAGAATGCGCTGATGCTCGTGCAGCACCGCCGGCGACATGTCGGACACGTCGGCGGATTTTGGCGCGCTCGGGATCGATGCTTGCGGCAGGAGCGACGGCGGCGTGGCCGAGCACGCGGCGAGCAGCAGCGCCAATACGGCAAGGGCGGGCGCGAGGCCCGCTCTTGCCGTATTTGGGAAGCGCTGCTTCGTCACTAGCGTCATCCGTTCCTTCGCGGACAAAAGTCCGCGCATCGTCCGCCGCCTTCATTCGCTATCGGCGAGCTCGATTTGCTCCGGCCGCGCGGCCTCGATCCACGGCCCGCCGCGCTCCTCGATCCATCCCCGTACCAGCACGCGCCGGCCAGCGAGTTTCCTCGGCTCCAGTCCCGCCGCCAAAAAATTACGCTCGTTTCGCTTCAAGATCGTAACAGTGAAGTCGGTCGCCCAATGCCGCCCGAAATTGACGTAGATAATGGGCCCGCTCTCACGCACCGACACGACCTTGCCCTCAACCAGCGCAAACCGGCCTCGCTGGGCCAGCACATCGGCGGGGTGTTCGGCGTCGAGCGACTCATAATACGGACCGGCCCAAAGGCCAAGCTTTCCCCGGCGGGCGCTTGTTTCCCGGCCTAAAAGCTCCGCGGCGCAGGCGCGGTCGCCGGCGCGAACGGCGACGCGGGCAAAACCCGCCGCCAGAAGGTCGGATTGCAGCAGGCTGTCGCCATTGGGACCGGCGCGAAAGCCATAGCCGACCAGCCGACCATAGCGGTCGGTCGGCTGCGCCTCCGCCTGGCGCAGCACGATCTCGGAGCCGGCCAGCAGTGCGCCCAGACCTTGGCGTGCCGCTTCGCCGCCGCCCGCGGCGCCATCTGTTGTATGGCCGGGCAGGGGCAACGGGGGTACTTCGATGGCGGCAAGCCGCACTTCGCGCCCATCGGCGAGCACAAAGCTTCGTCCGTCGAGCGCGCGTGTCGCGGCACCGCGCGCAATTATGGCGCCGCCACAGGCGCTCGCCTGTAACGGCCGCTCCTGCCCGGCGGCTGCGAACATCCCCAACATGAGCGCGAAACCGGTCGCCGAAGCGGCGGCCGGAACCCCCTTCGACCCCACTCTCATGGCCGGTAAAGCCAAGGGCGGGAATACGGCGCTACTTGGGCACCGCTTGGGCGATTCGCGGGCGGCATTGGGTGGGGAAAGTTTTGTTAAATCGTCACACAGCATCAGATGAGCCCCTCAGGATGAGTTCACTGTTCTCGCGGCGCTGTGTTTTCGCGTCCGAGTTTTGCTAACACTCCTGGTCACCACCGGGCTATCTCCCCGGGCTGAACACTTGACCCGGTGGTCCATGCTGCCTTGCGGTTCAAAAGCCTATCGGCGAATCCGATCGGGCTTTCCTTCCGCAGGATTGCCGGGTCAAGTTTACAGCCGGGCCGGCCACTTCGGGCCGGACCCGGTTGCCCGGCAATGACGAAGGAAGAAGAACGACGACGCAAATAAAAGGAAGCGGAACGCCGGCAGACGCAGTTTCTTCATGCCCGCACGCAAGCGGCGTGCGGGACGCGCCACGGAGAAAGGCGGCTTGCGCCGCCCTCCGCTTGCGGGCGCGCTCGCCTGCCGGCGTTCCACCGCGGTTCTTGCCGGCGGGACTTTCGTCCCGCGGGCTCAGCTCGGGGCCAGGCTTCCCGAAGGCGGCGCGAAAGCTGCGGCGTGCCGCACGCACCGTCACCGGTTACAGCGAAGCACCTCGCGCACCAGTCCTAGTGCCGGCAGGCATGATGCCCGAGCCGCCCGGGTGCGGACCGTATCCTTCCGCCCGCGGGCGCCGCACTCGCTCCGCCGCCGGGGAGTACCCTCCCCGACGGCGTCCTTAGAGAGCGAGATTCGGTCGCAGCTAATAACTGATTTAGGGACGCATGTCAATGAAAAAGTGACCAGCTTTTGACCGTGGTGAAGCCGGTGCGTTGCTAATCTTTTGGGGAGTTCGTTTATTCTCTTCATGAGAAAGCGGCACTCCACCCGACGACGGCTGAAAAGTCACGGGAAAAGCCTGGCGTTAACGATAGCGGCCCTCTTGGGCGGTATCGGACAGTTCTTACAAGGAGTTGCCGCGCTCCTTCATTGAAAGCTCAATCAGGGCCCGTGGTTGATGCGGATTACCGCTCGCCGAAGTGCTCACAAAGAATCTAGAATCACGATATCACCAGGGATCAGACGAAAAGCCTTACATGCACCTCGATGCAAATCCGCTCGACCGGCCACCGTGGTCGGCGCTGAATTCGTCGCACGCGGCGTTTTCGGTCGGCAACGATCTCGCCCGCCGCTATCGGCCGGAATTCTCGCCGCTCTCGGCTTTGCGCGAAGTTTCGGCGCCGTGCTTGGCCGCCTTGAGCGCGCTGATGCAGCCGGGCGAGATTTTCGGGGTGTTTGCCGATGCGCCGGTTGCGGCAGGCGGCGACCTGGTCGAGGTCGTGCATCGGCCGCTCGAACAATTTGTCTATAACGGGCGCGAGGTGGCGGCTGCGCGCGAAGAATTTGTGGCGCTAACCGAAGCCGACGTGCCCGAGATGATGGCGCTGGCGAAACTGACCGAGCCCGGCCCGTTTGCTTCGCGCACCATTGCGCTCGGCGACTATCTCGGCATTCGCCGCGGCGGCCGTTTGATCGCGATGGCCGGCGAGCGTATGAAGTTTCCCGGCTTTACCGAGATTTCCGCGGTGTGCACGCATCCGGAGCATCGCGGCCGCGGACTTGCCGAGGCGCTGGTGCGCGTGCTCATGCGCAACATTCTCGCCCGCGTCGAGGTGCCGTTCCTGCACATTTTCAGCGACAACGCCGCCGCCGGCGCGCTCTACAAGAAACTCGGCTTTACCCACCGGCGCTCGCTCGTCGTCTCGGTGCTCAAGCGCGCGGCGCGATGACGTGCGATGGTGGAAGGGGCGAGAAAGGTGGGGATCATCTCAAACCCGACGCACCTCCACCACGCTTCGCCTCATCGCGGCGCCTCCGTTCTTTCCCTTAGGGACATTATCTGAATTTTTCGCCGACGTTCTTCCCGTTAATGCTCCGCTCACCTAGGCCGTTGCAATGTACCAGCACATCCTCATTCCGACCGACGGCTCCGAATTGTCCAGGTTGGCCTTGCATGAAGGCATTGCCTTGGCAAAGGCGCTGAGCGCCCGCGTCACCGTTCTTACTGTAACGATGCCGTTCCACGTCTTCACATCCGACCCGAGCATGATTGCCGACAGTGCCGGACAATACGGAAAGCACATGGCGTCGCTAGCAGACCAGCGTCTAACCGTGGCAAAAGACATTGCCCGGATGGCAGCCGTGCCATGCGACTTGGTTCATGTTGAGCACGAACACCCCTATCAAGCAATCATCGACACCGCGCAGAACCGAGGATGTGATGTTATCGAAATGGCATCACATGGCAGACACGGAATGTCCGCGATCGTGCTTGGCAGCGAAACGCTCAAGGTGCTTACGCACAGCGCCATTCCAGTCATTGTGTGTCGTCGACCGCACCCAGCCAGTCTCAGCGAAATTCGATAACGTTCGGTCTTTTTGCCGACTGCATTCTGGATTGCTGCGGCGCTGAGCCTGCCACCGGACTTGATCCGGTGGCGCCTCGCAATAAAGGCCGCTAACCCGCCTTCCGCTGCCGGCCGTGATTGCGCGCGGCCTTGCGATGGGTGTGATGCTCTTCGCGCGCAGCCTCGCGCGCGGCTTTCTTGCCGGAGATCGGCAACAGCATTTCCTTCTGCCCTTCGATCTTCTTGCGGCCCTTCTTGCCGCCCGCGCCGGCGGCGGCGCGCCCGCCGCCCTTGCCGGTTTCCGCCTGCACCGAACGGCGCAGCGCATCCATAAGATTGATCACCTTGCCGGTCGGCTCGAATTTCGGCGCTTCGATCTTTTCACCCTTGGCCTTCTTCTCGATCAGATCGCGCACGGCCGCCTCGTAATGGTCCTCGAATTCCTGCGGCTTGAAATGGCCGCGCTTGGTTTCGACAATGTGGCGGGCGAGATCCATCATGTCCTTGGTGAGCTTGACGTTGGGAATGTCGTCGAAAAATTCGCCGGCGTCGCGCACCTCGTAGGGAAAGCGAAGGAGCGTGCCCATTAGGCCTTTGCCGCGCGGCGAGATGGCGATGATGTGCTCGCGGCTCGTTAACACCACGCGGCCGATCGCCACCATTTTCATCTGCTCGATGACGTCGCGGATGACGACAAAGGCGTCTTGGCCGACCTTGCCGTCGGGCGCGATGTAATAGGGGCGGATGCTGTAGAGTTCGTCGATCTCGTTTTTCGGCACGAACTCGTCGATGTCGATGGTCTTGGTGCTCTCCAGCGCCACCGAGGCGATCTCGTCGTCGGTGACCTCGACGTATTCGCCCTTCGCCACCTCGTAGCCCTTGATGATGTGATCGGAGGGCACTTCCACGCCGGTCTCGGCATCGACCTTGCGGTAACGGATGCGGTTACCGGTCTCCTTGTTGATCTGGTTGAAGCTGACCTTTTCGCGCTCGGACGTGGCCGGAAACAGCGCAATCGGGCAGGAAACGAGCGAAAGCCTTAGGTAACCTTTCCAATACGCGCGCGGGGCCACGGCGGAACTCCTGGTTAATAACACCTTGACAACAATAGTAATGATACCGCGTTCCCGATCTTCCGGGGAGGCGCTGGCGCGGCCTCGTTTACGATTTGTTCCGCACGCGTCCGTTTTAGGGTAAAGTATTTCCTGCGCAATGATTCGCGCGTTTCCGGGGAAATGCTTCATGCCGGCCGTCGCCTATAAAGAAAGACCGCAGCACAAATTGCGCGAGAAACCGCGAGAGCGGCCGCAGCAACAGCCGCAGCCGCGGCTGAAAACCTTTCATGCCCGGCTTATTGTCACCCGCGCCGAGGAATGGTGGGTGGAGGCGCGTTCCGCCGAGGAGGCGGAAGCCCTGCTCGCTTCGGGCCAGGGCCATCATGCGGCGCTCGGTGAGCGCCTGCATGTCGAGCTGGAAGAGATGCTCGACGCGGGTGAATAAAGCTGCCCTTTCGGCAAAGATGCAAAGATAATGTCGCCCGCCGCTTCACCGGAGGAGTGCGATGTTGAGCCGGTTCGTGCGCCTTTGCATTCTTGGCTTCCCTTTGAGCACCGCTTTAGTCGCGCAAGAGCCGCCGGCTGGATGGATCGGTCTGCGCATCGAGCAAGTCACGAATGAGCTTGGCGACGCACTGAAAATCAATCGGGCGGGCGGAGCGTTGGTCATCGCCGTGGACCCGTGGGGGCCGGCGAAAACCGCGGGCATCGAAGTCGGCGACGTTGTCGTGAAGTTTGACGATCGCGATATCAAAGACGCGGTCGATCTGAGGTCGATGGTGGCGAAGATGGTGGTCGGGAAAAACGTGAAGATCATTGTGGTGCGCGAGGGAAAGGAAGCGGCGAGCTTCATTACGGTCGAGAGCAGGGAAAAAAGCCGGCGCGACGACCCGGGTGTCCCGGAATGAGGGCTCGCTCAAGGCCTGTGTCTAAAACCACCGCTCCACCGCACGCGGGGAGAAGGACTTCACGCCGTCTTCTGCTCGCTCAAGCCCAGCTCTTTGACCATCTCCTCGCGCATCAAAAATTTCTGCACCTTGCCGGTGACGGTCATGGGGAATGCGTCGACAAACTTGATGTAGCGCGGGATCTTGTAGTGAGCGATCTGGCCCTTGCAAAAATCCTGGATCTCGGCGGCGGCCGCGTTCGCCCCGGGTTTTAACTTCACCCAGGCGCACAATTCCTCGCCGTATTTTAGGTCCGGCACGCCGACCACCTGCACCGTCTCGATCTTGGGATGGCGGAACAAAAATTCCTCGACCTCGCGCGGATAAACGTTCTCGCCGCCGCGGATCACCATGTCCTTGATGCGGCCGACAATGTTGCAATAGCCCTCTTCGTCCAAAGTGGCGAGGTCGCCGGTATGCATCCAGCGCCCGCGATCAATGGCTTCGGCGGTGCGTTCCGCGTCGCCCCAATAGCCGAGCATCACCGAATAGCCGCGGGTGCACAATTCGCCCGAAACACCCGGCGGCACGATGCGGCCGTCGGCGTCGACAATCTTGATCTCGACGTGCGGGTGGATGCGGCCGACGGTGGAGACGCGGCGCTCGAGCGGGTCGTCGTGCGAGGTCTGCGTCGAGACCGGGCTCGTCTCGGTCATGCCGTAGGCGATGGTCACTTCGCCCATATGCATCTCGGCGACGCAGCGTTTCATCACTTCGATCGGGCAGGGGGACCCGGCCATGATGCCGGTGCGCAGCGAAGAAAGATCGAAGCGCTTGAAGTCCGGATGGCCGAGCTCGGCAATGAACATGGTGGGCACGCCATAGAGCGCGGTGCAGCGCTCGGCCTCTACCGCTTGCAGCGTGGCGAGCGGATCGAATCCTTCGGCGGGATAGACCATGGCGGCGCCGTGGGTGATGCAGGCGAGGTTGCCGAGCACCATGCCGAAGCAATGATAGAGCGGCACCGGAATGCAGACGCGGTCGCGGTCGGAAAGCCGCTGCGCCTCGCCGATGAAATAGCCGTTGTTGAGGATGTTGTGGTGGGTGAGCGTGGCGCCCTTGGGCGCGCCGGTGGTGCCGCTGGTGAACTGGATGTTGATCGGATCGTCGAACTGCAGTTTTCCGGCAAGCTCGGCGAGATGCGCGCGGTGGCGCTCGCCGCCCATCTCCAGCACGTCGCCGAAGCGCAAAAAGCCGCGTTTTTTGTCCTCGCCGATGCGGATGAGCGTGGTGAGCGCCGGCAGGCGCTTTGACTGCAGCCGG
>Ga0187781_10004766_pt1 | contig 10092 bp, 7 predicted proteins | sample 0715_SJ02_MP02_2_FD_132447 | JGI IMG/M metagenome (GOLD analysis project Ga0187781, IMG submission 132447) | Tropical peat soil microbial communities from peatlands in Department of Meta, Colombia - 0715_SJ02_MP02_20_MG | ecosystem: Environmental > Terrestrial > Soil > Wetlands > Peat | place...
CGGCGAAACCAGCAGATCGAAATCACACGGCGGGAATAATCCGAGTCCGAACGTCGGGGTGTTTGATTTCAATCCACTCTTCGAAGCATCCTCCCTGCGAATCGTTCTCCTGACCCGTTCGTCGGCGCCAAGCGCGATATTGAACTGATACTAACAAACACGATTCTACGCGATTGTTGACGATTAGAGTGATGGCGGAACAAGTTGATCGTTCGTATGAGCCAAGGAGCGGTGGTGCAGGTGCACCATTACGCCGCCAAGAGACGGTACTAGAATTTCCGCATCCCAAGGCATACCGCCACAAGGCGATGAAACTGAGTAATCAAAGTTCAGCCCGCAAACGCGGTTGATGTTTTAAACCTACCGTTGCCGTAGAAAGGAGAATTGTGAAAACTTCGTCGAGCTTTCGATCCGGCTCCCAGCTCGAGGACCCTGTGGCATCAACGAATTCCAATAGTTCAACGCCGAAGGTGATGACTTCTGTTCTGGGAAGAGGTCAGCAAAGGTCACGCACTCATATTCCAGTTGAAACCGAGTTCGGCACAAATTCGGCCGTGAACATAGCTGGTCGAAGCTTATTGTTGGCATGTCTCCTTGCCATAGCAACCCCTCTCTTGTATTCGCAGGAACCATGGACCGAAGAACAGGCGAATGCATGGTATGCGGTGCAGCAATGGCCGGTCGGTGCAGACTTTCTACCGTCGACAGCCATCAACGAATTGGAAATGTGGCAGGCCGACACCTTCGACCCCCAGACGATTGATCGCGAGCTGGGCTGGGCCGAGGGAATTGGGATGAACACGATGCGAGTGTTTCTGCACAACCTCTTGTGGGAGCAAGACAAGAAGGGTTTCAAGGAACGCATTAACACTTTTCTGACAATCGCCGCGCGGCACCACATTCGGACGATCTTTGTGCTCTTCGATTCGTGCTGGGAACCGCTTCCAAAGCTTGGCCCGCAGCACCCACCAATTCCTGGTGTACACAACTCGGGATGGGTGCAAGCACCAGGTGCCGCTGTACTGGCTGATCCGACGCAATACTCGAAACTGGAGGCGTATGTCAAGGGAATTGTCGGCGCATTTGCCACTGATTCACGAATTTTGCTGTGGGATGTGTGGAATGAACCGAATGAAGAGAGTAACAACATCAGTGGTAATGGGCCCGCTGATAAAAGCAAGGATACCGTTCTAAAGTTAGTTCCACAGGTGTTCACCTGGGCGCGGAGCGTGCATCCAACGCAGCCTCTTACAAGCGGAGTGGTCGGTAGAGATGGGACATCGCTTGAAACGATGTCACCGATGCCACGTATGCAGATCGAACAGTCCGATGTAATTAGCTTTCACAACTATGGCTGGCCGGAAGAATTCGAGGAACACGTGAAGGAATTGAAGCAGTTTCATCGGCCGTTGATTTGTACAGAGTATATGGCCCGGAGCAACGGGAGCACCTTTGACACAATTCTTCCGATCGCGCATGAATACCACGTGGGCGCCATCAATTGGGGCCTGGTCGCTGGTAAAAGCCAAACATACTTGCCGTGGGATTCGTGGAAACATCCCTATGTGACAGACGAGCCGTCCATTTGGTTTCACGATGTCTTCCATCCTGACGGAAAACCATATCGCGAGCGTGAAGTGGAAATCATCCGCGACTGGACCTCTGGAAAACAGCCACCTCTATAGCTGCATCGGCGCGGCCAATCCCTCCAAGTGGGCGAGTTCCACTGGGTGTTGACGCTTTACGTGTGGTGCCAGTCAGGCGGCTTCATCTCTGTGGCGAAAGCGGCATACAAGTTATGCCGGCCTTCGCGATTCGATGGCTATTCAGGAGTTCAGTTTCGAGACTCCAGTTCTTTTAGCCAGCCTCGCAGCGTGGAAATTTGGCGACCATCCTATGCTCTTAATTACTCCCCTAACTCTGCGCCGGGTGGATCTGCTCATTTTGCCCTTTAGGTTCATTACGTTCGAAACAGTTGCCGTTGAGACACCGGCTCTCGCCGCGATCTCCCGAATTGTCAACCGCACCATCCGCTGACCACTTCTTGTTCCGGCCATCGGTCTATCCCCTCGATTCTCCTTGAATGAGTCGACTTGGAGTTGCTGCTGCGTCGCTTTCGCCCATTAATGGCTCGAGCACCGGAAAGACGGTGATGCGCAACTTCGCTGCTCCGTAAGGAGCCAAAATGAGTTTCTCGACGGGTTCAGCACTCGACACTGGGATCGAGGGAATTTTCCCTGCCACCCCGTTTTCGGCCTTCCATTGTGATGTTTTCTTTCCTCGAGCCTCAACTCTGATCGGTGCCCCCTCCAAGCTGAAGATGTTCCGACTTACGCCGGTGGGGTGCGGCACTTCTGCAAGCGGTGAATTGCGCTGGTCCAACTGGAGAGCGTAATTCCACGCTGACCTAGGCCGCGCCTCCCAGTCTGCGGTCATTCCCCGCGTCCTCAATTTCGACCAGGCGGTTTCGACGGACAGGGAGAAAAGAAGTGGTCCGCGCTCCACAATGACGGAATCATCATCCCAGCGTCGGCTGCGAGCGGTCATGGGAAGTTCGAGGCTAACCTGATCTCCCGACTTCCATTCGCGTTCCAGGATGGCAAAATCGCCCGGTCGCGTTCTAGCAGGTGGGCCATCGTTGACAATGATCTTTGCCGCATCAGCCCATTGCGGAATGCGCAACGCCAAAGGAAATCTCACCGCCTTCGCCGGGCCAATCTGCAAATTGATGCGTCCATTATACGGATACCCTGTCTGCTCTTCGATGACGACCGGGATGCCGAAAACCGTGGTTCTCAGTTCGCAGGGTGCGTATGCGATAGCTGCTACACCGCCTTCGGCGTTCGCCATCCACAAACTCGAAGTAAATTTGGGCCACCCTTGATGCATGTTGGCCGTGCAACACCCGTAGTTGGGCTCGAGGCCGAACAGATTTGCTTCTGGGCCGTTGGAGGTCCAGGGGCGCTGAGCCAAAGTGCACTCGATCTGATTCGTCTGCTGATCATACTGATGAGCCCACATGTCATCGGTTACCGCCGCTGGAAGCGCGTTGTATGCGATCCTCTCCAGTCGATCACCGAGTGATGCATTGCCTAAGATCGCGACCGTCTGTTCCAGAGAAAACATGGTTTCGACAACGGTGCAGAGCTCAACTCCTTGAGAAGGGTTCCTGCCGGCAAGGTGTTCGTCGGCGCTGAACATCCCCATGGGCATGCCGTGATACATATCGAGCGCGGCCAGTTGACGCTCCACTCCAGCACGATCTGCTGGGTCCTGCGAAAACAACCACCGGATCGCAGAAGATTTGAGCGCCATGGCATTGTTGACTCCGTGCGCTTGCATGGCGCGGTCTGGCGGCAACTTACCTTCGACCAAACCCAGATCCTCTGGACTGCTTTTTTGCCGGAACTCGAATGATTCAAACTGTTTTCTCCAGTTGTACCCCTGCTGATGCAGGAGTTCGGCAAGCTGGAGCAATTCCCGATTTCCCGTTCGGTTGTAGAGCCAAACCACACTTAATACCTCGTCTTGCCATCGAAACTTTCCCCAGTCGCGTAATGGACGGGACCGTAATTGTCGCAATTGATGAGAAAAATAGGACTCCATAACCCTTATAACTCTTGCGTCGCGAGACGCGTCGTGGTGCTGAGTCAATACCTTCAGCATCACCATACGCGGCCACCAATCATCGTTATCGGAAGGGCCGATCATGCCGCTGGGCGCCTGGTTGCCGAGCGTCCAGTCAACCCAGCGATTGCACTTTTCAAGCAGTTTGTCGTCGCTGACCAGATGTGCAAGGGGCAGCAAGCCATCGAGATAATAAGGCCCACGCTCCCATGAGTCCCCTTTTCCACCGAGCCATCCATTGTCCGACCCGACATCGGGCCAGAATTCATCAAGGTGACCCGTCAGCCCCCGTGCCTGAATTCGAAGCTGATCGAGAAGCCATCCCTTCGGTCGGACCGAGGTCAGGGGCAAAGGATAGAAACGATTCTGAGCAAGGGGCGGCCGATTGACCACGATATCCGCCAGCGCCGGTTTATCCTCGGCCCCTGCACCGATTTTGGATATGCTGGCAGCGGCGACCCCTGCGAGCGTTTTCAGGAACGATCGGCGCGACGAATAAGACATGCGACCTCCGATACTCTTGCCCACAAGGACAAGAGATACTGCTTACGCTTCGACGCAAACCGATGATGGGTCGCCCGCCAGAGCCAGATGCAAGCCTGAGGCTCGACTGTACCGGTGCACTAGTTTGGCACGGTGCATTGGAACCATTGACTTCCGCATGGCTTGCCGTTATTTACGAAGATAGGCGATGAATATCAGCGAGCACTGGTTTGGAAGATTGCCTCGCCCAGTCGCGACCGTTGGCACTCTTCGCGAGCCAATCTTGGATTTGCTGTTCTCCTGCCCCGTGTACCACATGTGATATCCGTCTTCACGATGGACGATCACCGGGCAATTGATGTCGTCTTCCCAGAAATCGCACAAGAACCTACTTTGAACTAGAACGTCACCTTGGCTCCCAATTGCACAGATCTCGAATTGCTGGGGTTATTCGTCGTTCCGAAGGTGGTGGCAAAATCCGCCATACTGGTATCCAGTCCGTTCCAGTTCACATGATTAGGCGCGTCGAAAGCGTCGAACCGAAGCTCGAGGCTGACGCGTTCCGTGATCGCCGTCGTCTTCATCAGACTGAGGTCGATATCCTCCCATCCGAGATCTCTAAAAGCGTTAATCCTTTCGTTTCCCTGAGAGCCTGCGGAGTTGAATGTGGGATACGCGAATTGCGAGATTGAGAAGGAGCTGGGGCATCCCGGCTGTGAGACATAGCATTTAAACCGAGCGCTGCTTTTGCTGCGGTTCTGCTGGTAGCTGAGCACGTCAGGAAGTCCGAGTCCGTTGCCGTCTCCTGAAAAGTCGCCGCTGATCCAGCTGTTGGCGGAAGTACCATTCTGAATGACCGCTTGAGCATTCTCGCTGTTGATGTTTTCAGGCGAAATGAAGGTGACCCGGCCGGCGGCCAACTCGCTTGCGTAATTGGCTTGGGTCAGGGTGACGCCCGGAGTCGTATCGATCAGGCTCAGCCCCGCCCAGCTGCCGATCGTGAGTGGGCCGCCCGACTGCATTCTGATCGTGGTCGAAAGCATCCAGCCTGAAACGGCGCGCCGCAAGGCTCCGTTCCCGTGGCTGAGGCCGGGCAGTTCATAACTCGCAGCTGCCGAGAGGCGGTTCGGCACGTCAAGGGACGACGGGCTGTACTGCGGGTTCGTGTTCCAGGATCCATTCGGCTGGTAATCGTTTCCGATGTCCTGCCAGTCATCCATCGCTCTTGAGTGTGTATAGGAGGCATTCAGGAATCCATGCCTTCCGAATCTGCCAGTGACTCCAGCGATCAGAGCATAGTAGTTTCCTCGCGCCCCGTTGAAAGTGTCGCTGATAGATCCAAAACTGGTATTTAGCCGAGTCTGTACACCTTGATACCAGAGGCCGTTGCTGAAGAGTGGATTCTGTATTGTGTCTCCGTCGAAGACGTTCACGTCGACGCCGTAGTTGACGTCGCCCTGGTGCCATGTCTCCCCCGCTCCGTAGATCTGGTTGTAGGAATGCGATCCGGCATATTCGAAGGTGGCGTTCAGGCTCCTTAATATTTGGCGCTCCACTCCGAGTGTCCACTTCATTGTGGTTGGAGGAGAGAGATTCCTTGCCACGGCGCCCGCGGCGTCGTATTGGCCGGGGAAACCTCCCTTGGAGTCGGGCGGTGTACCGGCAGCTGATACCGGATACACATAACCAAATGGATACGTCGGTGTCGTGCCGACGCTGAAAATAGGCGCGGACGCCGTGACATTTCGAGTGAAATTCGGCACAAGGAACCCCGGTGGGTTGCCCCTCAATCCATTCTCCGCATTTCCCAACGTGAACAACTCGCGGTACATGCCAAAACCGCCGCGCACCACCCATTTGCCGTCTCCGCGTAGGTCATACGCAAAACCGCCGCGGGGGCTGAATATCCAATTCATATCATGATCGAAGACATGATTCACCGGGACAAGGTCAGCATTCTCAATCTGCTACTGAAACGATCCCTCGGCCGGGAGGATGAAATTCGACAATGCCGACTTCGTGGTTATAGCCCCGTGCACTGTCGTGGGATGTGGGTTGCCAAAATTGTCGTAACGGATTCCGTAGTTCAACGTCAGTCTGCGCGACGCTTTCCAAGTGTCCTCTGCAAAAAGGCCGAACGTCGTTGACACGTACCTATACTGGTAAGGTTGCGGCTGGCCGGTCTGGTAGTTGTAGTAGAGGCACCCCTCATAGTCCGTGAGGTTATTGACAAAATCGTATGGATTGTTGAAGCCAAAGCAGGGAATGCCACCGACGGTTCCGAACAAAGCGATGTCGTCCCCGTGCCACACCTCACCGCCAACCTTGATACTGTGAGGACCATGAATGTAGGTCAGGGTATCGCGATCGCGCTGGTTGTGCTGGATCCAGTTCCAACCATTGGCAGCACCCCATCCGGTACTGCCTCCTGGAACACCGGCGTGGGGCACATCGTAATCTCCCTCACCGGCTTCTCCCTCCAGCCGGCTGAAGCCCGCTGTGATTTCGTTTAGCAGATGTGCTGAAAATGTATGCGTTTCAACCCCCTGCAATGCCCAAGTCCAACTCGGATTGGAAGTGGTATCCGAGGGAATCACACTGACGGCGTTACTCGCAATCGTGCTCCGGAAAAAACTGCCGTAAATTCTATCCTTGCTGAAAACCTTATCGACGCGGGCGCTGAATTGTGCGTCGGCGGACTTGCTTACTGTGCTGAAATACCCCCCCTGATCAACCACAAAGTTGCATGGAACGTTGAGATATTGGGGGCCGAGATTCCCAGACCCTGGGCAGGAACCGCCGTTATAGACTTCCGCGGCTGTGTTGTACGTGATCATATTGACGGGTGCCGCCGGTTTGAATGCACTGCTCGGCAGGTTGTTGGGGGCCATCATCATTTGAACTTCTGGAGTGTTCGGGTTCGCCTGCTGCAGGAATTCGGTAAATCCCTGTGTTTGGTTCAGGCTGGGAGTTGCGGCCAGGGTTGTATTCGTACTCGTGATCCAAGTATAGCCGCCCGCATTCGAAGCGATGTTGCGGTATGGTTCATACGAAACGAAAAAGAAGAATTGCTTGTGGGGAATGACCGGCCCACCCAGCGTGAACGACATATTGCTGATGTGATACGCGGGTATTTGCTGCGGGTGGGGCGGGCCATAATAGCCGCGAGCATTGAGTTTTTCGTACTGGTAGTAGATGCTCCCCGAGCCGTGGTATTGGCTCGTGCCTGACTTGGTGGTCATCGTTATCTCGATCGAGCTGGCTGTACCGTAATCGACCGCGTAGGTATTGGTTTGAACAGCCACTTCCTGGACTGCGTCCAGATTTGGCGTGGTGTTGATGACGCCGGATCTGATGTCGGAGTTCACACTCATCCCGTCCAAAACGACCAGGTTGCCATTCTCGCCGCGGCCGTTTGCACCGAAGCCAAGATAGTTTTCCTGGTAGAAATTGTTTGGCGCTCCTGCACTTCCGTTCACTCCAGGCGCCAGATCAAGGGTCGCGAGCGGACTAAGAGCCCCGTTGGGCAGCGCCTCCAGTTCATCCGAATTCAAAGTCATCGCATAGCGGCTGTCGGAAGTGTCCAGTAGTGGCGCCTGGCTGGTGACGGTGACCGTGGTAGAGGTACTTGCGACTTTCAGGCGCAGCGGAATATCGCGGTTCTCCGCGGTCTGCAGGACGAATTCCACCGCCGCGGTTGCGAAACCGGGGACAGTAGTCGAGACCTTATAGTGGCTCGGCGGAAGGCTGACAAACCTGTAGAACCCGGATGCGTCGCTAATCGTGGTTCGCGAGACATTTTTTTCCACGTCTACCAGGGTAATGATTGCTTTTGGTTCTGCAGCACCGCTAGCATCTGTGACGCTTCCCTGGACTCCGCTGGCGAACTGCGCGAATGCAGTTGCAGTTCCAAGCGCCAGCAGAAAAATCCCACCGAGGACTTTCTTCGGAATCCACTCCATATTTGCCTCCGCGACGTTGGCACTCGTATCGACAGATGTGGCCCAAACGCACGTCGCGCCCCACTGTACCGATCCGAACTGAAGGCTGCAAGATGCTGGTGCACCATTCGGGCATGGTTCATTGGAACTATTGATTCCAGGGCCTCCGGGGAGATGATGCCTGGAGTTAGTGCCGGTAGCGTCACGGCAGAGGCCTCCTAATCGTCCTAGTGTCCAATGGCACACAATTTTGTTGACTTATGGTGTCCAATGGAGTACAAGAGAATTGTGCAGACGGTTGTCGAAACGCCTACATATCTCGCGATTGCCAGCAAGCTCTTTAGCGAGGAGGAGCGTGCGGACATCGTGGCACTCGTTGCGGCTGACCCGGAATGTGGAGACCTGATCCGTGGAACAGGTGGATTTCGAAAGGTCCGGGTGGCACGCAGAGGAATGGGGAAAAGTGGCGGAGCGCGGGTTGTGTATATCTGGCGCAACGAGAGATTTCCGGTTTTTCTGATCACGGTTTTTCCGAAGAACGAGAAAGAAAACTTGTCCATGGCAGAACGCAACGCGCTAAAGAAACGGGCGGATAGTATTTTCGACACGTATGGGGGGTAGCATGAAAACGCAATTCGAACAGATGATGGATGGCCTTAACGACGTTGAGGCTTTTCTTGCCGGAGAGCAAGAAGGATTCAAGGCACATGTGCCCCAGGACGTTGACGTGAAAGCAATCCGAAATCGGCTTGGCATGACACAAGCCAGATTCTCAGACACGTTTGGGTTCAGCCTTGACGCCATCAAGCACTGGGAAGGTGGGCGCAGGACCCCAGAAGCTCCCGCTCGCACATTGTTGACTGTGATTGATAAGAATCCCACTGCGGTGCTGACCGCACTTAATCCCGCTGCGTTCGCTGCCGCTGTCGGCTCTTCTAATCCAGCCACTGTCCACGTCAGGGTCAGTAGAAAGCGTCAGACTTCCAGTCGTGATACAAAACGGAAGCCTCACTCTGCGGCTGGTGGCAAGAGAATCACGAAGTGAAAATGGACAACTTCCATTCACGCCGACGCAGAATCAGAGCTTAAGTGCGACGAGTTCTTGAACCCGTGATCTCAACCCACGATCGCAATCTCTCTCACGACTTTTTAAGGACTTAGGCGGCCACCCGGAGTCACGTAAGTCGTTCAAACTACAACATAAACCAACACTGAAAAGGCTGGCGTCGGCGGTTCAACTCCGTCCCTGGCCACCATTTATCATCAGTCACTTAGAAAACCAGCCCGAAATTTTACACCTGTGATTTCACACCTGTGGTTGCTCCGTATGAGCCCGTCATCCGCTAAATAATGAACAACGTAGTTTCTTGTTTTGGAAGACTATTCCGAGGCTTCCTCGGAGGTCATCCTGGCTAGAGGACTCCCGAGCGTCCTGCCCATCTGGCGCTGTAACTCTGCAGAAAAGACGTGAACTCTTCCGCGACCGGTGGAAGCTTCCTGCCGGCGTGCCGAATCTGAGAGAAGTCCAGCTGCACCACCGGATTAATCAGCCGGCTGATCGCCACTTTTCGATCGCGACAGGCGATTTGCCCATATGAAGGAATGACCGCGACGCCCTCCCCGGCTTCGACCATGGCTACCTGTGTATTGAGATAATTCAGCACGAGGCTGGGCTGATCAGTGACGCCGGCGCGAGCGAGATGCTTGTTTATAAACTGCTGCAATGTGTGGGATGGTGGCAGCGAGATCAGCTTCTCTCCTTTTAAGGCAGACCAGGTCGTCGTGGCGGGTCGAAATGCAGGATCGTTTGCCGGGCGTATGACCACCAGGGAAAAGCGAAACAATCGCGTACGCCGGACGCCGGACAAATGTCTGAGGAAAACACCCAGGCCCATGTCGAGCGTGCCGGCTTCGACCTGTTCCATGACGGCAGAGGTGGTTCCATCGAACAGCTGAAATCGAAAGTCGGGCCGATGCGATCGGAATTCCTTAATGGCTTGGGCCATAACCGTAGCCGCCAACGAAGACGCCGCGCCCACCG
>Ga0187781_10004767_pt1 | contig 10091 bp, 8 predicted proteins | sample 0715_SJ02_MP02_2_FD_132447 | JGI IMG/M metagenome (GOLD analysis project Ga0187781, IMG submission 132447) | Tropical peat soil microbial communities from peatlands in Department of Meta, Colombia - 0715_SJ02_MP02_20_MG | ecosystem: Environmental > Terrestrial > Soil > Wetlands > Peat | place...
CAAAAGGGTTGGATCTTGCACGATCAGCACGTCGGGGGTCACGATGGGTTCACGCAGGCGAATGTCGCGGTCGTCGATGCGGCAAAATGCCACAACGGGGGCTCCCATGCGCTCGGATCCGAAGCTCGGAAAGGCCTGCGCGAAGCGCCCCTGCTTAAAGGCCGCTACAGAGAGCATCTCCGCAGCGGTGACGACCCCTTGACCGCCGCGACCGTGGATGCGGACTTGCAGCATAAGCTGTCCCTCCGTTACGTATTAGCCCTGGCGCGCCAACTGGATTGACCTCGAGGCGATGCAAGTCAGATGTTTAGCAACGCTACCCATCCGCCTCCTTAGCAAACCCGGCCAACCGTGGGCATCCATCACGACCACCTCACCTTTGCCATCTTACGCAAGGCGCCGATCAAGGGATTGACTTGCGTCGCTCCCGAATCAAATCGCAAAGGCGCTTGCGAGCCGGAATGAAAGGTGTGCGAAAACCAGTCCAGGCTCCTTGCCGCGTCGGCGTGAAGCCGTGACCTCGACTCATTAACCATGTCACCGCATGATAAAGCAGGGCATGCGGATACCCGCTTGCCCATGCGCCAGACAAAAAGCCCACAATGGCAGTTCGCGCTTTGCCCGCACCGCACGGACGCGTGCGCGATGTCGGTGCCCGCGCCGGTTCGTTTTTGTACGCCGAAATCTGTCGGCGGCAGTCCCGATGAGCGGCAACATAGCCAATATATGCAATATGTCAATGCGACGGCCGAGCCAAGCGCGATGATCCGGGAACTCATTGTTGCGCCTGCGAGGGCGGCCAGGGTCCGGGCGCACGACGCACTGCTTGGCAAAGCGCAAGGGTCGCTATAGCAAGAGTAAGGAAAATGCCCCATAGCAAACGCATGAATCCGGTCGACATCACCTGGTTGCGTATGGATCGACCGGCGAATCCGATGACGATCGTTGGCGTACTGACCCTCGCGGGGCCGGTGGACATCCAGCGACTGGAAGCGACCCTGGCCAAGCGCCTCCTAGCATTTGATCGGTTCCGCCAGCGAGTCGAACAGCGAGCAGCGGACTTTTGGTGGTGTGACGATCCGCATTTTCAGATCGCGCATCACATCAAGCGCGCGCGCCTGCCCGATTCGGCGGGCAAGCCCGAGCTGCAAAGGTTCGTCGCCGATCTGGTCACCCGGCCCCTGGATCGGGCGCATCCGTTGTGGGATTTCCATGTTGTTGAGGACTTCGAGGGAGGCGCTGCGGTGGTCGCGCGGCTTCATCATGCCATTGCGGACGGTATCGCGCTGGTCAACGTCTTGCTCTCATTGACCGACGAACGGCCCGATGCGCCACTTTCGCGACCAAAAAATACCATGCACAAAGCGCCGCGTACCGAAAATGCTTGGGGGGAATCCTTTGGCTTAGCGGGGCGGCTTGTGGGGACCGGACTGCGCATGTCCGATGAAGCATGGCGGGCTTCACTTGACGTCGCTGCACATCCGGCGCGTGCCGTTGACTATCTTCGCGATGGCACGGGTGTGGTGGCCGAGCTCGCCTATTTACTCTTCATGCCGACCGACACTCCGACGCGGCTCAAAGGAATTCCCCTCGGCGACAAGCGTGTTGCCTGGACCGACCCTATCCCGTTACCGGAAGTTAAAGCGGCCAGTCGGGCTCTGGGTTGCTCCGTGAACGATATGCTGCTGTCGGCCTTTGCTGGGGCGATCAAAGGATACTTAGAGCAAAAGGCGGACCCCACCGAAGGAGTCGAAGTTCGAGTGTTGGTGCCGATAAACCTGCGACCGCCGGACTCTGGAGAAGAACTCGGCAACCGATTTGGCATCGTGGCAGTTGAACTACCAGTTGGCATCGCAAGCCCACTGGAGCGGCTGTACGAGGTTCGACGCCGCATGGAAGCTCTGAAAACTTCCTACGAGCCGGTGGTCACTTTGGGGCTCTTTGCCGCACTTGGCTATGCGCCGAAGGTCGTTCAGGATCGGCTTTTTGACCTGCTGTTAAGTCGCGCAACCGCGGTGATGACCAACGTGCCAGGTCCCCAGAAGCCGCTGTTTCTGGCCGGCTCCGAGCTCAAGCAAGTGATGTTCTGGGTGCCACAGTCGGGCAACCTTGGCCTAGGCGCGTCCATCTTGACGTTTAACGACAGAGTCCACTTTGGGGTCATCACCGACGCGGCTCTGGTGCCGGACCCAGAAGCAATCGTTGCGCGCTTTGGACCGGAATTTGACAGCTTGCTTTACTTTGTTCTCATGGGCGCTTGGGGCGAGAGCATGGCAACGGAGGCGCCCGAGCAACCCAGCACGAGGCAGCGTCGCTCCGCTAGCAAGCGCGTAAGCCGTCCCGGCGGGCCGGTCAAACGCTCTGGCCCTTCGACCTGATCATTCTTTGATCTCGGTTTTCGCAAGCTCTGCGTCCAATCGCTCCATGGCGTCGGAGGCGGGGCACGACGCAGCTTCCTGATATAGACTCGTCGCACGGGCTAGCTGGGCCTGGCCAAATAACATCGCGAGCCCGTTTGCGTACTCGATGCGCGCAATGGCTGAGTGGGGATTGAGTTTAAGCGCGGTCTCGTAGTGCTTGACGGCCTCTTCACGGCTTGCGCCATATGTCAAAGCAGCCAGCGCCGAACCAACCTTGTTGATGATCTCAGCGTGATAAGAGCCCAATGCGATATGTGCATCCGCATGGCGGGGTTCAAGACGCACCGTCTGCTCCAAACTGGTTTTGACCTTTCCGCCCAACCCTTGTGCCAGAGCCTTGACAACGGATATCTCCTGGCTGTATCGCCCCAGTGCTTGGGCATGAAAATACCAAGCGTTGGCGACCGACTTTACCCGGGAAAAGAACCACTCCGCCCGTTTAGTGACTTCAAGAAATAACGCAAGCTTTGCGCTCTTGTTGGTTTCCAGATAGGTCGCATAGATATTCGCCGCCTTGTTAGCCACTTGAAACCCTAGCGGCCCCACTGCCAGTCCGAGTTCCACCGCATGACCAAAATCGCCACCATGGTAGGCGCGCCAAGCGTCCTCCAGTTTTGTCACCGCCTGGTCCAAATTTCCCGAAGGAGCAAATTCGGCACATCGATCGATGAGCTTTTTTAACTCGCCCGCCGCGGGGTAAGGCTCTCGATCGCCTTGATGAAGTCTTGACCAGTTCGCCTTAAGGCGGGCGCCTGCATAGTCGTAGGAGGACTCCGCGTAGGGAAACGGCTTCCATCGCGCCTTGGGCATCGGTTTTCTTCCTTAAATTGGGTGTCGGTCGTGCAAGCGTTTTGCGCAGCCATGCAGCACGGTCTCGAGCTGATCGAGTGTCTGCTCGAGTTGGTTCGCGGTGAGCCCAAGAGCCGATTGTGAACGGCGACGATCTGAGGGAGCTGGCTTTGACAAGGTGCGTTGCTCGTCAAAGAGTACTTCGTCATTGATACGAATGCCATGTTTGGCTAAGACTTTGCGCACTTCTGCGCGGTGTCGCAGACCATCGCGGGTTCTTTGGTACGCGTGCTCACAAAGCCGCCGGCGATCGGAGTAGCTAAACACGTTGGTAAAGAACATTTCAACGTCATCACGATCGGGCTCAAAGAGCACGATGTCGGCATCGGGAAAGTCCTTGCGGTAGCGTTCCATCCCGGAGCGCATTCGCGAATAAATTAGGGTGCGAAAGGTTTGCGACATGATGGACGGCAGTCCACCTTGGACGACGGAGATCGCTTTGCGGTGTTTTTTGCTGGCCGCAAGCCGAGCGTCAAAGGGCACCAGCGGGTTCACGCAAAGGAGCAGTTTGACTCCTTCTCGCAGACCAACCGACGCATGCAGCGTTTTGGTTAATGCCCCGTCGACGTAATATCGGCCACCGATCTCCACTGGCGGGAAAAGGCCGGGCAGGGCGGCGCTTGCCTGGACTGCGCGCGAAATCGGCACGTCATCCCATCCGGGCGCCCCGAACGGCACGGATGCTCCCGTATCGATGTCCGTGGCAACCAGAAATAACTTGTGCTTCAGTTGACGAAAGTCATTGGTTCGGGCAGGTCCTGAAAGCAGGCGGGTTAGGTATGTTCCAACGCGCGTGTTGTCAAAGATCCCCGTGGGAAGCGCCCGGGCGAGTCGACTAAATGATTCGAAAAATCCCGTCGATCCTCCGTGTTCGAAATACTCTTTGGCTGCCGGTGCCAGCAGTTTGGGGACTTGGGCAATGCGGCTCGCAAATTCGCCAAAGGCGGGCTGTAAGAGCAAATCAGGCTCGAAAGGGTCATCGGCGAGTTCACTTTCTATGAACATCTGGTGCATGGCCTTTGCCGAAAGACCATTGGCCAAGCCGGCGGCGAGGAAGCTGCCCGAGCTGACTCCGACGTACACGTCGCAGCCGATGAGATCCAGTCCATCGAGCGCCTCCTCCAGCGCAACCAGGGCACCGATTTCATAGATCGCGCCCAACGGTCCCCCGCCGGCAAGCGCGACCCCTCGATAGGAATTGGCCACCCGAGCTACCTTTTTACCGCTTCCTTGCCGCCGCAACACCTCCTCCGAATTGGATCGACGCGGCGGTACCAGCAGTTCCGCCTTTTCAAGTGCGCTTGCTCGCAGCGCGGCGACGCGTCTGGCGCGGCTGCGTCGGGCCACCGATCGTTTCGGAGAGCTTCTTGGTGACCGCGGTCAATTCGGCGACACGTTGCGAAAGAGTGTCAAGGTCCTTTCGGGTAGGAACGCTCAGCGCGTGCAACGCTCGAGCTACACGATCCTCGAAAACGCGTTCCATCTGATCCCAGGAGACCTGTCCCCAAGATTTGGATGCCTTGGTCTTGATACTGCCAAATGCGTCTTCGGCCGTTTTCTTGGCCTGCTTGTGAATCGTCTTACCCTCGTCAACCAGCAAGTCAAAGATCTTGGTACCTTCCTTTTGCGCCTTGGCAAACGCACCCAACCCGGCGAGCCAAATTTGGCTCGCTGACTCTTGAATTGCACTCGCAAGCTGGCCATTGCCTCCCGCTTGCGCCAGCTCCTTTAGCTTTCTGACCATGTTGATTTCTCCTTTACTGGATAAAAGACTATCTTTACCACGTGAAATTGTCGAACGCTCCCCGATGCGCTGGTTGATGAATATCAACGCAGTCTATAGCAAGGGCCGTATTGTGAATTTTGGCTGATTCGGCAGCGTATCGAGTCGGACAATAGACTGCAAGAGGTTGACGTCGTGGCGTCGCCTCAATTCCGGAGCCCCAAACATGATCTATTTTGTAACCGGTGCGAGCGGGTTCATCGGCAAACGACTTGTGCGTAACCTGCTGGCGCGCGATGGCGCTACGGTCTACTTTTTGATGCGCAACCCTAGCTCCGAGCGAGTCGAGCAACTTTGGCGTTATTGGGGCACCGATCCGCGCCGGGCGCTGCCGGTGCGCGGCGACCTTACCGTTGCAGGCCTCGGCATCTCGGGCGAGGATGCCAAAACGCTCAAAGGCATCGTAGATCACGTCTTTCATCTTGGGGCGGTCTATGCGTTGGACGCCGATCCTGAGCTAGAGATGAGGACCAACATCGAGGGAACGCGCAACGCGGTGCGTTTTGCCGAGCAAATCGGGGTTAGGCGGTTTCACCACGTGAGTTCGATCGCGGCAGCCGGGCTCTACGAAGGCGTGTTTCGCGAAGACATGTTCGAAGAGGCGGAGAATCTCGATCACCCCTATTTCGCAAGCAAGCACGAGTCGGAAAAGATTGTCCGCACTGAGTGCAAACTGCCTTGGAGGATCTACCGGCCTGGCATCGTCGTGGGCGATTCGCGTGACGGCGAGATGGATAAGATTGATGGGCCGTATTATTTTTTCAAGTTAATCCAGAAAATGCGCGCTTGGCTGCCGCCCTGGATGCCCAGCATCGGACTAGAGGGCGGTCGAATCAACCTGGTACCTGTCGATTTCGTCGCACGCGCTTTGGATTATCTGGCGCACTTGGAGGCAGAGGATGGGCGCTGCTTTCATCTGACCGACCCTCATCCGCGCCGAGTCGGTGACATCCTCAACATCTTTGCGCGGGCGGCGCACGCGCCAGAGATGACGATTCGCCTCAACGCGGCGTTATTTAATCTCGTGCCAAGCGGAATTGTTCGCAGCCTGATGGCCCTGACGGCCGTCCAGCGAATTCGCGATGCGGTAATGAGGGATCTGGGGCTACCCGATGAGATTCTGACCTTCATTAACTATCCTACTCGCTTTGATTGTCGTGATGCGGAAAGACTGCTGAAGACCGCCGGAATTTTTGTTCCACCGCTGGAAGAATATGCTTGGCGCCTCTGGGATTACTGGGAGCGTCACCTCGATCCGGATTTGTTCGTCGACCGCTCTTTACACGGTTGCGTCTCACAACGGGTCGTGCTCATCACCGGGGGCTCATCGGGTATCGGTTTGGCCACCGCGCTCAAACTCGCGGCAGCGGGAGCCACGACGGTGATTGCGGCACGCGATGTCCAGAAACTCCAAGCGGCGCAAGACGAAGCCGCGCAACGCGGACTTGGGCTCATAACGCGCGCAGCCGATATCACGGACCCGTCGCAGAGCGCCGCGTTGGTTCGCTGGATAACCGAGGAGCACGGCGGAGTTGACATTTTGATCAATAATGCGGGCCGATCCATCCGTCGCGGCATCGAAAATTCGTATGACCGACTGCATGATTTCGAACGAATGATGCAGGTCAATTATTTCGGTGCGTTACAACTCACCATGGGCGTGCTCCCCGGCATGGTCAAGAAGCGTCGCGGCCATGTGATCAACATCTCGTCAATCGGCACGCTCACAAATCTACCCCGATTTTCCGCCTATCTTGCCTCCAAGGCAGCACTGGAGACCTGGACTCGTTGTGCGGCGGCCGAGTTCCTCGACCAGGGAGTTACCTTCACCACAGTTAACATGCCGCTGGTGCGCACGGCAATGATTGCTCCGACCAAACTGTACGAACAGATTCCGGCGCTCAGTCCCGAAGAAGCCGCGGAGATCGTCGTTGACGCGATCATTCGCCGGCCGGTGCGAGTCGCAACGCGCCTGGGAATCTTTGGCCAATTGGCAAACACCGTGACCCCCCGCGTGGCACAGGTCATCATGAACACCAGCTTTCGCATGTTCCCGGATTCTGCCGCATCGCGCGGCGAGGCGTCGCAAGCCGAGCGGCCAACAGCGGACCAAATTGCGTTTGCCCAGTTGCTACGAGGAATGCATCTATAGCGACAGCGCCGTGCGAGACCAATTTTGCGAAATTCATGCAAGTCGTCGTGATCAAATGCGCGCAAGTTGGGCTTCCAGGCATTGGAGAACTCGAGGCGAGAAGGCCATCACCATGTGGCCCATGTCTTCGAGGACGATTTCGGAGGCCCCTTCCAGACGGGCGGTCTCTGGGGGTAGCAAGATTTCGTCGTCGCGAGACCAGATATTGCAGATAGGGATCGGCGGCAAAGTCTGCGAGTTCAAGTTCCGCAGCCACCGACTTTGCGGCTGCATTTGGCGAGCGTTGGTCCCGCAGCTTAGCCGGGCGACATCCGTGCCGTGCGTGGGCGCACCAAGCATCAAAAGTGCAGCCACGCGGGTTGCGCCATTCGTCTGTAGGTAGGCCCGGCAAACCAAACTGCCCATGCTGTGAGCTATGAGAACGAGCTTTGCGGCGCCCGTCTCCTGGAGCAGGGAGTCGATTCGCTGATCGAGTTTCGCCACGAGGTGATCCAAATCGGCTAGCGGCGGCTCCAGATTGATCGTCGCGGCGGCGATATTCCGGGAGCGAAGGCGCCGGCGCATTTGCCACCACAACCCTCGATTGCACAAATAGCCGTGAACGAGTAGTACGACAGTCTGTCCGACGGGCACCTTCTTCAGGGTATCCTTGCCCATCCACCAGCGCTCAAATGGCTGCAGGAGAACAAAGGTCACGAAAAGGGCAAGCATTTCATTTACGGCGCATTGCCAGGAGTGCACCCGGGCAAGTTGTTTTGGGGGGCCAAATGCCCTGGCATATCCGCGCAAAGTCGCGTAGCCCATAACGATGGCACAGGTATTGATCACGAAGTAGGCCACCAAAGCCAAAAGCAGTGCTGTAAAGGTTAAGCGCCCGTCGGCGACAAGATAGGACGTCGGTAAGAGCAGCAGCAGAACCTGAAGCAGCATCGCGGCGCGAAGGCGGCGAGAAATCATGGTGTTGAGCCTTCGTCAGAGGCAAAAAAAGGCGCCAAGTGCTGATTTGCCTTGGCAAGACGCAAGCGGTGGTCGGTCAACTACGCATGCCTTTGCGCTAGCGCAGGTATAGAGCCGATGCCAGAGAGCGCTCTGACATAGGTCAATGTCAGGAGGCTCTGGGCAGATAGATTGGAACTATAGGGCCTGGGCAGCTGTCATTAGTGCCGTTTCTGGAGGAGGCGCCTATGGAGCGAATCTGGCTTCCGAGATACCCGGCGGGTGTGCCGTCCGATGTGGATGTTGCGAGCTTTGCCAGCATTTGTGAGGTTTTTGAAAAAAGCGTCGGCCGGTTTGGCCAGCGTGGGGCCTTTACAAACATGGGAACCACGATCAGCTACTCCGAAATGGAGCGGCTGACGCGTACCTTTGCAGCCTATCTGCAATCGGAGTTAAAGCTGCCACGTGGCACGCGCGTGGCGCTCATGATGCCCAATGTTTTGCAGTACCCGATAGCGCTCTTTGGTGTCCTGCGCGCCGGCTGCGCGGCGGTGAACTGTAATCCGCTGTATACCCCAAGAGAGTTGCGCAACCAACTGGTCGATTCCGGGGCCGAGGCCATCGTTGTATTGGAAAACTTTGCGTGGGTGGTGCAAAAGGCAATTGCTTCCACCACTGTCAAACACGTGATCGTTACCGGGCTTGGCGACATGTTGAAGTTTCCGATGGGACTCATGGTCAATTCCATCGCCAAATACGTCAAGAAACTTGTTCCAAAATGGCATCTGCCTGGGGCTGTCTCGATGAAAACCGCTCTGAGAATCGGAGCGAGCTTGCGGTTTGAGCGCGTGCTCATCGAGCCCGACGACCTTGCGTTCTTGCAATACACCGGCGGCACCACGGGGATACCAAAGGGTGCAATGCTCACTCACGGCAATATCGTAGCTAACCTGCAGCAGGCGCACGCGTGGCTGCGCCCCGTGTTGGAAGAGGGACGCGAGACGGTCGTGACGGCTTTGCCCCTGTACCACGTCTTTGCCCTGACGGCCAACTGCATGCTGTTCCTGAAGATTGGCGCGACAAACGTGCTGGTAACGAATCCGCGTGACATTCGCGGTTTTGTAAAGGAGCTTGCTCGCCAGCCGTTTACGTGCATTACGGGCGTGAATACGCTGTTTAATGCGCTGTTAAACAATCCGGACTTTGTAAAACTCGATTTTCGCCCGCTGCGGGTGTCGTTGGGCGGGGGCATGGCTGTGCAAAAGGCGGTAGCAGAAAGATGGAAACAGGTGACTCGCAAAGCACTGATCGAGGGCTATGGGCTCACAGAGACCTCTCCGTTCGTAGCGGCAAATCCACTCGATCTTGCCGATTACAACGGCTCAGTCGGATTGCCGTTCCCCTCCACCGAGATCGCGATTCGTGACGAAGAAGACCACGACGTGGCCGTCGGTGAGGTCGGCGAGCTCTGTGTGCGTGGGCCGCAGGTCATGAGGGGCTATTGGAAGAAGCCAGGCGAGACGGCAAAAGTAATGACACAGGACGGATTTTTGCGCACGGGCGACCTTGCGACCATCGACAGGGTCGGATTCGTACGAATCGTAGACCGCAAAAAAGACATGATCATTGTGTCGGGTTTCAAGGTGTATCCCACCGAACTCGAAGACGTTTTGGCGAGCTGTCCCGGCGTTCATGAGGCCGCCGTCTTTGGGGTGCCCGATTCAACATCGGGACAAGCCGTACGCGTTGCAGTCGTAAGAAAGGACCCGGCACTTACGGCGCAGGACGTCATTCGTTTTTGTCGAGAACACTTGACGGCATACAAAATTCCGCGCTCTGTGGAGTTTCGCGAGGAACTACCCAAGTCGCCGATTGGTAAGGTTTTACGGCGCGTTTTAAGTGAAATGAGCAGCCAAGTAGCTGGCTAAGAGCTGACACAACGGCTATCGCC
>Ga0187781_10004768_pt1 | contig 10091 bp, 8 predicted proteins | sample 0715_SJ02_MP02_2_FD_132447 | JGI IMG/M metagenome (GOLD analysis project Ga0187781, IMG submission 132447) | Tropical peat soil microbial communities from peatlands in Department of Meta, Colombia - 0715_SJ02_MP02_20_MG | ecosystem: Environmental > Terrestrial > Soil > Wetlands > Peat | place...
AAGTCTCGAAAGTCCCTTGGAGAATTCCTTGCGTGCCGATATAGATCCAGCTTCCGGCGGTCATCTGTCCGTACATCGTGAGGCCCAGACGCTCGAGTTCGCGGAACTTTTCCCATGTGGCCCAGTGCCCTACCAGGTTGGCGTTGGCAATCAGCACGCGCGGCGCCCATTCGTGAGTTCGGAAAACGCCCACCGGCTTTCCGGACTGCACCAGAAGCGTTTCATCGTTCTCGAGCTTCTTCAGGGATTCGACGATAGCGTGATAACACTCCAATTGCGCGCCGCCTTGCCCGTGCCGCCGTAAATAATAAGGTCCTGCGGCCGCTCGGCCACCTCCTCGTCAAGATTATTCATCAGCATCCGCATGGCAGCTTCCTGTTGCCAACCCTTGCAGGAAATCCGGCTGCCGCGAGGCGCGCGAACGGGTTGATATGTCGTGGTCGAGGACCCGCCTTTATCCAAAACGCCGGTCTGCCTCATGGTTATCCCCCTTGCTCAAGGTTAAACGTTAAAGGGTAGCGGGTAAAGGCTATAAAGCTAAAAGCTAAAAGCTAAGCCAAAAGCTAAAAGCTAAAAGCTAAAAGCTAAAAGCGCATCAGTTCACGTCTCCTTTAGCTCTCTAGCGCGCGTCTCCGTGTCCGTTCATTATACCTTTCCATTCAACGGACATGCTACGGCTGCGCAACACCAACGGCGTCCCCGCTTTTGCATTGATGTCGGCACCCACTGCCTACTAACTTGCGTTCACGACGGGAAAGCTATGTTAAGATGTCTGAGCGAGCAAAGGGCATTACTAGTCACGTGATATGAGCTCCGGCGATTTCAGAACTCTCAACGAGTTATTTCTTACGGCAATTGAAGAGCAGAACAAGCCCGACTGCCTTCTCTACAAGTCGGAGGGCCAGTATTGTGGCCTATCCTCCCGCGAGGCGCTGCGCAAGGCTGCGGCCCTGGCTTCGGCCTTGGAGCGTCTAGGCGCCAAGCCGGGCGAGCGCATTGCCTTGCTTTCGGAGAATCGCCCCGAGTGGGCGCTGACGGATTACGCCATTCTTGGCATGCGCGCCGTCACGGTCCCGCTCTTTCCCACACTTCTCGAGCCGGACCTCGAATACATCCTGCGTGACTCGGAATCCAAAGGCATCGTCGTGGCTACGGACATCCAATTGCGCAAGGTCCTCAACATCTGGGGCAGGCTGCCGGACTTGAAGTTCGTGCTGGCCATGGGCTGCTCCACGGTTGCGGGGACGGCAGCAAATTGCTGGGAGGGAAGCGTGGAGAGTGAAATGGGCTGGAGCGGCCCCGCGCTCATCGACGCTTTTAAAGCCAAAGCGTTGCAGGTGCGGCCGGAGGACATCGCCAGCATCATTTACACCTCCGGAACAATGGGGCAGGCGCAGGGCGTTATTCTCACCCATGCCAACATCGTGTCCAATATCAAATCCACCGCCGAGGTCTTTCCCCTTAGTTCATCGGATGTCTTGATTTCATACCTGCCTTTGTCGCATGTGTTTGAGCGCATGGTGGAGTACTTCTGCTTCTGGAAGGGCGTATGTATCGCTTATGCAGAAGGCCTGGACACGTTGGCGGAAAACCTCCTGGAGGTACGACCCACGGTTATGGCTGTGGTTCCGCGGGTGCTGGAGAAGATCCAAGGAAAGGTAACGGAAGGGGTGCGTCAACTGCCCGATCTGAAGCGGCGGCTCTTCTATTGGGCTCTGGGGGTTGGCAAGCAATGCATTCCTTTCCTCCTCGATGGGCGAACTCCGCCATTGGGCCTGAGACTGAAACGCGCACTCGCCGACCGGCTGGTCTATTCCAAGGTCCGGGAACAACTCGGCGGCAGGGTGAACATGCTCATTTCGGGAGCCGCGCCACTTTCCCGGGATTTGGCGGAGTTTTTCTATGCCTTAGGGCTTGCGGTCTACGAAGGTTATGGGCTGACAGAGACCTCGCCGGTGGTGGCGGTCAACTGTCCGGGGCGGACCAAGTTGGGGACGGTAGGGCGGGTGATCCCGGGGGTGGAAGTTAAGCTGAGTGAAGAAGAGGTGGACTCGGAAGGGCGCGTGGGAAGGGAAATCATGGTGCGGGGAGCGAGCGTCACAAGTGGTTACCACCACCTCGAGGAGGTGAATCGCACTGCTTTCGCGGGCGGCTGGTTCCTTACGGGTGACCTGGGAAGTCTTGACTCTGACGGCTACTTGAAGATTACCGGTCGCAAGAAGAACCTGTTCAAGACTTCGGGCGGCAAATATGTGTCGCCGGAAAAGCTCGAGAACCTTTTCCAAGGCGATCCTTACATTTATCAGATCGCCGTGCTAGGAGACGGGCGGAAATACGTGGGGGCGTTGATTGTGCCTGATTTTGCGCGTTTGCAGGCCTACGCGCGGAGTCAAGGCATTTCCTTCCAGAATCGCCAAGACCTGGTCGCCAACGCTGACATTCAGGCGCTTATACGGCGGCAGGTGGACGAAGCCACCCGCTGGTTGCCGCGTCACGAAAAGATTCGCCGCTTTGTTTTGCTTCCGCAAGAATTCACGATCGCTTCAGGAGAGCTTTCGGCCACCCTCAAAGTCAAGCGCCCGGTGGTGAAAGAGCGATACTGGGCACAGATCGAGGAAATGTTCCGCAACCACGCCCCGACAACGGGTGTCGGCACCTGACACCTGCCCTACTTCAGCTCAAGAAAATATCGACCCAAGTAGAGCCGTGCGCCGCCTTCTTTGCCCAAGACGACGTTGAGCGGTTTGGGCTGCTTCACGGCGCTATCTTTCTTGGCCGCACAATCCCCTACCTTTTCGCCCGCTTGGTTGTAAAGAAAGAAGTTACCGGCAGGCTTTTCCATGCCGAACCCATAGCTGCCTACATCCAGCGAAACACTGCAAAGCGCCACCTTCCCTTCAGTAATAACCATCCCGATATACTTCTGCTGTATCTGGGAACTGTACCCCGTGGTATCAATCAGGGCCAATACCAACCGCGTGCCTGCCGGGGTCTTCAGCAGTGCGGCGTTTCGCTTCTCGACGGGGATCCTATTCCCCTCCAGGTAAAAATCATTGGGTATTGCGGATTCAAAGGCCTTGCCGGTTAGTTGTTCGAAGGCCGCCTGAGCACACGCGCCGCGGGGCGTGATAATGAGCAGAGCAAACGCGACCAAAATCCATCCGACGAATCTCTTCATGCGTTTTCCTCCTTGGAGACTTCTCAGGGTAAGGCAAGCCTACCCGAGTTTCTTTTAAACAGGCGCAGTCTATCACAAAAGCCTATCACACAAAAACCTTGGAGCGGGCAGGGGAGCTTGCTGGCGCGGACCCCCGCCCCCGAGGACCGCGGCTCTTATCTCACGGCGGGCATTCGATGTAATTCCGCCGCCTTGCACGGAGATGGGTGTCAGCCTAAGCCGCGCCTTCTCCCTAGGAAGGCGTACCCAGCGCTTTGTCCATGCCTGCGCCGGATCCACCACGCCCGAGCTGCCAAAGCCTGCGGGCAATGAGCACGTACCATATCACCAGGAAACAGGCTGAAGCGGATAAGGACAACGCGACGAAGGGAAGGGCGATTGTTCTCGGCGCGAAAGCTACTCCAAAGGGGTAGCCCAAACCGAACGCATTGGCCAGAATTCCTGTATACGCAGTTGCCTTGCTGAAGACTCGATTCCCGAGCATGACAATGGAGATAATTAGACCGGCTAAAGTTACGAGGAAAAAACCCAAAGAAGCTTGGCCGACAGCATTAGGATTCTGAATCGCAAGCAGGGCTTGCCCTGCCGCCAAAAGCATGGATCGTTGCGCGTCCGTTGTCGCCCCAACGTACTGGTCGCTGAGGGAAAGCATGGAGAAAGCCTGATTCGATGCGATGTAGACTGCTATCCCGAGGAAGCCCAGTGCCGTGGCGACGGTGATGGAACTTCGATGGGTCAGCCTGAGGGCGGCACAGAGGCCGAGGAAGATCAAACCCACAAGGGCATAATTGACGATATCAAAGGCATTGAGCAGGGTGAGGCCGATAAGGCGATGGCCGTGCAGCAGCGTGAACCATTCGAGGACCGTGCTGGGCAACGCCTTGGGGCCAGCGCGGATAATCCCCGTCCCCCGAAAAAAGAAGAACTCCGCTCCCAGCCATCTTCTGAAGATCAGTACCGCAACCCAGGCCGCTACACTGCCCACCTTATAGAGCCCATTCCAGCGGTGATTCGTTGCATCGTCCATGTCTCGCCCTCCGGCATGGTATGATGGCAAACATTATGAACATAGACTCACATCTTTCCGCAACGGTTTTTGGGTTCTTCGTATTCTGCATCCTTTTGTCTGCCGGACTGGCTCAAGCCCCGCCGGCTCCCAAGTCGACGCAGGGCGTGGTGTTGCATGCCTCGCGGCTGCTGGAGATCGAGGGCGGGAGAATAATCGCGCCCGGCGAAGTGTTGGTGGAGGGGGACCGAATCGTTGAAGTGGGTTCGGGGGTCAAACATCCGGCAGGAGCGGAGATAATCGATTTGGGTGACTGCACGCTAATGCCGGGGATGATTGATGCTCACGTGCACTTGTTCCTTCATCCTGGCGCCGAGGATTTGCAGACCATTGAGGAGTCGGTGCCCCAGCGCACGATCTATGCCGTCCTCGCGGCGCGCGACGACCTGATGGCCGGCTTCACAGCAGAGCGCGACATGGGGACTGAAGGCGCGGGCTCGGCCGATACAGCGGTGCGCAATGCGATCAATCAGGGTTTGATTCCCGGACCACGCTTGCGCATCAGCGGCAATGCCGTGGATATCCTGGGCGGCCATGAAGATGCCATCCGCTACAACCCCGCACAGCATGTCCTCTCGAACGCCACTTACGCCAATAATGCGGACGAACTGGTGACAGTGATCCGGGAACAGCTCAAGGAAGGAGCAGACTTCATCAAGATCTACGAAACCGGTCCGGACTCGATTCGCGAGGGTCGCCTTTCCACGCCCTATCAGTACACGGAGGCTGAACTCAGAGCGGCCGTCGAGGAAGCCGCGCGGGTGGGCAAGCGCGTGGCGGTCCATGCGATGGGTGAGCCGGGTACGTTGTATGCCGCGCGGGCCGGCGTGGCCTCCATCGATCACGCCAATCAACTCAGCGACGAGACGATGCGCTTGATGCGGGAAAAGCAGATCTTCGCCGTGCCCACGTTCACCATCGCGGAGTACTTTGCCCAGCACGCCCCGTCACCCGAGCAAGCCGAGCGGGAACAGCAGATGATCGACTTGCACGTGGAAGAGTTCCACAAGCAGCTTGCGGCCGGTGTGCCGATGGCCGTAGGCTCGGATGTAGGCCCCTTTCCCCATGGCACGCAGGCGCGGGAGTTCGTGCTGATGGTGAAGTGCGGCATGACGCCCCTGGCCGTTCTCCAGGCCGACCTGCTCAACGGCGCAAAGCTACTGGGCTGGCAGGACCGGATAGGCGCGCTGAAGCCGGGCTATTGGGCCGACGTCATTGCGGTGCCGGGTAATCCTCTGGACGACATCACCGTCCTGGAGAGGGTGAGCTTTGTGATGAAGGACGGCGTGGTGCACCGGCGGTAGAGAGTGTCGATGGACGATTATCGATTTCGGAAGCGGGTTGAAAAGTCGGGCATTTTGTCATCCTGAGCCGCTCTCCCCTCTCTCGGGGAGAACGACCCAAGCTCGGAATTCGTCTCGCTCCATAGCAAAACTCCCTGCCTAGCCTACCGCGAACGGCGATTTCATCAAACCGGCTTGAGCCCGAGGCCGGGACCATGCGGCAGCAGAAGCTTTCCGTTCTCGACTCGTACTCCGATGAAGGGATCGTTGGCAATCAGCAGATTTCCGTCCAAGTCGGCGTAATTGACCAGAGGTGAAAGGTGAGCAGCAGCGGTGACGCTCACGGAGCTCGAAACCATGCAGCCCAGCATGGTCCGAAACCCGAGCGCGCGCGCCATTTGGATCATCTCGAAGGCTACCAGCATTCCTCCTGACTTATCCAGTTTGACGTTGACACCGTCGAAGATGCCGACGAGCTTGGGGATGTCGCTGGGGTGCTGGCAGGCCTCGTCGGCAATCAGCGGAAGTTGGACGCGTTCGTGCACCCAGCGCGTTTCCTCGAGCATCTGGGCAGGCATGGGCTGCTCGACGAATTCCACGCCTTGGGTTGCCAGCCAGTTTATTTTCCGCACCGCCTCTTCTTTATCCTTCCAGCCTTCGTTCGCGTCCACGCGCAGCGGTTTCTGCGTGACGCTGCGGACTGCGGCGATGGTTGCTTCATCAGTGTCCAGCCCCACTTTGATCTTGAGGACAGGAAATGCTTCGGCCTCGCGAACCTTCTGGCGGGTGATTTCCGGAGTATCTATCCCGATGGAAAAAGTGGTGATGGGAGCATCCTTCGGATTGAGGCCAAAATACTGATAGAGTGGTATGCCTAGCTTCTGGCCGACCCAATCCATCACGGCGATTTCGAGAGCGGCTTGGGTGGCGTATTGGCCCGAAAGGCGTCGAGCGATTTCATCATGGAGCTTTTCGAACTCCCAGGGGTTGGCCCCGATCACCAAATCGCGCACCGATTCCGCAGCTTGCAGGGCGCCGGCGGCGTTTTCGTTGTAGCGGACGATAGGCGCGCCCTCGCCGTGGCCGGTTATGCCGTCCCGAATGAACCGCACATGGAGCGTGTCTCGGTACGCGCTTGAAGACATGGTGGTGGTCCAGGTGTGCCGCAATTGCAAGCGAACAATCTCCGCCTCCAGCGCGGTGGAAGAAGCATGCGTAAGCGCAGGCACTCTCGCCTGTGGTTTGCCCCAAGCCAATAGTGGCTGCGCCGCAAAGGACAGCGCGCCGGCACTAGCAGCCGCTTTCATCCAGTCACGACGGTTCATTTTAGCCTCCGGCAGGCAACGAGAAGTTTCGTCCAGTACGGATCCCGTAGCCGGCTGATTTGCACCCCCGGATGGTTGTGGGTAGTGTCATGAATAAACATTCCGTGCCCGATGTACATGCCCGTGTGCGTGATCTTTTGGAGTGACTCGCCGAAGAAGAGCAGGTCACCTGCTCGAAGTCTATCGGGCTTCACTGCGTACACGCCCTGCCACGTTGCCTGCAGGTCAGCGTCGCGGGGCATCACGAGTCCGCGCCGGCGAACGAGCATTTGGGTAAAGCCCGAACAATCATACCCAAATGTGGAAGTGCCACCCCAAAGGTAGGCGAGACCGAGGAAACGCTTGGCCAATTCGATCACTTCGGGCACATTGAGGACTTTGGGATTAGTATCGATGTCCCCGCGTTGAATCCAGGCAATGCGCTCGTCCGGCAGGCGGACCTGGATCCAGCGGCCCTCATCATTCTCCGCCCCCGGGACCACTTCCAGGCGCGCCTCAAAGGGGAGGGTCATCAGGGGTTGGCGCTTTGTCACCGAAGGTTCGTGGTAGACATTCGCGAAAAGGCTCGCCACCTGGACGACTTCTGCCGAGGCCGCGTAGGTGCGGTCGCTGGCAGTGTACCGCCGCAGTGATGCGAGCGGCATCCAGCCGGGGTAATCATCGGGCGTGCGCACCTTCACCCACTCCCCTTTGTCTTCCACCAGAACGACGCTGACGCCGCAGATCGCTTGCGACACCACATCGGCGTCCTCAGTTGGGGCGGAGTACATGTTGGCGACCGGTTTCACCACAACTGCCCACGGCGAAGACAGTGCGGTCAATACAAGGGCTAGCAAGAGTGTCATGGGACTCTCCCTCGGGTCCATCATCCGGGTACGGTGGTATTCGGGGGTATGTCATAGCGTTCCCGAATAAGGGTGGCAAGGGCGCCTCCGAGGTCATGGATTCGACCCAGCCGATATTGCTCCTCCACTTTGCGCACGCTGGAGGAAAGCGGGTGGTCGCGCAATACCTCCGAAATCCAGCGCGAGAAGTCTCCCCGATTAGCGTGTCCGCCAAATACTTCGGGAGGAAGGCTCCCGAGTGCAGAGACGAACTCCCTCAAAGTGCGAGCCGGAGTCCCCACGGGTAGGCCGTTGCGGGTAAACACGAATCCTTGTCCTTCCCCTACGGAGACATCGAAGTACTTGACCCGGTGACGGACATGCGGGGTGAGTCGAGGCAGAAGCTTAAAGGGCAGCAGCCTGCCTCCGGTCACGGGTCCCGGCAGAATGGCCGCCTCGTTGAGGCTCAGGCCTTGGACCACCCGCTTCAATTCGGGGTTGGCACCTGCCCCGCCCGACATCGCCAGCAAGGCGTCCAACGACTGCAGGTCGGTCACCTTCGTGGTAACCACCACGTCGATGGCTTTGCGAACCTCCGGATGCAGGTCCCAGGGACGGTAGGTGACGAGCGTGTAAGCACGCAAGTCGAAATCCAACAACTGCAGGACGTTCGTCGCATTAAGAAAATAATGCGCCTCATCGATGACAATCAAGTGTGGCAAGCCGGTGGCACGGCGGTAAGAACCCAGCATCGGTAAGAGCGAGTCCAGGTATCCTGGTTTGTCCTGAAAGGGCATATGCGACAGGTCTACCACCACACTCACATCAGGATGTCGCAGGGCTTGTTCCAGGTCGCCAGGTGCCGGAGGAGAAGCCCCGCCGCCCATCACTACGACGCCGGGGAGGGATTCCAGAGTGCTGTAATCCCCTTCCGGGTCCACCACCCATACACAATAGCCTTGCAGAATGAGCTGTTCACAGAGAAGCCCGGTGCCCCAGGACTTGCCTGACTGCGGGTCCCCGGTTATAAGGGCGTTGTATCCGCGAATTGGGACCGCCACGCTACGGCCGTCCTCGGTGGCGCCGACCGTGATCGAGTGACGGCCGAGCAGGTCGGGGGGGAATCTCTCTTTGCTGGCAGCTTGCCGAATGTAAGCTGCCACGGCGCTGGGACCCTCACCTTGGAGAACCTCATCCGCTACAGCCTGAAGAGCGCGGCAGCCCCAAGCCACCGCCACGCCCAGTTCGCAGGCCGTCAACAGGTCATGATCGTTCTCCGCATCGCCGATCCCGATGGCGTTGTGAACCGAAAGGCGGAGTGCGGTGAGCGCGGCGCGTAACCCTGTGGCCTTGCTGATCGATTGGGGAAGCACCATCAGGCGGTTTCGATTGAACAGCAGCACGAGGGGAAGTTCGAGCTTGCGGATTACAGCCAGGATCGGCTGCGCTGATGCCGCCTCCGCTTCGACAATGCACTGGCCGGCCGAAAAAGCGATTCCGCGGCGCCTCAGCTCCGCAAGAAAGGCCTCTGGCGGGGGAGGACCGAGCAACCTCGCGTGCCCGTTGGGGAAGCAGAGAACTGCGCCGTTCTCCGCCACCACAGCGTCGACGAACCCGAGTCCGCCAGCCGCCTGCTTCAAATCTGACAGAACCCGGCCACTGGCAATGACCACTGTAATGCCTTGCGCCCGCACCTCCGCAATCGCTGCCCGGACCTCGGGATCAAGGACCGCTTCCCGGGCGATGGTTCCGTCGTAATCAAGTGCGAGCACGCTGAACTTCATGAGTTGCCTGTACGCCCATTACCAGATTCCGCATCCGGGTGTCGATTATAGGGGCGGCCGCCTTTGCATTCAAGACTGTAAAGGCGCAGCTGGGCTCATGCGGGAGCAGGCGATGCGATGGGCGGTGTGGAGACGGTGGAGCATCAGGTTTGCCGTCCTGCAGTGAAAGCTCGCCACCTGCGTCGTTGGCCCGCTGGCGCCAATCCTGAATGTACCCTTGGTACTGCTGCTGGGTTTGTTCATCTTCCTTTCCTGACCTTCAAGGTCGGAGGCGACGCTCACTTCCTTGCTGGGCAAGGCGTGTTCCAAACAGGAGAGCTGTAAGTGACTGATGGAACAAGGGGCCGGGGACCCTCCGATCGAGCATCCAGCATGGATCGCGCGATCCAGAAGTTCCTGGCATCGCTCAGTGTTCCCAACACTAACCTTGACCACAAGTAGGGGCAACGCGGCGCGTCGCCCCGAGCTGCATTGTCCTCCCGCACGCGGAGTGATCCGTGGGGGCAGGTTTCGCTGAGTTATTCCGGCCTTTTTGGTAGGGCGGCATTGTTAGGCTATCTGTGCTGATTCCGGCTAGTGAAGCTCCTTATTGACAATCCGCTCCCATTGTTTTTTAACGAGGTTCGCGAAT
>Ga0187781_10004769_pt1 | contig 10091 bp, 8 predicted proteins | sample 0715_SJ02_MP02_2_FD_132447 | JGI IMG/M metagenome (GOLD analysis project Ga0187781, IMG submission 132447) | Tropical peat soil microbial communities from peatlands in Department of Meta, Colombia - 0715_SJ02_MP02_20_MG | ecosystem: Environmental > Terrestrial > Soil > Wetlands > Peat | place...
GCCCTCGGCTGTCCGGCCGGGCCGAAGGCCAGGCTTCAGGCGGTCCACATTCATGAACATGAACCGCGCGGCGTTCCAGATTTTATTCGCAAAAGCACGATAGCCTTCCGTACGGCTCTCGTTGAAAGCAATGTCTGTGCCGGGTACAGCCATTGCCGCCAGAGTGAAGCGCGTAGCGTCGGTGCCGAATCGCTGGATAATATCGAGCGGATCGACCACATTGCCTTTGGTCTTCGACATTTTCTGACGGTCGGCATCACGCACCAGCGCATGAATGTAAACATGGCGAAACGGCACGCTGTCGTTCTTTTTTTCACCTTCGCCGCTGGCTTTTTTGATGGCCGGATCCTGACGATGCCCTTGCATGAAGTGGCAGCCGAACATGACCATCCTCGCCAGCCAGAAAAAAAGGATGTCGAAGCCGGTGATCATCAGCATGTTCGGATAGAAAACGTCGAGGCCGCGCGTCTTCTCGGGCCAACCCAGCGTGGTAAACGGAAGCAGGCCCGAGGAAAACCACGTGTCGAGCACGTCGGAAACTTGTTCGAGGTTCTCGCTGCCACACTTACACTTCGGCGGAGCCTCGCGCGCAACAATGACTTCCCCGCAACCGCATCTCCACGCCGGTATGCGGTGTCCCCACCAAAGTTGTCGCGAGATGCACCAGTCGAAGATGTTACGCATCCAGTTCAGGTAAATCTGTTTGTAGTTCTCCGGGACGATCGTGATTTCGCCGCTTTCGACTGCTTCGATGGCTTTGTCGGCGAGCGGCTTGATTTTGAGGAACCATTGTTCGGAGAGGCGCGGCTCGACTACCGTTCCGCAGCGGTCGCATTTGCCGAGCGCGAGCGTATAGTCTTTCTCCGCGACTAGAAATCCCTGGTCGTTCAAATCCGTCAGCACCAGCTTGCGGGCTTCGTAGCGATCCAGGTTGGCGTATGGGCCCGCGTTCTGGTTCATGCGCGCGTGCTCGTCCATCACGTCGATTTGCGGCAGGTTGTGGCGCTTGCCTGCCTGGAAATCGTTGGGGTCGTGCGCGGGCGTCACCTTCACCGCGCCAGTGCCGAACTCAGGTTGCGCCAGTTCGTCGGTGATGATCGGGATTTCGCGATTCATCAGCGGCAGCAGGACCTTTTTGCCATGGAGATGCTTGTAGCGCTCGTCATTCTTATTAACAGCGACGGCAGTATCCCCCAACATAGTTTCCGGCCGCGTGGTCGCAACCGTAATGAACTCTGTGGGGACAGCCGCCCCCGGCCGCCTGCCCTGAGCGGAGTCGAAGGGTCCGGCGGCGCGAAGCGCCGCAGTCTGTGACTCATCAATCACCGGATACCGAATCTCCCACAACTTTCCCGCAACCTCTTCGTGCTTCACCTCAAGATCGGAGATCGCCGTCTCGCAGCGCGGGCACCAGTTGACGATGTACTTGCCGCGATAAATCAGTCCTTCTTCATACAGCTGGACGAAGACTTCGCGCACGGCGCGCGAAAGATTTTCGTCCATGGTGAAATATTCGCGGTCCCAATCGACGGAGGCGCCGAGGCGCTTCATCTGGTCGGTAATCGTGCCGCCATATTGCCGCTTCCACTCCCACACGCGCTCAATAAATTTTTCGCGCCCGAGTTCGCGGCGCTTTTTGCCTTCTTTGGCGAGCTGGCGCTCGACCATCAACTGAGTGGCGATGCCGGCGTGGTCGGTGCCCGGCAGCCACAGCGTGAGAAAACCGCGCATGCGATGCCAGCGCACCATGATGTCCATTTGCGTCTGCTCGAACATGTGGCCCATGTGCAGCGAGCCGGTAACGTTCGGCGGCGGAAGGAGCAGCGTGAAGACGGGGCGGGTTTCACCCTCGGGCGGCGTGGGGACCGAAAAGAGTTTTTCCTTGATCCAGTAGTCGGCCCAGCGCTTTTCGATGGCGCCGGGCTCGTAGGATTTGGGTAGCTCTCTCTTAGGCAAATCAGTTTTCGGCAGTTCGGGCATGATTCGGCAATTAGCAGTTGGCACTTGGCAATCGGCCTCAGACGCTGCGTCCGCTGGCTGCATTGTGGAATTGGCTTCGCGAGGCTAGAGGCCAAGAGCTAAGGGCTAAATGCTGATCTTACAGGTGCGGGAAAACGAGGGTCAAACAGGCAGACAGAGATCCAGTGCGCAGTGGTGGCCGTCCTCGTCCGCTATCGATCATCTCGCGGCACACATTCATGTGTTCCTCGTCACAGCTTTGGATCGTATGCAGCATTATGCTTACCCTGCGTTGAATGGATGGTCATCACAGCGCCCTGTAGTTGGTAGCTGTTGCGCATGTCAAAGCAGCGATGCGTAGCAGGCACGCAATTGACGCTGGCGCTGTGTTTCTTTTACGGTTTCTACCGTTCGCCGGAACCCCATGCCACGAAAGAAAAACATGGGTAGTAGTTTTGTCGATACAAGGAAAATCGGCAGGAAAGGCGGAAAAAACCGCGCAGCGAGGCTAACGGCGAAGCAGCGCGTCGAAAGTGCTCGGAAAGCCGCAAACGCACGCTGGGCCAAAGAAAAAGGTAGACCGTCAGAGTCTGACGGAGATCGCTGACGAAGGTCGGCACCCGATTATGTCGACCCTAGACTTGTAATGTAAAACCGTGGGCGGACTTGGGCCCTCCCGACAAGAGACCTAGGATTCTTGCCGGGAATCACGTTCAGTAACCCTACTGGCGATTGCGCGGTCGGTTGACTAAGCCCCTACAAGCGCAGAGACCTTCCCGCCCACGGTTGAGAGTTTGCACCACCAAGTTCCCGAAATGCAATACTTGAAGGACGGTAACGGGTGGGGGGCTGGCTGTGATCTTTCAACACGTTGTTCCCACTGAAAACCGGGTCGACCGGACTCGATTTTGGCCCCGAGCGGTGCAAAAGCCGGCGCGATCAGTTCGCGCCTTGCAAATCGATACAGCCGATTTACACTTTCGCACCGCCCCCGCGACGACGGGTCTCAGAGAGTCTGGAAATGGGAACAACGTGTTGAAAGATCACAGCTGGCCATCCTAGCCCAGGTCACGACCCCTGCGGGTGCCCCGTCCGAGCTCCGCTTGGGTGGGGTCTTTCGCCGACGTCCTCATCCTTAGCGTAAGGAAAATCCCCACCCGTTCCCGCTTCCGCGCGGCCCATTGTGACTTGATCTCGACCGGTCCCACTTCGCCGCAAGCGTAGTGTCGAAAGCTGGTCCGCACCCAGTCTTCCGGCTTCTCGACCAGACTACGCTTCACCGGATTGCGATGGATGTAGCGCAACTTCTCCACAAACTTGGTCGGCCCCCCGGCGAAAGTCAAAATCCCCACCCTTGCCGCGTTTAGAGTCGGAGTACTTCAAGCGGTATTGCGTGCTGCAAGGATGGGGTGCCCGCGCGAGCATATCGACGACAAACTGAAAAGCCCTGACTGCAAGCCGTATTGAGAGACCGAACGAGCGATGATACTATCCGTTATCTTTCATCTTCCGTAATCTCGTTGCTGATTTTTTCTACGCCGAAGAGCTAGACGAGGGCCGGGCATGTTTGGACAGAAAAGCAAAGAGTTCCGAACGGCCCCGCGGTCATCTCGGCTAGCTTCACGGCGGATACTCGGTGCCGTCGCGATGCTGGCTGCCCTCGCAATAACGAGTTCGCTCGGCAAAGCAGACGATCACAATCCGTTTGCCGGCGATGCCAAAGCAGCCAAGGCTGGCGAGTACGAATTCCGCATTAACTGCGCGCTGTGCCATGGCCTTGGTGCGCGCGGAGGCGGACACGGACCGGATTTGACCCGGGCACACAAGAAACACGCGCAGTCGGACGCGGAGCTGTTTCAACTGATCAGCAACGGCATTCCTGGAACCGCTATGCCCGCGAATGGAACGAACGGCCAGGGAGTCGGTATGACTGACGAAGAAATCTGGCAGATCGTTACTTACATTCGCAGCGTGGAAGTGAAAGCTCCCGAAAAACCCGTTGGCGATGCGGCTCGTGGCAAGCAGCTTTTTTATGGTGACGCGAATTGCTCGCTGTGCCACATGGTGGAAGGCCGAGGCGGGCGCGTTGGGCCGGAGCTTACGGGTGTGGGTGGGTCGAGGACGCGCGCGGCGATCATCGATTCGGTGCGCAATCCCAGCCGCCGCCTGGCGTGGGGATTGGCCGAGGCGACTAAAGAGTTTCCGCAGGAATACGAGACTGTGACCGCGGTTACCGCGGATGGCAAAGAAATAAGAGGTGTGGCCTTGAACGAAGACAACTTCAGCGTGCAGATGATGGATGCCAGCGAGCAGATTTATTTGCTCGATAAAGACAAGTTGCGGTCGTTCAAAAAAACCCGCGAGTCTTTCATGCCGGTGTACTCACCCGAGTTGCTGAGCGATAAAGATCTCGACGATATTGTGGCGTTCCTGATCGGTGCGGGTACGAAATGAAAGCTGATTTTGGGTGGTGCAGGGCTTCCGCTTGCAGCGCTGCGGTGAATTTTCAAGCGAAGCTCCCGGCTTTAGCCGCCGGGGTGATGTTGGGCGCGTCTCTGGTTGCGACTTGCCTGACCGCGATGGCCGTTGCACAGGCTCAAGTAACTTTCGACCGTCTCCTCAACTCTGGTAAAGAACCCCAGAACTGGCTGACCTACTCCGGCGATTACTCTGGCCGCCGTTACAGCGCGCTCGATCAGGTGAATACCAAGAACGTCGGCAAACTCGCGGCCAAATGGGTTTATCAGACAGCGGCTACGGGTAAGCTCGAAACTACGCCGCTTGTCGTCGATGGAATTCTCTACGCCACCGCACAGGATGACCGTGCCTTTGCTCTCGATGCCCGCACGGGACGCCCCATCTGGATGTACCAGCATCAAGTGCCGGCGGATATTCGTCCCTGCTGCGGGCACGTAAATCGTGGTCTGGCGATTTTGGGCGACAAGGTTTTTCTGGGCACGCTCGATGCGCATGTGATTGCGCTCGATTCAAAGACGGGAAATGTAGTTTGGGATGTTGTTGCGGCGGATTATCGCAATGGCTACAGCTTCACGGTTGCTCCGCTGGCGGTGAAAAATCTTATCGTGATTGGCGTTTCCGGCGGCGAATACGGCGTGCGCGGCTTCATCGATGCTTACGATGCCGCGAGCGGCGAACGCAAATGGCGCATCTATACCGTGCCCGGGCCGGGCGAGCCGGGACATGAAACCTGGGAAGGCGATTCGTGGAGGATTGGCGGCGCACCCGCGTGGAATACCGGCACCTACGATCCCGCGACGAATCAAATCTTTTGGCCCACGGGTAATCCTTCGCCTTCAAATCGCGGCGCGGGCCGCGCGGGCGACAACCTTTACAGCAATTCGCTGCTCGCCCTGAATGCCGACACGGGAAAATTAAACTGGTATTTCCAGTTCACGAAACATGACGAGCACGACTGGGACGCTACGCAGGTTCCGGTAATGATCGATTCCGGTGGCAAACATCTTATAGCGCAGGCCAATCGTAACGGGTTTTTCTATGTGATCGATCGCACGTCGGGAAAGCTGATTTCCGCGACCACATTCTCCAAGCAGACGTGGAGCGACAGCAAAGATGGCGAAGGCCGCCCAGTCGCCAAGAAAGAAGCTTCGCCCACGCTCGAGGGGCATACGGTTTGTCCCGGAGCGCTCGGCGCGACCAACTTTATGGCTCCGGCGTTCGATCCCCAAACTTCGTTGTTCTATGTAACCGCGCGCGATCAGTGCGACATTTTCTCGACTGCTCCGCAGCCCTATGAGGCCGGTCATGCCTATTACGGCAGTGCGTATTTTCCGTCGGAAGAAGCCGAGCCTTATCGCGGATTCCTCAAGGCGATCGATCCGGCGACGGGCGGGGTCAAGTGGAGCTTCGAGCATACTTCGCCAACGTGGTCCGGCGTGCTCTCGACCGCGGGCGGTCTGGTCTTTACCGGCGATGCGGAAGGCAACTTTGTCACGCTCGATGCCGCGACTGGAAAACCGCTTTGGCATTTTCAAATGGGCGGAGCGGTCTACGCTGCGCCTATCGCCTTTGCCGTGGATGGGGAAGAATATCTCGCCATTGCCGCGGGCAGCGCCGTTTACGCGTTCGGTTTGCCATAGCCCGCTAAGCGGGAAATTACCTCTGCGCGAGAGAGAACGCGTCATTCAACGCACATTCATCTCGCCGAGACAATTTCTCGAACAAAGTACAAATCTTTGACCATCGCGTGACACGCACGCATTCTCCCGCCTGTAGTCTCCTCTTACACCGCGATCCGAAGCAGGCAGTGGACGCGGCAAGGAGAGGAAATCATGAAAGAAATTACGGAAGTCCTGGGGCGGCCTTCGAACCGGCGGTCGTTCCTCAAGAGAAGTGCGATTGCCGGTGCGGCCGCAACTGTGGGCGCCAGCGTCCTGGGCAAAGGATTGCCGCTGCTGGCGCAGGAAAGCGGCAGCGCAAGCATCACTAGCGGTGATGTTGCGATTCTTCGTTTTCTCGCGGCGGCGGAACTCATCGAATCCGATCTGTGGACGCAGTACGCAGAGCTTGGCGGCATTGGCAAACTGCCACCAATCGAGATCGATCCGAACGAGAAGTTGAATCCTTATCAGGTCGCGCTATCGAACCTGGATCCGGATGGTCCGCAATACATTGCCAGCAACACGCTGGATGAAGTCAGTCACGCAAATTTCCTGAACGCCTACCTGGAGTCGAAGGGTGCCGATCCGGTCAACCTGAGCGAATTCGCCAATCTACCTGGAAGCACGGCGCATGGATCGTCGGGAAAATCGCGCCTAACGAACCTGATGAGCTTGAACGTCGACACCAGTTGGTATGTTCGCTATCGCAGCACGCAGAGTCCGGATTTCGGCGCGACCTTTCCGCAGGCAATCACGCTGGATAACGTCACCGCAATTCCCCGCACCGACGCCGATTATGACGGCAAGTCCAATCCCAACTTTCCCGGCAACGATCACATTCAAGCTATCGCTAATGTCGCCGCCTTCCACTTCGGCCAGATCGAGCAGGGCGGCACAAGCCTCTACGCAGCGATGAGCCAGAAGGTGACGAGCGAGGAAGTCTTGCAGATCACGCTCGGCATTGGCGGCGATGAGATCGCGCACTTCCTCGAGTGGGTGGATTTTTCAGGTAACGGAGTACAGGCTCCAGTCGCGCCATTTACCGATCCCATCACCGGGCTCACGTTTCCGAATTTCTTCAAACCACTCAACAAGTCGATTCAACCCAGCCTGATCTTCCCGGTTCCATTCCAGTTCAGGCCGAACCTTCCCAACGTTTCTATGATTCGCCCGATTACCGATCAGTTTGCCGGTGCCATGGCTGCGGTGAAAGCCCTGACCGCCAGCGGGTTGTTCATCGGACAATCGGCGGCATTTTTCGACACGTTGAATGCGCTGGCGGCAGCGGCAGACTCCGCCCAGCGCGGCTTCTAAGCGCCCTTAATTTTGTTTTGGGGGGGCAGGCGCCGTGGATCTCCTGAACTGCGGCGCCTGCTATTTTCACTCGTGACAATCCGATGGAGGAATTATGCTGGAAGGAATTTTTCAACCCGTGCACTTGATGGTGATTGCGGGAATTGCGCTGCTCATCTTTGGGCCGAAGAAGCTGCCGGAGTTCGGCAAGGGACTGGGCGAAGGGATTCGCGGATTCAAGGCCGCCATGCAAGGAAAAGACGAGAGGGCGTCGTCATCGCCGTCCAGCTCGCAGCATTCGAATGACCAATAAGTGAACTACTCTGTGACCCTCTGTGCCCTCTGTGTTTGAAGACTACTCCGGCGGCCGCTCAGGATCGATGGTCTGATCGAGATAAATCCATAGCACGCGCGCCAGCAGAGTGAGCGTCGGGGCAAGCGGCAGAAATAACAACACGGCCACAATAGTGTCGGTGGTGATCCACCAGCCGGTTATGGACCAGAGGAGGGCTGCGCCCGCGGCGACGGTAACGATCCCGAGACCGTAACTAATATACATGGCGCCGAGAAAGTAACCCGGCTCGCGATCGAACTTCAAATCGCAGGCTGGGCAGCACTGATGCATTTTCGGAAATCCACGGAAGATGGAATAACGAAAGATGCGCCCGTGGCGGCATCGCGGACAGCGCTGCTGAAGAATATCTCGCACCGTTCGCGAAGTTGCGCGAGGTCGCATGAGTTTCCCGTTGCGGCCTAGCCTACCAGAGGGAGTACTTGAGATTCCCGAACCAACCTCGCAACGGTTGACTGGCGCGGCTTTCCGTACTACTGTGGAATTACACCGGAGAGGAGGTGGTCGAATGACAAGTTCAGAAGGTAGTAGTAGATGTGGGAGTCTAAGACCAGGTGAGGTGGCTGAGACTTAGAGCTGGTTGCTCTAAGCGGGGCTCCGGCGAGCCGGAGCTACAGCCCGCACACTACCGGTGAATAAGGATTGAATTCCGCCTGGCTCAGGTCGGCCAGGTCGTCGAAAGACGAAGCCCGGAGTCGCCGTGAGAGGCCACGTAGAGTGACCACCTCTTGGTCAATCCCAAACAGTCCACCGGACGGCCCGTAGCGCATGCTGCGGGCCGTTTGATTTTTTACCCCGTGCAGCCGGACAAACTTCGGTGTCTCCCGCGTGACGCAAGTCACAGCCTCGTGGTCGGCCCTTTGGTTACAGTAAGGCCAATATGGGCCGATTCTCGATTCTCACCAACCGCAAGCGCGCCATTGTTGCGTTGGTGCATTCGCTTGTTTTCCTGCTGATTGCGGTTTGCCAGATGTTCGCGTCAACGGCCGCGCCGGGAATGCTAAAGCGGCCGCACATTCCCACAGGTACTTGGATACTGTGCGGAATCTTCGCCCTTGTCTCCACAATTCTCTTCCTGCTATTGCTCATCTCGCGCGGCTGGATGGAAAAATTCTATTTTGCTTTCTGCACCCTGAGCGCTACTTCCGGCCTGCTGCGAACCGCCGCGGGCGACCAGACATTTCACGCCGGGGTTTACATCCGCGTGGTTATGCTGGTGAGCGCAGTGCTGGTTGGAGTGGCGATCGTGCGCACGCACTCGCAGCTTCAACTGAGTTGTTCAAAGGCGCAGGACGAAGGCTTATTTTCCGGACGCCAGGGCAAGAATTTCGTTCCGTGACGAAATCCGCAACCTTCCGTACTGCTTTGGTGTCCTCTTGGTTGTGGAATTTCGGTAGCTTTGCCCTTTGCCGATTCTGCTCTCCCGCAGTATGCTTGCCACGTGTCGTACTTTGGCGGATCTTTTCTGGATGAACAACGCGAGAGGCGGCGTCTGTCGGCCACTTACGCAGCCATGACCGATAGCGAACTGCAGCGGCTGGCGCGCCATGCCGAGACGTTGACGGAGTTGGCCTGCGACGCCCTGGAAGACGAACTTGACCGCCGCAATCTCGAGCCTGACGAGGACGATGCAGCCGAACCGCCGCCGGCGCTGGAGATTTGCGAACTCGTCACCATTCGCCAGTTTCGCGATCTGCCGGAGGCACTGCTGGCCAAGGGCAGCCTCGAGTCGGCGGGGATCGAATGTTTTCTAGCCGACGAGAATCTCGTTCGGCTCGATTGGTTCATTTCCAATTTCATTGGCGGCATCAAGTTAAATGTTCGCCCAGCGGACGAAACCAACGCGCGCAAGCTGCTCGACGAACCGATTCTCGAAGGCCTGTACGTGCAGGGGGTTGGATTGTACGAGCAGCCGCGCTGCCCGAAATGCGGTTCACTTGACGTTAATTATCAGGAACTCGATCGTCCCATCGCCTACGTGAGCGCGTTTCTGCACGTGCCGATTCCGGTGCAGCGGCCGGCTTGGAGATGCCACGCCTGTGGCGTCGAATGGAAAGAGGATGTGCACGAGTCCGACCGGAATTCATAACCCTCGAAGCCCCATTCGCCCCGGCGTAATTCAACTTAATCCCGTTCGTTCGTTCTGCCGGCTCGCGCCGGAATTTTTACATCCAGCGCGAATGGTTTGCATCATTACTGCTGCGGCTCGGTTGTTCCAAGCGAGGGTAAATATGAACAAGTCTGCAAGGCAATTGGCCATGGCTCAGTGGGATGTTTTTTCTTCGCATCCACTGAGCCATGGCCAATTGCCTTGCAGACTTGTTCATATTTACCCTCGCTTGGAACAA
>Ga0187781_10004771_pt1 | contig 10090 bp, 11 predicted proteins | sample 0715_SJ02_MP02_2_FD_132447 | JGI IMG/M metagenome (GOLD analysis project Ga0187781, IMG submission 132447) | Tropical peat soil microbial communities from peatlands in Department of Meta, Colombia - 0715_SJ02_MP02_20_MG | ecosystem: Environmental > Terrestrial > Soil > Wetlands > Peat | place...
ACGAGCTGAACGCTTGCAATTCGGCCAAGGAGGCCACGCCGTGAATACACCCATCAGACGTCCGCCAGATCGAATCGTGATCGTCGGCGGAGGGATCTCGGGCCTGTCAATTGCCGTGCGATTGTCACAGTCCGGTTTGCCGGTCACGGTGCTGGAATCGGGATACCTGGGCGACGGCGCTTCATCGCGGAATCAAGGCTGGCTTTATAGCGGCGCCTGGTTCGCACCTCGACAGCTGTCCCTTGCGATCGCGTGTTATGAGTCGTTCAAGCAGACGGTTCATCTTTGCGACGAGTGTCTGGAACCAGCCACGCCGTCGATGATCTATCTGATCTCCTCACCGGCTACTCCTGTCTCTTATTGGACCGACGCATGGGGGGCGGCCGGAATTCCTTACGGGGGTGTGTCGATCGAGGAAGCGATTGCTGAAACTGGCGTCGCTGGCCCCGTCGTGCGACATGCCTTTCGGCTCCCTGATCGCGCGATTCAGACCGACGTCCTGTTGGCGTTTCTCACGGCGAAAGCCGAACATCAGGGAGTCGAGATCCGAACCAGGACATCGGTAAGCCGTCTCATGAAGGTCGGAGACGAGGTCCGCGGTGTCGTCACCTCAACCGACACGGAGATTCCGGCACGACTGGTCATTTTGGCCGCGAACGTTCATGGGGCCGACTTGTGGCCTTCCACGACAAGAGCGGGTTATCAAACGGAATTCACCAGGGTTTGCCTCAAGACGCACTGCTTAACAGTCCGACCGCGAGTCGCCAACAGCCCGTATTGCATCGTCGATCTGGAAGGATTCAATCAAGTACCTCACGCCGACCGTTCGATTCTTGGATCGAGTCGCTGGCTTGCAGCGACCGACAGCCGCGAGCGCACGTTGGTCCCGGGCGAAATCGATCGACTGCGGAGGTTGCTGAAATCCGCCCATCCGCAATTCGACGCAACGCAGCACGAGATAATCGAATGGGCCGGCTGCACAATGCAAGCTATGCACTCTCACCAGGTTGAGCCGGGTGTTGCGCCCATGCCGACCGTCATCGATCACGAATGCGAGCCCCCTCGCGTCAAGAACTTGCTAAGCGTTTTCCCCGGAAGGGCAACACTCTGGCCTCAACTGGCGGAACTCGCTCGGATCGCCGTAATGGACAAAATTCAATCGAAGAATCCGCGTTCCGCGGAGGCTTCTTGGGTCGCCGCTAATTGGCTGAACTAAAATGCCGCAGCGGGTCCGACGCAGGACAGAGTGGACTGAGTCGGAAAGTGTTCGAGGAGAGGGAGAGAACGTCATGCAAGCCGAAAAGCGAGCCATCGGACGATCGCACGTGATTGTGTTTGGCCTGATTATCACGGCCATATTCTTCTGGTTGCTATTCGCCCGGCCACGTCTGCTGGGTCAAGGGCAACCAACGGAAAGTCAATCGGCTGGAGCCTCCTCGACAGAGAAGAGCTCCGAGAAATGAGTCGACAACACAAGTTGGAAAGACAGTCGTCATGTCAGTCGCACTGATCTGTCTCCGGGAAGTTGACGCCGCGCGACCAAATGAATCCGCGCTGGTCGCTGCTCGGAGGATGCAGAGCCGACATGTCGGCTCGTTGGTCATCGTGGACGCGGAGCGGCGGCCCTTGGGTATTCTCACCGATCGCGATCTGGTGGTTCAGGTGCTTGCCCAGGGACGCGACGCGAATCGCACACACGTCGGCGACGTGATGAGCCGACTCCCAACGATGGTGCAGGAAGACACATCCATCGAGCAAGCGCTTCGCTTGATGCGAAGCGGCCCCTACCGTCGACTCCCCGTGACGGATCGCGATGGACGTCTCGTAGGCGTCGTCAGCCTTGACGACATTCTGAATCTGGTCAGCCTCGAATTCAAAGAGATTGGTGGACTCCTGCGTGAAGAGTCGCCCAAGAGCCTGGCGACAGGTTAAGCCGACGCTGCCTAAGGTCGCACAATGCCCGATCTCCTGGAAACAATCGCCGACTCGTTGGAGCGCAGCCCACTAGTCCACTTCTATGAAACCGGCTTGCGGGCTCATTCGGGGCTGTTTCTAAAGCTCTTGACCATGGAGGCGGTCGGTCCCGATCGTCAGGTGAAATTGAACGGGCGATGGGTGGTCAACTTCGGCTCCGACAGTTTTCTGGGTCTGGACCAGGATCCGCGCGTGCAGGAAGCGGTTCGGCGTGGGCTCGATCGCTGGGGGACACACAACGGAACATCCCGAGCTTTCTCGAGCGTGGCGGCGAACTTCGAGGCGGAGCGTAAACTGGCTTCGTGGCTTCAGGCCGAGACGACTTTGATCTATCCCTCAGTGACACTGGCCAATCATGGCGCGCTCCCGGCGCTCGTCACTCGACACGACGCGCTCGTCGTCGATCACGACGCCCACCATACTGTCCATGAGGCGCTGGATCTCGTTCGAGCCCATGGAATCAAAACGGCCCTGTTCGCTCACAATGATCCGTCTGATCTGACGCGCGTGTTGAACGATTGCCAGCCCTATCGCCATGCGATCGTAGCGCTCGACGGCATTGACAGCATGACCGGCACCGTTTCGTGCTTGCCGGAGCTCCGCGCCGTCGCTGAAACCAAAGCGGCGGTCCTGTATGTCGACGACGCCCACGGCACCGGGATTCTCGGAGATCGCGGGCGCGGAACCGTCCTCGAGTCGCTCGGCGATTATCGCAATACGGTGGTGGTTGGATCGCTCTCGAAAGCTTTTTCTTGTTTCGGCGCCTTCCTGGCCTGCCCCGAACGATTGCGGATTCCCTTGGAGGTCCGCTCCGGCCCGTTCATCTTTGGCGGTCCCGTCCCGCCTCCGTACTTGGAAGCTGTCTCGACCGTCGTCGACATCCTCAATTCGCCGGAATACGACTCGCTGCGCCAGAAGCTGCAGAGCAATATGGATCTCTTCCTGGCCGGTGTCCGCCCGCTGGGGGTAAAGTTGCTCGGCGGCGTTGGTGCCGTCGTCTCGATCGTCGTAGGCGAAGAAGAGGCAACACTCGCAGCGGGAAAAGAGCTGTTTGAGCGGGGCTACTATGTGCAATCGGTTGTGTTCCCGGGTGTGCCGCATCACAGTGGATTGCTTCGCATTCAGGTGAATGCCAACCACAGACCCGAATCGGTCGCCGGCCTCGTTGCTGCGATCTGCGAAATCCACGCGGCGGGTTTATTGCCAAACGTTGCGTCGACTGCCCCCTTCGAGCGAGCCTCGCGAAAAGCCGCGTGCCCGGCTGAGCAAGGTCTTCGCGACTCGGCCTAGACGGTCAGGCGGAACTCGACAATAAAACCCTGCAAAGTGCGGCGTTCGTTGCCGCATTGGTCTCGGCGGCCGCGATCGGGTTAATCCGGCGATGCCGACGATCGAACCAGTCACATAAACGGTTGAGCCAGCCGTCCAAGCGGACGGGCGACCAGTCGCCGAGCGAGTCGGCTCCAATCATTCGCCCCCCGGCTGCCTCGAGGAATGCTTCCAGAATCGTCATCGCGTCGGCGGTGCGCAGAACGCCCGAGTCCCAGTTTGTCACCGCGTCGTCGACGACCAACACATCCTTGTCGATCGAGATATAGAGCGGATAGGCAGCCAGCTCGGCACGAAATGGCTCAAGGGTCTCACGGAGACGGTCCTTATGGACCAGTCCATCTTGCAAAAGCGGAGTCCCAGGGACGCTGGCCCACCCCCCGCGCGAGAACTTTCGCTGCGCCGGCAGGCAAACCACACGGCCCGATTTGATGTCGCTCCAAGGAGCCAGCCAGCGGTAGCCGTTATCAAAATCAGCTTCCCCGCCGCAGTGGAACACGTGCCGAAGCATGGGCAGTTGCAGGGCATGCCAAAGCCATGTTCCGCAGTGCAGGAATGGAATCCCGCGCATCCAGTCCGGGTGCTTATCGAGAATCATGAGATTGAACGGCTCGCGGATCCGCATCAAAAGGGCGAGCGTCACGTGATGAAAGTCCCCCGAACCATACGCAGTCAGCGCAGGGCCTGTTTGGGGCATCGATTCGCTCAACCACCCCTGAAACCGGTTGAACCGCCCGAACGTGCAGGCCAAACGAATCTGCGGCCCCCAATCCTGAGCCGCGATCCGCTCGAACTTCGCCGGCAAATTGCTCGACGGATCAGCGAGACTTCCGTCGAGATCCAGGATTTGCACTCGTTTGATTGCCATCGCAGACCATTGCGCCGTTGTGAGGTGTGTTTCGAGTGGAAATCGACTTCAAAACCAGCACTTCTCCCCTCCAAAGCGTATTAATAGTGGAGGACGGAAAGAATGGGACTGTGCGGGGTCCGCCTCCCCGACAGTCATGGGCAATCTGACCGGAAGGAGGTGGCGGCTCTGAGGACTGGTCAGTTGGGCAGTCAGTCCCGCGAGTGTGGCCAGATTCGTAATCCGTCGCGAAGGAGGCTAGTGCAAGAGATCGGCTGTGAGTCGTGGATTGCTGCCTTCGCATCCTGCCACCGGGGAATGAACGACTGGCACGCTTACGGGACTGGGAGATCGGGGTTGCCCCGATTTTTTTATGCGCATCGGGATTTGGGAAAAAGGGTGGTCGCCCGACCTGCGGCAGAATTACCCAGTGCGCCCCATGCCAGCCGGCGCGCCCAAGCGCGCGATCTCGCACAGCCCGCAGACGACCGCGAGTTCGATTCGACTTTCCCTGGGCCCGCTTCGAGCGTCAACGGCTGATTTTGCCGATTTTGACGCCGTTTAGCGGCTCGGCATCGGAATTGCGTTTGAGGCTGTGCGGTTTGAAGCCTCCGAACGAGAAAGCCGGCATGAAGAGCCCAAGACCGAGTCGAAAAGTTGGGACGAGCGTTCCCGTCGGGTGGATTGAGCAAAGACCACGCATTCGTCCGAGCAGGAGAGCTCCAATGGCAAGCAGCGCGAAACCCACGTCTAAACGTCCCAGCCGCCAAAAGCTGATTCCGATTGTGAGTGACCTGGCAGCGCTCCATCGCTGCGCCGGGCGCACGCTTTGCGAAATGGCGCGCTGCCGATCGCCGAAACTCAGCGGGCTGACATTGGCCGAGCTGCGGACGGCTTTGGAACAGGAGCTGGTCGAGCTGGAGCAGGCAATCGAAGAGATTGACCTCTTGATCGCGGAACAGGGCGAAAATCAAAGGGCCCTGCGACTCGAGTTGGAGCCGGCACAGCGTTTCGCCAAGATTCGAGCGAGGTGTGCCGCCCGCGATTGAGCGGCGTGGCACTCGTAATCTTCGCAGGCCAAGAACCGAGTTTTTTCGAGCACCGCGTTCATTCCGCCCGCGGATTGGGCCGCGCCATCATGACCTGGATTGCCCTCAAAATGCTGACCGGAGATCGGGGCAAGTATTTTGCCATCATCTTCGGCGTCACTTTCGCCTCGCTCTTGATTACGGAGCAGAGCGGCATTTTCTGCGGCGTGATGCTGCGGACGACGAGCCAGATCCGCGACATCGAAGGCGTCGACATTTGGGTGATGAATTCGAACGTGCGCTACATCGACGACCTCAAGGCGATTTCGGACGACGATGTTTTTCGCGTGCGTGGCGTCCCGGGCATCGCCTGGGCTGTCAGCTTGTATCGCGGTTCAGGGCAGGCCCAGTTGTCGAGCGGCAACTATCAGGGGCTGATCCTGATCGGCATCGACGATGCGACGCTCGTCGGCGCCCCCACGAAGATGATTGTCGGCAAAATCGGCGACCTGCAAAACGCCGACGCGATTGTCGTCGACGAAGCGGGCTACCGTCAGATGTGGCCGGGCGAGCCGCTCAAGACCGGCAAAGTGATCGAGATGAACGACTGCCGGGCCGTCATCGTCGGCATCTACAAGTCGTCGCAGACGTTCATGACGATGCCGGTCGTTTATACGCGGTTCAGCCAGGCCGTTTTTTTTGTCCCAGCGGTTCGCCGCCTGATGCCGTTCGTGCTGGCCAAATGCAAGCCGGGATCTTCCGTCGAAGAAGTCGCCAAGCGAATTCATGAGCAGACGGGTCTGCAGGCCCTCTCGAAGCAGGGGTTCATGAACTTGACCATGATGTACTACCTGAAGCACACCGGCATCCCGATCAACATCGGAACCACGGTGCTCTTGGGATTCCTGGTGGGCTGCGCCATTGCCGGCCAGACGTTTTATTTGTTCACGGTCGAGAATCTGAAACAGTTCGGCACGCTCAAAGCGATGGGCATGAGCGACAGCCGCCTGGTGCGAATGATTTTAACTCAAGCCTTGCTCGTTGGCGGGATCGGCTACGGGCTGGGCGTGGGCTTGGCGACGATCTACGGCATCGTCGCCCAACGCTCGATGCCTCTCTTGGCCTTTTTCCTGCCGTGGCAGGTGGTCGCAGGAACCGGCGTGGCCGTACTGTTCATCTCCCTGATTGCCAGCGTGCTCAGCATCCACCGCGTGCTGGTGCTCGAGCCGGCGATGGTCTTCCAAGGTGGAGCATGACGACGGACGTTGCCGTTACGCAGGGAGTGACGTGCCGGAACCTGATCAAGGACTTCGGCACGGGCGACGCGCGGGTTCGCGCCCTGCGCGGGGTCGACGTCGAAATCCTCCCGGGCGAACTGACCCTGTTGGTCGGACCGAGCGGCTGTGGAAAGACGACGTTGATCTCGATTCTTGCGGCGACACTCGAGCCGACAGGCGGCGAAGTGGTGGTTTTGGGAAACGACCTGGTGCATCTTTCCAAACGCGAAAAGGGGATCTTTCGGGCTCAGAACGTCGGCTTCGTTTTTCAACAATTCAATCTATTGCCCTCTTTGACCGCGGCCGAGAACGTCGCCGTGCCGCTGGTGATCAACGGGTACTCAAAAGGGGAGGCACTCGCGCAAGCGACCGAGGTTTTGATTTCCGTGGGGCTGGAAGACAAAGTGCACGCGTTCCCTCTGCAGCTCTCGGGGGGCCAGCAACAGCGAGTCGCCATCGCCCGCGCGCTCGTGCACAAGCCCCGCTTGTTGGTCTGTGACGAGCCAACTTCGGCAATCGATGCGCGGACCGGACACGCGATCATGACCCTCATCCGCGAGGTTGCCCTGCAGCCGGATCGAGTCACCGTGGTGGTGACCCACGATCAGCGCGTCTTCGACTTCGCCGACCGGATCGTGACGTTGGAGGATGGCCGTGTCGCCGGGGATCAGTCGCTCGAGCCCAAAGTCGAGAGTCATGCGCGGGTTGACGCCCCAGCGCGCCCGCTTGGGAGATAGCCATGTTCCGCAGATGGATCTTGCCCGCCATTGCAGTCGTGCTCCTGATGTTTGGAGCGGCTCACGCCATTTACATTCAAAGGAAGGAGCCGGAAACGCCTCCGCCTGTCCCGCCGCCGACCACTCCCTTCGGCGATACAGTGGCTGGAGCAGGGATGATCGAGCCCAACAACGAGGCGAGCACAACCAGCGCGATCTCCATCGGCTCTCAGTTGTCTGGAGTCGTCGCCAAGGTGGCGGTCCGCATTGGTCAAACGGTATCGGCTGGCGATTTGTTGTTTGAACTCGACAAGCGAGCGACGATGGCCGACCTGAAGGTGAAACAGGCGCAAGTCGTGCAGGCGGAGAAGAGCCTGCGCGAATTGGAGCTGCAGCCTCGTCCTGAAACCGTTCCTCCCAGCGAAGCTCTGGTGAATGCGGCCGAAGCGACCATGCGTCAAGACAAAGATGTATACGAGCGCACGAAAACGGAATTCGCTAAAGGTGCGGTTACCGCAGAGACTCTGGTCACCGCGGAAGAGACCTACAAAAACGCTGTGGCGCAACTGGCTAATGCCAAGGCTAACCTCGTTTTGCTCAAAGCGGGCGCCTGGGAGGCGGACAAGGCGGTCGCCCAAGCGGCCGTCGACACAGCCAAAGCCCAGGTCGAGCAGGACAAGACAACGCTTGAATTATCGGACGTACGCGCTCCCGTCGATGGGACCATTCTTCAGGTCAACATTCGGCCCGGCGAGTATGTGTCGATCTCGGGAAGCCAGGCGCTGGTCACGATGGGAAATTTGGCGCCACTGCACTGCCGAGTCAACGTGGACGAAGAGGATATTCCTCGGCTCAAGTTGAACGGGCCCGCTCGTGCGAAGATCCGGGGAGACGTGGCCCAAGAAGAAATCCCGATGTATTTCGTCCGCACCGAGCCGTACGTGATCCCCAAGGTCTCGCTCACCGGCCTCAACACCGAGCGCGTCGATACGCGCGTCGTGCAGCTGATCTATGCGATCAACCCGGACAATAAGCTGGTGAAGGAGAAAAAAGTGCTCGTCGGGCAGCTGGTGGACGTCTTTATCGACGCCCGCCCGAGTCTGCCGATCGAGGCCGCCACTGAGAGCGTCAAGCCATAGTGCCGCGGAGGACGATTGCCGCGAGCCGTTCAGCGACTCATCCCGACTTCCTGGAGCGTGCGCAGGAAGTTGATGACGTCATCGCGGCCCAGCATGCCGAGCACCTCGCCGTTGCGCATCACGGGCAACTGGTTGACGCCGTCGCGGGCCATTTCTTCCAAGGCCGTCCAGAGTTCGGCATCGGGGTTGATCCGCTTCAAGCGATCCATCGGGACCATGGTCTGGGCGGCCGTGTGGGTCGCCCATTCGTTGCGCGGCACCTCTTTGATCCGGTGCACCGTCATGAGCCCGACTGTTTTGTTTCCCTGAGTCACCAGCACACAGCGAGTTCCGCGGCCGAGCACGTGCTCGTCGACCAATTGCTGCAGCGTTACATCAGCCGGCACCGAATCGCAGTGCGTGCGCATCGCTTGCGACACGCGGTGGCCGGCAAGCAACCCGTGAATCGTTTCCTGCTGCGCCTGCGCCGTGGCGGCGTTGTCGAGGAACCAGCCGATAAAGGCGATCCACAGGCCGCCGATATTCCCCGAAAAGGCCTGCAAGACGCCGAAAAAGATGAACATCAGCCCGAAAAAGCGGCCAACGCTCGCCGCGACGAGCGTGGCGCGACGCATGTTGTTCGTAACGCCCCAGATGATGGCGCGAAGCACGCGGCCGCCGTCGAGCGGATAACCCGGCACTAGATTGAACAACACCAGCGCAATGTTGATGAAGGACAGATACTTGGCCAGTCCGAACAGCGGCTCGCTCCCGGTCGCGACGCGCTCGAGCCCGTAAAAGAGGACTCCCAGTACCAAACTCACGATCGGCCCGGCGATGGCGATCAGGAACTCTGCCTGGGCGCTCGGCGGCTCGGCCGCAATCTGAGCGACGCCCCCGAAGATAAACAGCGTGATGGCCCGGACCGGCACGCCGAACCGCAAGGCAACCACCGAATGGCCGAGTTCGTGCAGCAGCACGCTTGCGAAGAGCAGAATCGCCGTCGCCGCTCCCATCGACCAGTAGAGCGCCGGCGACCAGTCCTTGAATTCGTCCGGATAGTAGCTTGTCGCCAACAGCCAGGTGAGCAGGGCAAAAACCACAAACCAGGAATAATCGAGACCGATCTGGATCCCGAAGATTTTGCCGATCGGCACTTGGTTTCGGAACATGGCGGTACTTTCCGTTTGCGGGGGAGAGCAACGGAGCGCGGTTCAAGAGGCCTCGATTGGTTTCGTCGCCCGGACGACACCCTCATCCGGATCATCGACCAGCGTGAATCCAAAATGCCGAAAGGTCGCCAGCATGCGATTGTTGTCACGCTCCGTGCTTGCGACAACCTGTCGCAGCCCCCAAGCTCGTGCAATCTCCAGCGAGTACTCAGTCAATTGCATCCCCAAGCCCAGTCCCTGCCAGGGATCCCCGACCAGGACGGCGTACTCCGCGATCGCTTGCGCGGGATCCATTACCAGGCGGCAGACGCCCGCGAGCTTTCGTACTCCGTCTTCATCGAGTTCCGCAACGATCGCCATTTCACGGTCGTAGTCGATGAAGCAGAACCGCGATGCCATTTCGTGCGTCGCCGTTTTGAACAGATACCGAAAGCGGGCGTGGATCGTTTCGTACGAGCAGCTGGCGATGAGCGCGTGCCATAACCCTTCGTCTTCCGGCCGAATGGGCCGCAGCCGAACTTGCAGTCCGTCCTTGAGAACCACGCGGCGGTCAAAGCCTTCCGGGTAGGGGCGGATGGCGAGATGCGCGAAGGGGCGCGCGGCCTGCTCGGAATAGCGTTCGTCCCGCA
>Ga0187781_10004772_pt1 | contig 10087 bp, 4 predicted proteins | sample 0715_SJ02_MP02_2_FD_132447 | JGI IMG/M metagenome (GOLD analysis project Ga0187781, IMG submission 132447) | Tropical peat soil microbial communities from peatlands in Department of Meta, Colombia - 0715_SJ02_MP02_20_MG | ecosystem: Environmental > Terrestrial > Soil > Wetlands > Peat | place...
ACGATCGGCATCCCCATGCACGGGAATTTCGACGGTGCTACCCGTTCGAATCACGACCGGCCGCGTGTGTCCACTCACTTGTGCCGTTTCAAAGGGAATGGCACCGATACGAAGCGTAGTGGCATCCCAGGTGGCAAACTCTCCCGACGTCTTCTGCAGGTAGTCCCCGAAATTTTCCTTCCAGAACGCAAGATTCGCAGATTGCAGGGCCTGCCAGTCGCTGTCTTGTTTCTCTGCTACCGGTTGCAGCGCAACCGTCGTGTAGGTGCTGTTTGCTGCGGCATTGAGGGCCGAAGATGGCAGCATCATCGGGGTGCGCGGAAGTGGCGCGGGGACTCCGACTTCATAGCGGTAGAGCTCCGCGAGCTTCGAGAAAACCTCGTCCCGGATCTTACGGTCGGCGGTGACAACGCCTTCCGCGAGAGTAGGTCCGTCCATGGAAATGTCTTCCCGCTCGTATTGCGTCATATCAGCCCACTCCCAGAAGTAAGTACCGGAGAGGAGACCTTGTTGCACGAGTTTGGCGAGCTCTCGAACTTCTCGATCCATTAATCGTGGGAGTTTGCCGACCGGACCGCCCCATTCCGTGAAGAGCATAGGTTTCGCGCTGCCGAACTTTTCGAGCACTTCTCGGAAATGCCCTTCCTGATAGGTGTAGGGATGAGCGCTGTAGAAGTCGTATTCAGCCTCATCGAAGAGGCGCCGGACCGATTCGAGGGTGTGATCGGGGGCGGAGGGGCCCGGCGTCGACATAAGAATTGTGGGCTCGAGCGTCCGGATTCTCTGCCGCGCCTCCTTCATGACGTTGAGTGTCGGCGTGCTCTCGTTGGCGAGCAGAATGGCCCAGAACGCCGGGTTATTCCAATCTCGCTGCACAACCCGTTCCAAAACATTGATTCCGGTTTCGAGCGTAGCCCGAGGGGCTTTGCTGAAATCGATCCAAGTTAGGCCGGACTCCTGAGTGACGAATAAGCCGAGGCGGGCCGCAATCTCGGTCTCCTGCGGCGCGTGGGGATAGTGCACAAGCCGAACCGCGTTCGCGCCCATGGATTTAATCATCCGAAAGTCCCGGTCCATCTGCTCCGGACTCAAGCTGTACCCCTGGTTCAGCCAGAGACCGTGGCGTGCAACTCCCTTGAAGACGAACGGGCGTCCATTCAAAAGGAATTGGTTGCCGCGCACCATGAGGCTGCGAAAACCCGTCTCAGTTCTGAAACTGTCTTGTCCCCGCGGCGAGCTGAGCCGGACCGAAAGCTGATAGAGTGCCGGATGATCGGGCGACCATAACTGCACCGAATCCAGTCTCCAGTGGAGCGATTTTACCGTGCTCCCGGCACTCACTTCTGTTTCCTGCTCCTCATGAGCCACACGATCCTGCCCCTCAAACAGGTCGGAGCTAAGCTGAACATTCTCGGAAGCTGTCGCGCGTAGGAAAACATCGAGCGTACACTCAGCGCTCTTGAAGTCGGGCGAGAGTTGATAACTCAAACGAGCGTTCTCGATATAAGGATCGGTTCGTATTTCCGCGTAGGCGTCATAGATGATGCCACCCCAAGCTTCCCACGCGGCTGCCGGGCCGAGCCCAAGCGGCGCCTGCCAATCTACGAGTTCCATCTCGATTTTGTTTTTGCCCGGCTTGGTATCGCCGGTCACGTCGAAGATGTGCGGCGTGTACGGCGCCAGGATCCCGATTTTGTGGCCGTTAAACTGCAACACGCCGCTGCCTGCAATTCCTTCGAATCGCAGAAGCAGACGCTGTCTTGAGGCAAGTGGCGGCAACTCGACAACCCGGGTCAGAGTGGTCGTGCCAACGGGGTGATACGACGATGGCACCAGCACCGTGTCGTACAGGCGTCCAGCGATCCAGCGCTCCCAATAACCGGCGAGGGGAATCCGTTGCTGCGCGGATACCGAAGCGGAAAGTCCGCACACCGCCAGGAGGCAGAAGATAACGCGAGGTAGAAGTGCGCTGCCTTGCGAGTTTGAAACACGCATGCTCTCCGGACCTCCCGTTTGAAGCGTGTTCAAAACTGCGTTCTCGTCAAAATCGAGCCGCTCATTATAACGGAATGCAGATCGACGAAATCAACCTCTGCGTTCGGTTAGTATTAGGACCGCATCGGCGACCCAGCGGAGAGCGAACCATGCTGCGCAGTATTTCTATTTGTTTTCTTATTTGGGTTTCAATGAGTGCGTCGGCGGCGCAACTCGCGCTGAAACCCTATCGCGTACTGATCGTCATTGCCGATCAGTGGAAAGATCCACGGAGTTTTCTGATTAGTGGCGGCGGAGAGTTCCAGACCATCGTCACCATGTTCAAGTCGTGGGGGATCCCCTTCGACATTCTTCGATTGGATCAGACACGGATGGACCCGAATCACTTCACTGATTTCTGGGGCCGCCCGCGTTACGGAGCAATTTTGTGGGATGTGCCTGACGAGAATGTTTCCGACGAGGATCAAGCGCTGGTCTCCAATGCTGTGCACACGCTGCACATGTCTCTCATTGCGATCGGAGATCGGATCAAGCAGCCCGGGATCGAACAGCTTCTGGGACTGCATTACAAGAGCGAACACATGAACAGCGCCCACCCAACGATCAAAGCAGATTCCTTTGTGCTGCGCGGTTTGCCGGTGGATCTGCGACAGCATGGACAAGGCCCGGATGTGATCTCCATGCGCAGGGTGCAAGTCGAGGTAAATGATGCCAAGGTGCTGGCGGAAGCTGGAGGGGTTCCGCAAATCATCGAACGAAAGATCGATGACGATACGCGTGCGATCTGGATTGGCGGCGATATCGACCAAATGCTACTTTACCAGTCCCTGCGTACGGCCTTGCGCCGCGCCGTCACCGAAGCGATCGGTTACTCCTTGAACAAGACTTGGACGAAAACAGTCGTCCTGACCATGGATGACATGGGAAATGCGCAGAACTCATGGCTCGAGCACTGGCACTATCCGGCGCTCACACAAGAACAGATTCGGCATTCCTTGATTGAACCGTTAGAGGCGCATCATGCCGTGCTCTCGCTGAACATCGTTCCCGGTTTTGTCGACGAGGCGCAGCGACGAATCGTTCCCACCTGGAGACAACAGTTCACCGACGAGTTCGGAACGAAGCAGGATTACGTTTCGACCAAGAAGGGACTGGATGAAGGAGTTGCACTCGGGGTGCTCGAAATCGAGAGCCATGGCTGGACGCACATGCAGCCGGATCTGAGTTCGCCTCCCGGGCCATGGTGGGGATCGCCGCTGATGGATGAGCGCGCGGAAGTGGGATGGTATCGCGAATTTTACGATGTGCGGAGAGACCGCGAGATCACGGCCGCGGAACAGAAATTCCACATGCGGCAGTCGGCCGACTGGATCGAGAAAGAATTCGGGCAGTTTCCACTGGAGTTTTCGACTGGCGGGAATGGGGTCTCTCGAAGTCCGGATAACAATACGTGGCGCCTGGCTGCAGAGGCGGGATTTGGATACTACGGCGGGTACTTAGGAAGAGACTTCGCCGTGGAGGGCCGCGCGGATTCGAATGCCGATTTCGGTGGCAGCGACGATGTACCGCTCCTGCTGCCGGCACCTCCAGATGGTCACGATCGCGGAATTGCTCACGATCCTGACGGCTTCGCGAAAGTATTCGACAGTTATCCCGGATACAGCTTTACCGGATTGGATGAATACGTGGGATACCAACACGCTGAAGTGACCACCTCACCAGGCAGTTCCGGCACGATCAAGCTCAACATTTCTTATGACCCGCATTACTGCCGGGCTTTGATCTCGAAACCATCAAGTTGGGAGTTCGTTGTGGCTGACTGGTTGCGCCCGCGATTGCGAAGTTCTCAGATCTGGGTTGACGGCAAGAATCTCGGAGCAGTCAAACAGGAAAACACAATGATTCCCTTACCGCCGGGCAGCCAAACGCACGTTCTAGAACTGCGATGAAAGTTAAAGGAATCGATAAATGCGAAATTTGTGCCTAACTGTATCGTCAAGCCTTTCCCTGTTTTCTCTTTTAGCCATTTCCACGCTTGCCGTTTCCAGTTCCATCAACACCACAGAACTGAACAGTGGCTGGCGGCTGCAGTCCTCGTGGAACGTTGTGCAGGACGGGAGTCTCATCTCGCAGCTCTCCTATGACGCATCGAGTTGGCACGAGGTCCACTCCATGCCCGCAACTGTATTGCAGGCCCTTCAGGAAGACGGTACCTATCCCAATCTGTACTTCGGAAAGAATCTAACTGAGACGGTGCCTCGCGATCTTTTCCGGCAGGATTGGTGGTATCGCACGGTGTTCCCGGTTCCGGCGGAACACAAGTTGCACTGGCTTGTTTTCCAAGGCATCAATTACCGCGCCGAAATCTGGCTGAATGGAGAACGCATTGCGACTAACCGTGAAGTCGTCGGAATGTACAACGCTTTCGAGTTCAATGTGACCGGGAAAGTCAAGCTTGGAACCGAGAATGTGCTGGCGGTCAAAGTCACTCCGGAACAGTCGTTCGAAGACATGGATGGTGTCGAACTTGCGGATAGCTGGTTCGATTGGATCAATTCCAAGTATCTGGGCATCCGGTTACCCGAGCAACAGATCGGGATTTCGTATGTGCCTGACCGCAACGCAGGAGTTTGGAAGCAGGTGTATCTGCGCAGCACGGACGAGGTAGAAATCCGAAATCCCTTCGTCAAGTCGGACTTGCCGCTGCCTGAAACCAGTACCGCAACGTTGACCGTATATTGCGATCTGCAAAACGGCGGGGACTCCCGGATTGGAGGCGTGCTCTCGGCGGAGATTGGGCGGAAAGGGAAAACTCCGATCCGAGTGGAGCAAAACGTAACCCTGGCGCCGGGTGAGAATCGGGAGTTGTCATTTAGCCCGGAGCAGTTCGCCGCTTTGCACATTGCGAACCCGGACCTGTGGTGGCCTTATCAATGGGGACCGGCGAATTTGTATGACTTGAAGCTGCAGTTTCGCATCGGCGAGAGCATTTCGGATTCGGCCCAAATCCGCTTTGGAATCCGCAAGATTACGCAGCACCGCGATTCCGACAGTCGTTTTCCGCAGCTCGGCGGGGGAGGGAACTTCTACCTCAAAGTGAACGGGATCGACTACCTGGTGCGCGGAGCCGATTACGCTCCTGATCTTCTCTACAAATATGACGAAGATCGCGAGGCTTCCGTTCTCCGCTACGTCAAAGACATGGGACTGAACCTGCTGCGCTGGGAGTCAAAGATTTCCAGCGAGCACATCCTCGATCTCGCCGACGAAGAAGGAATTCCGGTGATGATGGGGTGGATGTGCTGCAACCAGTGGGAGAAATGGAGCCAGTGGGATGCGGAGGACCATCGCGTAGCTCGCGAAAGCTTGCGGGCGCAAATTCGAATGTTAAGGTCCCATGCCTCTGCTTTTCTCTGGGCGAATGGCAGCGATGGACTGGCGCCAACAGATGTTAGATCCGATTACAACCGCATCCTCGTCGATTTGCATTGGCCGGATGCGGTGGTCGATACGGTGTCGAGTTTCAACAAAGATGCAAATTCCACGGTGGTCTGGAACGGGATTCGTATGGAAGGTCCCTATAGTTGGCGTCCGCCTTCTTATTGGTACGACAATCGTTACAAAGGTTCAAACGGTTCGTGTGCCGAGCAAGGCGACAATGAGAGCATCCCGCCTTACGAGAGCCTGAAGAAATTCATTCCTGCGGACAAGCTTTGGCCGTTGAACGACTGGTGGTTCTATCACGCCGGTTCGACGGAGCGAAACAGCACCTTGGCGAATGCTGCGCTGGTCATGGAAAAACGCTATGGGTCTTCACAAAATGCCGCCGAGTTCGCGGAGAAGGCCCAACTGGCTCACTACGAAAACACGCGGGCTCAGTTTGAGGCGTTCGCGGCGAACGGCTGGCAGGATCACAAAATGACTCTGTACTGGATGCTGAATAGCCATTGGCCCAATTTTTTCGGACACATCATCGACTATTACCTCAAGCCCGGTGGCGCTTACTTCGGAGCCAAGAAAGGGCTAAGGCCGGTCACCATTGTGTATGACTATTACGGCGGCGGAGATCGCAGCACGGCGAAAATCTTCGTCGTAAACCGAACTTTGGCAGCGCTGTCGGGCCTCGAGGCTTCGATTGCATTCATCGATCTGGACGGGAGTGTTCGGTTTTCCAGAAAAAGTGAGCGAGTGGAGGCGCCGGCGAATTCCTCGGTGACGGCGCTGGAATTGCCGCGGCTGGAGAATTTGCCCGCGGTGTTTTTGGTTCGCTGCCAGCTGCGTGACCGCGGTGGGCGCATATTGGCAGAGAACGTATATTGGGATTCGACCGCTAAGGACATGCTGGTTCCGCCCGACAAAGAAAATGCATTCGATTCCTCGCAAATTGCTTGGGCCGACCTCACTCCTCTCAACAGCATGAAACCTGCCACCGTCCGAGCCACAGGCCAGTTCAGCGAGTCCGATGGATGGATTACGGCCCATGTCACACTCAGGAATCAGTCGAGTGTTCCGGCGTTCTTCTTGCGGGCCGAGATTACCGACTCTGGCGATACGAATGAAATCCTCCCGGTCACCTGGAGCGACAATTACGTCACCATTTTCGGCGGAGAGTCCATGATGCTGGAAGCACGATTTCGGACCTCGGAGGTGGGCCCTGGAGGGATGGTGCTTCGAGTCGGGGGGCACAATGTTCCCAGCTTCACGGAAAAGCTTCAGGCGGGGGAAGCCAAGTCTGCGCGATAATCGACGGCCTCGACCTCCCTATGGGTTCGAAATCCACGTGTAAAATGTGACCAATGCGCCATTGTTGGTGCCGAACTCTCACCCTTGCCCTGGCATTGCAGCCGCTGTTTCCACTTTGGGCAACCCAGCAGGACCCGATTGCGCACGCGAAAGAACTGCTCAAGGCCGGGAAATTGAAGGAGGCGGAAGCTGTTCTCGAGACTGCGTCACAAGCCAATCCCAGTTCCTCCGATCTCCACGGTTTGTTGGGAGAGGTATTGTTCAAAGAGCAAAAGTATGAGGACTCAGTTCAGGAACTTGGCTTGGCGGCTCAGGCCAATCCGGATTCTCTCCAATATGCGGTGCTGCTGTCGGAAGCGCTGATTGGATGGCAGCACTTCGGCGTAGCGGTGGACTATTTGAATGCGGTCAAGCCCAAGTTTGACCAGCATGCCGAATTCCACTACGTCCTAGGACTAGCCCTTTACAGCGAAAACAAGCTAACGGATGCCAAACAGGAATTCGAGACGGCGCTGCGACTCGAACCCGATCTTGCTCAGGCCAGCTATCTTCTCGCCGGTTGCCTGGCTTCAGAAGGAGAGTATTCGCAGGCCGAAAGCATTTTTTCTGCGCTAACCAAGCAGCATCCGACCAATGCCAGTTATTGGACCGGGCTGGCGCAAGTCCTGGCCAAAGAAAATAAGAACCAGGAAGCAGTCCGGGCAGCACGCCGGGCCCTGTCGCTGGCACCGCGGAATGCACACGTACAGTACGTGACGGCGACGGTCTTGATGGAGTCGGGGAATTTTTCCGATGCCGTTCCGATGTTCGAGCGGCTCGAACGTCTGGACAGCAGCGTGGTTGCGGTTCACGTGGCGCTCGCTCGACTCTACGCCCGTCAAGGCCGCCGCGAACTTGCTCACAAGGAGGCGGAGCTGGCGCAGCAGTTGCAGGAAAAGAACCAATCGCCACCCGGTCAAAAGCCCCCCGCCCAGGCGGAGTACCCTGCTCCACAGTAAATCGACCGTTCTCGAATTCGGAATGATCACCGAAACTTGTACTTGCTCTGGGCAAGAGCGATAAAATATCTGCTTGCTGCATTGCACTCCGAGCCCATGACTAAAACCAGCAAAAGCCGTAAGAGCCATTACGACAAAAACTTCATTGCCGTGACGCAACGAGTCTTCGCCGTCCTCGAAGCCCTGAGCCAACATGCGAAATCGGGCGTGCCCTTGGAAGAAATAACCCAGATCAGCGGCCTCCCCAAGACCACCGTCTTTCGGCTGCTCTACTCCATGCACAAATTGGGTTTCGTGGAGCAGGATCCCGACACGACCCTGTACTCGCTCTCCGGCAGGTTCTTCGAACTGGGCACGAACGCGCTGCCCTACCAGCGGCTCACTGTGCTTGCCCGGCCGCTGATGCAAACGTTGCAGCTGAGTTTCGGAGAATCCGTTAATCTCGCCGTGCCCCGTTTGGGAGGGGCGATCTACATCTCCGTCTTGGAGAGTCCGAAACCCCACCGGGTGGCTGCTTCGATCGGAGGATTTTCATTCTTACACTCAACGTCGGTGGGCAAGTGCATTGCCGCCTACCTCTCATCCGAAGAACTGGACAAGCAACTCCAGCGGCACGGCATGCCACCCTTTACCCCTACCACCATCATCTCGCGCCAGGGTCTGGAACAAGAGCTGTCGCGGGTGCGCGCCGATGGCGTGGCCACTGACAACGAAGAAAATGTGCAGGGAATAATCTGCGTGGGAGGCCCGATTTTTGCCAGCGGTAACATGTTAATCGGGGCCATGAGCGTCTCCGGTCCGGCCGTGCGAATGTCTCAAAATCTGCCGGCCATCCAAACTGCCGTCCGCGAAGCGGTGCAGACCATCTCCGTTCTTTTGGGGGCCCCGGAAACGGAGCGCGAAGTGCCGGCAAGTCTGCCCGCGCCAACGGCTAGCCGCTAGGGTCTGCTTCCGCGGCGAAAGCGGATTGGCAGTCAGTCGTCACCGGCAGACTGTTTCAGCGCGTCTACTTATTCGGAATCAAATCCGAAGTCTTTCGGATACGGAATTACGCCGCTATCAACAGCCCCCCACAAGCACTTCATACAATGGCTCAAAACGATTAGAATTCTCCGCGCCACCGCAAAACGCACGTATTGAGAAGTAGCTGGTTTTTCTTGGTTTTACACTGCCTGACTCTCTAATGCATTCCCCCTAAGAAATCCCTTGACAACGTTTAGAAGACCTTGCTAGGCTGCGTCGTTTTCGTGAGCTAGCTTCGCGCGAGGGTCTGGTTGCCTTCGGAATGCGTCCCGCGAAAACATGCGGAGTGCTGAAATGAACGTGCGGAACAGGAGGCGTTCTATGTCGAACTGCTTGGGCATGCGCACCTTCGCGCTCAGTTGCGCGCTCTTCCTCGTGATCTTAACTCTGTCGGCGAATCTGTTGGGACAACAAGGTCAGGCGTCGATCACCGGATCCGTCGAGGACGCATCCGGTGCGCTTCTTGCGAGCGTGCATATAACCGTCACCAACAAAGACACCAGCGTGGTCACCAAGACCACGACAAACGATGCCGGCCGGTACACAGTGTTATATCTCCCGGTCGGGAATTACATCGTTCAAGCTGAGAAGGAAGGCTTCAAGACCCAGATCAAGACTGATCTCGTTCTGACTGCCGAACAGCAGGCGGGAGCAAATTTTACCCTCACCGTCGGCCAGGTAAACGAGAGGGTCGAGGTTTCGGCGAGCTCGCAAGTGATCGAGACTGAGTCCGCCACCCTGTCGGAGTCAGTCAACGAGCGGGCGATTGAAGAGTTGCCGCTCAACGGACGCAACCCGGCTGATTTGGTCCTGCTGACGCCAGGTACTACCAACGTGCTTAATAGCGACGTGGGGCAGCACCAGAGTTACACCACGTTTCCCATTGAGACCGGCGCCACCAGCAGCGGCGGACGTCAGGGCAGCACGGTTTACTTCCTCGACGGGGCTTACAACCAGGATAACTATCACCTGCTCGCCGCGCCTTTCCCGAACCCGGATGCGACGCAGGAATTCAAAGTTATCGGCAATAACTTCGACGCGCGCTACGGTTTCGCTCCCGGCGGCGTAGTCAGTATCGTGACTAAGTCGGGCACGAATCAGTGGCATGGCGTGCTGTTTGAGTATCTGCGCAACAACGCGGTGAACGCGACTGATTATTTCACCCAGTCAACCGATCTGATCAAGCGCAATCAGTTTGGCGGCTCGATCGGCGGTCCGATCCTCAAGGATAAGCTGTTCATCTTTGGCAACTATCAGGGCACCCGACAACGCCGGTCGGTTCTAGCTGGCAATGGCTACGTGCCCACGACCGCGATGCGCTCTGGAAA
>Ga0187781_10004773_pt1 | contig 10086 bp, 9 predicted proteins | sample 0715_SJ02_MP02_2_FD_132447 | JGI IMG/M metagenome (GOLD analysis project Ga0187781, IMG submission 132447) | Tropical peat soil microbial communities from peatlands in Department of Meta, Colombia - 0715_SJ02_MP02_20_MG | ecosystem: Environmental > Terrestrial > Soil > Wetlands > Peat | place...
CTCAATGCTCCCGCAGCGCGCGCGTCGGACAAGCCGCCGCGCGGCCGCTCAATGCTCCCGCAGCGCGCGCGCCGGACAAGCCGCCGCGCGGCCGCTCAGGCCCCGAGTTGGGCCGCGATGGCGGCCAGCAGCGCCACGGTCCCCTCCGGTCCCGCCACGACCAGGTCGGCCGCGGCCGCGACCTGAGGAGACTCTGCACTGGCGCTGGCCACGACACAACCCCTGATTCCTTCCGAGCGCAGGGCGCGTACGGCGGCGAAGGCAGGCAGGTCGCCGAGATCATCGCCGCAGAACATGACCGGATCCGCGGCGCGCTCCCGGACCAGGCCGGTCAGCGCGGTGCCCTTGTCCACGCCCGGCGGCCGCAGCTCTATCACCATCCGGCCCGGTTCGGCCGCCAGCTCGAGCCGGGCGGCCAGGTCGGTCAGCGGCCCGCGGAGCAGGCGCAATGCGGATTCCGGGTCGGCCGTGCGGCGGGTGTGGACAGCCAGCGCGGGCCCCTTGTCCTCGACCCAGGTGCCGGCCGGGGCGCCCGCCTGGCGGAGCACGCCCGGCAGGGCCTGGCGGGCGGCCTGCACCGCAGGCGGTGAGCCTGGCCCGGTCAGCGCGCCGTCCTGCCACCGCTGGGCGCCGTAGTGACCGAGCACGATGAGGCCGGGAACGGCCTCGAGCCCGCCGTAGGCCACCGCGTCGGCGGCGGGCCTGCCGGTGATGACTGCGAGCGTGCCGACCGCCCCGGCCAGCCGCCGCAACGCGGGCACCGCGCCGGGTAGGGCCCGCGCGGCCCGCGGGTCGGCCACGATCGGCGCCAGCGTGCCGTCGAAGTCCGTGGCGATCAGCGCCTGCCGCGGGCTGGTGAGCAGCACGTCCAGCCCGGCCTGACCCTCGGGGGTGGCCGGCCGCGGCGGGTGCGTCACGCAGGCCGGCCCTTCGAGCGGGGCGAACGGATTCGCTGCCGCCGGGCGCGCTGGGCGCGCAGCCGCTTGACCAGCGCCGGATCGAAGGCCAGCGCCTCCGGCCGGTCGATCAGCTCGTTGAGCAGCTGGTAGTACCGGGTGGCCGGGATGTCGAGCACCTCGGCGATGGCCTGTTCCTTGACGCCCGGTGAGCGCCATCCGCGCCGCTCGAACGCGAGGATCCGCATGTCACGTTCTGACAACCCGGACATGCGACCTCCTCTCACGTCATGATCCGGTTCTTCCCAACGTACCCTGCCCCGCGGGCTGTACCTCGGCCTACTGTCGACGTACGCTCACCGTTCGTGACCGGTTTTCGCTACCTCAGCTTCCTCACCGACTACGGGCTCGAAGACGGATTCGTCGCCGCCTGCCATGGCGTTGCCGCCCGGATCGCGCCGCACGCCAGCGTCATCGACGTGACCCACCTGGTCCCGCCCGGCGATGTCAGGCGCGGCGCGGCCGTACTGGCCCAGACCGTGCCCTACCTGCCGCCGGCCGTGCACGTGGCGGTCGTCGATCCCGGCGTTGGCACCTCCCGGCGCGGTGTCGCGGTGGCGGCGGGAGACTCGGTGTTCATCGGCCCCGACAACGGCCTGCTCTCCTGGGCCGTCACGGCCTCGGGCGGCGCGGCGCGCGCCTTCAGTCTGACCAACCGCGAGCTGTGGCTGGCCAGCGTCACGGCGACTTTTCACGGCCGCGATATCTTCATGCCGGTCGCCGCGCATCTGGCGGGCGACGCGGAACTGGCCGCGACCGGCGCGGAAATCGACATCGCAGATCTGGTCACGCTGCCCGTCCCGGAAAGGCTGATCCGCGATTCCGTCGCGGAAGGAGAGGTTCTGACCGTGGACCGATTCGGTAATGTCCAGCTCACCATTACCGCCGCCGACGCCGCGGAAATCGGCCTCAAGTCCGGCGGGACCGCGCTCATCCGCTGCGGCCGCCACCAGCTGATCATCCCTTACCGAGATATGTTCGGCGCCGTCGCGCCGGGGGAGCTTGTCGCCCATGCCGATAGCGCCGGGCTGGTCTCCATCGCGGTGAACAGCGGAGACGCGGCTCAGTGGCTGGGCTTGCCGCCCGGCGCGCGGGTATCGATTGCCGCAGCATCGCCAACAATTCGTCCATGACGCATTCCACCTAGGCCGGGTGCATGGCACGATTACATAGGCCGGCCGACGCTACCGCAGCCCCGACCCGTAGCTCTCGGCCAGCCTCGGAGGAGAAATCTGACCAAAGTGTCACACCGATTGCCCCGCGGCACTTTGATGCCGTTCACCACAGGACTAGCGGCACTAGCGGTGCTAGGTGTCCTGGGGTTTGCGCCTGCTGTCGCGACCGCCAGCACGACCGCGGGACACGGTAATGCCCGCGATCAGGAATGGTGGCTGGCCGGTCTGCACGTGACGCAGGCGTGGCAGAAGTCCGAGGGATCCGGGATAACCGTGGCGGTCCTGGGCACCGGTGTGGACGCCGACTACCCGGCCCTGGCCGGCTCGGTGATCACCGGGCCCGACTACACCGGCTCGGGCCGGCGCCCGGGCAGCCCCTACTGGGGCGTCGAGGGCACCGCCGTGGCGGGCATGATCGCCGCCCACGAGCGCGACTGGGGCCTGGCCGGCGTCGCGCCCGCGGCGAAGATCCTCTCCGTCCGGGTCACGCTGGAATTCAATGATCCACTGGCCTCCGACCCGGCCATCAGCCGCCGTCTGCCTGATGCTATCGCCGCTGGCATCAGGTACGCGGCCGATCATGGCGCCCGCATCATCGACCTGCCGCTCGATCCCGGGACGCTGGGCCTGACCAGCGCCGGCGATCCGGCCGCGGCGGGCGGCAGCCCGGCCGAGCGGTCCGCGATTGCCTACGCACTGAGCAGGGACGTCGTGCTGATCGCGCCCGCGGGCGACGACGCCCTGGGGTCGGGAATCGTGAACTACCCAGCCGCCTACCCGGGCGTCATCGCAGTGGGGGCCGTCGACCGTACCGGACAGCTCGCCTCGTTCAGCAGCAAGCGGTCCTACGCATCGCTGACGGCTCCGGGGGTCAGCCTGGTCGCGGCGGCCCCGCCGGACGGCTATGACACGATCAGCTCCACGAGCACGGCCAGCGGCATCGTGGCGGGTGTGGCCGCTCTGGTCCTGTCCAGGTTCCCGCACCTGACCGTCGCCCAGGTGACCCAGGTGCTGCTGGAAAGCACGGCCATCACGGCCGTCGGCCGCGGTCTGCCGCCGCTGCCGGCCCGGTCGCCGGCCGGGGCCGGCTACGGCACCGTGGACGCGGCCCGGGCGCTGGATCTGGCCGCCGTCATCGTCGCCGCAAACCAGCCGCGCCAGGCTGCTCCGGTCGCCGCACCGCGCAAGCCCGCGCGGTCCGTGGTGGCCGCACCGCGCCGGCCGACGGCCAGCACGCTGGCCGGGTCCGTACTGCGGGACGCGGTGGCGGTGGTGAGCGTGCTCATCATCCTGCTTGTCGTCGCCCTGCTGATCGTGCGCTTCCGGCGGGATCGCGGGGTCAGGGGGGTCGTCCCCGCGCGGCAACCGAGCGGCCGGGCCGGGCCGGACGGACGGGCGCGGGCCCGGGGCCAGCACGAGAACCGCAGGCCGGACCGCGGGCCCGCGGCCGCGGATTACGTAACGGCGGCGGGCGACGCTCAGGTGCCCCGGTGGTCGCAGGCGGCCCGGCCGAGCCCGCCCGCCGCGCCCGGATGGGCGTCGCCCGCGGGCTGGCAGGGCGGCGGCATCGGCGAGGTCAGGCCGGCCACGTCCGGCCAGCCGGTCGTGGCCCCGGCGCCGAAGCCATTCTCGGGCTATCGGGCCAGCCGGGGTGCAGGCCGGACGGACGGCGATCCCGGCCCGCCATGGGCGCCCGCGCCGGAACCCGAGCGCCTGATCGGCCCGCTCCCGGTGGCCGCGGTCAGCCCGCCTCTGCTGGAGCCGGGCCGCGGCATCCGGGTGCCAAGAGACATGGCGGCATCGCCCGGCGCGACGACCGAACCCCCGCCGGTCAGCTTCGACCTGAGCACCCCGCCGGCGGATTTCGACCTGTCCACGCCCGCCTTCGGCGTGGCGCCGCACGCGTTCGAGGCGGCGCCGATCGCATCCGAGGACGCCAAGGCCCTGCCCACCAGGCAGAGCCTCGGCTTCGCGGCGGCTCCGGTCCCGGCCGACTATGCGGCACCCCCCGCCGGGCTGGCTACTGTCCCGGCACCCGATCCCAGCTACATCTGGGACCTGGCGGCCACCGATGTCTTCCCCGCCGCCGCCGAGCCGCCGGTCCCGCCGGACGACGCGCCGGGCGGCGGCGAGAGCTGAGCCCTACGCGGCGTCGGGCATGGCCGTCGGCTCGGACACCGAGGACGTGGCGGGCGCGAGCGCCAGCCGCAGCACCTCACGGACATCGCCGACCGGGTGTACCTCGAGCCTCTGGAGCACCTCGGCCGGAACATCGTCGAGATCCGGCTCGTTCCGCTGCGGGATCAGCACGGTGGTGATCCCGGCGCGGTGCGCGGCCAGCAGCTTCTGCTTGACTCCGCCGATGGGCAGCACCCGCCCGGTGAGGGACACCTCACCGGTCATGGCCACGTCGGCGCGCACCGGCCGGCCGGACAGCAACGACGCGAGCGCGGTGGTCATGGTGACGCCCGCGCTCGGGCCGTCCTTGGGCACCGCGCCGGCTGGCACGTGCACGTGCACGCCACGGTCCTTCAGTTCACCGACCGGCAAGCCGAGCTCCTCGCCGTGTGAGCGCAGGTAGGACAGCGCGATCCGGGCCGACTCCTTCATCACGTCGCCGAGCTGACCGGTGAGCGTGACCCCGGTCTCGCCGGTCTCCCGGCCGGCCAGCGACGCCTCGATGAACAGGACATCCCCGCCCGCACCGGTCACCGCCAGGCCGGTGGCCACGCCGGGCACGGCCGTCCGGCGGTCCGGCGCGGCCAGGCTGGTCTCCGGCGTGAACCGCGGCCGCCCCAGGTAGTCCTTCAGCTCGCCCGCGCCCACACTGACCGGCAGGCTGACGTCGCCCAGGGCCACACACGCCGCCACCTTGCGCAAGATGCGCGCGATGGACCGCTCCAGAGACCGCACCCCGGCCTCGCGGGTGTACTCGCCCGCGATCAGGTGCAGGGCGTCCTCGCCGACCGACACCTCATCGGCGTTCAGCCCGGCCTTGGACAACTGCCTGGGCAGCAGGTGATCGCGCGCGATGAGGACCTTCTCATCCTCGGTGTACCCGTCGAGCTGGACTAGTTCCATCCGGTCCAACAGCGGGCCGGGGATCTGATCGAGTACGTTGGCCGTGGCCAGGAACACCACGTCGGACAGGTCGAGCTCGACCTCGAGGTAGTGGTCCCGGAACGTGTGGTTCTGCGCGGGGTCCAAGACTTCCAGCAGGGCGGAAGCGGGATCGCCCCGGTAGTCCGAGCCGATCTTGTCCACCTCGTCGAGCAGCACGACGGGGTTCATCGAGCCGGCCTCGCCGATGGCGCGCACGATCCGGCCGGGCAGGGCGCCGACGTAGGTGCGCCGGTGTCCGCGGATCTCCGCCTCGTCCCGGACGCCGCCCAGGGCCACCCGGACGAACTTGCGGCCCATGGCCCGGGCCACCGACTCGCCAAGCGAGGTCTTGCCCACACCCGGCGGGCCGACCAGCGCGAGCACCGCGCCGGAACGCCGTCCGCCGATGATGCCCAGGCCCCGGTCCGCCCGGCGCTTGCGCACGGCCAGGTACTCGATGATGCGCTCCTTGACGTCATCCAGGCCGGTGTGATCCTCGTCCAGGATGCGGCGCGCGCCGACGATGTCGTAGGCGTCCTCGGTCCGCTCGTTCCACGGAATGTCTAGGACGGTGTCCAGCCAGGTGCGGATCCAGCCGGTCTCGGGCGACGCGTCGGGAGTCCGCTCCAGCTTGTCGACTTCCTTCAGTGCGGCGGTCTTGACCGCTTCCGGCAGGTCCGCCGCCTCGACCCGGGCCCGGTAGTCGTCTTCCTCGGTGGCCGCGTCGCCGTTCAGGTCGGCGAGTTCCTTCCGCACGGCGGCGAGCTGCTGGCGCAGCAGGAATTCCTTCTGCTGCTTCTCCATGCCCTCCGCGACGTCCTTGCGAATGGACTCGGCCACGTCGAGCTCGGCCAGGTGCTCCTTGGTCCAGCCGATCACCAGCTCCAGCCGCTCGACCAGATCCGAGGTCTCCAGCACCTGCAGCTTCTGCGCTGTGAGGAGGTAGCTGGCGTATCCGGCGTTGTCCGCGACCGCGGAGGCGTCGGTGAGCTGCTGGATCGTGTCGATGATCTGCCACAAGCCGCGCTGCTGCAGTATCGAGGTGATCAAGGTCTTGTACTGCTGGGCCAGTTCGTCGGCCCGCGGGCCGCGGCCGGTCTCCTCGACCACGGTGCCCTGGACCCACAGCGCGGCACCGGGACCCGTGGTGCCCGAGCCGATCCTGACCCGAGAGACACCGCGGACCAGGGCGCCCGGCTGTCCGCCAGGCAGCCGACCGACCTGCTCGACCGTGGCCAGCGTGCCCACGCCCGCCAGCCCGCGGTCGGGCAGGCGCGGCACGAGCAGCACGCGGGCCTTGGCCTCCGAACGCATGCCAGGCACCGGCCGGGAAGGCATCCGCGCCGCGTCGATCGCGGCGCTGACCTCCGGCTGCGACGTCTCCAGCGGCACCACCATCCCCGGCAGAACCACCTGGTCGTCCAGCGGCAGGACCGGCAGCGTGAGGGTTTCACTCATCTGAGAGCCTCCAAAGCTTGAGTCACTTACACTCAAGAAAGAAGAGCCCCGACAAATTTCCGCTCCGCGTTCGCCCGGAGCGATCAGCTCGGGATGCCGACCACCAGGCCAGCCAGCAGCGCGGATCCGTCTTCGGCCTGCACCGTGTCGCAGCGGCCGAGGACGGCCAGCGCGGCCACGTACCCGGGCTCCGTGTCGAGGTCGTGCAGCGACACGCTCCGCGGGTCCTCCGGGTAAGGCCATGCCACCAGGCGGGGCACGGCCGTGTCCGTGGCCACCACCACGTCCGCGAACGGAACCCGCAGCCCGTCGCCCTTCGCCTTGGTCACGGCCTCCTTTCGGGTCCACGCGACGAGGAAGGCGCGCGCCCGGCCGGACGGATGAACCGCGGCCAGGGCCGCTCGCTCCGCGTCGGCGAGCACCATGCGGGCGAGCGCGGCCGGATCGCCGCCGCCCAGCTCGTGCGGGCGGCCCTCCAGCTGCTCCACGTCCGCGCCCACCGGTGCCGTCGCCACCGCCACGGCCACCAGGTCCCCGGAGTGGGCCACGGACAGCTCGAGACCGCCGCCCCGCACGGCCGGCTTGCCGTGCGGCTGGCCACACTGGCGGCAGGTCCGGTCGAAGCTCACCTGCACCGGTCGCTGGCCGGTGCACGCCGCGATCACCGTCTTGGCCAGCCCGCAACCGACCAGGAAACGTTCGCGGTCAGCGTCGCGCCGGTACGCCGCCCACCGCTCCCGCTCGGCCTGGTCGAGCAGGCCGAGCAGGCTCGGCGCGGCATCCCGGCGACGCGCCCACCAGACCTCGGCGGTCCCGTCCACCGGAGTCCTCAGGGCCGCCTGGCCCGCCGCTTCCGCCACCCAGCCAGCCTAAGCGAGCCACCGATCCCACTGCGGACGCCGCGGCGGACGCGCCGTTGCGCTCACATCCCTCCGCGCCGACCGGCAGTGATGCCAGTACGCTCTGTGATGCGCAAGCGCCCCGTGTTACGCTCCGCCACGCGAACACCATGGAAGATCCGGCTTACGCGGTGATTTTGGCAACGATAGTGGCCCTTATCCGCATCTCGCGACGGTAACGGCGGGAGCATTCCGGTACAAACCGGGCACCACGGAAGGTGCTCCGATTATTGTGTGTCAAAACCCCGCCCTGAACGAGGTTTCGACACACAATAACGGGACGGAGAAATGGACGAAAAGAAATTCGCTCGTGAGGCCAAGGTGGGGTTCGTTCTCTCCGGTACCTGGCCGACAGGCGCCGGGATGCGGCCGCCAGAGTCGCGGATCGCCGAGCGGGCCCTGCCGTCGGCCGGGTCGCGCCCGGCGCATCGTTACCGTCACGAGAATCGCGCCAGCGCCACGATAGTTGTCCAAAATACTCCACTAGAGTTGAATCCTCCGCGATAACGGTGCGCCTGCTCGTACTGATAAGCGAGAGGTCCGCTGCCGGCCGTCACTAGGATCGGCGTGGCCGCAGTCGGCGTGTTGGGAGCCGGCCATCGCGTTCCGAGCGCACGGGGAAGCGGACTCCGGGTCACGATGCCACACCCGCAGACCGGAAGGTGCTATACATCCGATGTATGACCGAGCAATCGACCGAATTCGCCGGGCTGGCGGCACTGGTCACCGGAGGCGCTTCCGGGATCGGGTTGGCCACCACCCGGCTCCTAGCGGCCCGCGGCGCGCGGGTGGCCGCGCTTGACCGGGTCAGGGCCGAGGCCGCCGGGGACGGCGCCATCCACCCGGTGCTCGCGGACGTGACCGATGACGCGGCGGTCCGGGCCGCGGTCACGCAGGCCGGACAGGCCCTCGGCGGCCTGGACATCCTGGTCAACAACGCGGGCATCGGGGCGGCCGGCACGGTCGAGGACAACGACGACGACGAGTGGCACCGGGTGCTCGACGTCAACGTGCTCGGCATCGTCCGCACGAGCAGGGCCGCCCTGCCACTGCTGCGCCAGGCGGTGCGCGAGCGCGGCCAGGCGGCCATCGTCAACACGTGCTCGATCGCGGGGACAGCAGGCCTGCCGCAGCGGGCGCTGTACTGCGCGAGCAAGGGCGCCGTCTACGCGCTGACGCTGGCCATGGCGGCCGACCACGTGGCCGAGGGGATCAGGGTCAACTGCGTGAACCCGGGCACGGTGGACACCCCGTGGGTGGGTCGGCTGCTCGACGCCGCGCCCGACCCGCAGGCTGAGCGGGCCGCGCTTACCGCGCGCCAGCCCATGGGCCGCCTAGTCAGCGCCGACGAAGTGGCGGCGGCCATCGCCTACCTGGCCAGCCCCCTGGCCGCGGCCACCACCGGGACCGCACTCGCTGTCGACGGCGGCATGGCCGGGCTGCGGGTCAGGCCGCGGCCCGTCTGACCAGGGCACTCGGTGAGCCCCGGACAAAACGGTCGGAATACGTTATACAGTCGGATTCGTGCGCCCGCGCGGCGTGACCTCTCCCCCCCAGGCCGCCGCGTCCGGCGTCCGGAGTCGGCAGCCGGGCCCGTGAGCGGCCCGGCTGCCGGCAACCGCTCACCTGCAGCACACCTACCGCGTCCTCGGCGTCACCTCCCGCACCGAGGCCGTGGCCCGGCTCCGAGCCTTGGGCGCTACGCCAGGCCTCAGCCGGAGCGGTCGCCGCGCTCGATGATGACACCGGCGGTGTAGCCATCGCCGGCGATGGGCTTCCGCACCTCGAGGCGGAGCCAGGCCACCGGGTGGTCGGCGAGCAGCCGTTCGGCGACCCGCTCGGCCGCGGTCTCGATGAGCCGGAACCGGCCGTCCCGCACGACGGAGGCGATGGTCCGCGCGACCGCGGAGTAGTCGAGGGCATCCGCGAGGTCATCGTGCCGCGCGGCCGACCGGACATCGGCGGCCAGCTCCACGGTGAAGACGAGCGTCTGGGTGATCTCGCGTTCCCAGTCGTGCACGCCGATGACGGCCTGGACGCTGAGGTCCCTGACCGATAGGAGGTCCACTAGGCGACGTAAGGTTCGGCGCCGTTCTCGCTGATCATCGGGCGGCCGGCGACGGCCCAGCCGGTCATGCCGTCGGCGACGTTGATCGCGTTCAGGCCGGCCCCCGCCAGTGCCTGGGCCGCGTACGCCGATCGGTTGCCGGTGCGGCAGATGATGTAAACTTCACCGTCGCGCGGCAGCTCAGCGGCATGTACGCCGAGCTCGCGGAGCCGTATGTGTACCGCGTCGGGAGCGTGTCCGGCCGCCCACTCGTCGTCTTCGCGCACGTCCAGCAGGAATGCCCCGGCGGGCAGGTCCGTCGACAGCACTTCCGGCACGGCCACGGGCTGGTTCATCTCGGCCTCCTCGGATAAGCACTGTACCCGCAGGCTCGTGCGGCGGGCCTGCGGGTACAGCCGTCCGGTCAGCCTTGCACGCCGGCCGGCACC
>Ga0187781_10004775_pt1 | contig 10085 bp, 9 predicted proteins | sample 0715_SJ02_MP02_2_FD_132447 | JGI IMG/M metagenome (GOLD analysis project Ga0187781, IMG submission 132447) | Tropical peat soil microbial communities from peatlands in Department of Meta, Colombia - 0715_SJ02_MP02_20_MG | ecosystem: Environmental > Terrestrial > Soil > Wetlands > Peat | place...
AACCCATCCCTTCTGCGACCTCCGATCCGTGCTCTGAAAAGCACGGACCCTCCGGTCGCGCTCGGACGGAAGTGGGGCCAAATCAAGCGTCCGCACTGGGGCCAAATCAAGCGTCCGCGGCCAGTCTTGGCGCGGACGCGGCGGGCGTCTCGAATATTGCTCAGGTTGGATTCAGAGGTAAGCGAGGACGTCGGGGTGCTTGCGGAGCTGCGGCGCCGCTTCGGCCCGCCCGTAGTGCGTGTCCAATGAAACTCAGGCTGACGTTTCGGGTCGGCACGGCGGCTGGTTGGCGCGGAGCGTATCCTCTCGATGGAGAGAGGAGCAAAGAGCGGATGACGCGCTCAGGAACTGGGACCGCCTCGAGGTCTGCGGACGTTGGCGGCGGAGGATTACGAGCGGGCGCCGAACGCCTCGTTCTGCGTGACGGGTCCATCGTCCTGATCCGACTGCTGGATACCCTCGATGAGCCTGAGATCACGAGCTGGTTCACGAGATCCTTCGCCGGGCTTGGCGCCGAGAAGCTTTACGCGCGGCTGTTTGTGTTGCTCGAGTGGCTCGAGCGCTTCGCGAAGTCGGCGCTGGCGGGTGCGGACCGGCTCGGGCTAGAGCCAATCGCGGCATTCGCGCCGGATGGGGTGACGGTAGGGATCGCGCGGTGCCTGCCCGTCGGCAAGTCCGCCAGCGCCGAGGTCACGGTTGCGGTGGCCGAGGGGTGGCAGGGTCGGGGTATCGCAACCGCGCTCCTGGAACGGGTCGCAGCCCGGGCGCGATTTGTCGACATCGAGCAGCTAACCGCGCGTTGTCTGGCTAGCGACAACGCGCTCATCCGCGTGCTGAGCCGGCTCGGACCGACAACGGTCGAGCCGTCGGACACCGGTCTGGTGAACGTCCGGATCGATCTTGGCAGCTCGCCGCGCCCGGGGCCGGTGAGCGCTCGACGGCGTGATTGAGCCACAGAGCTGCGATATCGGGCGAGAGTCCTCCGAGCCTCGAACACTGCGCAGTCCTCTAACTCTTGGCTTCGTCTGGCTTCCCGACGGGGTCCGCGCGATGATCTTTTGATGCGCGCGTGTGGAGACCGGGCTTGCTCTCGTCGCGGTCACCACGTCTTGACGCGCTCGATTGGTCGGGGTCGCTCTACCCGCAGGCGCATGTCGAGCACGGCGCAGCCGTTGGCCATGCAACGCACCGGGTTCAGGTCGGCCTCGACGATCTCCGGCGCTGCGCGAAGCAGCAACGCGAAGCGGAGCACGAGCTCGCGTAGCGCGCGCCGATCGAGACGGGGCAGGCCGCGGGCGCCGTTGAGCTGCGTAGTCACCTGTTCGGACGCCACGATCAGCTCGTCCGCGTCGACGTCTGTGCTCGGAGGAAGGCGGAAGGCGGCCGTGCCGGCGAGCCCGCCGTGCCGCCCCCCGAGCCCGACCGCCATCACCCGCCCGAACTCCGGATCGTTGACGGTCCCAACGAGCAGATCGGCTCCTGGTGGCATCAGCCGCTGCACGATCGCTCCGATCCATGGCCACCCCGTCTGCTTCACGCGTCGCTCGAGCTCTCGCCAGCCGGCTCGGACCGCTCCCTCGCCTTCCAGGCCGAGAAGGACGGCGTCGATGTCGCCCGCGTACGCCGGCGGCCGACGCCTGGCCTTTAGCGCGATCGGCCCGCCGAACTGTTCGGCTATCGCGACCGCGCAGTCCACGTCGTCGCACCGGTGCGAGGGCACATACGCCAAGCCATGCGTAGCCAGCAGGGCCTCAGCTTCCTCGCTCAAGAGCCACGCTCCGCCGGTTGGCTTCGTTTGCAGATGGGCGCTGATCAGCTCGCGGGCGGCCGCTGCATCGAGATCCTCGTAGCGAGGGGGCTCTCCGACGGGTCGCGACAGCCAGGCGCGCCGGTCCGCCGCGCGCGCTAGAACGTCCGCGCAGGCCTCGGGGAAGCGGAAGTTCGGCACGCGGATGCCGCGACCAGTGGGCAGCTCGCCGTCGGCGGTGACTACGGACGCCACGACGGGCTTGTCCTGCCCGGCCGCGGTTCTGGAGATGGCTTCCAGAACGCCGTCCGGATCGCCCCCCAGTGGATCCACGTAGAACGCCATCGCCGCGTCAACCCCTGCATCTCGGACGATTGCGCGGACGGCCTTCGCGTAATCCCGGCGATCTGCGCCGATGTGCATGACGAGGGGGTTCTGGACCCGCCCTCGGGTCTGGGCGACGACAAGGCCTCGGCTAGCGCAGGCATCGGCAGCCAGTGTTGCGACGCCGAGCGAGTTGCTGACGATGCCGATCTGGCGTCCGAGCGGAAGCGGCTGGCGATCGTAGAACTCGGCGGCGTTGAACAGCTCCTCCCCGGTTCGGAACCGCTGCACGCCGCCGTGGTACAACAGGCCGTCCACGACCGCGTCTCCGCTCAGCGCGGCGCGCGTGTGCGAGTGCGTCTCGCTCGGCGTCGGGTCGGGCCGGCGATGCCCCTTGATCGCCAGGATCGGCTTGCGTTGCGCGACCCGACGCGCAATTCGGGCGAACCGCTCCGGGTTGCCAACCGTCTCCACGTAGAGCATTAGGACGGCCGTGCGCGAGTCCTCCTCCCAGATTTCGAGCAAATCGTTCGTCGAGACATCGGCACGCTGGCCGAGGGATGCGAAGCTCGAGACCCCCAGCCGCCGAGCGGCAGCATGTCCCAGCATCGCGATCCCGATTGCTCCCGACTCCGAGCCGATCGCTAGACGCCCGGCCGGCACGCGAAAGCCGGCGAGGGTTGCGTTCAGGCGCACGCGCGGATCGCTGTTGAGGACCCCGAGGCAGTTCGGCCCGACCAGGCGCATCCCGGCAGCGCGGACCACCTCCAGCAGCGGCTCTTCCCACTCGCGAGTGTGATCGACCCCATCCGCCATTTCCCAACGCAGTACGACAAGCGCCTTCGCCCCTTTGTCCGCCGCCTCGCGGGCGACCTCAATGACCTCCGCCGGCGGGACAGCGGTCACGACGAGCTCCGGCGCCTCTTCCAGGTCGCCAAGGCTGCGCACGACGCGGATTGAGCGAATAACCCCGCCCGCCCGGTTTATTGGCACCACCACGCCCTGAAAATGCCCGTCGACAAGGTTCGACAGCACAGCGGCGCCGGGATCGTCAGGGGCGTCGGATGCGCCCACGATCGCGATCGACGTCGGGGCGAGCACCGATCGCAGCGACGCCACCACGCCAACGTGGTCGCGCTCATCGATCCGCTCCCATACGCTCTCGGTCGGTGTGATCTCGAGCCTCAACGTAATCTCGCCGCCGGCGCCCTTGCGCCGAACCTTGAACCCCGCCTCCCTGAAGACGGCGAGCGCCGCATGGTTATCGGCCAACACCTCTGCGTCGAATCGGCGGATTCCCCGCTCCGCCGCGATCGCCGCGAGCTGCTCGAGCAGCCGCGTCGCAGTCCAGCGGCGCCTGAAGTCCTCGGCCACCGCAAACGCGAGCTCCGCGACGCCGGGGTCGAGCAGACGCTCATAGTTCGCGACCGCGACCACCCGCTCACCGTGCCGGCAGATCAGCGATACCCGGTCGGTCCCGCTGGCCTCGACTACATAGCGTGACGGGATGTCCGTACTGACCGTTCCGTGGAAGCGCATGTAGCGACTCTCCGGGGACAGCCCGTCGTAGAAGGCCTTCACATCGTCATAGTCCTCGGGCCCCGGCGCGCGCAGGCGCAACGTCGACCCGTCGGCCAAGATCACATCACGCGTGAGTGGCCGAACCGTCAGGCTCGAAGACGGCAGCGGGAGCGGCTCGGTACTCACCCCAGTCGACGCCTCATTCCATGAGATAAGTGCAACTCGCCGGTCCGGTTCCTTGTCGGCGGATCACAACCGTCTCAGCGACAGGACATGGCGACCATGGCGCCTCGACCTCGACCGTGAAAACGGATCCGCGCCGGGTACGTTAGCGACCACGTGGATCGCCAGATGATTCAGATGTGACCACCGCGTTAAGAGGTCATCTCAAAACGGTCTGAGTAGCCTCCGGGCGGATGGTGCGGACGTGGTTGGCGATCGAGGTTGAGCTGTTGGGCGGTGGTGGGATCGAGTGCGACCCGCCGCCGGGCCGGGTGATGATTGTGGGGCCGTCGCACACGTTCGCCCAGCTCGCTGAGGCGATCGATGCGGCTTTCGCGCGGTGGGATCTGTCGCATCTGCATGAGTTCGAGCTTCCGGACGGGCGACTGGTCGGCTACCCGGACGACACGTATGAGTCGGACGTTGTGTGGCTCGATCACGCGAAGCTGAAGGTCGCGCGCGAGCTGAAGCCCGGGATGGAGTTCAGCTATGTGTTCGATCTCGGGGATAACTGGCGGCATCGCTGCCGGATCCAGGAGCGCAAGGTCGACCCGTTGGACGCGTACGGGGTGGTTCCGTCGGCGCCGGTGCCGGTCTGGGGGTGGGGGTCGATCCCGGATCAGTACGGGCGGCGCTCGCGTGACGGCAGCGATGAGGATGAGGAGTGGTGATCAGGGCCAGTTGAGCATCCGCTGGCAGATCACCGCGCACCCGAGGTACAGGAACGCGAGGTGTAGCTCGGGGTCGACCTCCCAGCGGATCCGCAGGCGTCGGAAGTCGTGCAGCCACGCGAATGTGCGCTCCACGACCCAGCGCTCGCGGCCCATGCCTGAGCCGTGATCGCTGCCGCGGCGGGCGATTCGGTGCTTGAGCCCGCGGCGGCGAAGCTCGCGCCGGTACTTGTCGTGGTCATAGCCGCGGTCAGCGATCACCCGCTCTGGCCGCCGGCGGGGCCGCCCGCGCTTGCCGGTGACCGGCTCGATCCCGTCGATCAGCGCCAGCAGCTGGGTGACGTCGTTGCGGTTCCCGCCGGTCAGCGTGACCGCCAGCGGCACCCCGCCAGCATCGACATGCAAATGATGCTTTGAGCCGATGCGGCCACGGTCAACCGGCGAAGGCCCGGTCAGAGCCCCCTCTCAAGGCACGGATATGGCTGCCGTGGAGCACCCCGGCGGACCAGTCGATCCTGCCCGCCGCGTTGAGCCGCCGCAACAGCTCCCGGTGCAGAGCCCGCCACAGGCCCTGGCGCTGCCACTCGTGCAACCGGCGATCCGCAGTCGCGGGCGAGCACCCCACCTCCCGGGGCAGGTGCTGCCACGCGATCCCCGTCATCAGCACGTACATCACCGCGTTGAACGCGACTCGGTCATCGACCCGCGGACGGCCCGCCCGCTGCGCCGGCCGAGCCGGCAACAGTTCGCCGAACAGCTCCCACAACTCGTCACGAACCGACCAACTCGACACGCTCATCGGCGACCTCCCGGAGCAGAGTTATGTCACCTGTCCCAAGATTCGCCTGCTCGCCCTCAAACCCTTTTGAGATGACCTCTTAGCCGGGGGGTATCTGGCGCGACGCGGATTCGGGGTGGCCGTCTTCCTGGGCCTGGTGGTTGGGACCCCTGGAATCAACCGCGAAGGCGCCTCGGCCGCCTCTGGCTTCCCACACCGCCCCGAATGCGGCGCCGAGGACGATGACGCTGCCGATGAGGATGAACCAGGTTAGGAAGGTGAACACGACGCCGATCGTCCCGTACGTCTTGCTGTCGTCAATGATTGTCGTCGAGAAGTAGAGCGACGAGAAGAAAGCGAGGGCGACCCAGAGGAGCGCGGTGACGAGCGCTGGCCGGACGAGGCGGCGCCAGGGCACCCGTCCGTCCAACAGGAAGTGCATCGTCCAAAAGAAGAAGATCGTCGCAATCACGAATGTCAGGAGTGCCTGGACCACCGGGCCGGCCGCCCTCTGCTCGGGGTGGCCGATGATGCCCTCCGCGGCCAACACTCCGAGCACGACGACCGCCCACACGACGTACCGGGGGAGGTCGCGCCATCCGCGGTGCTCCTGTTCGAAGAGGCGCTCATAGACCACCTGGAGCGAGGCGACCACGGCGACGATGCCGGCGAACGAAAAGAGCAGTCCGGTCACGATTGGCACGACGGCATGCGACGGCGTATTGCGGAACAGGGTCTCGACGATGTGGGCGCCCCGGCTGTTGAGACCGATGTGGCGGCTCAGGTCGTCGTCGATTCGCGTATTCGCGAGCGAACTCAGAACGATGATGAACGGAAGCGCCGACCACAGTAGCTCGGCACCGAAAATCGTCGTCCAATCGAAGAAGTGGAGCGCCTTCAGTTGCGTGACGATGTCCCCGGCCCATGATCCCTCGTATCGAGCGTGGGCAGCACCGACCTGCCGGCGCGCCCGGTCTTTAACGGTACGTCCGTCTCGACGCGGGGGAGGCGGATCACTTGGACCAGCGGACGGAGACATCCGAGTGTTCGACCACAGTACCCAACGCGAGCGCAGGATCTCCCCGCAAAGCAAGGTCTGAGACAACCAGATGGCTGTTGACGGCCGGGTCAAGCTCGAATCGAGGACACCCGGAATGATCGGGCACCTCAACGTGGGATCGAACACCTACGCCGCTTACACTTCGTTGTTAGTCGAGCCATCCTCCTCGAACCGCGAGTCAGCAGCTCGCGTCGCTCGAGCAGCCGATGAAGTCGTGACTCAAGCGGACCATTAAGCGGAGCGCCACGCGGCGCGATCCGATCGGCGACCGTCCCACCGGCAGCCGCCGTCACCGGGAGGTACGTGGTTGCAAGTCGCACCGGGCGACGATTGTTTTCCCCGTAGGGGCCTGCTGGAGCTCGCGCGCGTAGCAACCACACGCAACTCCGCCGCGATGTGGCGCTGGCCGCTCAGCGAAACGCTGGCTCCACGTGTCGCTGGCTGATGGTTCCGTCTGGATATATTCGGGGTAGTGAGCGGGGAACCCCGGTCTCTGGCCGGCCACCGAGCGGTTGGCAAGCATGCCGCCACTCTGGCCGCGTCTTGGTGCAGGCGCCGCTTGGGGCGCGCGCACGCACAGGCCTGCTGGCAGATGCTCGCCGACGCGGCGCGCCTTGGTGTCATTCGACATGGCCGGCCAGAGGCGTGGGCGGCGGGCGCCGTCGTGGCGTTGGCTCGCGTCAGCGGACTAATTGGGGCGGAGCGACCGCTGAGCGCCCAGCAGGTCGCCGACGAATTTGGCGTCACGCTCGGCACACTCGCCGTCACCGAACGCGAACTTGAGCGTGCTCTCCGCCTGGCTCGCTACGCGCCACGTGCACCCGCTCGATGGGAGCCTCAGCGAAGCACCAGATCGGTGCCGCACGGGCAGCTACCGGACGCGGAGTGGACCTGACACCCGGATAGCCGACATTGCCGCGTTCGTGAAATACGCTGCACACGCTATGGGAGCCGGCTGCGAATGGAACCGGTCCTCATATCGGCCCTCGGAGGCGTAGATCCCGATCACCTGGCACCCACGATCGCGCAATGATCTACGGGATGCGGTCCCGGAACAGCGATAAGCCGATGGTCATCGTCGGTGGCGGCTTGTGCGGCGGCAACGCCGCGGTGACGCTCAGAGAGGAGGGCTTCGAGGGCCGAGTCCTGCTAGTCGCACCGGAGCCAGGCGTTCCGTTTGGTCGCCCGCCGCTATCGAAAACGTACCTGCGGTCAGAGGAGGAGCTCGATGGGTGGCTCGTCGAGCCCCCGAACTGGTACGACGAGCACGACGTGGAGCTCTTCCGCTCCCAGGTCGCCAAGGTGAACGCGGATGCACGCCTGGTGGTTCTGGACTCAGGCGAGGAGCTCGAGTTTCAGAAGCTCCTGATCGCGAGCGGCGGAGTCAACCGTCGTCTCGAAATCCCCGGGGCGGGGCTGGCGGGCGTCCATCAGCTCCGGACGGTGGCCCAGTGCGAAGCGATCAAGCGCGAAGTCGCTCAGGGCCGCCGCGCCGTCGTCCTCGGCATGGGCTTCATCGGCTGCGAGGTGGCTGCCTCGCTGACGCAGCTTGGGGTCCGTGTGACGGCCGTCTTCGGTGGGAAGGTGCCGCTCGAGCGAGTCGTGGGACCCGACGTCGGCGGCGCGTTCGCTGCGATTCACGAGGAGAACGGCGTCGAGCTTCTGAGCGACGAGCAACTCGTGAGGTTCGAAGGGGAGAAGCGGGTCGAGACGGCCGTAACCGCGAGCGGCCGCCGTGTCGAGTGCGACTTCGCCGTCGTCGGCATCGGCATCGAGCCCCACGTGCCCGTCTTCGAGACCGGCTCGATCGCGCAGTCGAACGGTGTCCTCGTCGACGAGCTGTGCCGCACTTCCGCGCCGGACATCTATGCCGCCGGAGATGTGGCGAACATCCTGCACCCGCTGTTCGGCCGCGTTCGTGTCGAGCACTACAACAACGCTGAGAAGCAGGGTCGCGCGGCGGCGAGGTCGATGCTCGGGGCAACTGACGCGTACGACTACATCTACACGTTCTGGTCGGACCAGTACGAGGACAAGCTCGAGTACGCGGGCTACACCACCGAGTGGGACCAGTTCGTGGTCCGCGGCAGCCTCGAGGAGCGGAGGTTCCTCGGGTTCTACCTCGTCGACGGGGCGGTGGCGGCGGCGGTCGGGCTCAACCGCGGCGGCGATCCGGAGCTCGACGAGGATTCGGAGATGGCAGCGGCCGCCAGACTGGTCGGGCTCCGAGCGCACGCGGACGCGGACGTCCTCGCAGACGAAGGCGTCGATCTCTGGTCGCTGGCACGCTGAGGCAGGTCGGCGTCGGACCCGCTACGCATTTGAGAACAGCGGGATGTTCGCGCCGCTCGCCGCGACGAACGGCCCGTCCAACAGCGCCACGATCAGGCGGGCCACGTCCGCGGGCGTGAGACCGGGCCGCAGCGCAGGGTTCGCGACGCGCAGCATCTCGGTGTCGACCGCGCCCGGACTGACGCAGATCGCGCTGATGCCGTGCTCGCGCCCCTCCACCGCGATCGCCTCGGTGAGTCCGATGACGCCGTACTTGGAGACGTTGTAGGCAGCGAGACCCGGGAACTTCTCCGTCGCGTAGACGCCCGACAGCGAGGCGATGTTGACGATCCTCCCACCCCCCGCCGCACGCATCGCGCCGAACGCCGCTCGGCAGCAGAGGAACGCCCCGGTCAGATTGACGGCGAGCGTCTGCTCCCAGACCTCTTGCGTGGTTTCCTCGAACGGTGCCGTCGTGAGCACAGCGGCGGCGCAGACAAGCGCGGCGAGCGGACCGACCTGCTCGACCGCGGCGAACAACTGCTCGACGGCCTCGCGCCTGCCGACGTCGCTGGGCACCGCCCGCGCCTGGCCGCCGGCCTGATTGATTCTGCGAGCGACCGCCTCGAGCGCTTCGCCGTCACGCGCGGCGAGCACGACGCGCACGCCGGCTGCCCCGAGGGCCTCTGCGGTGGCAGCGCCGATCCCCCGGCTCGCGCCTGTCACGAGCGCCACCCGCCCCTCGAGCCAGTGTCCGGGATTAGCCAACGGTTCGCGCTCCCGCGGCGGCACCGACAAGCTGCTCGTACAGCCGTTCGTGGGCGTCGAGACTGCGCTCGATGTCGAGGTGGGTCTCGGCGTGCGCTCGGCAGGCGTGGCGGGATAGGGCTGGGGTATCCACCACGGCCGCCGCGGCGGCTGGCAGATCGTCTGGTGCCACGACGAACCCGGTGACACCGTCGACGATCACCTCGTCGAGCGCGCCTCGCCGAAAGGCCACGACCGGCGTGCCGCAGGCCTGCGCCTCGGCCGCCACCATCCCGAACGGCTCGTCCCACCTGGCCGGGCACAGCACCACGGCGGCGCTCCCCATCGCGTTCCACAGTTCATCCTGCGACACCCCGGGGCGCACGACCACGCTCGGCGCGGCGCTCACGGGGTCGATCCGCCTTCGTGCGTACTGCTCGTCATACCGATCTCCGAAGACCTCAATCGGGATCCCCGCGATACGCGCGATCGCGATCGCCTCAGCGGCACCCTTCTCCGGGCTGAATCTCCCGGCGAACACGGCGCCGGAACCCGCGGCCGGCGAGAAGGGGATCCGTCTCGTGGGGATATACGGCGGCAGGATCGCGTCGACCACGATGGCCTTGCGCCACGCGCTCGCCTGCGCCTCGGATACACACGCCACCGCGATCGCGGGCTCGCGGCGGACAGCTTCGCGAAGCGCGTCCGCGACCCTTCGCTCAGGCGGCAGGTGGAGCGTGTGCA
>Ga0187781_10004777_pt1 | contig 10084 bp, 10 predicted proteins | sample 0715_SJ02_MP02_2_FD_132447 | JGI IMG/M metagenome (GOLD analysis project Ga0187781, IMG submission 132447) | Tropical peat soil microbial communities from peatlands in Department of Meta, Colombia - 0715_SJ02_MP02_20_MG | ecosystem: Environmental > Terrestrial > Soil > Wetlands > Peat | place...
CAGGCGCGGGGCGCCCTGGACTTTCCCCGGCACTCAGCGCCCCCGCAGGAACAGCTGGTCGAGCTGCTGGAGCGAGAGGCGCGTCCAGGTGGGCCGCCCGTGGTTGCACTGGTTGGCGCGCTCGGTCGCCTCCATCTGCCGCAGCAACGCATTCATCTCGGGAATCGTGAGGCGCCGGTGCGCGTGGATGGCGCTGCGGCAGGCGAGCGTGCCGAGGAAGCGGTCCGCGGCCGCTTCCAGATGATGGGTATCGGCGTCCACCACGAGATCCCGCACCCACGCAGTGACGAGGTCCCCGACATCGCGCGCGTCCAGCAGCGCCGGCACCGCGCGCACAGCGAGGCGCGTCTCACCGAGCGCATCGAGCTCGAAGCCCGCCTGCTCGAAATCGCCGCGGCGCTCGAGGAGCGCTGAGAGCTCGTGCGCCTTCAGCTCGATGACGATTGGGGTGAGGAGCCGCTGGGTCGCGGGAGGACCTGAAGCGCGCTCGGCCTTCATCTGCTCGTAGAGCACGCGCTCGTGTCCCGCATGCATGTCGACGAGCACGAGCCCGTCCTGGTTCTGCGCGAGGATGTAGACGCCATGGAGCTGCGCGAGAGCCGCTCCCAGCGGCTGCTCGCCGGCCGGCAGCGGCGCCGGTGCGTCCCGCACCAGTTGCGCGAGCGCCCAGGGATCGGGCGCCGCATCGGCAAAGGCGAGCGGCGCGCTTCCCGCGCCGGGATAGACCGGGGACCGCGACGGCAGCGCTCCATTGCCGGCGGGTCTCACGGCGACGGCCGGGTGCAAGAGATTCGGCCGGGTGGCGGAGAGTGCGCGCTCGATCGCGCGAAACACGAAGTCGTGAATCTGCCGGCTGTCGCGGAAGCGCACTTCGAGCTTGGCCGGGTGCGCGTTGACATCGACCAGCGCCGGGTCGAGCGTGAGATAGAGAACGTAGGCGGCGTGCCGGCCGTGATAGAGCACGTCGCGAAAGCTAAGGCGCACCGCGTTCATCAGGAGCCGGTCGCGCACGGCGCGACCGTTGACGAACCAGAACTGCTGATCGGGCTGGGCACGCGAGCGGGTCGGGAGTCCCACCCAGCCAGACAACATCACCGGCCCCGCCGCGTGCCGGATGGGCACGGCGCCGGCGGCAAAATCCTTGCCCAGGACCGCATCGAGCCGCAAGACCTGCGCGTCCGCGCCGGCGGTGGCCGGGGTCTCGAGGAGGACCCGCGTCCCGTGGCGCAGGCGAAACCCCACATCGAAACGCGACAGCGCGAGTCGCTCGACCAGGCGCACGATGTGCGCGAGCTCGGTCGCCTCCGAGCGCACGAACTTGCGCCGCGCCGGCACGTTGAAGAAGAGGTCGCGCACCTCGACGCTGGTCCCGAGCGGGTGCGCCGCGGGCCGCACCGCCCCGACCGCGGCGCCATCGACCGTGATCGCGGCGGCCTCTTCCGCACCCGCCGCGCGCGAGGTGATCCTGAGGCGCGAAACGGAGCCGATCGAGGGCAGTGCCTCGCCGCGGAAGCCGAGCGTCGCAATCGCCTCGAGGTCCTCGAGCGTTGCGATCTTGCTCGTCGCGTGGCGCGCGACCGCGGCAGTCAACTCCGCCGCGGGAATCCCGGCGCCGTCATCGCGTACACGAATCAGGCTGATTCCGCCGCGCTCCGCGTCGATCTCGATGTGGCGCGCGCCCGCGTCGAGCGCGTTCTCGGCGAGCTCTTTGACGACCGAGGCCGGCCGCTCGATCACCTCGCCCGCGGCGATCTGATCGATGAGCTCGCTCGGAAGAACGCGAATGGGCATGCAGGGCTTCTCGAGGACAGCGCGCGCACCGCTTGAGCGCGGAGCGCAGTGTACAGGCGATGTGCGGCCGGCGCGGCGCTGCGCGGCGTTGAGATGCCTATTGGCTCAAAGGCGCCGGGGCGGCGTTGCTGCCGCCGGCGGCTGCCACCTCGGCGGCGCTCGCCACACGGCGCTCCTGCTTGAAGCGCGTGCCGTCGGGCGGATTCGCGACGAAGTAGCTGCGCACGCCGCCGCAGATCGCTTCCGCCAGACGGGACTGCTGGTCGGGGGTGCGGAGCCGGCGCTCCTCGGCGGGATTGGAGATGTAGGCGGTCTCGATGAGCATCGAGGGAATGCCGGGGGATTTCAGCACCACGAAGCCGGCGCGCTGCACCTGGGCCTTGCGCACCTCGCCTACGTGCTCGAGCGCCGACACCACGCGCTCGGCCGCCGTCGCGGAGAGCCCAATCGACTCCTGCTGGGCGAGGTCGAGCACCACCGGTGCGGCGGCGCCCGCATCGGCCAGCACTCCGCCCATGAGATCCACCGCGTTCTGTCCCTCGGCGAGCTCGCGGGCCGCCTCGCTCGATGCCCCGTGCACGGAGAGGATGTACACCGAGGCGCCCGAGATGCTCCGATCCGGGATGGAGTCGGCGTGGATGGAGAGGAACATGTCGGCGTGCGCCGCGTGCGCACGCTGGATGCGATCACGGAGCTCGAGGAATTCGTCCCGGTCGCGCGTCAGCACGGCGTGCATCCCGGGCTCGGAGTCGATGTGCGCGGCGAGATCGCGCGCGATCGCGAGCGTCACGTCTTTTTCGCGCGTACCGCCGTGTCCGATGGCACCGGGATCGACGCCGCCGTGGCCCGCATCGACTGCGATGATCACGTCGCGGTCGCCATCGCCGGGCGCGTGCGCCGCCCGTACGACCCTGGGTCCCGTGTCGACCGCGGCCGCCACCACCGCGGGCTCGCCGAGCGCCACGGTGAGCTCGCGCCCCGAGGCACTCGCCGCCTGAGAAGTCTTAACGGCGACCCCTGACTTGAGCTCGAGGACGATGCGCAGCGTCCCATGGGGCTGCTTGCCTATGCGCACGGCGCTCACGAGACCCACCGCCGCGGGCAGAGCCATTCCATGCCGGGCATGCGTGTCGGGAAGATCGATGACCGCGCGGTCCGGGCCATCGAGCGTGAAGACCTTGGGCGGAGCACCGTCGGTCAGATGGAGCGTGATGACGGCGGACTCGGGGGCTGCGGACAGCTCAATCGACTGGAGCTCCGCGGCGGCCGCCGACGGGGCGGCGGCCAGGGTCAGAAGACCGCCGGCGACTCCTCCCAGAAATGCCTTTCTAATCATCGAGTTCGCGGCGCAACCTCCGAGATAATCTACGGCGTTCACCCATGACTTTCAAGTTCGACCAGCCAGGAGGCGCCGAGTGCGGAGTGGCTCGTGACCTCGATGTCGTGCCCCTTGCCGCCGGCGGCAAACCGCACGGTGAGATCGGCCGGAGGGAGACCCCCCGCCCCATGCTCCGGCCATTCGATGAGCCAGGTGTTATGAGGCGTCGCCCACTCGCGTAGGCCGAGAGAATCGAGCTCGGCCGGCGACTCGATCCGGTAGAGGTCGAGATGCACGAGCGTGCCGCCGGCGCACTCGTAGGGCTCGAGGAGCGTATAGGTGGGGCTCCGGACCAAGCCCCGGACGCCGGCCGCATGCGCGAAACCGCGCGCAAAGGTCGTCTTGCCCGAGCCCAGCTCTCCGGAGAGATACAAGATCGCCAGCGATCCGTCGGATGCCGGACGCGCGCGCGCGAGGCGCGCGCCGAGCTCCTCGGTTGCCTCAGCCGTCTGCGTCCGGGTGCGCACCCCCAGGCTCAGAGGTTCACGGCGTGGTGCAGCTCCCGCGCCAGATCGCTCGCCAGAACCCCGCGTTCGCCGCCGCGCGCGGCGGCATCGCCCGCCATGGCGTGTACCAGCACTCCGACGCGCGCAGCCGCCCAGGGGTCGCGGCATTGCGCCAGGATCCCGGCGATCGCGCCGGTGAGCACGTCTCCCGAGCCCGCGGTCGCCATGCCGGGATTGCCCCGCTCGCACACCCCGGGCGTGCGGCCGGTGGCGCCGACCAGCGTCCCGGCGCCCTTCAGGACGATCGTGCCCCGAAAGCGCTCGAGCAGCCGATCGAGCGCCGCGAGCCGGTCGCGCTGGATCTCCCCGATCGTGACGCCGAGCAGCCGCGCCGCCTCGCCCGGGTGGGGCGTCAGGATCCAGTCATCGCGCGCCCGGACTTCGGCCTCGGCCAGCAGATTGAGCGCATCGGCATCCACCACCAGCGGCTTGCCCGCCGCCAGGACCGCATCGAGCGCCGTGCGCGCTCAGCTGCTCCGCCCGAGGCCAGGCCCAATCGCCACTACATCCGCGCGCGAGAGGGCGTCTGCGAGCACCTGCTTGTCGGTGAGCGCGAGGCAGATGAGCTCGGGCCGGCCGGCGGCGATCGCGGGGATGTTCTCGGGCGCCGCCGCCACCGTCGTGAGGCCCGCCCCGACCCGCAGGCACGCCTCGCCCGCGAGGCGCGTCGCGCCCGGCATGCCGACCCCGCTCCCGACGATCAACACCCGGCCGAAATCGCCCTTGTGGGCGGCCCGGCGCCGGCGCGGCAGCGCGGCATGAATCTCGGTCTCGACGATGCGCGTCAGGCGCGGCACGAACTCACCGGGAGGCTGGCTCACCTCGAGGTCGTCGAACATCACGGTGCCGGTGTATTCCGGGCCCTCCCCGACCAGGAGCCCGGTCTTCAAGCCGACGAACGTGACCGTGCAATCGGCGCGCACCGCCTCCCCGAGCGGGACGCCGGCGTCGCTGTCGAGACCCGAGGGCACATCGAGCGCGAACACGGGCCGGCCGCTCTGATTCATCGCGCGAATGGCCGCGGCGTACTCGGCGCGCACCTCGCCCTTCAAGCCCGTGCCGAGGAGCGCATCCACCACGATCTCCCCCTCATCGAGGAGCGAGGCCGAAAACGGGTGCGCCTGCGCGCCGTTCGTGCGGAAGTCCTCGAACGCCTGGCGCGCCGCGCCCTTCAACTGCTCCGGGTCGCTCGAAGCGAGCACCGTCACGGTGAGCCCGGCCGCCTGCGCGAAGCGCGCCAGCACGTAACCGTCGCCGCCGTTGTTGCCGCCGCCGCAGACCACCGCGATCCGGTGCGCCAGCGGGTAGCGCGAGCGCAGGTGCCGCAGCGCCGCCTCGCCGGCGCGCTTCATGAGCGTGTAGGCGGGGATGCCCTGCGCCTCGATTGCGTGAGCGTCGAGGGCGCGCACCTGCGCGGTGGAATACAAGGCGATCGGCAGCGCCATAGGCTCATTATACTGACGGGGGTGATTCCTCCATGAGCGGGCCGGTTTCCATCGACCTCGACGCGGCCAAACGCGCGCTGACCAGGGGGGCGCGGGCCCTCGGCTTCAACGCCTTAGGCATCGCCGCCATCGACATTCCTGAGGACGAGCGGCATCTCCTCACGTGGCTCGATGAGGGCTTCCACGGTGACATGGGCTACATGCGGCGCCATGCGCGCCTGCGCGCGAGCCCGCAGGAGCTGCTCCCCGGGGCGGTGCGCGTGGTCAGCGTGCGCATGGATTACTGGCCGGGCGAGGCGCGCGCTGCGGAAGCCGTACTCACGGACCCGACCCTCGGCTACATCTCGCGCTACGCGCTCGGCCGCGACTACCACAAGGTGCTGCGCCGCTCCCTGGCTCGGCTCGCTGAGGATCTCGCCCGGCAGATCGGCGGTTTTGGCTACCGCGTGTGCGTCGACAGCGCACCCGTGCTCGAGAAGGCGCACGCGCGCAACGCGGGCCTCGGCTGGATCGGCAAGCACACCAACCTGATTGCACGCGATGCGGGCTCCTGGTTCTTTCTCGGCGAAATCCTCACTGATCTGCCCCTGCCGGTGGATGAGCGCGCGAGCGCCCACTGCGGCACCTGCCAGGCCTGCATCCCCGCCTGCCCCACCGCGGCGATCATCGCGCCGTTCAAGCTCGATGCCAGGCGTTGCATCTCCTATCTCACCATCGAGCACCACGGCGCGATCCCGGAGGAGCTGCGGCCGGCGCTCGGCAACCGCATCTACGGCTGCGATGACTGCCAGCTGGTGTGCCCCTGGAACAAGTTCGCGCGCGCCGCGGCGCATCCCGATTTCAAGGTGCGCCACTCGCTCGATGCGCGCTCGCTCCCGGAGTTATTCTCATGGACCGCTGCGGAGTTCGAGGACCGCATGCGGGGATCTGCGATCCACCGCTTAGGGTTCGAGCGCTGGTCGCGCAACATCGCGGTGGCCTTAGGGAATGCGCCGACCTCGGAGGCGGTCGTGAGCGCGCTCAAGAAACGAAGCGAGGACCCATCGCCGCTCGTGCGCGAGCATGTGGACTGGGCGCTGAAGCGCCATCGCGCGGTGGCATGAGCCCATCGCGGTGGCGGCGCCGCGGCCTGACCTTCAAGGGCGCGTCGCCTGCACGTTGTCGATGAGCCGCGCTTTCCCTAAGCGCGCGGCCGCGAGCACCACCAGCTCGCGCGTTTCGGGGCCCGGAGCCGTCAGGTCGTCGGCACGGCGGACGGAGAAGTAGTCGGGCCTGAGGCCCGAGCCCTCGAGCGCCTGAAAGCCCGAGCGCTCGATGCTGGCAAACTGCGCGTCCCCGGCGCGGATCCGCCCCGCCGCCGCCTCGAGCGTCGCGAAGATCACCGGCGCCAGTTTGCGCTCGGCGGGCGTCAGGTACTGGTTGCGCGAGGAGAGCGCGAGTCCATCGGTATCACGCAGGGTCGGGGCGCCCACGATCTCGACCCGCATGCAGAGCTCGACCACCATGCGGCGGATGACGGTGAGCTGCTGGTAGTCCTTCTCGCCGAAGATCGCGACGTCGGGCTCCACGATGTGAAAGAGCTTCGCCACCACGGTACTGACACCCTCCATGTGCCCGGGGCGGAACTCGCCTTCGAGGATGCGCGAGAGCCCCGGCACCTCGACCCGTGTGGCGCGCTCGGAGCCGTGCGGATAGATCTCGGCCACGTCCGGCATGAACATGAGGTCGCAGCCGGCGTCGGCAAGCATGCGCTCGTCATCGCGCGGCGTGCGCGGGTAATGGGCGAAGTCCTCGTTCGGCCCGAACTGCATCGGGTTGACGAAGATGCTGGCGATGAAACGCTCGCCGTGGCGGCGCGCGGCCTCGATGAGGCTCACGTGCCCGGCATGCAGATTCCCCATGGTCGGCACGAACACCACGCGCTCGCCGGCGCGGCGCCAGGCGCGCACTCGCTCACGGACCGCGCTGATGGTGGTGACGGTCTCCATGGATCGCTTGACTCGAGGGGGAGCGGCCCGGGCGCCGCGTCAGAAACAGTGCTCGGGCGCCGGGTATTCGCGCTGCTTCACGGCGCGCACATAGCGCTTGAGCGCGTCGAGGTTATCGGCGGCGCCTTGCATGAAGTTGCGCACGAAGCGGGGCTTGCGCCCCGTGGTGATGTCGAGCATGTCGTAGGTCACGAGGATCTGCCCATCGGTGTCGGGGCCCGCGCCGATGCCGATCACCGGCACGTGGAGCTCGGAGGCGATGGTCCTGCCGAGCGCGGCCGGGATGCACTCGAGCAGCACGATGTCGGCGCCAGCGGACTCGAGGCGCCGCGCCTCCTCGACGAGGCGCGCCGCGGTCTCGCGCTCGCGCCCCTGGACGCGAAAGCCGCCGGTCTTGTGCACCGACTGGGGCTTAAGTCCCACGTGCGCGCACACCGCGATGTCGTGACCGGCGAGGAACTCGACGATGTCGGTCTGCTTGCCGCCGCTCTCGAGCTTCACCATCTGCACTCCGCCCTCCTGCATGAGGCGCACCGAGTTGGTGAGCGCCAGCTCGCGCGAGGGGTAGCTCATGAACGGCAGGTCGCCGATGAGGAAGGGGCGGTGAATGCCGCGCGCCACGCAGGCGCAGTGGTACACCATCTGGTCCATGGTGACCGGCACGGTGGTCGAGTGCCCCTGGATCACCATGCCGAGCGAGTCGCCCACCAGCACCACGTCGACGTCCGCGGCATCGAGGAGAACTGCGAAGCTCGCGTCATAACAGGTGAGGCTCGCGATCTTCTCGCCGTCCGCCTTCATGCGCACGAGCGTCGAGAGGGTCACCGCCGGCCGGGTGGCGTCGCGTTGCAGGTGGGTATACATGGCGTAATGAGTGTAACGGCAGGCAGCGTAGCGGGCAAAAACCACTCGCCGAACTTGCCGCTCGTGCCTGGCAGCGGGCGCAGCCGGCGAAAAGTCCGTGCGCCAACCTTGCTACGGAGTGCTCGGCTTCCGAGGTGACTCCGGGAGATGCGTATCGAGCCCCGCCTTTCGCCGGCGGATCAGATCGCGCGGCTGCGCAACGGGTTGTAGTAAAGCCGCCCTTTGCTCATGCGTTTGATGGCCGCCAGCAGCTCGTCGTAATCGCGCTGGTTGCTGATCGGGTCGATCGAGGCGGCGTTGACGATGAGGAGCGGCGCCGCGTCGAACTCGTGGAAGAAGCGCGCATAGGCCTCGTTCAAGCGCTCGAGATAGCCGCGGTCGATGTACTGCTCGTAAGCGACGCCACGCCGGGCGATGCGCTCGATGAGCACATCGACGGGGGCCTGCAGATACACCACGAGGTCGGGCTTCGGCACCTGGATGTCGAGCCGCGCATAGAGCTGATCGTAGAGCGCGTACTCGGCGTCATCGAGCGTCACGCGTGCGAACAGCCGGTCCTTCTCGAGGAGGTAGTCCGCCACCCGCACGGGAACGAAGAGATCCGCCTGCTTGAGCGATGCCAGCTGCTGCGCCCGCTGCAGGAGGAAGTAGAGCTGGGCGGGAAGCGCCCCGGCGCGCGGGTTCTTGTAGAAGCGCTCGAGGAACGGGTTTTGGGCCGCCTCTTCCAGCACCGCCTGCGCCGACAGGCTCGTCGCGAGTCGCCGGGCGAGGCTCGTCTTGCCGACGCCGATCGGGCCTTCGACCGCTATGAAGCGATGAGTGGTCTCGTTCGCCATGTGCGTTAAGAAGCGCGCCCCTACAGGCGCCAGAGGCCCCCGGCCGTGACCTTTCCCTTGAGCCCGGCGACGCGCCCGAGCCCGGGGAGTTCGAGTTCCGGGGCAATGTCCGCGAGAGGATACAGAACGAAGTTGCGCTCCGGTATCCCGGGATGCGGCAGCACGAGCTCAGGTCCCGTCCGGCGCTCGTGCGCATAGGAAAGGAGATCGAGGTCGATCACACGCGGGCCCCAATGCTCATGCGCGACCGGGCGGCCGAGCGCCGCCTCGAGCGCGCGCAGCTCCGAAAAGAGCGCCGGCGCCTCGAGCTCGGTGAGAAGACCGGCGACCGCGTTCACGTAGTCGGGCTGCGAGATCGGCCCCATCGGTCTCGAGCCATAGAGCGGTGAGATCAATTCGACGCGCGTCGCGGGTAGCTGTGCAAGGCGGTCGAGGGCCTGCAGCACCTGGGCACGCGGGTCGCTTAAGTTGCTGCCCACTCCGACATAGGCGGGCCGCCAGAGCGCCATGAGGGCGGCCGATCAGGTCCGCGCCGCGGCCCTGGCCCGGGGCCGGCGGCGGCGCCGGCGCGCGCCGCGACGCGCCGCGGGCGCCCCTCCCCCGCCATCACTGCCGGTGAGTGCGTCCGCCAGCGACAAGCGCTCCTCCGCGGACACCTCCTGAAGTTTCGTCCACCAGGTGGCCATCTCGGGCGGGGCCAGTCCGAACTCGGCGCGCAGCAGCAGCAGATCGTAGCCGGCGCGAAAGCGCGGGTGCTCGAGCACGCGCAGCGCGCGGCGGCCGCGAGGATGCTCGAGGCGCGGCTGCAGCGCGAACATCTCACGAACTCCCAAGGCAAAGCGCTTCGGGATCGCGATGTGGGTCTGCGCCTCGCGCACCGCCTGATCGCAGGCATCGAGGATGGTCGAAAGCTCGTGCCAGCGTTCGGGCGGCGTCGCCTCGATGATGGCGGCAATCGGCCCATATAAAAGGAGAGCGAAGAGGAAGGTCGGGGTGACCGGCTTGTCCTCGAGTACCCGCCCATCGGTATTCGCGAGGCCCTTCACCAAGAGCCGCTCGACCAGGCTCCCCGGGTGACTCACGAAGTAGGAGTCGACGCTCGGCACGAGTGCGGCCAGGAGCCCGCGCCGGCGCAGCACCTCGAAGCTGCGCGCTCCGTGGCCGGTGAGAAAGAGCTTCAGCGTCTCATCGAACAGCCGTGCCGGCGGCACGGCCGACAGCAGCTCCCGCAGCGTCGCGATCGGCCGCGCGGTGTCAGGATCGATCATGAAGCCGA
>Ga0187781_10004778_pt1 | contig 10082 bp, 5 predicted proteins | sample 0715_SJ02_MP02_2_FD_132447 | JGI IMG/M metagenome (GOLD analysis project Ga0187781, IMG submission 132447) | Tropical peat soil microbial communities from peatlands in Department of Meta, Colombia - 0715_SJ02_MP02_20_MG | ecosystem: Environmental > Terrestrial > Soil > Wetlands > Peat | place...
CCGTCCGCAGTCTCCATGCGGCGCGCATAGTTCAGAAGGATGGTGCGTGCCTCGCGGCGCGGGGCTTCCGCTCCGGCTTCAACCAATTGCAAGAGCGTCTGCCGGATTACGGCGATGGGAACGCACCAGATTTCCGGGCCGCGAAGAAGAGCCGACTTCTCGCGAGGTGCCAGCTCGAGCCAGAATCGCTCGATGAGGTGCTCGCGCTGGCCATCGTTGGCCCAGGAAGAGGCGAGCGAAGAAAAATGTTGCGAAGAATGAGGACCGCGATATTCGCCGGCGGCGACGATTTCGTCCGCGAGTTGATTCAGCAATGGACGAACGGCAACCGGTGCAAGCGTGCCTTCGGCAAATTCGGTGGTGAGCAACTCCAGAACGAGACACTGGGAAAGGCGCTTCAGATAAACCTGCGGTGCTTCTCCTTCCAATGGAGTGTAATGCGTCATGGCGCTGAGCAGCGTACGCACGGTATCCCGGCTGGCGCTTTCCATTGCGGCGTGAATTGCACGCGCCGCTTCCTCCGCGGAGAGTCCGCGGGCTGCTTCCATAGGAGGAGTGAGGCGGCCAATCAGGCGGAGGGTTTCACCGATCTCCCCGACCTGCGGCGCATGAATGGGAGCATCGCCGGATTCCTCCGGGGCGTTCCCGCCATAGGCGACCAGTGCAGCGATGAGGCTCGCCAGAACGGAATCGACTTTTCTTTCCGTGAAAGTATTGATCTGAATCCCTGTCACACGATGCTCCCGGAGTCGAGCAGGCCATCCGCCGGCACCAAGGCGTTTCGCCGCTTCCTCCGATCTTAGCAAGGTGTCCGTGACGAGGTGTGTGAGCGTGTCCAATTCGCCCACATGAAATTTCGTGCTGAAGAAAGCCGAATAAATGCCCGCGCGCTGGAGATCCTTGGCTAGCGCGTGGAATTCTCCACGCGCATCAGGCAAGTGTCCTTCGTTCAGTTTGGGCACGACGATGCCGCCGCGCTCGACACGAACCTCCAGTCCGCCGAGCGAAGTTGCTGCACCGCGTAGACCGTCATACGCCTGATCCAGACTGTCCAAAACGCGCGGATGAGTGGGATCGTAGAGCCGGTGCGCGCGGAGAAGCAGATTAAATGTGCGAAGCGCCAGTACAACGTCGGAGAATTGCGGATCGTCGCGAGGAACGCGCTCGCGGACAAAAGGGGAAGACGTCGCCGATTGGCCGGTCCGCGGCTTGGCGGATGGTTTGTCGTCCCAGAGGGCTGTGGCGTGCGAGGTCAAGTCCGTATCCCGTGTGCCAGGTTGTACTTGCCCGATGGGCCCCGCGCCCTGCGAGTCTAGGGGCGTGCCAAAGGGAGGTAGAGTGCCCCACAGATGGTGACCAATCTGGCATAGTAAGGATGGAGGGCGGAAGGGGATTAGCCTATAGTACTAGTAGCCCATCCTGTTAAGAAATGGGCACATTTTAGGCCCAATGGAATGAAAGAGATCGGACTTTTTTGCTTTCTCTTTGCTGTACCGCAGCCGATTTTATTTCAAGTGAAGAACTTCGTTGACGTTTACCGTGCCGCCCTCGCTGGCCTGCACGCCGTGCTTGGCGATCTCGTAACCCTTTAGTCGTAAAGCAATAATGTGGATTCCAGTCGGGATTTGTATGCGGGCGGGAGACGTCTCGCCGGTGGGAGCGCCATCGACGAAGATTTCCGCACCTTCGGGGGTCGATTGCACTTGCGCCCAAGCCACATGGCCTTGCGGCTGCTGTTTTTCTTTTAACTGCGCGTCGAGGGTGGTCTGCGTGTTGTCTTTCACTTGAACCCGGCCAGCATAAGCTTCGTATCCGGATAGACGCAGCACCAAATCATATTGACCAGCAGCCAACGGAATCGTGACCGGGGTCTGGCCTGGCTGCTTAGCGCCGTTGATGAAGACGTCGGCCCCGGCGGGATGGCTGGAAACGTAAAGCCCCTTGACGATGGCTTCGAGATGGAGTTTTTGGTCGAGCGCCTGGCCGGCCTTCAGTTCGAGGGCGGTTTGCAGAGGCGAGTAGCCATCCTTTGTAACTTGCAAGCTGTAGCGCGTTGGAGCGAGATTGTTGAAGCTGCAGGGAGTCTGACAATCAACAAGCTGACGGCCTGCCGGACCAAAAAGTGTCGCCGTTGCGCCGATCACGTCCGTGACGATGTGAATCGCACTTTTGCCGGCGGCTGGAACGGGATGAGCACCGTTGTCGCCTTGCTCGGCCCCGGGGACGGGTGTGTCGTCGTACTGAATGTCGTCTACAACGCGGACGTTTGTCGGAGCATTGCGCATGAATTTTAGAAGGGAAGCATGCTCCGCGGGACGAAGCTTTCCGACAAGCATGAGTGTGCTCGCATTAGCGGTCACCCTAACTCGGCCCGTCAGGTCCTTGTCCGCGATTGCTCCTTCAATCTGGCGCTTGTATTCCGCGGCTGCGGGAGTGACGGATGGTTCCGTTTTCTTGGGGGCGGGTGCGGGCGGCAGAGCCCCGGGCAGTTCCACGGCCTGTTTAGCGGCGGCGCTCGTGTCGAGCGTCGCATTGTTCGGGACGTCGCTGGAAGGGGCCGAAGCTGGCTGAGGATCTGTCTGCGTGGCCGTGTCTGGCGGATCCTGCTTCTGGTCAGCAGCGGGGGGATCAACCGAGTGGGCGGACGAGGCGTTATTGAGCTGGCGGGCAGCTTGGAACTCAGGGCGCAGGCGCATAACGCCATAGACGATCACGCAGACAAGGAAGATTGCCGCGAGCACCGTGCCGAGGGTATTGTTCTTCTTCGGCGGCTCCTCAGCGAGAGGAGGCAGCGGGCCGGTGCGGCGGACGGTGGGCGTTTGGGAAGGCGCGGCGGCGCGCTGCTGCAGAGAGCGGGCAGCGGCCATGTGATCTTCGGTGGATGGCGTGCGAAGTGGAGCGGTGGGAGTAGCGAAAGGCTGGCCAGCACCCTGGCCTCGGGGGGAAACGAGCGTGGCGTCGGGATTGCCCGCATTGCCAAGGGCGCGGTAGTTCCGCAGATCTTCCTGCATCTCGCGGCAGCTCTGGTAACGCGCCTCGGGGTCCTTGGCCAGTGCGCGCATAACGATGTCATTCAGGCCGGGGTGAATCGAAGGATTCAGTTGACGCGGCTGAATCGGCTCTTCGTTGACGATCTTGTAGATGACCGTGGTGATGCTTTGGCCGGGAAACGGCTTCTCTCCGGTAAGCATTTCGTAGAAGACGACGCCAAGAGAAAAAATGTCCGTGCGGCCATCGACGGGGCGTCCCTTCACTTGCTCGGGAGACATATAGCTGGGTGTGCCCATGACGTGCGTGGTTTGCTGCACGGTTCCGAACTGAAGAATCTTCGCTGTGCCGAAATCGGTGACCTTGACGGTGTCGTCGGCGGTAAGCATGAGGTTTGCTGGCTTGATGTCGCGGTGAACAATGTTGCGGTCGTGTGCAAACTGCAGGGCGCCGCAAGTCTGCTCAAGAATGCGGAGAATGCGCGGAACGGGAAAGGCTTCACCGCTATCAAGGACGGACTGCATGGATTTGCCGACGACCAACTCCATGGTGATGTAGTAGAGGCCGTCTTCTTCGCCGGCGTCATACACCACGACGATGTTCGGATGCGTGAGCAAACCTGCTGCCCGAGCTTCGGTCTGAAAACGGGAGAGAAGTTCAGGGCGGGAAAGGCCGGTGCCTTCTTCCGTCAGGCGGATGGTTTTGACGGCGACGTTGCGTCCGATGACCGGATCGACCGCGCGATAGACGACGCCCATGGCGCCGCGACCGAGTTCGCCAACGATCTCATACCGCCCGGCTTTCGTCATCGTAGTCATGCGGGTTGCGCCACGAACAGGTAGCTCATCCTTATCAACACGAAGTCGTGGGAAAGGGTTGTGTGGGTCGGTCGCAAGCGATCGACAGAAACAATGAAGCAGGATCCCCGGCCGCGACGCGATTACGCGCCGTGGCTTTAGCAGAGTCACACCCTCGCCATTTATGACAGTAGCGGGGGAGATTTTTGCGGGTCAACGCTACGGGAGTACTAATGTGCTGCCCGTGGAAATGTACGGAAGGACAGGTCTAGGGCAGGGGCATTTGCTCGAGTCCGGGGAGAGTGCGGGTCGGCATTGCGAGGTTGGTTTCGGGCACGGGCTGGGCCCTGTCGTTCGGGCGAGTAGGGGCATCCAGTCCGCCCGTGAGAAGGAAACCCTGCAGAGTGAGAGAAGCGGTCCAGACCGCTTCCAGGACCCGGACGTATTCAGCTTCGAATTGAAAATTCTTTCGCCGGGCTTCAAGCATACCCGCATAAGCGGTGAGCATCTGGCGGTACTTCTCGGTCAGGATAGCGTTGGCTTTTTTGGCGCGGGGAAGGATTTCGTCGCGATATTGCGTGGCGACGATTTTTGCGGTGGCGTATTGATCCACGATCGAAGCGGCGCTCTCACGCAGCAGAAGCTGAATGCGCTGCTTCTCAAGTTTGGCACGATCGAGATCGGCATTGGCTTCCGCGATGTTTCCCTGGTTGCGATTGAAGATCGGAATCTGGACGGACACTTCGGCGAGGCCTTCCCAGCCGACGGCTTGCGGGACAGTGCCGAGTGGCTCGTTGTTGTACTCGAATCCTCCGAGCAGGTTCAGGTCGGGGATGACCTGGCTTTTGGCGCGGGCGATTTCCGCGGAAGCGCGAGCGTCGGCGGCGTCGGCGATGCGTGTTGCGGGGCTTTGCGCAGCAATGGTTTGGAGGATTTGGTCCTCGTTGATTTCCGGCCAACCGTGTTCGAGATCACCGGCAACGACGGATTGCGGGAGGTCGGGCTGGCCGATCAGGGCGGCGAGTTTTCGCCACTCCCTGCGCAGGACATTTTCCTGTTCGAAGGCCGCCAGGCCAATGCGCTGCAATTCAATTTCGTCCGCTAATTTTTCGGATTCGTCGACCTGGCCTGTTTGAACGAGTTGATCCTGAGATTGTTGGTACGCACCGCCAATCTGGAACAGTTCACGACGAAGCTCGAGAAGTTCCTGGGCAGCAAGAACACGGTAGTAGGCGAGCTTGACGGAAGTTTCCACACGGGTTTTCTGTTGTTCGGCCGCGATTTCCGCCATACGCGTTTCTTGTTCGAAGACGGCGCGGCTTTTGGCGAGTTTCCCTCCTGTGACGATGGTCTGTTCCGCGAAAAAGCCCTGCTTGCCGCCATTGTTGGAGCCGCCGCGGATCTCGTCCCCCGTGTAGCCGACAGAAGGATTGGGGTAGAGACCTGCCTGCTGCGTTCGCGCTTTGGCCGCGCGAATTTCTGCTTCGGCCTGGTGAAGTGTGGGATTGGATTCGGCGGCGCGGCGCAGGGCGTCTTCGAGGGTGAAGAGCTTGCCTTGCGCTTGCTCCTGTGCGCGGCCCAAGCGAGGGAAGACCGCCTCCACGGGTAGGATGTTGCCATGATGATGCATGTGCATTTCTTCCTGGGGCACGGGAGGAGATTGTTGGGCGCCGCATGGAGAGAGAATCCAGAAGAAGGCGACTGCGAGAGTTCGAAGCAGCTTTGATTTCGTGGACATATGGTTCCTTTGATCTTTGAATCCAGTTGAAAGAGCATTTGGGTAGATTGGTTTAGAACGCAAAAGCGGCGGCAAGCCGCCGCACTCCAAGGTCAGCCGTTATGTTGATGGGTTGGGAGGGTCGCTTCTGGTTTTGCGCTCGCGGATCAGCCGCTGGATCTCTTCGTATTGCTCGTCAGGGAGCACGCGAACCATGGTCATCATGCCCATCATGCCGGCGCTCCAATTGGGCGAAAGGCCGTGGGTTTCCGGCTTGGCGACGGCTGCGTCCATGCTCATTTCCATGAAAGCGTCCTGCGGGAAGCCTGGGACGGAGTTGGCGTTTTCGGCGATGGGAGAATGGTGCACATGCTCGACGCCGATGTCATTTGCCAGGGTTTGCATCTGGCTGAGCGCGTCCTTATCGTTCGTGGCGGAGGTTGGGATGGGGCGATCGCGCAGGAGGTCGGTCATGCTGTTCATCATGTGGTGCGGAAGGTGGCAATGAATCATCCATGCGCCGGGATATTTGGCGTCGAATTCCACGACTTTGGCTTGTGCGACGCCGACGAGGACGGTGTTTGCAGGATACCAAGTTGACTCGGGAGCGCGGCCGCCCTCGGTGCCGGTGATCACGAATTGGTTGCCGTGCAGATGGATCGGATGGTGATCCATGCCCAGATTGACGAAGCGCAGCCGAACGCGGCTGCCGAGACGAGCAATCAGCGGCGTCGTCATTGGAGCGGAAACGCCATTCAGCGTGAGCCAGTTGAATTCCATGTTGGCAGTATTTGGAACGGAGTTATTGGGTAGAACGGCCCACTCCTGAAGAACGATGCCGAAGTCGTGATCGACATGCGGATTGTGCGGCGTCTGCGGGTGCGCGATGAACATGCCGATCAGCCCGATCATCTCCTGCATGGCGCTGTGCGCGTGATAGAAGAAAGTGCCTTCCTGGTGGACCGTGAATTCGTAAGTGAAGGTTTCGCCGGGAGCGATGGGCTTCTGGCTAATGAACGGGACGCCGTCTTGCTCGATGGGAACTTCCAGACCGTGCCAGTGCATGGACGTGCTTTCGGGAAGGGCGTTCTCGACGTGAATGCGGACACGGTCGCCCTGGGTGACCTGAATCGTCGGGCCGGGACAACTACCGTTATATCCCCACGCGTCGATGATCTTATACGGGGCGATCTTCTGCTTGAGGGGAGCGGCCTTCAGGCGGAAGACCTTTGCGGTCCCATCCATTTCAAATGGACAATCCGGTATGTCCGGCGTGAGCACAGGGGCGGGTGGCTTGGGCGAAGAACTCGTGGGGCCACAGTGCGGTTTCGAGTTACCGCCGTGTTGCGAAGATGTGGCTGCGCTAAGACGCGCGGTGAAGCCGAAAAGGCCGGCGCCAAACAACATGGCGTCTTGAAAGAAACTCCTGCGTGAAGTGCTCATAAATTCTCCCTGCATACAAAGTTGATTCAAACGGAAGTGGAATGGGGCAGAAGCGGATACGGATACCCGTACCAAGGGACGCAAGAGCCCTCAAGAAAGGGCAGTTGGAGGCGAGTTCGCAGAAGACTCAGATGCGGAAAACAAGAGGCGCGGAGAAATTTGACGCGGAGAGAGACGGAGGAGAAATACCGAGGCCGCCCGGTTCTCTCAACAGGGATGGCGCGGCCATGTCAAGAGAGAGGGGGCCAGGCGCGAAAGTCGAGTCAAGCGGGTCGGCTGAGACGGGAATTCTCTGCAAACGGGGCGCTGTAAAGAGTAGTTCGCCTTCGATGCACAGAGCCGTTGGCGCTGCGCCCAGATAGGCCGCGGCTGGGCCCGTGTGACTTGAGGAATGATGGCACTCGCCGGTTGAGTGGTTCGCAGCAAGAGGAGTGCAGACCATTGCGGCACAGCGAGCTGCACAGAGAGGTGTCATGGCCAGGCAAAGCATTACGGCCACGGCAAGCGTCGCGCGGCCGAAGGAACGAAAGAGCACTCTTAACTTCCTAACCATTTCATCAAGGTACGGTCTATATGGCAACGCGTCAAGAGCAAATGAAATTTGTCGGCGCCGTTCCCGCAGCCGGGGACTGGCCTTCCCCTGAACGCGCATCCTTGATTCGCAAACGTAGAGACGCTGGCATAAAAGCCAGCGCTACATGGAAGAGTGCGGAGAGCAGAGGCCTTACGCTGCTACAACCCCTAGTCACCGTGAGCGTCGGATTCTTCGGATACCTTTCCGGCGAAGGTTCGGTAGACGTAGATGAAATAACCTGTGGCAAGAATCATGCCAACAACCCACCAGGCCAATCCAATCTTCAGTCCATAGTTGCCCGCCTTGGCGTTTGTGACGGTCAAGGAATACATGGGATTTCTCGCGGGCAGAACCATGGGGTATACGCCAAACACCACGCTGGTCAGCATGCCCAGGAGATAGGTGCAGGAGGCGAGGAAGGCATTGCGCTCGTTCCCGCGGCGTAGTTCGAACTGGATTCCGGCGAGGCCAGCGATGGCGATGGCGGGAAGAATGTAACCGACAGGCCAGGTTTTGAAGTTGGCAAGGACCTGCGGCTGGACTGTGAAGGTCACCATCGTGAGCAGGCCCGTGAAAGTGAGTACGCCCCACCACGTCCAAGCTGCAACGCGAGCCGAACGATCGCGCACCGCCGCCGTGGTTTTCAACTGAACCCAAAGCGCACCATGCATCATCAGGGCCAGCAACGCCGTAACGCCGACGAGAACTGTGTACCAATCGAGGATGCCGGTGTGGTCGCCAAGCTGAAAATTCGTCCACAAAGGTTCGAAGAAGTAGCCGCTATCGTCAAGCGGAACACCACGAACAACATTGCCAAGCGCGGCGCCGAAGAAGACGGCAAGCAGCAGGCTGGAGGCGGAAAAGAGGAAGTCCCAGAGGGGAATCCAGACAGGACTCTGGATGTGGTTGCGGAATTCGATCGAGGTGCCGCGAAGAATCAACAGCCACAACACCATCATCAGGGGAAGATAAAAACCACTGAAGCCGCTGGCATAAAGGAGCGGGAAGGCGAAGTAGAGCGTTCCGCCCGCGGCCAGAAGCCAAACCTCATTGCCATCCCAAACGGGGCCGATTGTAGCGATTACCTGACGGCGCTCTTCGTTTGTTTTAGCCACCAGAAAGTGGATGGCGCCGGCACCCAGATCGAACCCGTCAAGAAGGACGTAGACTGCAACCATAACTGCAACGAGGCAAAACCAGATCGTTTCCATCGTTCGCTCCTTAGTCTGCCTGAGCCAATGCGGGCGAGTTCACGCCGAGCGATGCTTCGGGTTCGGGACCTTTCTCAATTTCGCGATAAACCAGGAAGAGCCAGAGCATGGCGAGCACGGTGTACATGCCCATAAAGCCGAGCAAGGTGAACCAGGCATTTCCGGCGGCCACGTGCGTCGAGTAGCCATGGGCTGTACGCATGAGGCCGTAAATTAGCCAGGGCTGGCGGCCCATTTCCGCGGTCATCCAACCGGCGGTGTTGGCGATGTAGGGCAAAGGAACGCTGAGCATGAGAAGCCAGAGCATCCAACGCGTTTCGAAGAGCTTGTTGCGCCAAAGCAGAATGGCCGAAAGGCCCATGACGGCTATGAAAATGGTGCCGAGGCCAACCATGACGTGATAGCTGTAATAGAGAAGCTCAATGCTGTCCGGCCAATCGGTCTGCGGAAAGGCATCGAGGCCGCGCACGTTGGCACTCCATTTTTTATATGTGAGGAAGCTGAGCATGGAAGGCACTTGCAGAGGATTATCGAGTTGCCGCTTCTGCACGTCCGGCTGCCCCAGGATGGCGAGGGGCGCGCCTTCCTGAGAGACGAACAGTCCTTCCATAGCGGCGAGAGTGGTGGGCTGGTACTCGGAGACCATCTTGCCCTGAATGTCGCCTGTGGGGGCGAGTTGCAGGATAGCCGCAATCACGCCGACCCAAACGCCGACCCGCAGGAAACTCTCTCCATAGAAGAAATCGCGCTTGGATAGAATGTAGAAAGCGCCGACGGCGGCCATGACAAAACAGCCAGTCTGCACTGCTCCTATCATGTTGTGCGCGTACTGCGCGAGCGCCCAAGGATTAAGGACCAAGCCCCAGAAACTCGCGAGGCCCAGTTCGCCATTGGCTAGGACGCGATAACCGGTTGGATGCTGCATCCAGGCGTCCGTAGCCACGATCAGGTAGCCGGAAAGCCAGGAACCTACGAAGACGAGAAGAGCGGACACCCAATGACCTATGCGTCCCAATCTTTTTTCGCCATAGAGAAAGAGCCCCAGGAAGCTGGACTCGAGGAAGAAGGAGAAAATGCCCTCCATGGCCAGCGTCTGGCCAATAACTCCGCCAGCCGCTTTGGAAAATTCAGCCCAGTTGGTGCCGAACTCAAATTCCATAGGGATGCCGGTGACCACGCCGAGAGCGAAGTTGATGGCAAAGATCTTGGCCCAGAAACGAGCAGCGCGATTGTAGTGTTCATCGCCGGTACGAAGGGCCATGGTTTTAAGGATGACAATCAGGAGAGCGAGGCCCATGGTCAACTGAGGAAAAAGATAGTGGAACGTCACCGTGAAAGCGAAGTGAAGACGG
>Ga0187781_10004780_pt1 | contig 10080 bp, 11 predicted proteins | sample 0715_SJ02_MP02_2_FD_132447 | JGI IMG/M metagenome (GOLD analysis project Ga0187781, IMG submission 132447) | Tropical peat soil microbial communities from peatlands in Department of Meta, Colombia - 0715_SJ02_MP02_20_MG | ecosystem: Environmental > Terrestrial > Soil > Wetlands > Peat | place...
CTCGGTGCGCTTGCCGAGGCGGGTGGTGCCCATCTGGGTGAGCGAACCGATGGGCGCGGCAAGGCCTTTGCGGACGGCTTCCACCCCGGCGACGAAGGTGGTGGCGACGGCGCCCATGCCGGGAATCATGACACCGAGCTTGCCTCTGGCGGGTTGGATCGGGGAATTCTGGGGTTTTTCGGACTTCACTTCGACACGCGAAGTTTTCCGGGCGGTCTTCGGCGATGCAGCCATTTCGGTCTGATCCTTATGAGTTCAGCGGTATGTGTGCAAACGAATATGATCGCGTACGGAATTCTGTTTTGCAAATGCGATCAGGTCAGAAGCGCGTAAAACGGGTTCGAAAGCGGCGAGGACGCCTTGACCGGCGAAAGCGCCGTTTCCGACTGACGTCGAGTGCGGTTGGCGACAAAATCCCGTTCAGGAGGGACTTAAGCTGCCGGAATTTCCTTTCACGTCGTCGCTCAGGATTATGGCCTCGGCAATTTCCTTCATGGGTCGGCGCCGCTGCCGGCTTTGACGCTGCAGCGTAAGATAGGCTTGCTCTTCGCTCAGGCCGAGATCGCGCTGCAGGATTCCTTTGGCGCGTTCGACCAGCTTGCGGGCTTGCAGCTGGCCGAACAGATTCGAGTTCACCTCTTCCAAACGAGCCAGTTCAATTTCAGCGCCAACCAGGAATCCAATCGTTGAGATCAGGCGAATCTCTTTCCGCTTGTAGACATGGGGGAGGCGGTGTTGCAGATTGATCACGCCCACGACACGGCCACGGCACGTGACCGGTACGGAGAGGAAGGCTTCGTAGCTGTCTTCCGGCAACTCGTGAAAGAACTGGAAACGCGGATCCTGGGCGGCTTTTTCTGACACCGCGACCGGCTCGTGATGTTTCGCGACCCAGCCGGTGATGCCTTCGCCCACGCGCAATTTCAGGCGATCGACTACGTCAGGATGAGGATTTTTCGAGGCGCGCAGTACGAGGTCGTCACCCTCCTGCACATAAATCAAGCATGAATCACACTTCACCAGAGCGGAGGCGAATTCAACGATGCGATTCAGCACCTGATGGAAGCTGTCGGAGGATGCGAGGCAGGCACCAATCTCGTGCAGCAAATCAACGTGGGAGTCTTCAACGCTAATTTGGGAGTGCATGAACTAGCTTAGGGGCATGATAGAGAGCTTGTCTAATTGCAAATTCTGATCGACGTCATCAAGAATTTCTGGCCGGTTCGTAACCGAACTTTTACATCTTGGTGGCAGGCAGGTGCATCGCGGAGAAGACTTGAGAGTTGCAATGGCTTTTCGGCGGAAAGTGACACAGAACCAGGACGCGATATCGGCGCTCTCGGCGCCCTCGGCGCTGAGCAGTGACATGCGCCGCCCTTGGCGGAAAATATCGCTCTATCTCGCCGGCAGCGCCAGGAACAACAGGATCATGCCAAACAGAATGAGCGCCATGATCAGCGAGTACAGATTGTGCATAGGGTGGAAGTGGAAGTAGGGATTCCGCTTCCAAGAGGGCTTCCCTGTAAGCATAAGGCCTCCTTTCCGCAGGACCCCGCGGAGCGTTCAGCCTAAGGGTATTTTCCCACTATTTGGCCCAGGCGGCGAGAAATTTACTTAGCTTCCAAATCAACAGTTTTGATCGGCACATCCCAGTGGCCGAGGAGAATTTCGAAGCGGCGCTGCTCTTCCTTTGTGTAGGTTGCCTGGTCATGGAAAAGCTGCTTTTTGAGTGCGTCCTCGTCGAAGGGCTCATTGGCGACGGTGGAATTCTTGAAAACGATAGTCACGCGATAGTCCCAGCGGCCGTCCTCGGTCGTGTGATACCGGGGCTGGTCCATCCAGACTTTGAGCATTCGCCCCATTTCCACTTCCTTCTTCAAAAGCGGGTAATGATTCTTTTTAAAAAGCTGAAGGAATTCGTCGGCGTAACCCCATTTGGCCTTGTAGTAGTACTCGACGACGAAGGGCTTGCCGGAATTGTCTGCGGCGGGTGTTTGCGCGGCCAGCGGGGTGCTTAGCGCGGCCAGCAACGTTAGGAAGAGGGGCAGGAATCGCAATTTCATGAGGCCTCCGAAGTGATTCATTGTCGCATAGCGGACTATTTTCTTGAGGGCCGGACATACATCAAAGCAAGCCGGTGGCGAGAGACTCGAAATTCCCAATGGTAAAATGACTTGTGGCCGCCGATTCCGTTCGACTGATCGCCGTTGACATCGACGGCACGCTGCTGAATCCGCAATTTCAGATTTCCTCTTCCGACCTGGCCGCACTGCGGCGCGCTCATTCGCTTGGCATCGAAGTGATCCTGGTTACGGGGCGCAGGCACACGTTTGCGCTGCCCATCGCCCAGCAACTCGGCTTTGACCTGTGGCTGATTTGCTGCAACGGCGCGGTAACGCGCTCGCTCGCCGGAGAGACCTTCCACCGCGATCTGCTGCCGCAAGACACCTGTCGAAAGCTGGTTGGCATGATGCGCGGATTTCGCGGGCAAACGGTGATCACATTCGATGTGCCGGGCAAGGGTGCGATCGTCGTCGAGCATTTGCAGGAGCTTGAAGGAAGCATTCAGCGTTGGCTGGAGAAAAATCTTGACTATATCGAGTTCGTGATTCCGATCGAAAATTCACTGATCTCGGACCCGATCCAAGCGATGTTCTGCGGTCCGGTGGCGCTGATGCGCCAGGCACTGGAAGCGCTCGAACGGAGCAGCTTGCCGATTACGGTATTGCGAACCGAATATCCCGGACGCGATCTTTCCATTGTCGACGTGCTGAACGCCGGCTGTTCCAAGGGACATGCGCTGGAGCGCTGGGCAAAACATAGGGGAATAACCCGCGAGCAGGTCATGGCCGTTGGTGATAATTACAACGATATTGAGATGCTTACTTTTGCCGGACAACCCTTTATCATGGGGAATGCGTCCGCCGAGCTATTGGACCGCGGCTGGCCGATAACGCGCTCAAACGCGGAAAATGGCGTGGCTGCGGCGATCGAGACGGTGCTGGACGGAAAGCCAGTCGAGGCTGTGGGGGTCAAGTAAAGGAAATCAGAGAGGTATTCGCGCTCCCTGGGCCGTCGGGGCCAGATGGTCACGTGAAAGCTATAGGACTAGTTCGCAGGATGAATCTCAGCAAGATCAAATCCGGCCGGATCGTGGCGATTTTCTCCGCAGCCACCCTTTTATGGTTCGCCCCGTCCGCTTCAGCCACTGATCTTGCTGTCCTGAAGAACGGATTTACGATTCGACATGATCATCGCATCGTCATTGGAGATACGACGCGGTTGTTCACTTCGGCGGATGAATCGAGCTTCACGGATGTAGCCACGGCCGACATCAGTAGCTTTGAGAAGGATCTAACGCCGCCTCCAGCGGCAGATCCGCCGCCGGCTCCAACTGCGGCTGCCAACCAGACTCGTCCCGTTGCCCCGGTGAGAACGTTTACCGATTTGAACCAGGTGGTGAATTCGGCAAGCGCCACCTACCACCTTGACCCCGATTTGGTAAACAGCGTGATTCACGCCGAAAGCGGGTTTAACGTGAGGGCGGTTTCTCCGAAAGGCGCGCAGGGTTTGATGCAGTTGATGCCTCAGACCGCAAATGCCCTGGGTGTGAACAACGCGTTCGATCCGCGGCAGAATGTGGGCGGAGGCAGCCAGTATCTGCGGGAACTGCTGGAGCGGTACAACTTTGACCTCGTGAAGGCGCTGGCCGCCTACAACGCCGGACCGGAGCCAGTAGAGCAGTACAACGGTGTACCGCCCTTCCGCGAAACCCGCGTTTACGTTGCCCACATCATTCACGACTACAACAAGAAAAAAGTCGCGCAGGAGCAAGCCGAAGCGCGTGCGCGGAAGCGGGCGGCGGCAGCAACAGCGAAAGCTGCGGCCAAGACATCAGCGCCCGGAAAAGCCACCTCCGGCGCAGCCGCCGCTCGTAAACGCCCGGCGACGTCCAGTTCCCAGCTGGCCTCGAGTTCCACTGCCGCAACCGGTTCTGCGCGTTGACCGCTGGTGTTCTCTCGTTTACCTTCAAGTGGGGCAGTGCTCGCAAAATGCCACGTCTCGAGAGATGCGAGGTGTGGGCTCGACGTACTTCCCTTCTGCTCCACCTTGGATGAATAAAAAGCGATATGCCCTCTATGCGCTCGTTGTCGCCATCCTGGCGGCGCTTATTTATTTTCAGTTTCGCACCTGGCGGAACTTCGACTGGGCGCGCCTTTTCGAATTCCACCTGAACTGGTGGCACATTTTTCACGGGGTCGCTCTGATCTATATTGCTTATTTGTTGCGTGCGATACGCTGGAAAATCTTTCTTCGGCCGGTTCGCAGAGATGCATCGATCCTAGGGCTGATTCCTCCGACTATGATCGGCTTCACAGGCCTGGCGCTGCTGGGACGCCCGGGCGAATTGATTCGTCCTTATCTGATCGCGCGCCGCGAGAACCTGAGCCTAGCCTCCCAGGTCGCGGTGTGGGCGGTCGAACGCATCTTCGATATCGGCGGATTTACGGTTTTGATGGTCGGGGCTATTTTTCTGCCCTCCAAGCTGCACGCCTTTGCCCTAGCGGCGCCGCCCGACCTCAAGCGCGGAATTTATTTGACCGGATACGCGTTGATCGGCCTTGTCCTCGGCCTGCTGACGGCGGCTGTTTTGCTGTCGTATCGCGGGGACAGCGTCGCGAGGTGGGTCGAGCAGCGGTTTTCACACCTTGCGGAGAATCTGGGTCACCGGATCGCTTACAAGATCCGCGAGTTTACGGCCGGCCTCAATACCATCCACGGGCCAGTGGCCTTTCTCCAACTTTCCGCCGTGTCAGTTCTGATGTGGTGGGTAATCGCCGTTTCCTATAAGGAAGTGACCGCGGCGTACGGCGCGCCCATGCACGCCATGAGTACGACCAAGGTTTTGCTTCTGATGGGATCGAGCATGATCGGCTCGATGGTGCAGCTGCCCGGGGTAGGCGGTGGGTCGCAGCTTGCCACCATCAGCGCGATGGACCACGTTTTTGACATTGTTCCAAAAGAGTTGGCCGTCAGCTGCGGCATTATGCTGTGGCTGGTTTCTTTCGTCGCCGTGATTCCTGCCGGCCTGCTACTGGCTCATCATGAGCGTTTATCGCTGCGCAAGCTGTCGGCGGAGAGCGCGGAGGCGGAAAGCGTAGAACCGGCGGGCACTTAATCTTCAACTGCTACAATCATTTCTTACTCATCTAGCGCACATGAAATGCCCTTTTTGCGGCTTTGAAAATGACAAAGTAGTCGACTCCCGCGAAAGCAAAGAGGCCGATTCCATCCGCCGGCGCCGGGAGTGCCTCAAGTGCGAGAAGCGGTTTACCACATATGAGCGGATCGACGAAATTCCTTACATGGTGGTGAAAAAAGATGGGCGCCGCGAACGTTTCGATCGCCAGAAGGTGCTGAATGGCCTGATGCGCGCCTGCGAAAAACGGCCCGTGCCGATCAGCAAGCTGGAGCAGATTGTGAATGAGGCGGAGACCTTTGTTATCGAATCTCCCGAACGCGAGCGTAAAACGAGCGAGATTGGCGAGTTGATCATGAACCGGCTGCGACGGCACGACAAGGTCGCGTACGTGAGGTTCGCGTCGGTTTATCTGGATTTCAAAGATGTGCAGGAATTCATGACGGAGCTGAAAGACTTGCTAAGAACCAAAGAGCCTTCTGAAACGAAGAGCAAAACCACGACCAAATGAAATCTGGCCGGCCTTAGTTCGGCTGGACAGCCGAGGTGGCTGTCCCTACGTGATTCTCTTATGGCATATAAAGTGACTTTGATTCCCGGCGACGGCATCGGGCCTGAGGTTATCCAGGCCACCGTTCGCATTCTTGAAGCGACCGGCGTGAAGTTCGAATGGGAGAGCTTTGCCGCTGGGAGCGAGGCGTTTGAGAAATACCACGAATACATTCCCAAAGAGCTGACCGAATCGATCGAGCGTACGCGGGTAGGGCTCAAGGGTCCGGTTACCACGCCGATTGGAGGAGGTTTCTCCAGCATCAACGTTGAGCTGCGCAAGCGGTTTGAGTTGTTTGCGAACTTCCGTCCAATCCGCAATCTTCCGCACATTCCCACGCGCTATCCCGACGTCGATCTGATTATCTTTCGGGAAAATACCGAGGGTCTCTACTCGGGAATCGAACACGAAGTGGTTCCGGGCGTGGTGGAGAGCCTGAAGATCATTACCGAAAAAGCCTCGACGCGCATCTCACGCTTTGCGTTCGAATACGCGCGTAAAAACAAGCGCAAGAAGGTTCACTGCATCCACAAAGCCAACATCATGAAAATGTCGGACGGCCTGTTCCTGCGCTGTTCGCGGACGGTTGCGAAGGAATATCCGGAGATCACCTACGGCGAGCACATTGTCGACAACACCTGCATGCAGCTGGTGATGAACCCGTATCAATACGACATTTTGCTGCTCGAGAATCTGTACGGCGACATTGTCTCTGACTTGTGCGCTGGGCTGGTCGGTGGGCTGGGGCTCGTGCCCGGTGCGAATTTTGGGCATGAATGCGCGATTTTTGAAGCGGTGCATGGATCGGCGCCCGATATCGCCGGGAAAAACATCGCGAATCCGACGGCTGTATTGCGCTCTGGCTTGCTCATGCTGCGCCATCTGGGCGAACCGGAAGCGGCCTGGAGAATTCGCAATGCGATCGACCAGGTGTATCGGGACCGCAGCAAGCTTACGCGGGACGTTGGAGGTGGCGCGGGAACGTCGGAGTTTGCCGAGGCGATTATTCAGGCGATGGAAGCGCCAGTGAATCCGGCGCCGATGCCAACGCCTTAGGAAGCGGTGGCCTCTGCCGTGGGCAACGAGTTCGGGGCGTCGACCTGCTGAGAGAAACGGCAATCTGCTAGAATTCGGCTCGAAAGCAGTCACCGCGAGCGCTTTGAGAGCGCATGAACGCTGCTTTCCCCAGGGGGCCCTATTCTGAAGGGAATCGAACTTCCGTACAACCAGGGGCTGCATCGCTTCGCCATTTTTACTTCTTGCGTCACGCTTGTGCTGATCGTGGCGGGGGCGCTCGTCACCAGCAATGATGCGGGACTCTCGGTCCCGGATTGGCCGACATCCTACGGCTCGATCTATAAAATGCCCCAGTGGGTGGGCGGCATCCGATATGAACACAGCCATCGCATGATCGCCGAGTTTGTTGGGCTTCTGACCATCATTCTTGCTGTATGGACCTGGCATGCGGAGAAGCGGCGCTGGTTGCGCCTTCTGGGCGTCGCCGCCCTTGGCACGGTGGTTATCCAGGGGGTTCTCGGCGGCTTAACGGTATTGTTTCTTCTACCGGCTGCTATTTCGAGCGCACACGCGGCCGTGGCGCAAACATTTTTCTGCATTGCGGTCTCGATTGCCGTTTTTACTGGCCGCCACTGGCTGGAAGAACAACCGCGCACGGAATTCGATACGCGGCGACCAACCTTGTTTACGCTGACTCTCCTTTCCATCTTCGTTCTCTACGTGCAGCTTTTGCTGGGCGCGATGTTCCGTCATCACGGCCTGAGCTGGTGGCCGCATGTGGTTCACTCCGTCGTCGTGGCGGTTGTTCTTTCCTGGACCGCCATTCGAGCGATCTCCGTCTACTCGAACGTTGAGGCGGTCAAACGGCCGGCCGTCGTCATGCTCAGCCTGATGGTGGCGCAACTTTGCCTCGGCTTTTTTGCGTTTATCACTCGCGTAATGTGGGGAAAGGATGCCGCGGAACCCGAGTTGCCGATGGTCGTGGCAACCGTGGTGCACGTCGCGGTCGGGGCCTTGCTGCTGGCCACCACTGTCGTATTGGCAATTCAGGTCTGGCGCCACGTTCCAATTTCGTTCGCCGAGCGCGTTCCCCGACGCGAGCACGATCCCGTCGCCGCTTGATTCCGCTGTTTTCTTTTCTCTACGAGATGAGCTGCCCGATGCGGTTTTCATCGCGCTCGTCGTAAAATTGTGTTGTGGCTATAAACTCGACGGCAATCGACTTCGCAACCCCCGAAAAACTCGCAGAAGCCTCCAGCACAATCATCCAGGTTCGCAATCTGATTCATCGCTATGCCGACCGTACCGCTCTCAACAAAGTTTCATTCGACGTACAATCCGCTGAGCTGTTTGGCTTGCTTGGGCCCAACGGCAGCGGCAAGACTACTCTTTTCCGGATTCTCTCCACCCTCATGCTCCCGACTTCGGGCTCAGCAATGATTAGTGGTCTCGACGCTGTCCGGGAGGCGGGTGCGGTTCGCCGGCGGATCGGCGTGGTTTTTCAAGCCCAGAGTGTGGATCCCAAACTGACGGCGCACGAGAATCTGTGGCATCAAGGGCATCTTTACGGTTTGCACGGATCGCAACTGAACCAGCGGATTGACGAGATTCTTACACGTGTCGGATTGCTGGACCGTGCAGCGGATCGCGTGGAGACATTCTCGGGAGGTATGCAGCGGCGGATTGAGCTTGCGAAGGGGTTGCTCCATCATCCGGAAGTTCTGCTGCTTGACGAACCGACGACAGGACTGGATCCCGGAGCTCGCCGCGATCTCTGGCAGTATCTCGGCATTCTGCGCGACCAGGAGCGCGTTTCGATCATCGTCACGACGCATCTGATGGAGGAGGCCGAACGCTGCGACCGGCTGGCAATTCTGAGCGAGGGGAGTCTCGTTGCCTTAGGTACGCCGGAGTCGCTTACGCGCGAAATTGGCGGCGACGTGATCCTGCTCGAAGCACGTGATCCGCAGCTTCTCGCGGACCAGATTCGCAACCGGTTTCATGTGGACGCCACGGTGATGGATCAGCAGGTGCGCCTTGAAATCGAGAATGGACACCGCTTTGTCCCCGACGTGGTCGAGGCATTTCCGGGCGAGATTCAGTCCCTGAGCGTGAGTAAGCCGACGCTGGAAGACGTCTTCATCCACCGAACCGGGCACCGGTTCTGGAACGAGGGAGCCGAACCAGAGGTTGGGGCCGAAAAAGAAAAAAAAGGGAGAAAGAAGCACTGAATGGCGACTCAATCAGCAACATTTCCGACCGCTGCTCCTGCTTCGGCAGGCATTTTGCTGCCGGCTTTCACACTGTGGTGGCGCGAGGTAGTGCGCTTTTACCGCCAGCGGGCGCGCGTGGTGGGAGTCATTCTTTCTCCGCTGCTTTTTTGGGTTGTGATTGGCTCAGGTTTTGGGACGTCGTTTCGGTCAGGACAGGCAGCGGGGCAACAACACTACCTCAACTATTTTTATCCGGGCACACTGGTGATGATTGTGCTATTCACTGCGATTTTCACAATGATGTCGGTAATTGAGGATCGCAACGAAGGATTTCTGCTCTCGGTCCTGGTCGCACCCGTGCCGCGCGCGGCGATTGCATTGGGAAAAGTTCTGGGAGGTACAACTCTCGCCGCGCTGCAGGGTCTGATCTTCCTGATATTCGCGCCGCTGGTTGGCGTGCACATGACGCTGGGCTCGTTTGGTTTGATCGCGCTGACCGTGTTTCTCGTCTCCTTTTCGCTGACCGCGCTAGGGTTCGCCATTGCATGGCCCATGGATTCCACGCAGGCTTTTCATGCCATCATCAACTTATTTCTCATTCCGCTGTGGCTGCTCTCGGGGGCGTTGTTTCCGCTTTCCGGCGCGTCGGGATGGATCCGGGGCATCATGTACGCGAATCCATTGACTTATGGCGTCGAGGCGCTGCGAACGCTGATGTATCCTGATGCGCCGAGCGCGTTCTCGCTTACGTCTTCAATTCTGACCCTGGTGCTATTTGCGCTGTTCATGTTCGGGCTGGCGTTTGCTCTGGTGAACCGCCGCACAACGAAGCCGGCAGCGTGAAACGGATTTTGTAACTTGGTAATTGAGTAATTTTGCAATCGAAGATCTCAAGCGACAAAGCGGTGGCCTTTTAATTACTCAATTACACGATTGCCCGATTACAAAATGAGTTTGGATATTCTTGCCCTGGCTGCGCACCGCGATGATGTGGAACAGACCTGCGGCGGAACGCTGCTCAAGATGGCGGAGCGCGGATACCGCACTGGCATTCTCGATCTGACGCAAGGAGAGATGGGAACGCGGGGAACGGCGGAGGA